>JACLAC010014890.1_pt1 | contig 45250 bp, 40 predicted proteins | sample 8027881 | NCBI WGS metagenome assembly JACLAC01 (sample SAMN15725517, study PRJNA655200) | protist metagenome | isolation source: fluorescence activated cell sorting (FACS) single amplified genomes of... | place: Spain: Blaines Bay Microbial Observatory, Mediterranean Sea | collected 2016-01-19 | reverse complement strand
CATCCGAATCTGAAACAAATCTCACCGACGTCGAGCCTGGCCTGGACACGATGGTTGGCAACTATCTGCTTTACGCAGGATCAAGAAGCCACGGCCTTTCGCAACTTGTCGAACGCTACTTCGGATTACCGGTCGAGCCGCTTTCCCGTCTCTCGTCAAAAGACGACAACTCGGAAGACTTCAAGATCGAACATCTGGCGAAACACTCCGCGGAAGAAGCGTGTCTGATGCTGCGCACCGGGGCGAAGATGCGAGAAGAGTTGGAGAAGAACGAACTCTGGAACCTCTATAACGACGTTGAGCGTCCCTTGATTTCCGTACTGGCCGATCTTGAATACACAGGTATCAAGGTCGACGCCAAAGAACTCGGTCGACAGAACCAGGAAGTCAGCTCGCGCATTAAAGAACTAATTAACGAAATTCACGAACTGGCCGACGAAGACTTCAACGTCGATTCACCAAAACAGCTCAGCGCCATCCTGTTCGACAAACTCGGCCTGCCGGTCCTTAAGAAAACAAAAACCGGAGCAAGCACCGACCAGGAAGTCCTCGAACAGCTTGCGGAGATGCACGAGCTTCCCAGAAAGATCATCGAGAACCGACACCTGGTCAAACTGAAGGGCACCTACCTGGATGCTCTGCCAAGGCTCATCAATTCCGACACCGGTCGAATTCATGCATCGTTCAATCAGGTAGTCGCCGCCACGGGCCGGTTGAGTTCCAGTAATCCGAACCTGCAGAATATCCCGATCCGCACTCCAGAAGGCGAGCGAATTCGCCGAGCTTTTGTCCCTGGCGAACCAGGCTGGAAGCTCATTTGCGCGGACTACTCACAGATCGAACTGCGAGTCCTCGCTCACTTCAGTGGCGACGTTGCCATGCAGAAAGCCTTCGCAGACGGCATCGATATTCACCGAGCCGTCGCTGCCGAAGTGTTTGGTGTCGCCCCCGAGGACGTTGATTCCAACCAGCGGCGCATGGCGAAGGGCGTCAACTTTGGCGTGATCTACGGCCAAAGCTCGTTCGGACTTTCAGCCTCGCTGGGCATCAGTCGTGAAGAAGCAACCGATTTCATCGACAGCTACTTCGAACGTTACAGCGGGGTCGCCGCGTTCATGGAAGAAACGCTCGACGAATGCAAAGCAACCGGCTTTGCAAAAACCATCCTTGGTCGCCGTCGAGCCATCACTGGAATTCGGCCAACTCGAAAAGGGCAACTCAACATGCCCGAACGGACCGCCGTCAACACCGTGATCCAGGGTTCCGCCGCCGATCTGATCAAAACTGCAATGATCAACATTCACCGCACGCTCAAAGCTGAAAACCATCCTGCCAACATGCTCCTTCAAATTCACGACGAACTGGTCTTTGAAACACCTGAGTCCGAAGCCGAGTCTCTGAAGCAGCTCGTGAAGACGGGAATGGAGACAGCCTTCACGCTTGACGTTCCCCTGACCGTCGACATCGCCATCGGCGACAACTGGCTCGACGCGAAATCGTGATGCTTTCTACGGTTTTTCATCGAATCGCTGGACCAGGAAGCTGCGTTCTCCGCGGGTGACGTAGATCGCCTGCTCGTCGAGTCGGTCGCAAAGTTGGGCCAGGAAATTGATCAGGCGATCGAATTCGGATTCGCTGCCGAATGAAACTTCGAAGCGTTCCATGACGTCGTGAAAAACTTCCCCGTCGGGAGCGGCCCAGTAGCCTCGCACGGGAGTTGGCGTTTGGGTGTAAGCGTTGTACCGGCTCATCAGGAACTCGTGAATGGCCTGCCGAGCGGTCAGTGAATCGCGAGCATGTTTTGGATGATCAAGCTTGTGCGCTGGCACGTAGAAAACGGTGACTTTGCCGAGTTCGTGTACCGACGCGCGAAATTCGTTTTTTGATTCAGGCTTGCTCATGTCTATCCAGCAGCGAAGCCGGCCAGGAACAACCGGGCCGGCTTCATTTGCTTGAGATTCGTAAGTCGTCGAAAAGAGGACGGCAGACCCAAATTGCTATTTAGCTGGTCCCATCTTCCGGAAAGGCCAATCAGGAGTGCCACTGGGATCTTTAGCCAGTGGGGACTTGCCTAAAGAAAAGTCATGCGGTTTCAGGTTTCGATCGACCCAGAACTGCTTGTCACGGACGAATCCGTAGAAACTCGGGTAAAATGGATCGACGAAGTCGACGTTAGCTGCCTTTGGAACTTCCAGGCCAGTTAGATGGTACGCTGCATTAACGACAAGCCGTCGAGCGTCGTGGCTGACCAGATCGACCGAAGCTCCCATCGTCGTGCAGAAGGCTTGTCCTTTGGTTCCGCCTGGTGCGGTGTACTCACGCAGCCAGGCCAGTGCCTGCAGTGGGTTGTTCTTCGGTCCGTCGATAGCTTTGGAAGCAGGATCGAGTGTCGCGGTGACGGCTCCGCGAAGCAGCACGGTTGCTTTCTTCTCATCAAGATTTCGGACAGTGTAGACGTCTGACGGTGCGAACACGTCTTTGACGCTGTTGAGAACCGGGTGTTTAGCGTTGGCTGCTTCGATGACTCCTCGGCAGCCTTCACGTTTATGTCCGCCGTGATGGGCGACCCACTTTTCACCAAGAATCTGTAGACCGAAGAAACTCCACTTGCCACGAAACCCGTGTGTCGCCGTGCGAAGACCGATGACCGGCTTGCCAGCTTCAAGGAACGCGTCGAACGGCTTCATTGAATCTTCGGATGGGGTGCGGAATCGAGTCGCGACGATCATTAAGTCGGCATCGTTGAGGGCGTCCAGTCCTGGAATATTCTGCTGGTTGTTGGGGTCGATGTAACCGTTTTCCGGATCGAGCGAAAACAGCACCGTGCAGGTAAATCCGTGTCGCTGGCTGAGGATTTTTCCCAGCATCGGCAGAGATTCTTCCGAGCGGTATTCCTCGTCGCCGCTGATCAGGACGACTTTCTTGCCTTTGCCAGGACCGTCTTTGCCTTTAAAGACAAGGCTTTCCGCGAATGTGGCATTTCCAGCAACGACGGTCAGGCCGAGAGCCATGACGCAAATTCCAAACATTTTTCTCATGGTGGTACTCCGTAGCGTGCGTCTCTACGCACCGTGATTCACAGGTTAATTAGAAGGCGCGTCAAGACGCACTCTACGGCAGCAATGATCGTAATCAATGGTTGTGGTGCATGTGGAACAGCATGTGTTTCTTGTCGCCCTTTGAAAACACGTAAGCGACGAGGTCGAGAATTTCTTCTTCCGTCAGTTTGCTGAGCAGCCCCTTTGGCATGATGGACAGCGGAGACTTCACACGTTCGTCGATTGAATCCTTATCGATTACGGTTGGTGCGGCCCTGGCCAGCGGGTCAATCAGTACCCTCACCTGCGTAGCTGACTCCTCGACGACCATTCCTGTGACGATTTTTCCTGAGTCGAGAATAAACGTGTTCGACTGATACTTCTCAGCGATTTCTTTGGATGGCTCAATCAACGATTGCAGAATGTGCTCTCTGGAATTTTTCTTCGGATCGATTTTTGTGAGATCCGGTCCGACTTCAAATCCTTCACCATTCATCTTGTGGCAGGCGACACAGTTCGCCACTTTGAACAGGTTCTTTGCCGTTTCGAACGAGCGATCGTGCATCATCTCAGCGACGGCACCGTTGAGGTCATCGAATTTCCATTCCGTGTTTCGCGAGGTGTACTTCAGCAGTTCGTCTTTGAACGGCAAAGGGTTGGCTGCTAGATATTTCGTCGGGTTTGCCTGGTACTGCTCCAGGTCGGCGACGACGTAGAGTGCACCGAACATTCGACGCCAGTGACCAGGATAAGTACAGACATACGGGTAAACGCCCGGCGTTGCTGGCGCCTCAAAGGCGAGGGCCTGACTCTTGCCTTTGTCGAGACTTTGGCTGCTCAGCAGAATTTTGACAGAATGCGGAACGTAGTGGCGAGACTTGGCGTCTGCATCTCGACCAGTTCGCTCAGCCGCTTCGCCAACTTCGGAAAGAGCACCGGGCTGAACAATGACAAAATTATGTTCCATGTTATCTGAGTTGGTGAATCGGAATTCGACCGGCTTGCCTGCCTGGATAACAATCTTTTCTTTGTCGTAAATCATTCGTTCTACGACCGTACCGATGGCGATAACCCGGACGTCCAGATTCTGGAGCCGATCTTCAACCGACTTCGCTGCCGCGGCAGGTAATTTCTTTGACAGTGATCGGGTCAGGGCGACGGCGTCCAAAGCCGCTTCACCAGTTCGCAGTCGAGCCGGCATTGCACTCAGGTAGCCGACGAGATTATCGATCAGCCCGCCGAGTCCTTTGTCTGGCCAGTGTTCTTCCGGAATTGCTCGCAGCCCGTTAATGGCCGAAGTTCGATTGCGACCGGTTCGGATAAGCGTCGACAGGTCCTCAAATTTCTCGGCTTCATGACCAGGGATCGAAGCGAGCGAGTGAATCGCAACGTCATGCAGATTCTCATTTCCGCCGCTCACTGAAAGACGGTCGGCAGCTATCGCCTGTTTCTTCAGTCCCGGACCTGCCCACGCAAATTCCAACCCGTCTCCGCCGCCATTATCAAAGTAGGTAACGACCAGATCATGTGAACCTGCTGTCAGATTGATGGTTGCGTTTTTCTCGACCATACCGTGAAGGCCGTCGTTGTTAATGATCAGTTTGTCGTCCAGATAAAGGCGTGAGCCATCATCCGAAGCGATAAAAAACGAGTACCTGCCGGCGGTTGGAATGGCGATTGAACCGGTGAACTGCAACGCGAACTTGTCGGCCGATTTGTTTTTCGGCACCCAGAGGTCAACTGTAGGCCGGATCTCCGTCATCTGTGGAGTCATTTTTGCCAGAGTTTCGATCGCGACATTGGCGGCACTTGGGTAGAAGTAGTCAACCTTGATTCCGCTTTGCGTGACTCCACTGCTGCCGAGTTCAGCTTCGAGGTTCGGAGGCACTTCGAACATCAGCGACCGGACATCCGAGTACAGGCTGCCTCGTAACTTCGCATCGGCGATGGATGGCACGGCGGCCAGCAGATCCCGCAAACTCTCTTTGCTCTTCGAAGCGGTAAACAACGCTCCATTTCCGGCCTTGTCGATTTGTATCAGAGCGGCGTATCCGAGTTGCCGCAGATCTGCTTCTTTGCCATTCAGTGCAAGATTCTCGATGCGGTCTCGCGCTTTCGTCAAGTCTGTAGCCGGCTGTTCGACCAGCAGTTGGAGCAGTCCCTCACTTCCTGATACCTGACCAGCCGCATCTCGGCTTTCGATCAAATTTAATGCAAGCGACAACGGTTTTACTTTCTGAATTCCGGCCAGTCCGTTCAATGACTCCCGCATCGCTGAAGCTGGAATATTCTGTCGGCTGAGGATGGCCTCGTAGACAGCTTCGGAGCGGTCGAGTTTAAGCAGATCGGCGACGCTGGCATTCAGTAATGAGTAAGCCATTGCTGCTTTCGAAAGCGGTTTTCCGGTCGCCATCATTTCTCGAACGAGCGTGTCCGCGTTGATTCTGCTTTTCGCGTATTTGAGGACGACGTCCAGTTCCGGGTCAGTCGAACGTGTCGCCACTTCAAAGATGACTTCAGCGGCGGCTACACCTTCAAAGGCCACGGCTGCCTTAAGAGCTTCTGCTCGGACCAGTGCTGACTCGTCACGTGATGCTGCTTCGAGAATCGATTTCCAGCCGCTGATTCTGATGTTGATCTCTCGAAAATGCCCAAGCGTCCGAATGGCGGCTGCGCGAACACGGGGTTCGTCAGCCTGAACGACTTTGGCGAGCAATTCGACATTCGGGAGTCTCTGCTCTTCGAAGACCCACAGACATTCCAGCAGTGCTTGAGCCTCGTCGCGGCCTGCCGAAGCGTTCTTTGGATTTAGTGTTGCTGCAAAGCTGCCCACTTCACGAGTAATCTCGCCACGTTCTCGACCCGAGAGTTCCAGGCGAGCTCGATATCGAGTGCTGTCGGTGGCGGCGAAGAAGTTCTGGCAGACTTCCTCGATCGGTTTGCCCCTCATCTTTGCAGGCGTGACGAGATCGCGACCTTCGCAGGTCACCCGGTAAATTCGACCGTGTTCATGGTCACGGTTGGGGTCTCGCATGTTGTGCTGCATATGGCCGATCAAAGCGTTGTGCCAATCGGCGACATATAAGGCACCGTCGCCGCCGATCTCAATGTCACTCGGTCGAAAGTTTGGATCACTGGAAATCAGGATCGGCTCGATTTCTTCTGCGGTGATGTCAGCTCCGTTGTACTTCACCTCATGCTGCAAAACACCGAGCACGCCGATTGCATTGCAGATAAGAAAATTGCCTTCGAGTTCGGGCGGGAAGTGAGGGCTCGACAGCAGCCCAGTCGCCGGCACCGGGCGAACTCGTTTCTGGTACCACTTCTTGTTGCCGATGCCTTTGCCGATGTTGATATAAGAGCCTGTGCCACTTGTCCCATCACTGGCAAACTGATAACCCCACTGGTCGATGACGTCGCCGTGCGGGTTCGGTCCGATTGGAAAGTGAAATTCGAACTCGAAGGTTCGTGGGTTGAAGCGGTGAACTCCGGAAGAGCCTGAGCGGAACGTTTTCGTCGGTGTCTCAATGTTGGCGACGTTAAAAATGCCGCGTGACCAGTACATCCAACCGCCCGGACCGACGTTGACGGCGTTGGCCGAGTGGTGTGTATCGGCGCTGGACACTCCCTGTAACACTCGAAGTTTTACGTCCGCTTTGTCGTCTCCATCGGTGTCTTTCAGAAACCAGATTTCCGGAGGAGCTGCGACCAGTACTCCGCCGCCCCAGAATTCAAAACCGGTCACCGAGTTCAGTTCGTCCGCAAACACGATGCACTTGTCGGCTTCTCCGTCCTGATCTTCGTCCGGTAAGATCAGCAGGGCGTCGCGTCGAGGTTCTGCCGGATTCCAATGTGGGTAGGACGGCCAGACGGAGACCCAGACTCGGCTATCCGTGTCGACGGCCATCTGCACGGGATTGACGAGTCGCGGAAAATCCTGTTCGGTTGCGAACAGATTTACTTCCATGCCTTTGTGGACGGTCATTTTCGAGATGGCAACTTCACCATCCAGGTAGTCTCCCAGCGCCTTCTGAAACTGACTCTGCCTGTTGGCCGGAACGATCACCTGATCTGGCAGGTTGTCATCTTTGACCTGAAGATCTTTGCCTTTAGCCAACGACCAGATTCGCACGTCCCGGTTGGTCGTTTTGATATCGAAGATCTCCATTTCGCGACCCATGACGTCCGCGTTGGAGAATCCGTCCCAGTTCAGCTTCGAGCGACCACCGAAAACGTTGTACTCATCAACGACCCGGTACCGACTGAACCAGTGCAGGTTTTTGTCGAGCACTGCTTCGCGAAGTTTCGCGACATCGGCTGGAGCATCCTTTTTGAATATTTTGTTGACGATGACTTCGGCCAGAGCCTTGTTGCCATGGTCCAGCAAGTGGATACCGTTCATCGTGAGCGGTTTTTCCGCAGTTGCATAGAGGCTTCTGGTTGGAGTGAAAATGTCGACAAACTGAATACTCTTGTCACTACAAACGTCCTGCATCGCGGCGGTATATTTCTCAAGATTTACATTCTGGATCGACCCGTCAGGCAGGTGCGGGCTCTTTACATTTTCATGAGCGATCGGTGAAAAGACGACAATTCGCGGTGCAGTCTTGCCGTTGTATTTCTGTCCGCGCATTCCATCGAGCATCGCCGCGAGATCATTTTTGAAACCTTCCAGCCCATCGTCGCCATTCAACGCTTCGTTGCGACCAAAGAAGCAGAAAACAACGTCGGCTTTGACTTTTGTCAGCCATTGATCAGCACTGCCGAAATTGTTGGCGCGGTCTCGGCGTTTCACTTCGTCCGCTGAGTAGCCAAGGTTTCGAAACGTCAGGTTATGCTCGGGAAACAAAGCCTGAATGTAAGTTTCGAGCCACCCGTGATGCTGCATCCGATCGGCCAGAGTGTTGCCGATGCAGGCGACATGGTCACCCTTGTTGATCTGCAGCGTTGGCTCTGCGCCCTGGCTGTTCGCCGCAGGGAACACCGACATTTGCAGAACTAAGGCCACAATCGGATTTGCCAATCGACGGATTATCCAGTGTTGTTGCGTCATGAGATTCAGTCTCGCGGAGACGAAGGTGTAAGTTTGGAGTGGGGTGACGAACTTATTTACGTGATCGTCATGGGACCAGGAAACTTCTAGAATGGCGAGCCTTTAAGTGATCCGCAACTGACTGCGACAACGCAGACATACTTGCTTGAGTCCTGACGATATGCGCAGCGTCGATCAATCGGGATGTTGAGCCGCGAGACTGTTTGTGTTTTCTTTTTTCAGGCGATGCGACAATTCAGCGGAGACTTCCGCGACGCGAATGTCAACAAAGTCGACGGCGAAGAAGTGACTTCAAAAAGAAGTTTTTTTTCAAGTTGCCGTCGTGAAGACCATCTTTACAATAAACTTTCAACTCTTAATCTTTAGAGTTGGAAGGCTCGGCAGTCTGTTGCCGAACGGAGTAATCCAACTTCGATAGACGCTCACCTCTTTTTTATCGTTTTACTGGTTTATTCGACCGCCTTTTTTCTATGTGGGTCTTTCTCTCATTACGAGGCTCAGCGATGCAAATCATTTCCCGTCGCGAAAACGAAGCAATCGTCATCGACAATGACATCGTCGTAACGGTGCTCGAATTCGAGGATGACTTCGTAAGACTGGCGATCGAGTCGCCACACCAAGAGCCATCTTATCGTGAGGAAGTGATCCATCTGGAATCTGAGTTCGCCGAGCTCCAGTCAAACTGATTGTTTCGATTGTTGAAGTCTCGCGGCGACTTATTCGTCGGGTAATCAACTGTCAGTTCCAGGTTGAAACCTGGGTTCCGTACAACGAGCATTACGGAGGAACCCATTCCTCCTTCGCTTCCGTTCTGTAGCCGCTGGCGACGGTCCCTGATGAGTCAGTCTGAGCAACTTCCTGAAACGATTCCTCGCCATGTCGCCATCATTATGGACGGCAATGGCCGTTGGGCTCAGCGGCGCGGACTGCCCCGGATCGAAGGTCACCGACGCGGAGTCAAGAGCGTTCGGGCGATGGTCGAGGCTGGTGCCGACCTCGGGCTGGAGCAGCTTACGCTTTACTGCCTGAGCAGCGAAAACTGGAAACGCCCAGAGGCCGAATTACGGCGACTGTTGAATCTTCTTGAGCAGTTTCTGGTCGAAGAACGCTCGACAATTATGCGAGAAGGTCTTCGATTCGCGACGATTGGCCGGCGGGAAGGATTAAGCGATGGTGTTCTGCATGAAATCGACAAGACCGTCCGTATGAGCAGCGAGAATAACGGCATGCGTTTGTGCCTGGCTCTAAATTACGGAGCACGCAGCGAAATCGCGGATGCAGCGGCCGCGATTGCCCGCAAGGTCCATTCGGGCGAACTCAGCCTCGACGAAATCGACGAAACCACGGTCGCCGACAACCTCTACACGGTGGGGATGCCCGATCCGGATCTGCTGATTCGAACGGCGGGCGAATTGCGAATCAGCAATTATCTACTCTGGCAGATCAGCTATGCCGAGCTGTGGGTCACCGAGAAGTTCTGGCCGGATTTTCGACGGTCGGATCTGATCGAAGCTTTTCACGCGTTTGCTTCACGAGACCGACGTTACGGCGGATTGAAAGGCTGATCGAACATGCTCGGCTGGCGAATTGGCATTTCCGTCATTCTGGTTCCGATTCTTATCGGAATCTTTGTGCTTGATCATCGAGCAGGTGAGACGGCGCCGTACCTGTTTGGTCTGTCGTTGTTGCTGGTCTGGCGAGCCTCTTTTGAATTCTCAGATTTGCTGAAGACTCGATCGTTCAGTCCGTCGTTCGTCCTGATCGGCAGTTGCTCGACGCTTATCGTTGCTGCCACCTGGTTGCCGCATCTTGTATCGCAGGGGGACGACGTCACTTTGCTGCTAAAGCCAGGCTGCTTTGATCTGCCGATGCTCGTATTCGGTCTGTCGATCCTTGCGGCGTTTCTGCGAGGAGCAATCCGCTATCGTGAACCCGGTACAACAATGGAAACGCTCGGTGCGGACATTCTGGGAATCGCATATCTAGGAATTCTGATCAGCGTTACGACTCAACTGAGGTGGGTGGCCGGCGTGCAGGCAGGGTATCTGGTTCTGGCCTCGCTGGTCATCGGCGCCAAGTGCGGAGACATCGGCGGCTACACTCTTGGGCGTCTCTTTGGAAAAAAGAAACTGGTTCCAACGCTGAGTCCTGGCAAAACCTGGATGGGCGCTTTCGGAGCGTTGCTTGGATCGAGCATTGCTGTCACTGCATGGCTGCATTTCGCACCTGGATACTTCTTCGACAACGGCACACCCTGCAACATTGTCTGGTCATTGATCTACGGAGCGATCATTGGCGTGGTCGGTCTTGTTGGTGATCTTGCCGAATCCTTGATCAAGCGAGACGTCGGTAAGAAGGACTCCGCGGTTCTGATGCCCGGCTTCGGCGGATTGCTCGATCTTCTTGACAGTGTCCTCTATTCCGGACCCGTCGCCCTGTTGCTATGGAAAGTGCTTCCGTTGGCGACGTGGCTTTAGTGCTGAAAACTGGCAAACGATCAGTCCCAACGGCTTCACAACTCAGTTAAATAAGGAGTGGCGTGATGAGGTCACTAATTCTTCTATCGGTTGCTGGAGCGGTCGTCGCAGCGGCTTCGAGTGGAGAATGCGATGAGCATTTTCGATCGAGTCAGCAAACGGCGATTGCCGATGCCGAAGCACGCAGCGACGAGTTGAAGGCAGTCAATCAGGCGATTTGGAATTTTGCCGAGGTCGGTCTGGAAGAGCATCAGTCGGCGAGTTTGCTGGTTTCGAAATTGAAGCAGAATGGTTTTGAGGTTGAGCACGGCGTGTCTGACATGCCGACGGCGTTCGTGGCGAGCTACGGTTCCGGTAAACCGATCATCGGAATTCTCGCCGAGTACGACGCGCTTCCCGGTATGTCCCAGAAAGTTCAGCCTGAGCGGATGCCACTCCAGGAAGGAGCCGCTGGTCACGCTTGCGGGCATAGCGGACTCGGTACGGGAGCACTCGGAGCGGCGCTCGCCGTGAAGGCTTCAATGGAGAAGCACAACCTGAAGGGAACGCTCCGACTCTACGGAACGCCCGCTGAAGAAACGGTCATTGGCAAGGTCTACATGCTGCTCGACGGGCAGTTTGATGATCTCGATGTCTGCCTGCACTGGCATCCTTCGACCAGGACCAACGTCTGGGCAGGAAGTTCGAAGGCTCTTATTTCTGCGAAGTTTACCTTCGACGGAATTTCTGCACACGCAGCGGGAAGTCCTGAAAATGGCCGTAGCGCACTTGATGCCGTTGAGCTAATGAACGTCGGCGTCAACTTCATGCGCGAGCACACGAAAGAAGACGCTCGACTTCACTACGTGATCACGAATGGCGGCGGTGCGCCGAACGTTGTGCCTCCAAAGGCAACCGTCTGGTACTTCGTACGAGCCGACAAGCACGAAGACGTCGAGTATTACTTCAAGTGGGTACGAGACATCGCGGAAGGTGCCGAGAAGATGACTCGGACAAAGCTGAGCGTTCAGATTGACACCGATTGTCACGAGCTGATTCAAAACACGCCGCTATCCGAACTCTTGTTCGAAAATCTGACTCGGATCGGCCCTCCGAAATTCACAGATGAGGAGCGTGTGTTTGCGCGGCGAATTCAACAACCACTTGTGGAAGAGTTCGGTGCGACATTCCCGCAAGCGATCTCCAGTGAGATCAAATCGCTCGAAGAATCAAACACACCAAGCAAAGGTTCGACCGACGTTGGAGACATTTCATGGTACGTTCCGACTGGTGGGATTCGCACAACCTGTATGGCAGCCGAAAGCCCGGGCCACAGTTGGCAGAACGTCGCCTGTATCGGATCAACGATTGGCGAGAAGGGTATCGACTACGCGGCGAAAGTGTTGGCGATTAGCGCGATCGACCTGTTCGAGAATCCTGAACTGGTGCAAGCCGCCAGGGCTGACTGGAAGCAACGGATGTCAGATCGTAAGTATACATCGCTGATACCGAAGGGGCAGAAGCCTCCGGTGAAAATTCGATGATCTGCGTGATGTGAATTCGATGCGTCTTCGTTGTCCATCAGCTGATTTCGGTATACCGCTATAATTCGACGGACTGTCCCGTTTTGAGGACTACGGGGTCTGTCGAAGTTTCGTTGCGGACGCTTTCGGCCCAGGCGGCGACGTCCTGATCGATCAGTGGCCAGGTTCCGAAGTGGTCAGGGATGACTCGCTTTGGTTCAATCAGTTTGACCGCTCGCAAAGCGTCTTCGGGGCCCATTGTGAAGTTGTCGCCGATTGGGAGGATCGCGATATCGATGCCTTCTTCGCCGATCAGCTTCATGTCGTAGAACAGGCCAGTGTCACAGGCGTGATAGATTGTGCCGTCGTCTGTCTTGAGAATGATGCCGCAGGGATTTCCACCGTTTGAACCATCGGGCAAGGACGAGCCGTGATGAGCGATCGTCAGCTTAACGGTTCCGAAGTCATGCTTGTGTGAACCGCCGATGTGCTGAGGATGCACGTTCTCGACACCCTGCTTAGTCAGCCATTCCGTAATTTCGTAGTTCGCAACGACCAGGCACCCCGAGCGTTTTGCGATTTCGACAGCATCGCCGACGTGATCACCGTGTCCATGTGAAATGATCATCGCGTCAGGCGAAACGGCCTCGGCGGTTGTCGTTGCTGCCGGGTTGCCCGTGAAAAACGGGTCTATAATGACGGTCTTTCCTCCGGTCTCGATGGAAAATGTTCCGTGTCCCAGCCAGATAATTCTTGTGCTCATTGTATTACTCGTGTTTGCTGAAAAGTGACGCCGCCATTAACTGTGGCACGATAATCTGCCGGACTGCGGTTTGACTTGCGAGCGTGAAACATCACTCTGGGACTATCGCGACGGCCCGGCACCAGGCAGCGCTCGCCGCTTTGATTTTGATCGGCAGGCACGAGACCATGAAACCGTGCGGCCGAGGAATCTGATCAAGGTTTGCCAGCTTTTCAATCTGGCAGTATTCGCTGGTCAATCCGGCAAAGTGAGCCGGCCAGATGTGACGACCGTCGCCCGTTCGTTTGAAGTCTCCGACCATATCCGCGAATGGCCGATCGAGAGTGTAAGCATCGATGCCGATTACCTTGATCCCTTGCTCGATCAGCCACAGCACTCCGTCACGACCAAGCCCAGGCTGACGGAAGTATTCCTTTGAGTGAATTCGTTTGTCGGCTCCCGTCTGTAGCAGAATGATGTCGCCAGGTTTGAGCGAATATTCGATTCGGTCAAGTATTCCTCGCAGATCGTCGACGGTGATTTCCGCTCCTGGTTCAATATGGCGAACATCCATCACGACCCCGGGCGCGAAACACCACTCCAGAGGCACTTTGTCGATTGTTTTTGCCGGTTGCCCGGCAGATGTCCGGCCGTAGTGGTACGGAGCATCCACATGCGTCCCGGTGTGAGTGATCATGCGGACTTCTTCGATCGCCCAGCCCTCGCCGTTCGACCAGACGAGATCGTCCGGAGTCACTCCGAAGAACTGCTCCATCTGAGCCCGACCTTCGGCTTGGTGTTCGACATAGTGGATTGTTCCAGGCAGCGGTTCGCTCACCGCTTCGTTTTCCAAAGGGACGCTCAAATCGATCAGTCGCGTATTCGGAAACATGCTCTCACCTCTTGCGAACGTAGCGGAGATTACCAGTGAAATTTCGATTTTGATCGCGGATCCCAAGGCAGTCTCGTTCCGTGTTGTCATCTTGCGGCAGCGTAGCGAGACGGCTTGTTCAGTAAAATACAACGATTGTGGAGGCTTCTGGTGAAATTGCCGTATCAAATATCAGGCGTGTTGCTCGTTCTTCTGGCTCTGTCTAAAGCTTCGGTCAATGCTGGCGACTGGCCTCGTTTTAGAGGTCCCAACGGCGACGGAATCAGCACCGACGGGCCGATTCCCGCAAAGTGGGATGCGGCAAAGAATCTCAAATGGAAGGTTGACCTGCCCGGAAAAGGGTCGTCGTCACCGATTGTCGTGGGTGAACGAGTCTTCGTGACGTGTTACTCAGGCTACGGCGAAGCTTCCGGTGGCGACGATGCCAGGCTGACTCGACATCTGGTTTGCGTTGACAAACCGTCCGGCGGGATTCTGTGGACACAGGGGGTTAAGAACAACGCCAGCGAGGATCGCTATCAGGGGTTCATTACTGAGCACGGCTATGCCAGCGGGACGCCGGTGACCGACGGTGAAAATGTCTACGCCTTCTTCGGCAAGTCAGGCGTTTCCGCCTACGACGTTCACGGCAATAACCTCTGGACCGTCAATGTCGGCACAGGTTCGAGCAATCGACGTTGGGGTTCCGCCGCCAGTCTGATCCTTCACGGTGACGCGGTCATCGTGAATGCGTCAGAAGAAGCCCGCTCGGTCATTTCGCTCGACAAGAAGACCGGCAAAGAAAACTGGAAGACGGAAGCCGACCTGCTCGAACTCGCCTACGGAACGCCCCGGCTTATCAAAAGCGGCGATCGTGAATTGCTCGTCCTCGCAGTCCCACAGGAAGTCTGGGCTTTGAATCCTGCGAATGGAAAACTCGCCTGGTATTGCGAGACACAGTTGCCTGGCAACGTCTCGCCGAGCGTCAACTTTGCCGACGGGATGATCTACGTTACGGGCGGCTATCCGGGGACCGGAAGTGTGGCTTTCAAAGCTGAAGGAAAAGGCGACATCACATCGAATATCGCCTGGAAAAAGCGGGACGCGTCGTATGTGGCATCACCTGTTCTGCACGAAGGACACCTCTACTGGATCAATGACAAAGGCATCGCATTTTGCATGAACGCCGAAACCGGCGAGACCGTCTACAAAGAACGGCTTGTCGGAGGTGGCGGGCGACCCGTTTATGCTTCGCCAGTTTTGTGCGACGATAAGCTGTTTGTCCCCAGCCGCAGGGAAGGCGTCTTCGTCCTTGATGCCAGCCCAGAGTTCAAACTACTGGCGCAGAACAAATTCAAAGGCGACGACAGCGACTTCAACGGAACGCCTGCGATCAGCGGTAAGCAGATGTTCCTGCGGTCTGACAAGGCTCTGTACTGCATCGAGTAGAGAAGCTGTCAGAAGTTACGGATTTGGTCATCCCACGCAGGCAGGGACCCGGTTTCACAATCAGATCCTGGAGAATGGTTGCCCGTCTGCGCGGGGATGACCGGGTGAGATTTTCCACGTCCAGTCATTTGGCGGCGGCGAGGGCATTGTCGACCAGCTCGCAAATCAGGTGAAGCACGACCAGATGCATCTCCTGGATCCTCGGCGTACTGGGATCGGGGATCGTGATGACCAGGTTGCAGATATCAAGTTCGGAGCTTGAATCAGCACCGACCAGAGCAATGGTTACCAGGCCGCATTCCCGGGCAGCGGCAAGAGCCTTCAGTACGTTCGGCGAACGTCCGCTTGTCGAGATAGCCAACAGTACATCGCCGGGTTTTCCAATTCCCTTCACCTGCCGAGCGAACACTTCGTCGTAGCCGTAGTCATTTCCGACGGCAGTCAAAACTGAGGTGTCGACTGTCAGGGCGATCCCAGCCAGGGGATCACGCTCCGTGAGAAACCGTCCAACCAGCTCGGCAATGAAATGTTGAGCCTCGGCGGCGCTGCCACCATTTCCGCAGGCCAGTACCTTGTTGCCTGACTTGATTGCGAGGTGAACCAGTTCCGCAGCGTTGGTGATTGACCTGGCTGTCTCTTTGCGCATTCGTTCGGCGAGTGTCTGAAACTCGAGCAGGGTCTGCGAGACCAGATCGTTTTCTTCATGAGCGGCATCAACTTCGGATGGCATTCTGAAATCCTCCGAAGGAGAAATGAACAACAAGTCAGAAATGTCACTGTGGATTGTGTTTGAAACCGATTTTCGTTTTCACTGACACGCGACTCTGTCGCGTTAGCCTAACTGAGGCTTTTCACCCAGAGAGTCGGAGCACTGCGACCAGAGAGTCGGAGCACTGCGACCAGAGAGTCGGAGCACTGCGACCAGAGAGTCGGAGCACTGCGAGTAGTTTCCTGGCACAAGCTATTTTGCAGGAGCTTCGGCGGGCAGCTTGAGATTTTTGAGTTTACCGTCGAGTGTCACCTCGAAGACGGCGTTGGCTCGCGGGTCGGTCACCAGCAGAACGTCGCCAGCGATCGAAATGCCAACCGGATTGACGAATGGCTCGCCACTGATCAGTTTTGCTGGCTTGTTGTCTGTGCCGACTTGCCACACACATTTTCCGTAGCCGTCGGTAATGAACTTTGTGCCGTCCTTGCTGATGGTGACGTTGTGGGGGAAGTCGAACGGTCGCCCGGCGACGAGTACTGACACTTCGCCCTTCATCGTGACTTTCAGAAGTTGATCCTTCGTCGTAGAAACAACAATGAGATTTCCTTCGCTGTCGAAAGCCAGTCCGCGAGGTGCGGAGACGACGGCCAACTCGAGAGGCTCGCCGCCTTCGTGAGGAATCTTAAAGATGCGGTGAAGTTCAAGGTCGGCGACGAAGATTGTTCCCTCGGCATCAACGGCCATCGCCATTGGCATACCGATACCCACTCCGTCTCCGGCCAGCTTTGTTGGCTTTCCGTCATCACTGAATCGATATATCTGCCGAGTCGATGTGTCTCCGACCAGAACTTTGCCATTTTTGTCAAAGGCGATACACCTGGCGGCGTTGAGCGGTGTGCGGAACTTCTTCGACGCTTTGAAGAAGTGATGGAGTTTTCCGTCGCTGCCCTGCCAGACTCCCGGCAGCCGCAAATCAACTACGGAGACCTTTCCATCGTTAGAGCGGATCGCTCCGAGCGGATAGTTCATTCCGTCTGCGGCTGCAGGCAAAGCTCGCAAACAAACGGCGGTTACAACGATCATCGTCGAACAACGAAAAGCAAACATATCAACCTCAGAACAAACACATCGCAAAAAAGATGATCACAGATCGCAGGCAGTTAGAAAATGCAACAGGTAGGCCGGATGAAGCGAAACGCCGCTCCGGCTACGCCAGATTCATAACGGATATCGATTGGTGCCGGAACATTGTCGCTGCGTTCCTCGGTCCGGCCTGCGATTTTTCAACGGACTGACAACGCCCCCGTGAGTTATCACCACCTCGTCGAACATACAGTCTGACTTACGGTCCCTTGGATCGGCAAGCCATTTGACGTTGCTGTATTCGACATTTCACAGCGTCACTCCCGCGAAGGCGGGAAACCAGCAACGTGCGCGTAGAAATCGGGACGCCCGTCAAAGCAAATGGGCGGTATGCCCGAAGGCCCTCAGCGGGCATTCATCGTCAGGCAAAGTGCGCTGCCGGTGGGATCAACTGCCTCTGCGGCAAGACTGGCTACTGCGGTTGTGATCATTCGGGTGATTTCGCTGGCATTCTCAATCGCTCCTTGAGCCACGGAATCGCGTGATGCCCCTTAAAGTAATGTTCTGCCGGGTTGGTGTTAGACCGACGGTAGTAGTCGGCGATGTGGAGTCCGTTCTTGACGGGTTCCAAATCGTGGGGCCGTTTGGAAATGTGATCAAAGCTCGGCATGTACCGGACATGAAAATTCCCCGGTGCTCCACTGAGAGCAAACGCCCTTTTGACGTCATCCAATGAATGTTTGACACCGCCTTCTGTCGCCAGAACAGCGCGAGGTGCGATGGCAGTCACCAAGTCAGGAAGATCGGACCACTGCCACAGTGTCGGCAACAGTGTGCCACATTCCGCCGGTATAGAACACCCGCTTCCCGTCCAAGCTCGGCGTCATACTAAAGTCTTGCCCCCGTTTTCCATGAACAAAATCATTGAGGATCACAGCCGAGACACCTTCATCCAGAACTGCCAAGGTTATGGCGGGCTCTGTGCCCAGGGAATGCCCGCAGAGAGCGATTCGATTGGCATCGATGTAGTCGAGTGTCTTGACCCATTGCAGAGTCTGGTATTTTTCAAAGGTGGACAGTCCCACAAAACTCCACCCCATGTAGAGCAGGTCCCGGCTAAGTTTATCCCGCGTTCTTCCACCCAGTATCTTGCAGGCCTGTCGCAGCGATAATTCGCCACTGCCAGGATGATCCATGGCAATGGCGATCATGCCGGCCTTTGCAAACTGAAAGGCAATTCGGTTCTTCTCAGCGTGGGCTGCGACCTTGAGCTGAGGGTGTGCTTCAAGGTTCATTGGCCAGGTATTCCCTGGTTCCGCTTGAGCCTGGAAAACAGAACACTGCCGGCCTGGGTGATTCGCTGGATGTCCCTTCGGGGATCAACATCAGAATCGGAACGACGCTGGCGGGAGCCGGGTAAATCTCCCACTTCTCAAGCGTGTAACCTTCTCTGGGTTTCGACCAAAGCTTCTTTGGATCGGGTTGTGGAGGTGATTCCGGAAAGGCCATCAAATCCTGTAGCTTTACCTGAACGTTCAAGCGTCATTCAGCAAATGTTGCCTCAGTCAGCGAATCTGGCAGACTTAACCTGGGAGTCGTCGCTTCAATGTACTGATGGGCAAATCCTCGCGAACTTTGAAACCGCCCGTCTGCCCGATTGCTTCTATAATTCTTTACCGGAATGAGTTTGGGTTCAGCTCCTGGTATGGTCGTCACCTGTGCTATGGGCAGAACAAGACTTAACCAGGACAGTCCTGATCGCTTCAAATAGTTTCATCTATTTGGCGATTGAGGCTCTTGCGGTTGGCCTGTCATTAGCATTGCAAGAATCTCCAATTTGGCTGTAAACGGCTACGAGTTGCCAATTTCGTGCATGAAAAGGACAGACACACACATTCGCAAACTCGATATCTCCGCTTAACATTGAACCAGAAAACAACCCGAAAGCGAGATTCGCTGCCGGGATGCTGGACTGTTTTCAGCATGCGATTTGGACGATTGGATCAAATTCCCTCGTCGCTGAAGACAACCGCTTTCAGGTATTCGCGGTTCAGACGGGCGATGTTGTCGACGGAAATTCCGGCCGGACAGGCGGCTTCGCACTCGCTGGTGTTGGTGCAGGAGCCGAAGCCTTCTTCGTCCATCCGGGCGACCATGTTGAGGACTCGACGTGCTCGTTCTGGCTTGCCCTGAGGCAGCAGTGACATTTGTGAGACCTTGGCGCTGGTAAACAGCATGGCCGAGGCATTTTTGCAGGCGGCGACGCAGGCTCCACAGCCGATGCACGCCGCGGCGTCCATGGCCTTTTCCTGATCCTGCTTCGGGACGGGCAGGCAGTTGGCGTCCGGAGCGTTGCCGGCGTTCACGGAGACGAAGCCGCCGGCAGAAATGACTCGGTCGAAGGATGTTCGGTCGACGACGAGGTCGCGGATGACGGGGAACGCCTTCGCTCGCCACGGTTCGATCGTGATCGTGTCTCCGTCGCGGAAACGCCGCATGTGGAGCTGGCAGGTGGTTGTTTCGTTGTCTGGACCGTGCGCCTGACCGTTGATCATCAGGCTGCACATGCCACAGATGCCTTCGCGGCAGTCGTGGTCGAAGGCGACTGGTTCTTCGCCGAGCTTGATTAGCTGCTCGTTGAGGACGTCCAGCATTTCGAGAAACGACATGTGCTCAGAGACGTTGTTCAGTTGGTAAAACCGAAACTCGCCTTTGTCTTCTGAGCCGGCCTGTCGCCAGACTCTCAGCGTCAGATTCATTCCCTGACCGCTCATTATTTGTAGCTCCTGGTGCTGAGGGCCACTTCGTTGAATTCCATAGGCTCTTTGTGGAGCATCGGTTGCTCACCGACTCCCTGGAACTCCCACGCCGCGGCGTAGCAGAACTTTTCGTCGTCTCGTCTGGCTTCGTTATCTTCGGTCTGATGCTCTTCCCGGAAATGCCCACCGCAGGACTCTTCACGATGCCAGGCATCCGTGGCGAACAGTTCGGCGAATTCAAGGAAGTCCGCCAGTCGTCCGGCATGTTCGAGGTTCTGGTTGAACGAGTCTCCAGAGCCGAGCACTTTGACTTCGTTCCAGAAGACGTCGCGGAGAGCTCGAATTTCTTCCGCAGCCTGTTTCAAGCCTGCGGCCGTTCGAGCCATCCCGCACTTGTCCCACATGATCTGACCGAGCTGCCGGTGGATGCTGTCAGGAGACTTGGTTCCGTTCACGGCGAGAATCGAATTCACTCGCGAAGTAGCACTTTCCAGAGCTTCCTGAACGACCGGGTGATCATTGCCCAGCGGCTTGAGGCTCGAGCCGTGTTTCCCGATGTGGTCGCCGACGGTGTAAGGCAGGACGAAGTAGCCATCGGCGAGACCCTGCATGAGAGCACTTGCTCCCAGCCGGTTGGCACCGTGATCAGAGAAGTTGGCTTCGCCCAGAACGAACAGGCCAGGGACGGAGCTTTCGAGGTTATAGTCGACCCACAACCCGCCCATCGTGTAATGCACGGCCGGATAGATTCGCATCGGAACCTGGTAAGGGTTCTCAGCGGTGATCTTTTCGTACATGTGGAACAGGTTACCGTATTTTGAACGGATGGCGTCTTCGCCGTCCCGCTCAATGGCGTGCTTGAAGTCCAGGTAGACAGCCTGTTTTGTCTCACCGACCCCGAAGCCTGCGTCGCAGCGTTCTTTAGCAGCTCGCGAGGCAACGTCGCGAGGGACCATGTTTCCAAATGCCGGGTAACGACGTTCGAGGTAATAGTCGCGGTCGTCTTCCGTAATTTCGTTTGGAGCACGAGTGTCGTCGGCACTTTTCGGAACCCAGACTCGCCCGTCGTTACGAAGGCTTTCGCTCATCAGTGTCAGCTTGGACTGGTAATCGCCGCTGACCGGAATGCATGTCGGGTGAATCTGTGTGTAGCAGGGGTTGGCGAAGTAGGCACCTCGACGGTGGCATCGCCAGGCGGCGGTGACGTTGCAGCCTTTGGCGTTGGTCGAGAGGTAAAAGACGTTGCCATAGCCGCCCGTCGCGAGCACAACAGCGTGCCCGGTGTGAGCTTCCATTTCGCCCGTCTTCAGATTTCGACAGACGATCCCGCGAGTGACGCCTTCGTCGACGATAAGGTCCATCATCTCGCGACGCGGCATCAAAGTGACCTTGCCGGCGCTGACCTGCCTCATCAACGACGAGTACGCACCCAGCAGCAACTGCTGACCAGTCTGACCTCGAGCGTAGAATGTTCGTGAAACCTGAGCACCGCCGAAGGTTCGGTTCGCCAGAGTTCCGCCGTACTCACGAGCAAACGGGACTCCCTGAGCAACACACTGGTCGATGATGTTTCCGCTGACGGAAGCAAGGCGGTAAACGTTGGATTCGCGAGCCCGGTAGTCACCGCCTTTGACAGTATCGTAGAAGAGTCGCCAGATACTGTCTCCATCGTTCGGGTAGTTCTTGGCCGCGTTGATGCCGCCCTGGGCCGCGATACTGTGCGCTCGCCGCGGCGAATCCTGAAAGCAGAACGCTTTGACGTTATAGCCCATTTCGGCCAGCGAGGCGGCCGCGGATGCTCCTGCGAGCCCCGTGCCTACAACGATGACTTCGTACTTCCGCTTGTTATTCGGGCTGACAAGCTTCAGTTCGTTCTTGCGGTTGTCCCACTTGTCAGCGATCGGCCCGTCCGGGACACGACCATCGAGGGGAGAGTCTGCAACCTTGAACATTCCGGAAACTCCTTCGTCGACATCGACAGGAGGGTGATTCATGTGTGCCCGTGAGGACTTAATGTGCGACCGTTGTTGGCCCGTCTACTGACTCTGTGCCCAGAAGACGAGGCTTGCGTTACCGATGGCCAGAGCCAGAGCGAAAGCCAGTCCACTCCACTTAATGACTGCGTTGTATTTGGGATGGTTGAGGCCGAGACTCTGAAAAGCACTCGAAATACCGTGCGAGAGATGAGCAAAGAGAAACGCGAATCCCACCAGGTAGCCAATGATCGAAATCGGATCATTCAGCAGCGAGACTGCTTTGTCGAACGGTGCCAGACCTTCGTAGTGCGAGGTGTCTCGGAATTCGAGCGTGAAGTCGGCCAGATGCAGAATCATGTATGCCAGTAGTCCCAACCCGGTCGCCAGCATCCATGATTCCGGACGAACTTTGCTGATCAGGTCCTGGCGTTTCGACTGATTCTCGGCATAACCGCGGCCACGAGCAATTCTGTTCTCAGCAGACAGTTTGAACGCCAGGTACAGATGCGTGAAGAAGATCAGTGCGAGGCCAGTTTCGGCAACATGCAGCAGATCCTCGTTGTCATGCAGTTTGTGTGCGTAGGCGTTGTAGGCCTCGGCGCCAGCGAACAGCAGCAGATTTCCAGCTAGATGCACGACAAGAAACCCGCATAAAAGCAGGCCAGTTATCGCCATCAAAAACTTCTTCCCAACGGAAGAAGACAGGGCGCAGCGCAACCAGTTCAAGGTCGGCTCCTTCACGCTATCACACATCACAGGTGCCAGTCACACGCCAGGAGAGCACCCCGACGAGAATTCCGATCGGGATTATAGGAGTGTCCGCCGGTTCTTCAATGTAGGGAGTATTGCCGCGTTCGCCAGTTCTGATTTCGTCGACACAGCCACCCGCCAGAATCACTGCTCGGTCGAACTATCCTTACTGAGATCGTCGATCAGCTTCTTCACGTGAGCATCCCAGTTTGCCGGCAGATTCCGATCAACCGGCTTCTTTTGTTGGATTGTCCCCGATTTTTCCTCAGAAACATTCACCTCGCCAAAGACGCCCAGCCAGAACTCTGTGTCCGATTGAGACGGTGTAGCACTCTCGGGCTTCTCTTTGGATTCGGGTGGTAAATCAGAATCCTGCGAACTACCCGGCACGACACTTTCTCGATTTCGCAATATTCTCGCAAAATCTTCGCTTTCAACGGCAATGCCTTTGCGACGTTTGATCGCCTTCTGCAGACGGCGATCTCCCGACACTATTTCCAACTGCTTCGGAGCCGAATGCTCCAGAATCAATTCCTCGATAAGAGTGTCCGCGTCGCTGCCGGCCTTGTTGAAGAGAATCGTCATCTCTTCCAGTTTCTGCTCACGCACTCCCTCGAACGGAATCGTTCGAGCGTCAAACACAATGGTCGTCCGGCGGCGTTCTTCGAGATCAAGTCGGTTGATCAAAAAGCGAAGCAGACGATTGCGGCTTCGTTCGAGTCCGCCCTGACCGTAACGCTCGCGCGCATACCCGACTGAATGCATCAGGTTATAACCGTCGATAATGCGAAATCGCTGAGCCATGAATCCAGTATGATGCCTGGGCGTTAGCATCTGCAAAGCCACCAGGCGACGATGTATCGCAATTCGCGATTGAAGACTCAGCCTCCATTCACAAAGAAGTCGGACCCCGGCAGATGCTCCATCATATTTCGAATCGCGTTGATCGATTCGTGAACTGGTTCACGTGGCCGGTTGCCATCGCGTCGCTTGTGCTGCTTGTTCCGTCTCTGCTGGGATGCGTAGATCTGATCGTCGCCTGTGCTCGTACCCCGGAAACGATCCTGGCTTTCATCGGCGGAGCAGGCCTTTACTTACTTGTCTGGTTGTGGACGATCCGTCGCTGGCGAGCCACTTTTCTTTCAACCTGCGAGCACGAGTTCACCCACGCTCTGTTCGCCATTTTGACGCTGCACCGTGTGACTGATTTTAAGGCAACCTGGAAAAGTGGAGGGCATGTCCGCATCGAGGGGCAGGGTAACTGGCTGATCACCATCGCACCGTATTTCTTCCCGACGGTCTGCTTTGTCCTGATTCCAGTCTTTCGACTGCTGACCGTCGTTCCGACCAACGTCGCCGACGCCATCGTCGGAGGAGCCTTTGTTTACCATATCACGTCAACCATGAGAGAAACTCACGGCGGGCAGACGGACATCCAGCAGGTCGGATACCTCTTCAGCGTGATGTTCCTACCCACGGCCGTCCTTGCCAGTCACGGAGTTGTTCTGGCTTTTGCCTGGGGAGGCTTCGAAGGCATCCACATATTCGGCTCGACAATCAGCCTTCACCTGCAAAGGATGGTCAGCTTCGTCGGACTTTCATGCTGAGTGCAAATACGTGCCGGAACCTCCGGGAGTCACCTCAGGTTGTGCCTGCCCCCTTAACCGCGACCAGTTCCAGGGTTGCACACTCACCGCTGTCGCAACGCATCCATCGGCTCACTCGAAGCCCGCCCGCCGCGCAAGGAACTTCGCTGCGGATCGAACTGCCACTGCCGCATCTGCTGAGCGACCGACCTCAGCACGTCCTGAGCGATGTCGGCCGCGTCGGCATCCTGCAGACCATTCTGCCGAGCGAAACCGTACACCCGCGGCGCGTACAGCCCGACAAACTGCTCCCACGCCAGCCAGACCCGCAGGCTGATACCTTGTTGTCGGTGATTCACTCATCCAGCGAGCACCGAACAGACCAGTACAGTTCAACGCGCAGATCCTTTTCACGCGAATTTCAGCAGCAGGAAGTTTTTTTTTGAACGCAGAGGCGAAAAACGCAGAGTACACGGAGATTCCTTATGATTCTCGACGCGGCCTGTGTGATCTCTGCGTTCCCGTTCAGAAGATATTAACGACGGATTACATCGATAAGTGCGGATGGCTTTCTGGAGCATCCTCCGCCATCTGGACTAATCCGAGTTATCCGCGGTCGGTCAGTCAGATCAAACCAGAGACCTCTGATGGGTTGCTCGGTCGTGCCGTGCCGTTACTCTAAACTGATCATCAAAGACGGCTTTGACGGCACCAGTGAGAAAAAGTTATGCGCGACTTTGAATACGAAGCCCCCACCACCCTCAGCACGGCGATCGAGCTTCTTGCTCAGCAGGACGGATCCGCGAAACCGCTGGCTGGAGGAACGGACCTCATCGACCACGTTCGAACCGGTCGACTCGAACCGGATCTGCTGATCGACGTCAAGAAGATAAACGAGCTCAACGTGCTTGAGCTCAACGGAGACGGACTTCGCCTCGGAGCAACCGTGCCGTGTTACAAAATCTACGGCACGCCTGAAATTTCGCAGCAGTATGCCGCTTTGACGGACAGTTGTCGCATTATCGGCGGCATTCAGATTCAAAGCCGAGCGAGCGTTGGTGGAAACCTGTGCAACTCCGGCCCGGCTGCTGATTCAATTCCGAGCCTCATCGTGCTGGGCGGCGTCTGTGTCATCGCGGGGTCGAACGGAACTCGCGAAGTCGCTGCCGAAGACTTTTGCACGGCACCGGGCAAGAACGTCCTGGAAGCTGGTGAATTGCTCGTCGAGATCAAGTTCCCGGCACGAGCGGCCAACAGCGGATCCCACTATCGCCGCTTCATCCCGCGAAACGAAATGGATATCGCCGTTGTCAGCGTGGGTGCGTCGGTCGAGCTGGACGAAAACCAGCAGAACTTCGGCTCGGCCAGAATTGCTCTGGGAGCTGTCGCGGCGACACCATTGTTCGCTCAGGCAGCCAGCGACGCACTGGCGGGGCAGCCAGTCAACGCGGAATCAATCGCAAATGCGGCTGCCGCTGCAAAGGAAATCGCCACACCGATTACAGACATGCGAGGCACGGCGGAATACCGAACACACTTGATCGGCGTTCTCATCGAACGAGTGATCAACGCGGCGGTGTCTCAGGCTCGCGGCGAAGCCATCTGCTACAAGCCCGGACATTAATTTTCCGTAGGTCAGGCTCTGGCTGACGAAGTAGTTTATTGCAGTGTTTTCTCTTGTTCAAAACGCAAACTTAAATACATAAACGTCAATTTTGTCAGGCACAGCCTGACCTACAGACAGGCGGACTCATCATGGCGAAAAAGCGAGTCGTCACCACGACGATCAACGGGGACACACACGATTTCCTCTGCAAGCCTCAACAGACGCTGTTGGAAGCGCTGCGCGACGTGCTCGGCCTGACCGGCACGAAGGAGGGTTGTTCCAACGGCAACTGTGGAGCGTGTACTGTGCAGATGGATGGTCGCCCGGTCGACAGTTGCCTGGTCCTGGCCGTCGAAGCCGAGGGCGCCGAGCTGAAGACCATCGAAGGTGTCGCCTGCGGAAATCATCTCGACGAAGTGCAAGGCGCTTTCCTGGAAGGCGCGGCTCTGCAGTGTGGCATCTGCACACCGGGTTTCATCATGCAGACAGAATCTTTGCTCGAAGAAAACCCGACGCCCAGCGAAGAAGAAATCCGCTTCTACCTCTCCGGCAACCTTTGCCGTTGCACTGGCTACGACAAGATCGTCAAAGCCGTACAGGACGCCGCCGAACAACGGCAGACCGCTAACGCCTGAGTTCAGGTTCTCAAGTTTTCAAGACACAACACATCCCGGGCAAACCCCAGGAGGCGATTATGGCTACTGCTGAAAAGCCCCAATACAAAGTTATCGGAACTCGACCTGTCCGCCACGATGGCGTCGACAAAGTCACTGGCCGAGCTCAATACGGCGCGGATACTCAACTGACGGGCATGCTCTTCGGGGCGACGCTCCGCAGCCCGCACGCTCATGCCAATATCAAATCGATCGACACGTCCAGGGCTGAAGCACTGGCTGGTGTGCGAGCAGTCCTGACCAACGCCGACCTGCCAGAGCAGGGCGATCGAATCGTCGAACTCGGCGAAGGTGCGGTCAACATGCGGCATCTCAATGCCAACGTTCTGGCTAAGGAAAAAGTGCTCTACAAGGGCCACGCGATCGCTGCCGTTGCCGCCGACACAATTCACATTGCCGAGGAAGCCTGCCAGCTGATCGAAGTCGACTTCGAAGTCCTTGAGCCAGTCCTCGACGTTGTGAAGGCGATGGCCGACGACGCGCCAGTTCTCAACGACGATATTCGCACGGAGTCGCTGGGTTCTCATCCGGCATCTGACGACGCTTCGAAAAACACCAACGTCGCCAAGCACTTTGTTTTCGAGAAAGGCGACATCGTCAAAGGGTTCGAAGAAGCGGACATCGTCGTCGAGCGAGAGTTCGATACGGCGACGGTCCACCAGGGCTACATCGAGCCGCACGCCTCGACCGCTCACTGGAATGCCGACGGCAAGATCACCGTCTGGACCTGCACCCAGGGTACGTTCAGCGTTCGACACCAGACCGCCGAACTGTGCGGCGTTCCCATCTCCGATGTCAAAGTCATCCCGACGGAAATCGGCGGCGGCTTTGGCGGAAAGATTTCAGTCTACCTGCCACCGGTCGCAGCCGGCCTGTCAAAGAAAACGGGACAGCCGGTCAAGCTGGTCATGGATCGTGCCGCCGTTTTCGAAGCAACCGGCCCGACGCCAGGTTCGCACATGAAGGTGAAAATTGGAGCGACCAAAGACGGCAAGATCACCTCCGGTGAAGCATGGATCGCCTTTGAAGCGGGAGCGTACACAGGCTCACCGATCGCCCCTGGCTGCATGTGCGTTTTCTCGTGTTACGACGTCCCGAACGCCAAGGTCGATGGCTTCGACGTTTGCGTGAATAAGCCTCGAACTAACGCCTACCGGGCTCCGGGTTCGACGCAGGTCTGCTTCGCGACGGAAACGATCGTTGATGAAATCTGCAAAGAACTCGACATTGCGCCCGCCGAATTTCGATTGAACAACGCCGCCCAGGAAGGTGTCCGCCGAGTCGACGGTCCGGTCTATGGCAAGGTCGGCATGATCGAAACCGTACAGGCCATCAGGGACAGCGATCATTACCAGACGCCGCTGACTGGCAAGTTTCAGGGCCGCGGCATTGCCACCGGCTTCTGGTTCAACTGCGGCCTGAAGTCAGCCGCGACCGCGACCGTGAATCCAGACGGAACTGTCTCTCTGGTCGAGGGTTCAACAGACATCGGTGGCTCGCGAGCGGGACTTGCCATGCAGCTTGCCGAATGCCTGGGCATCACAGCTGAAGAAGTCAAACCGGCCGTCGTCGACACCGACAGCGTCGGCTACACCGACGTCACCGGCGGAAGTCGGGTCACCTTTGCAACGGGCATCGCCGCCATCAACGCTGGCAAAGATATCCAGCAACAAATGTGTGATCGCGCGGCGATGATCTGGGACTGCGACGAAACCGACGTTCGCTACGAAGACGGCTGTATCATCGGCTCAGGCGACAACCGGTTCACATTCAAAGAACTCGCGGCAAAGATCAACGCGACCGGTGGACCGATCGCTGGACGAGGCACAGCCAGCGAAGAGGCTCAGGCGGGAGCGTTCGGGACTCACTGTGCCGATGTGGAAGTCGACGCGGACACCGGCAAGGTTCAGATCCTGCGTTACACCGTTGCCCAGGACGTTGGGACAGCCATTCACCCGAGCTACGTCGAAGGCCAACTGCAAGGCGGAGCTGTCCAGGGAATTGGCTGGGCACTGAACGAGGAATACTGGTACGGCGAAGAAGGTTCGATGCGAAACGCGTCGTTCCTGGACTATCGAATTCCGACGATCTACGACGTGCCGATGATCGAAACGATCCTCGTTGAAGTCCCCGATCCCGGACATCCTTACGGAGTCCGAGGCGTGGGCGAAGTTCCGATCTGCCCTCCGCCGGCCGCCATCGCCAACGCCATCTACGACGCCGTCGGCGTGCGAATGCGAGATCTGCCGATGGCACCTCACAAGGTGTGCGCCGAAATCCTGAAGAAGTAACGCGACCGTTATGGCGAAGTTTTACTTCTACTACTCGGCGATGAACGCAGGGAAGTCCACGACTCTCCTGCAGTCGAGCTACAACTACAAAGAGCGGGGGATGAATCCGCTCGTGCTGACTCCTCAGTTGGATAACCGCAGTGGCGAAGGCAAAGTGGAATCGCGCATTGGGCTCAACGCTGAAGCAACGACCTTCGTCCAGAGCGACAACCTGCTGGACCGAATCAAAGAACTGCACCAGGCAAGCCCCGTCCACTGCGTACTTGTTGACGAAGCCCAATTCCTGACAAAGCAGCAGGTGCGGCAACTCAGTGACGTCGTTGACGAACTGGATATTCCTGTTCTGGCCTACGGTCTGAGAACCGACTTCCAGGGCAACCTGTTCGAAGGTAGCGAGAACCTGCTTGCCTGGGCTGACAGCCTGACCGAAATCAAGACGATCTGTCATTGCGGCCGCAAAGCAACAATGGTGCTGAGACTTGGCGAGGATGGCAAACCGCTTCGCGACGGTGCACAGGTCAAGATCGGCGGCAACGAGACTTACATGTCTGTCTGTCGGCGGCACTTTAAAGAAGGTATCGTCACGCGGCAGACGAACGAACTTCCATTCAAAGACTGAGGTCGCGATTTGATAGAGTGGGCACTGCCCATCAGTGAGTTAAACGCTTTTTGTATTCTGGTGGTTAGTGCCCACCCTGCAGTCGTCGCAAGGTTACTTCTTATATGAAGTGTGTCGACCTGAGTTTGCCGCTGGAAAACGACGATGCCTGGTCGCCGTGGTGGGCTCGCAATCGGGTGACGTACCAGGGACACAAGTTCGGTGCGTTCGTGATCCGATTTCTATGCGGTGCGAAGAAGCAACATTGGAAGACGGGGCTCGGATGGGCAAACGAAAATATCGCGTTATCGACGCACGGCACGACTCATATGGATGCTCCCTGGCACTACGGTCCGGAGTGCGAAGGTCGACCGGCAAAGGCGATTGACCAGATCCCGTTGGAGTGGTGCCACGGGCGGGGCGTTGTTCTGGATATTCGGGATGTCGACACAAAGTCGTCGGCAACGCTAGACGATGTTCAGTCGGCCATGACCAGCATCGGCCATACGCTTTCTCCCGGTGAAATTGTTCTTATCAGGACGGACAATGATCAGAAGTGGGGACAACGTGACTACTTTTCGTCTGGACCAGGAGTGAACGCCGAAGCAACTCCTGGCTCATCGTTCAGGGGATCAAGGTCATGGGCATCGATGCCTGGGGCTGGGATGCTCCACTGGCCGTACAGGCAGAGAACGCACGAGCTTCGAACCGTTCCGACGTCTTCCGGGCGGCCCACTACGTTGGCGTCGAGAAGGAATACTGCCACATGGAGCGTCTCGCCAACCTGGATCAGTTACCATCGACTGGAGTTACCGTTTGTGCGTTCCCGTTGAAAGTTAAGGGCGGTTCCGCTGACCCCACGCGAGCGGTTGCGATGATCGACGAGGTCTCTTCATGAAACTTGTCACGTTCAGCCAGGGCGACGATCCAAAGACGGGTGTGATCACGTTGTCAGGGGCTGGCCTTGTCGATCTCCAGGCTGCAGCTCAGCATTTTGCCGACGAACAACCACAGATGCTTGCCTCGACAATGGCAATGCTTGAAGCTGGCGAAGAAGCGTTTGATCTTGCGCGTGATCTGGCGAAAGAATCAGAATCCGATGGAAACTCAGACTCGATCATTCCACTCAGCGAGGTAACGCTGCTGGCACCCGTTCCTCGCCCACGGTCCATCCGTGACTGCCTGGCCTTTGAGCGGCACCTCATCCAGGCAACCCGCACAATCGCCAGTTGGAAAGCTCCGACGCTGGTGTTTCTGGACAGAGGGATGGAGCGGCTGTTTGGCAAAGGTTTTCTGCGACCTCCACCGGTTTGGTACGAACGCCCTATCTATTACAAAGGAAATCCTAACAGCGTGGTTGGCCACGAGGTGGATGTTCGATGGCCGTCGTTTTCTAAGCGTCTCGACTTTGAACTCGAATTTGGAATCTTCATCGGGAAAGCAGGTCGCAATATCGCAGCCAGCAAGGTTGCAGAACACATCGCCGGATACAGCCTCTTCAACGACTTCAGCGCGCGAGATACTCAGGCCGAAGAAATGACCGGCCGCCTCGGACCCGCCAAGAGTAAAGACTTCGACACGGGCAACGCCATCGGCCCGTGGCTTGTCACGCCGGACGAAGTTTCCGACGAAATCACGTTGCGGGCACGCGTCAACGGCGAAGAATGGAGCTGCGGATCAAGTTCAGAGATGCACTTCAGCTTCGCCGAGATTATCGAATACATCTCCCGTGACGAAACACTGTATCCGGGAGATTTCATCGGCTCCGGAACCGTCCCCGGAGGCTGCGGCCTGGAACTCGACCGCTGGCTTCAACCAGGTGACACCGTCGAACTGGAAGCCGAGCCATTGGGTATTCTGCGAAATCGTGTCGTAGTGTGACAGCTAATTTCAGTCCGCTGCCCGCAACCGAACACAAACCAGTTTCTGATCAGAGCGTGCCAATATTCGATGCCCAATGAATGCCGGATGGGACCACGTTGGATCGATGATTTTACTTCTGGCTTGCTCTGTGAATCCGTCGGGAGTGATCGTCGCCAATACAAGTTCTCCTTCGGAGTTGAGAGCAATGATGCGGTTGCGATTCGCGCGACCCTCTTCGTTCAGCCAGACGATACTCGCCTGCGGATTACGTCCTCGGGGAGTCAGCGTGTTTTTGTCATCCCACAGCTTCTTGCCGGTTTTAAATTCGAAACACGTCAGTCCATACTGCTTATCGAGCAGGTAGACGTGACCGTCTCGGTAAAGCGGTTGAGACATCAGGCCCCGAAGATAGCGATTCTCTTCCCAGAGAAGCGTCGCGTCTTCCGGTTTTTCACCAAGCTTGATCGCTCGTGAGCCTGCCCAGTATCCGCACACCAGAACAACGTTTTCGTGAACGATAGGTGTTGCAATTGAGACACCGTATGTCACTTCGTAGGGAACGTTCCAGAGTGATCGTCCATCAGCCGCGTTGATTCCTCGAATGTGCGAAGGCGTCCAGCAGACGAGTTGCAAGTGGTCTTGCCGCTGAACGAGCACCGGCCACGAATAGCCGGCCTCATCACTCAGCGAATGCCATTTCAGTTGGCCGCTCTGCAGTTCAAACGCCAGGATGCAGAAGCCGTCCGGGCCGCCTGCGACTACGATGACTGCTCCGTTGTAAACCAATGGCGACGCCGCATAGCCCCACATCGGTGGTCGACCGTTGAACTCCTTAACGAGATCGCGTGCCCAGACTACCGATCCGTCTGCGGTATTCAGACAGTTCAACTTGCCGAGCGCGCCGATTGTCAAAACGACGTTGCCGTGAATCGTCGGAGCAGCTCGGGGGCCGTTGCCGTAGTCAAGATCGTCGTACGGTTGCTCGTACTCGAACGTCCATATCTCTTGTCCCGTTTTCAGGTCCCGACAGAGAACACGTTCAAACGCCAATTTGGAAGTCGCAGGGGCTTCTTTGTTGGTTGCCGTGTCAGAATCTTCAACGACTCGGCGATCCATCGTGATAACTCGGTCTGCCGAAACCGATATTCCGGAATAACCACCACCGATCTCCAGGGACCACTCAGTGGTAAGTCCTTCAGTCGGCCATTTGTCTGTAATACGAGGCGCGTTCCAGCTTCCGTCACCTCGAGGACCGCGCCACGATGGCCAGTCAGTGTCCATTGTCTGAGCGAAACTCGAAGTACCCACACTCAGGTGGAGTATCGGCAGAATTACGCACACACACAGGCGAGTGAAAGAGTTGCACATTGCCGAATTCCAGAAGCTGATCATCGAGTATGCCACGGTTCCGTCAGTGGTTTTGCACCGTTCAATTCGGCATATCCGATGCCCGTTGTACCGGCTGGATTTGATCCGAAGTATCGATCATCGATTGGTTCCGATGCTGGCTGCCAGCGGACGTCAACAGACAGCCTTGTCCGACCAATCGGCGAGCAATTATCAAAGGAACCATGCATCGTCGTCATGCCGAACAAAATTACATCGCCAGGCTCAAAGTTTGCCGTCAGCAGTCGGGAACCGCGACTGCGAGCAAATTCGACGGCGTCGCTCATCATTTGAACCTGGGGCGATTCTTTTGAATTATAGTCGATCTGCTGAATCGGCTCGATCAGATCGTCAAAACGGTGCGAATTCTCGAGTACAAACAGCGGACCGTCCATGGTGGGGATGTCACCGATTGCCGTCCAGGCTGTAATGACGTTCTTTGTGCCGCGAGCAAAAAACGGTAAGTCGTAATGCAGGAACGTGAATCGGCCAACGACGCCGGGGCGAAGAAAGATGAAATTATAACCGCATGCGGTTTCGCCAAAGAGCGTATCGAGCGTGTACTGAATCTCCGGTCCGTGAGTCACTCGCCGAAGTGCCGGGCCTTCGCTGACAGACTGCCAGAAACTCCCAGGGTCAGGATGCATGGTCGCTCGCTCGCTTTGCCCCGTAAAGATGCCATCGCGCGGCGGTTCACCAATTTCGCCTACGTCAGCCAGACGGCAAAACACTTCGTGACGTGCCATCGCGATCGGTGACGGGCTGATAACGCCTCGTAGAAAAACGTAACCATCTTCCGTCATCCGCGTCTGCAAGGTCGCCGGGTTGGCCATCCACTCAGTGCTGTCTCGGAATTCTCCGAGGACGTCGGTCGGGACTGATTTTCCTTGAACGCGGCAATCAAACATCGGACTGGTTTCGCAAAGGGTATCGATACGTGATGGCGATTCTGTCAGGCATGGTCAGACTGCAATTGTACGACTTCATTCGGGCGATTCTGGCGAGCCGCCGTTTCGAAATGATCGCGACGAACATCAGTTTGCAAAAGGTATGGATCATCAAGAATCGTTTCTATAAACCGCATTCTATTACAAAATTTATGAATGGATATGCAGGTCAACAGTCGATTTTTTCCGCTGCTGCGATGTATCATCAAAATCGCTTGCGATGACTTCGGTGCCTGACAGGATCGGATACTGGACCTTGTCGAAGTGTATCCCGACTTACTGAAGTTCGATATTTCGCTCGTTCGAAACATCAACAACGCATTGCCAAAGCGGCGCAAGATGGTCCGGACACTCATAGAAATGGTCCGCGACTCTGGCATCTCGTGACTTGCTGAAAGCATCGGATTCTCAGCTGAAACCTGCCGCCACCTCAAATTCGACCTGGCGTAAGGCCTCTACTTCGGTTTCGCCTCCGCCGACTGACGCGAAACGCCGACGAGCATCGGGTCAGTAAGAATGATCGTGTCCTGCGACGGGCGTTTTGTGGGCTGATGCGTTCTGTACGCCGATCGTTGATAGCAACGCCGCAAACTGCGAGCAACCGTCGCAACCTGTCAGTCGATTCAGCCCGCATCCCGTTTGAAGCACAAGAAGATAAGGAAGAATTGCGTCTGGCAAACCTTCAAATCTGGAGCGATGATCAGATAGATTCGCCCGTCTTCCTGTTTAGGAGATTTAACCGTGAAAAAGATGAGTGCTTTATTTGCTCTGCTTGCAGGGCTTGTTTTGACGACGGCTCAGAGTGCATCCGCAGGGGATTTCCTGTTCTTCCATTTCGAAGACAGCCACTCGTACTCGCAGCCGACTTACGACACACCTGAACCACAACCGGTTGGACGCCACCCTCAGCCAGAGCAGCCTCAAGCTGATTTGTTGCAGCCGGTTCGTGAAACGGCTGGCAACGTCGCTGAGCTTTACATGAACCTCAGTCCGGGTGCTCAGATCGCCGAAAGCGTCGGCCTGTTGGATCGACAGTTCGTTCTTGGACTGTTCCGTAGCAACTAGAACACTCTGAAGCAGTTTTCACTGACTGTATGGACAAAAGAAAACAGCCGGCTCGCCATGAGCCGGCTGTTCTAGTTTTCGGAATTCGATGTGACGCCTGGTCCGGATATACGAACCGCACGACGTTACATCCACTCTTTGATTGGACGTCCTTCAAGTAGTTTGACCGGGCGACCGTCTGGAGCTTGAGCGATCAGATCGAGTGGCAAGCCAAGCTTTGAGTATACCGTCGCGGCAATGTCCGCGCTGTGGTACTCGTCCTTCGCCACGGTTCCGCCCTCACCGTCGGTCTCACCGAGGATGTGTCCGCCAGGGACTCCGGCTCCTGCCATGATGCCGAATCCTGAACTCGCCCAATGATCGCGTCCACTGGCTGAATTGATCTTTGGAGTTCTTCCGAAATCGGTCAGCCAGCAAACGAGTGTCGTATCGAGCATCCCTTTGTCTTCGAGGTCAGCCAACAATTGAGGGAGCGCCTGGTCGATCGGTGGTAGCCGGCTGTCTTTCAGTGATTTGAAGTTGTTGGCGTGAGTGTCCCAGCCTCCGTCGGTGACCGTCACGAATCGAACTCCGGATTCGATTAAGCGGCGAGCTAACAGACAGCTTTGCCCGAACTGATGCCGGCCGTAGGCGTCTCGAAGTTTCGCATCCTCTTCATCGATCGCGAATGCCTTCTTCGTCGCGGGCGACGTGATCATATTGAATGCTGCCTGGAAGTTTTCCTCGAGAGCTTCAAACTTCGCGGGCTGCAGATCGGCTTTTTTCTGTAGCTCGTCGAGTTTTGCTAACATCTGACGTCGACGATCAACGCGAGCCATCGTGGTTCCTTTGGCCGGGCTGATGTCGCGGACACTGAACGTTTCGGAATTTGGATTTTCAAGCATTTCGAATGGGCTATGTTCCAGACCGAGGATGCCTGGCGTACCGCCACCAAATCGTCGATCCACCTGACTGCCAAGTTGGATAAACGGTGGCAGCGCCGACTTGAAACCTTTGACATAGCTGACGACCGACCCGTACGTCGGATAGGCCAGCGCCGGATTGAACCTTCGCCCCGACATGACAAACTGATCTGCAGAACCGTGACTTCCGTTCTGAGGATTCCAGCCTCGGAGCACGGCAAATCGATTCAGCTCATTCGCCAGATTCGGAACGATCTCTGTGAACTGAACTCCAGGAACGGCCGTGTCGATGACGCCAAACTCTCCGCGGATGCTGACCGGTGCTTCCGGTTTTGGGTCAACTGTGTCGTGATGGCTGGTTCCCCCGCGAGTCCAGATCAGGATGCAGTTGACGTCGCTCGGTGCGGAGCTGTTCGCTGCACCTTGACTAGCCAGCAGAGTCGGCAGGCTTAATCCAAGGCCTCCGAGTGTTCCGAGCTGAAGAAAGCTGCGTCGAGACAGCCCTTCACACGTCTGGTCCATTCCGGAAAGCAGATCGAGCATTGCAGGACTCCAGGGCGGGAAATTTGGAGGGTTGGGAAGGACGGCAGTTTGTTCGGACGAATTTGTCAGATATTGAACATTGAGGCTGACAAAGTTCGGTGCCGGGAGTGAGAGATTGTACGGCTCATCACAAAACAGATCAAAGCATGTTTACTTGATCGGCAACATCAAACGATCGAATTCAGCTCCTTGACGGTCTTGTCGCAACGCTCCTAAACTCGCGCCGATACGACGAATTTCGACGTTTTGAAGGGCTCAGCAGGCCTGCCGAATATTCAGAACTTATAAAGGAGAGACTTCGGTGCAGATCACGGTGAACGACGAAGCTCGCGAAGTCACTGCTGGCTCGACCATTGCGGATCTGCTGGAAGAACTCGGGCTGCGACCAAAGTTCGTTGCCGTCGAACGAAACCTCGAGCTCATCCCTCGAGCATGCCACGCCGAATGTGAACTGGCTGAAAACGACAAACTGGAAGTCGTCACACTGGTTGGTGGTGGATAGTTTGCGCGGTCAACTTCAGGTCGGAAATACTCGTTCCGACGTCATCGATTCTAAATCAATTGAGAAAGCGTATCTCTGAATGTCGGACAAACCACTGGTTCTGGGAACTCACACTTTGCAGTCTCGGCTGATCGTCGGCACGGGCAAGTATTCGACCTTCGACATGATGCAGCAGTGCCTTGAGATCAGCGGCTCGGAGGTGATTACCGTTGCTGTCCGGCGTGAGCGATTGATCGACGCCGAAGGTCGAAACATTCTCGACTTTATCGATCTGAGTAAGTACACGATTCTGCCGAACACGGCCGGCTGCTTTAACGCCGAAGACGCAATTCGCGTCGCTCGGCTGGGGCGTGAAATCCTGGATGGCCTCGAAAATCCAGGAGCCGACTGGGTCAAGCTGGAAGTACTTGGCGACACGAAGACACTGCTGCCCGATCCGGTTGCGACCTTGCAGGCCACCGAAGCTCTCGTCAAAGAAGGTTTCCAGGTTCTTTGTTACACAACCGACGATCCGATTACGGCCAAGCGTTTAAAAGACGCGGGTGCAACCTCTGTTATGCCGGCTGGTAGCCCGATCGGCAGCGGTCAGGGAGTTCTCAATCCGAATAACATTCGGATTTGCCTTGAGTATCTGAAGGGTGACGACCCCGATTACCCAATGATCATCGACGCGGGTGTCGGTTCTGCCAGTGACGTTGCATTCGCGATGGAACTCGGCTGCGATGGAGTGTTGCTCAACACGGCCATCGCCAGCGCGACCGAACCGGCAATGATGGCTGAAGCAATGAAGCACGCCTGCCTGGCCGGTCGCCAGTCGTACCGCGCGGGTCGCATCGCGAAGAAGCTTTACGCAACGGCCTCAAGCCCCGAAACAGGTGTTATCAGACCATCTTTGCGATAACAGTGCGAACTCTCGCAACGGCTTAAAATAAAGCCTTCTGGCGTTTCGGCGGAGCTGTTTCCAGTGAGCAAATCTTCAGCGCGTAGGAGTCCGTCGAGATCTTTTCGCCACGGCTCAGCTTCTGGGCAACGCTTAAACCAACTGGATAGTGACGACTGAGCACCTCAATAGCCTCACCGTGTGAAGCAGCAAGGAACCGGCCGCGGTTGTTGTCAGACGTCTCTACCAAAACCACGACCGGCATTTCTTACATCTCCGAAAATCGATTCAGCAAACGCTTACTGCACACCAGCTAGGCATCGGCAATCGGCGAACGCTGTTGAGCGAGCTCCTGCATGAAACCCATCATTCGTTGTGACGTTTCATGCGGATCGGGAACGACGCCTTCCGCCAGCATTGCGTTGGCGAAGAATTGCTGACCGCACGTCTTGATGAATGCCGCGTGTTCATCGTTGACAGACAGACCAGCCAGATGCTGAACCAGCGGGTGTGACGGATTGATCTCAAGAATTCGTTTCGTCAATTCAAAATCATCGCTGGCTCTGCTCATGACTTTCTGCAATTGAGCACTCATTGCCCCTTCGGGATTGACCAGGCAGCACGCGCTATCAGTCAGACGTTTCGATTCCCGCACGTCTTCGACGGAGTCGCCAAGTCCTTCGCGAAAGAGATTCAGGACCGTTCCAAACCCTTCTGGGGGACCGGACTTCTTTTTGTCATCTGACTCTTCACCGTCGTTCGAATCGCTGGCAGATTCCGGCTCCGGGAGATCGACTTCGGAGGAGTCGATAGAGACCAGATCTTTGTCCTCGAACTTGTGAACGTGATTAAGCACGAATTCGTCGACAGGATCGATCAGATAGAGAACTTCCAGTTTCCGAGATCGAAAGGCTTCCAGATTTGGATTCTTCTCGATCGTTGAGATCGACTCGCCGCTCACGTAAAAGATCTGTTTCTGCGTTTCGGGCATTCGCGAAACGTAATCGCCGAGTGAAATCACTGCTGCCCGGTCATCGCCGTGCGAAGACCGGAATCTCAGCAACTTTGCTAGCGTGTCTTTGTTTTCAAAATCGCTGGCAACGCCTTCCCGCAGTGTTGAGCCGAACTGCTCGTAGAAACTGGCGTAGTCATCGGGAGAGCCTTTGGCGACCCCTTCGAGATGATTGAACACTTTCTTGACCAGGACCTTGCGAATCTTTCGAAACACTGTGTCGTCCTGCAGAGCCTGACGTGACACGTTGAGCGGCAGGTCTGCTGAGTCGACGAGGCCGTAAATAAACCGCAGGTATTCCGGAAGCAGTTCGCGGCAATTGTTCTGCACGAGAATTCGCTTGGCACACAGGCTGAGGCCATGCTCGTCCTTGCCGAAGCCCATCAGTTCGAAGTTAGAAGCCGGGCAGTAGAGCAGGGCGTGAAACTGAAACGGCGAGTCGCTCGTTAAATGCAGATGCCAAAGCGGCTCTTCGTGAGTCCGCTTCGAGAGGTACCCATAGAAGTTTTTGTACTGCTCGTCGGTGACCTGCGACTTCGGCTCAACCCAGATTGGCGTCTGGTCGTTGACATGTTCGTCGCCAAGTCGAATTGCGTACGGAACGAAAGTCGAATACTCAGTCAGAATATGTTTGAGCCGTGTGGTTTGCGTGAACTCAGTCAGGTCTTCCTTTAAGTGAAGGCGGATCTGCGAACCTCGCTCAAGGTCATCGGCAGCCTCAATAGTGAACTGGCCACTCCCGTCAGATTCCCATCGCCAGCCGGATTCTTCCTGGTAGCTTCGCGTCAGCACTTCGACACGATCAGCCAGCATGAACGCCGAGTAGAATCCGACGCCGAACTGACCGATCAGTGACACGTCATCTTTTGAACCTTCACCGAGCTTTTTCAAGTACTCAAGTGATCCGCTGTGGGCAATCGTTCCAAGATTCTGAATCAACTCGTCCTGCGTCATGCCGATGCCGTTGTCACGAATCGTCAGTACGCGACTCTCTTCATCCGGCTCAAGCGAAATTCCGAGTTCTGCATCATCTTCGTACTCTTTCTGAGTCAACGAAATGTGCCGAAACTTGTCGAGCGCATCCGATGCATTGGAGACGAGTTCTCGAATCGCAATCTCTTTGTTCTGATACAACGAATGAGAAAGCAGGTGCAGAAGCTGTGAAATCTCTGCCTGGAAAGTGAACTCTTGCGGTGCCGTCTCGGTAGCCATCTTCACAAACTCCGTAACTCAAAACTTGAAATGCACGATTAGCGATCGTGGAAGCCTCTGCTTCGCATCGACACATATTATCCCTTTTGAGGGATGTTAGTTATGAAGTCGACAGGCAAGCAACGAAGTCTAATGCTTTTTCAATGCTCTCGGCGACAAAACGAGATCAGCCCTCGTCAGAGTGAACTGACGAGGGCTGATTCAAACTTAGACTTGTTAAGTCGTGCTGGCTAGTTCCGTGGAACTATCGGATTAAAACCCGCAGTCGCTCGCTTACCAAACGGTTCACTCTTTAACACATCAATTCCGTTCAGCGAAGCGGAGTTACCAATAAGTGCGGCAAAATCAGCGTAGCTGCCCGCATCTCTGGCTAGTAAATCAGGCGGCACGAAATCCCCGAACATGGCAGCGACACCAATTGCTGCGACGTTCAAAGCTTCCAGGTCCGTTGAATGCTCGGCAAACGATTCGATGATCATTTGCCACTTTCTTCTTTCCGTCTGTGCTGTAACCGGTGTCCCTGACTCAGGTACCTGGCGAACATCCAGATCATTGCCATTCTGCGAGGTCAGATCGCCACGTACGGGGCGCCGCCGGTCTGTTTGAGCAAGCTCCAAGGGAGAGGAAACGGTGACGTCCTGAAATCCAACCAAACGACCAGTATTGTCAAAGATAGGCTGTTGGAAAGTCTGGGTAATAGTGTCTTCGGTCACCACGATGCTATCGTCGAAGAAGTCGCTTTGGTGAAAAATTGTTTCCTCGAGAAATGCCCGACCGATGTACTGTGTAAACGGATTATCTGGCTCTCCAAAGATCGTCTGACGATCTCGAAAGAATGCGCGATCTTCATCTGTTGATCCAGCCACAGGCGTATTTGTACTGAAGTTCAGCGGCAGTTCGTTATCTTCGGTCCACAATAATGGAAACGTCTCTCCATGTCCGGGTCCTCCGTTTGGTAGATAGTCCACTGTCTGGCCAAATCCCTGATCATCCAATCGATCGATATGGAAGTGCGAATCTGAATTTGAGAAACCAGCCTGACGGACCAATCGGTCAGCGGTACGTGTCGAGGTGAGTCCAGTCCGATCCAGTTCACGACGGACAACTTCATCCAGTGAAGAAAACTGCGCCACACCTGGCGCCCAGACATTGTTGATATCCTCAAACGATCTTTGGTAGGAAATCGCATTTTGAACCTGTAAATCTGGCGTCAAACTCAAACTTGGATCAGTTCCTTGAAGTGCATCTCGAATTGCAGCAAACGTTTGGACGACGCGTTCGAATCTTGCCGGGTCAGTCTGTTGCTCGAAGCTGATAATTTTATGAACCGGGATGTCACCCGTGCTTGCTGTCACTAATGCACCACCAAAAGTGCTTGTTCCGAGTGCAGACTGATTCGAGCCGTCGGCATCAAACAGCACTTGCTCTACTTCCATGACGAATCCATCCGGGTCGTTGTTGATAGCGTCTCCAACAAATACAAAATCTCCAACGTTGAGCTGGCCAGGTAAATTTGGCATGTCATCGTCTTCGAATTCCAGTTCGATCAGTCCGTCGATACTTGTTTGAACTGTGGCTGTCCCTGACAGTGGCGTTGGATTGACGACGGCAACTTCACGAAGCTCGCCAGGGTTTCCGAATACACTATTAAATTCTGAGTTGCCCCCTGCCAGGATTGAGTCACGGTTTGTCTGCAGGAATTGAATAGCCAGTTCGACCTGTTGCATGGCGACCAGATGATTGCGAATAAGGCTCTGCGCCGCTGCGGTCAGTCTCGCGTCATCCAGATTTGCGTTTGTAATCTGCTCGATCAGCGATACGCGATCAGGATCCAGCAGACCGTCAAAGATAAACTGCACGTCTGGCAGAATGACGGTGTCCAGAAGGTCCGGTACCCCGGCATCAGACGCCGGATTGCTGATGTCAGTCGGCACAACCTGCTGCGCGGATACAGGACGTATGAGGCAGACAGCCAAAGCCAGAAGAGCGCTTGTGAGAATTAATCTTCGCATTAAAACACCTGTCTTGAAACAGCTACCGATAGTGTGAGAGAGAGAGCTGACGCTACTTTACAGCGTCCACAGGCTACGCATCCATTGCTTCACTTAAGACTCTAACCTCGATTCTCCAGTTCCGTCAAAGAGTATTTCGGCCTTTCGGCCAACTTTCAATCGGCGCAACTGGCTGAACATCATGACTTTCCGGCATGTGGATAGGATTGTTGGAGATTGACAGGTTCCAATCAGAAAGGGCCTGGGATACTCGGTTGCGGATCCACGATTCGGCAACAAGTCAACGCACTCCACGCCAGTGCCATGAAATTCGTGTTTGTCACTTTCTGAAGACAGTAGTCATGAGAGTCTTCAGATGCCGGACGCGCCGGATCAGCCCAGTTTCCGGAGGCGTCATTCCCTGCGACAACGACGTCCTTGTCATGCCAATTTGAAGCGGCGACCACGTCCGGTATGCCATGTCTCAGTGTGAGTCCACATCGTCGGCGATCTGAACGCTTGTTTATTGGGGCGTTTGTTTATTAACCGTGGAGCTGCAAGTCTGAATGAAGTGATACCTGTCCGGCTGACGGCTCATCAAAGACAACTTGGACATTGCCTAATCTTAGCAATTTGCACTCATCGACAGTTTCCTAGCCGTCCAGAGATTTTCTCAATTCGATATGCGATAAAGATGCTTCTCACTACGGATCAGCAGGGACGACCCATAGACGGCATAAGAGGCGAAGGTTCGTGCTTCCAGTTCGTTTCTGCTCAGCTCTTCATATTCTTTACCGGGACGAACCACGATGGCCTCGCCTCCTTCGGCCTGCACATAGATTTTGCCGTCAGCGAATAATGGCGAAGACGAGTAATTGCCTCCGAGACGCTGTTGATAATGCTCTTCTCCTGAAACTGCATCGAGGCATGTCAGGATGCCTCGATCACTGACGATGTACAACTCGTCGCCGACGACCAGTGGAGATGGCGTGTGCGGAGCGCCTTTTGTCATGATCCAGCGAACGTGCGACTTTGTGATGTCCCCCTGGCCGGTCGGGTCAATGGCAAAAATCTTTGCCTGATTGAATCCGCTGGAGACATAAAGCAGGCCGTGGGAAAAGACGGGACGTGGAACGACCGAATAGCCGTCTGCATAATCCACTTTCCAGATCATGACGCCGTCTTTCGGGCGATATCCGTAGACGGCTCCCGCGCCCTGCGAAACGATCTGGGTCTTCCCGTCAACTGAGATCAACAACGGAGTACCGAATGCAAACTTCTTCTTGAGGTGCTTTGCTGTCCGGTCAGTCTTCCACAGAATTTTTCCGGTGGCCTGATCCATCGCAACGATGAATTCGACGTCACCTCCGTCACACGAAAGCACCAGCAACCCGCCCACAAGGACTGGCGATCCACCGTTGCCGTGAACGGGTGCATATTTCAATTCCTGATTCTTCCAGGCAACGGTTCCATCCAGGTTCAGGCAAGCCGTTCCATGCACGCCAAAATGCACGAAGAGGTGCTTTCCGTCCGTAATCGGCGTTGCACTGGCGTGACTGTTCTTCTTGTGAACTTTGTCCCTGGCCGCGGTAGATTTTGTTTGCCGGAAAACTTCAACGTCCCACTGAACTGCTCCGGATTCTGCATCGAGACACAACGTTCTCAACGATTGTTCCGGGCCAAGTTCTTCGCTGTCTGCGACAGACGTGGTGAGATAAATCCGGTCTCCAAGAACGATGGGTGATGACCAGGCCAGACCGTCGATCGCTTTTTTCCAGACAACGTTCTGATCGATGGTCCACTTGACCGGCAGGCCGTCGGCAGTCGAATGCCCGTTGGCCAACGGTCCACGAAACTCAGGCCAGTCCTCGGCCGATGATTGCGTTTCCGCAACTGCCAGAATCGCAAGCACCAATACCGCTGTGATCGAAGTTCGCATCTATCAACGCTCCTGTCTTCGCGTGATCAAACAAAAGTTGTCAGGCAGTTCTCATTCGCAGTCAACAATTTCAGCAACTTCCAACTTGAGGGTTCCTCTTGGAACTTCGACCTCAACCTGATCGCCAACTTTCTTACCAGCCAGAGCACTGGCTAGTGGGCTGCTTGTTAAAATTTTCATGACGTCGCCGGTGTAATCTTCTTCGCCCGGTCCGACAAACTCGTACGTCTCAAGGTCACCCATATCCAGATCTTTAACCGTGACCGTCGAACCAAACGTCACGACACCTTTCGGCAGGCTCGACTTGTCGACAATCTCGCAGGCCGCGAGCTTTGTTTTCAACTGGTTGATCTTCGCTTGAGTCATTCCCTGAGCTTCACGCTGCCCGTGGTACTCGGTATTTTCTTTGAGGTCGCCTTCGGCACGTGCTTCGGCGATTGCTTCCACGATGACAGGCATGACGTCTTCTTCAAGCTTCCGAATCTCTTCCGTCAGCTTATCGTACCCTTCTCGTGAGATCGGATTGGCCATCGAACAACTCCCTGGCAGTCAGATGAGGCCCGGCTAAACCTTCGGGCGTAACAGGAACTGGCGGCAGCAGCGAGTTTGAAACCCGCCACAACCGCCAGTCGTAAATTTGATTAGTCGTCTCAGTATCGTGTTGCAACGCACTCGCGACAACCTCAAAGCACTTGCTTTAGACGTTGGCCCAGGCTTTGTTGGCGGCACTTGCAAGGACAGCGTCGCAGACTTTTGCCGTTTCGAGAGCATCGCGGAACGTTGGCTTGCAAGGCTCGCCGCTTGACAGAGAAGCCAGAAAATCGGCTACCTGATGCACGAAGGTGTGTTCGTAGCCAATGCAGAGTCCCGGCACCCACCACTTGTCGAGGTAAGGCTGATCGCCGTCTGAAACATGGATGCTACGCCAACCGCGAACGATGCTTTCATCACTGTGGTCGAAGAATTCAAGACGGTTCAGATCGTGAAGGTCCCAGCGGATCGAAGCGTGCTCGCCATTGATTTCCAACGTGTAAAGCGCCTTATGACCACGGGCGTAACGAGTTGATTCAAACAGGCCGAGCGAGCCGTTGTCGAAGTGGCAGTGGAAAATGCATGCGTCGTCGATTGTGACGGCCTGCTTTTCGCCAGTGGCCTGGTGAACTCGTTCCTTGATAAATGTTTCGGTCATGGCCGAGACATCTTTAATGCCACCGTTTAACCAGATTGCGGTGTCGATGCAGTGAGCAAGCAGGTCACCGGTCACACCCGAACCCGCTGCGTTGGCATCGAGACGCCACAACGCCTCACCACCCTGCGGCAGGTCTTCCGAAATCGTCCAGTCCTGCAGGAAGTTGGCCCGGTAGTGGAAGATTCTGCCGAGCTTGCCGGAGTCAATAATCTGCTTGGCAAGCGTGACGGCCGGAACGCGGCGATAGTTGTACCAGACAGTGTTCGCAACGCCGGCCTTTTCAATGGCTTCAACCATCGGCAGGCTTTCTGCTGTGGTACGAGCGAGTGGCTTTTCACAAAGTACCATCTTGCCTGCTTCGGCAGCCGCAATAGCAATCTCTGCATGTGTGTTGTTCGGCGTGCAGATGTCAACCGCGTCGATATCGTCTCGAGCGATCAGAGCTTTCCAGTCAGACTCGGTCGATTCGTAGCCCCACTGTTCGGCAAACTGTTTCGTGCGTTCTTCGTTGCGGCCGCAGATCGCCTTCAGGACGGGACGGTATTCCAGCTCATTAAAAAAGTCGTTGACCCGTTTGTAACCGTTCGAATGAGTTCGGCCCATAAATCCATAACCGACCAGACCGATATTCAATGGTTTCTTCGCCACTGTGAGT
>JACLAC010007264.1_pt1 | contig 45360 bp, 63 predicted proteins | sample 8027881 | NCBI WGS metagenome assembly JACLAC01 (sample SAMN15725517, study PRJNA655200) | protist metagenome | isolation source: fluorescence activated cell sorting (FACS) single amplified genomes of... | place: Spain: Blaines Bay Microbial Observatory, Mediterranean Sea | collected 2016-01-19 | reverse complement strand
AGGCGAATCCCGATTTGGCGTTTGCACGAGCGACGGGTTTTGACTTTCGTGAAGCAGCAACCAGACAGTTGGTGCGCCAACAATGTGAGCTCTCCAGTTCGGGCATGTTCCGCTACTTCGCGGTTTTCTGGGGTGAACCTCCGTACATCACTGCTCTTATGGGTTTGGACACAGTGAACGGCCAGACGGCGCGTCAACTCGCCCTCGACTTTTTCGACACCCACGTCGAGTGTTTACCGTTGGCTTGCCAGCGCTTGCGAGAACGTTTCCCGACGGTCGGGCGTCTCGTTCACAACGCACCAGTCATTTCCAAGCCCCTCTTGGGCCAGTCGCCGATTTCGAACGACGGATGTGAGCGTGATAATGCGCGCTTGCTGCAAGAAGTGCGCAGTGAGGGGAAAAGGAACCAACTTCACTGTGACGTCCAACCGCCACTTTTGCCACTGTATGCGCAGCGCCCATGAGGAGCTCGGTGGCATCGACCCAGCCTCGAAGATTGGCGCTTGTTTTGCATCCAACACGTCGGAGTTGTGCAATGTGTTGACGGACCAGTCTGGGCGTGTTGGGGTCGGTGGGAACGTGCGCAACGACTTCCACAACTCACGATTGTCGGTTCTGTGCGACATTGAACGTGCTAAGTTTGGCTCCGACACCGACAACATTCCTGTGGTCGCCATGCAGAAGTTTGAGGACAGAGTGGCGAACGAATGGGCAGACGTGTGCAATGACCCCGATCAACACGCTCAATGGCGGCGACGATTCCAGAACAAGCCGCACAAGGGATGCTAGTGTGATGCCTCTACGAGCACGACGCAGGCGTTTGGCACTTGTGACCACAGGTACAAGGACCGTCCGTTCCAGGGTCTGTGGGACAGCAGCACCACGCGTCACCACGTCTTGAACCCGACGGCAGTGCAAGAGGCTACGCAGAAGATGAGGCGCGACACAGGACAGACGCGTCGCAGTTCTTGGATGGACGACCCCGACCTGGAGGTGCGTTCACCCGTGCTGGACAGGATTGGAATGTTTGACAGGTGCTTGAACATACAGGGATGTTATTGCTCTCCCAAAAACATATGTCGCGAGCACGCCGTGACGCCCTTGGAGAGGCCGCATTTTGACCAACTCGTGTCGTTGCTGACGAAGTACACGACGTACATTGGGAAGGAGCCACCGTCCCGAAATGTAGGTCGATTCTTTTCCTATGCATGCTTCTAAACGTTCCATGCAGTGTTTACCCTTAGGCTAACGAGCGTAGGAGTTTTGTGTCGGCGTCCTTGGTCCAATCCGTCTTTTATTTCATTAGACGTAAACAACATAGCCTGCGTCGGTTTACCCACGTCCGTCATTTGCCTCCCAGGAGCGGGCAAACAGCTGCGAGGTGCTTATTTGATTGCGTGGCACGCTTGGTGCTGTGGACCCCACACCGATTGTCATAGTCAAGCAACTTGTCGACGCACGGTACATGCATGCCGCAAGTCCATTTTTTTCGCCGACGTATGTTTTGCTGGTTCTGGTGAATCGTCGGACAGGCCTCTTGCATTCCCCATAAAAAAGGCAGAGATTTCATCGGGCTCACCTCGTATGCAACGCTTGGGCACCGCGTACGAGTCCCTCAGGCACCACACATCAGACGAGGTCGCTTTCGAAGCGATACGCAGTGGGAAGCTGTTCTTGCCACTATTTCCAGTGGAATACTCGTGGGACGAAGGGACGAACTTGCTTCGCCTGTATTTGCTGTCATTCAAGCCAGAGCTCGTGCCCCCCCCCCGTGGCAGTACGGCGCAACCGTTCTGAGTCTGTGGTTGCTGACGTGTTGAGCTTACCATCAGACAGCCCGTTTGAGGAAGCGCTTGCAAGTGCTGGTTACCGTGCAGCCGACGACGGCGCTCGCACGATGTATGACGATGGTTACGAGTCCGACGAGGCATTTGATGACATGAGTGATGACCCGATCGTGCCGGCATATTTCGAGGGCGCATACGACGTGGTGGAGGACACGATTTATTCGGAAGTTGCAGAGTTCGAAGCCATTGACATGATGCCAGCGGGCATGCATGAGGAGCTTGCTGACAAAACAGCGATGCGTTATAGGGGGAGGTCGTTGCCGACATCAGCATCGACGCCGACGTTGAGGATGCGAACGCAGCGGCTGTGAGGGCTGCCCATGACCGTGGTACGAACTACACGACGCAGGCCATGATCGACGATGCAGTGCGACAGGCGATTGCCATTTAACATATGGACGCTCATGGTGGGAATGTGACGAGTACGGTTTGGCCATGGAGCCTCATTTGGGCTCGTTGGACGTGTGGAAGTCTGGCCATTAGATATACCGCAGGAGAGAGCCAACATGACGGTGGTGTGTATGATGCATCCAGGTTGCCGTGGAGGTCCGAGAACCCGCCGACGGTGCTCGAGTGAGATGGGTTTGAGGTTGCTGTTCAGCGCGGCCCCAGCTTTGCCAAAAGTGTCCGCCGCCCAGCGTCGTGATTTGAAGGTAGCCCACCAGGAAACCGTCGGGACGTTCCTACCCAAGGCTAGAGCAGCTTGATGGCAGAGGGTGTCGAACCTGATACACTCGCTGCCTGCGTGTTGCGGGCCCTCGAAGCGGGCGCCCTACTCTCCTTTAGGTGCTGTTTCCTTGGGTAGGGTGGCTCGTGCGCACCATAGAACCTGATATCCTGCTGGTTGCGTGGCCCACGCAACTTTTAGGTGTTCCTAAAAGCAACAAAAGGCCGTTCGACACTATCGCGTGGTTGGATCGCAACAGCTCTGGGTTGGGTTTTCGTTAGACACTAATTGGGGGTTTGTGTAGAACACGGGGTCCTTGCTTGAAAATTGTACCCATTTTGTTAGACACTATGTGTGTGTGCTAGTGTAGAACAGAATGCTGGTTTCAACCGTTGCGAACGAACGCCGCGTTAGTGTCGAGCAGTCCCTTCTTCTCACGCAGGCGAAGATTTCAAAGTTGCGCGAGGCACGATACTTTTGGATGTATGTGAGTCGAGCCCCCACGACGGGCCACACCTCAATCCAAGGAGTCTGAAACAACTAAATCGCCTCAGGCCATCACGCCTACACAATGCTTGTCAGAGCCAGTCCCTTCTTCTCACCCAGGCGAAGATTTCTGAATTGTGCGAGGCACGACACTTTTCGATGTCTGCGAGTCAAGCCCTGACGATGGGGAGCACCTGAATCTGGGGAGTGTGAAACACCGAATCGCTTCACCGTCCTTGGCAGAGCCGGAAGGTTTCTTGATTTGCCTCGTCTCCCAATGCTATTATATTTTCATTGAGAGTACAAATTCGATGCCTCATCCGTAGCCATTTTGGCCCAAACTGCGTTGGAAAAGCAGAAAGTGCCTTTTTCCCAATTGAGGAGCGGCTGCATCTTCCCTCGTGGATGGGAGACGATGTTATCGTGGGTCTTTCGCTTAGGGGCGTGCCGGAAGAGGAGTCAGTCTTCTCGGAGTTAGATTTCGATGAGCAAATCGAGAAAGAGGGCGATGCTTACAATGAAGAGGATGAGAACGCTATCGTTGCGGACGACGATTGCATTGAGGATGAAGGTGAAGATGAAGGTTCTGAGTGTGGCAAGCGCTGTGCTGGCTGCAGGAGGGATGCGTTCAAGGCCAATTGCTTGGCTTTCAGCTCAGAGCTGCTCACGTGGGCTTTGCCAGAGCGCGTGGTCCGGGGTGTCAGGTTGCTTAGGCCTGGCATGTGGTGCAGGGAGTGCTTTTCCACGTGGAGGCTTATGCTCCGTGGGGAGATCAACCTCAATTTCTTGATGGTTCACCTTCGAACCCCCGAGCACCATCGCCAACTCATCGTCTGGCTGGTTGCGTTTGTGTCATTGCGCCGTGAAGGGAAGACACGCATTAAGAAGGATCACGTACTGGAACGTGTGAGATCGTTCGAGTTTTTCGCCCAAAGTATTGGCATTCCGATGGGTTCGTTCGTTATTCGTCTGTTCGAGAACGACGTGGAGCCTCCAAGTACCATGCTGCCGTCTGCACTCGTCACGACGATTCTGGATGACAAGGCAAGACTTGGCTACATTGACACCAGTCCCGTGCAGCTTCAAACAGTGCCCGCACCACTCGTCACGCCCTACATGCACGACTATATACTTCCTCGTGCGTTGCCAACAGAGGCGATGAGACCGCGTTGGTTCCTGTTGCGCCTTAGCGCCCGTTGCGCGTGCCTCCAGGGTTCGGTCACATTTTGACACCGTTTTGAAAGAGGGCTTCCTGAAGGAGTTCCAGGGCGAATGTTGGGACGAGTCGGTACGGGAAACGCAGTTCACGAGCGCTAACGCCCGTTTACAGACGTTGCGGACAGAGGCAGCATTATTGGACGAGAACGACAAGGACTTTACGCTCGCCGATGACATACTGAAAAGGCATGGTCGCGGGCAAGCTGCTTTTCAAGGGACACCGCACTTTCACGCGAGTGAAAAGATGACATTGGCGAATATCGTCGCACTCGAACCCGCTTTGAGACATTTCATTGACATCCTCACGCGCTACGTGTCGAGTACTGTATCCGTACGCCTCCAGCTGCTCCACATGCGGACAATGTTCTTGATGGAGGTCCAACGGTCGGGGAGGTTAGAGGTCGCCTTTGAGGTAATGATCGACTATGGTGCTGACGATAACTTAGACACAACCGTGCTGGCGGCCGCATTCTGTGGGGATGATATGGTGACATTGGACACGTGGCTCCGCCAGCTTTTGAGCATCGCCATCTGTTACCTCGTGCAGCGAATTGTAGACGTTAAGACTCAACGGTTGCTACTGTCAATAGACATCTTAAAGACCCTGGACGCAATGCAAGAGAGTTTCGGGTGTGTGGAAGTTGTGTCCGATCTCACCGCCTTTCGTACGTTGCTCGAGGTTGGCAGCGATGAGGTCACAGCGACACAGGTGCGACGCGCCAAAACCTGCTGTTCAACACGCCGCGCTGCACTTTGATCAAAGAGCTGTTGACGGATTCAGAGCAAGGCCAGGCGATCGTTGTATACGTGGATGACATCATGCTGTTGTATGAGCAGGACGAGCTGGGCGACATGCGCTTCGACATGACGAAGGAGGCGTTTGAGTCCAACGAGATGTTGCACATTACGGAAGAGACAATTGCCCAAATGACGGATGTGACAATGAATGTACAGGTCACCACATTTCATCGGTTGGATTTGCTTAATGACTCCATGCTGTAGCCCATCTTGGAGGACGGCATGTCCCACCTGCTCGAGTGCGAACGCATGTGGTCGCGGGCAAGGGCGGACGAGGCAGCAGATAAATATGCCCTGGCAATTGCAAACTCTTTCGCTGTGATTTTGACCACGGCACGTCTTGGATAGCATATCCGCATCTACTAGACTTTCACCATCGTTTGACAGGATTGAACGCGTGTTCACACAAATGTGCGCATCTCTCTTTTCAGAGGAGACGTTTGAAGCACTGCGTCCAGCACTGCAGAACATTCACCAGGCCAGCGAGAACGCAACCTTCAAACACGAGGATCACGTTTGCTTCTTGAAAATGTTTGACGAGCTCGCACTGCAGGCAGCGGAGGAACCAACACGCACCTTTGCACGGGCGGTACTGCCAACCAAGCTGGCAGAGAAGGAGTTCGCCAAGCAGACTTCATGTTGACAATACTTGCCACACTCAAGGCGGTGGCTATGTTCGCGTCTCCTTCCATCCAGTTCCCAGCTGACTTGACAACGGAGTTGAAGACTTGTGCAGACAGTCGCAAAACCGACAAGCCCCATTTCTTGACCGCCGCCTTCACGCTGTCGGAACGGCAGCGGTCGCTCAACGCTGTCAGCGAAGGTGCCATTGCCGAGCTCAAGGAGTTCGTCGGAATTCACCAGAATGTTGTGTTCCAGTTGCCAGGCGTTGAGGGCGCGCAGCAGTACACGTCGCGTTTTTGTGCTAGACTTTTTTGAGATGATGCCCACGAGCTCGTTTGCGGCCGCATGTGAATCTTTCGTCCTCGAAAGCATCGAGGAGATCGTGCGCTCCCTCGTTGCAAGCTTCGAGTTCGACGCCATTCGCAAACTGCAGCTTGCCGCACATCCTCTTGTTTTAGTTGCAGTTGACGGCGTCGCTTCCGTCCTTTCCAAATATGTCGACCCTGCACAGTTGACGGGCGCCATGAAAGAAGTCACGAAGTGTATGAGTTCGGATCAGGAACCAGAGCATTTCTTACTAGCGGGACGTTTCCTCCATTTGTTGCGGAAGGCACGCGTTGCGCTTCAGGCCCAGGGCACCGAGGACATCGACGTTCCTGCTTTGTGTGGCGTGAGCGGGGAGAAGCTCTCTGTTAGCGACGTGCGCTTGCTTGCAGACTTCTTTTTCAGCGCACATCGTCTGCTTGTAGTTATGTCCACTCTTTTTGCGTATTTGGATGGTTCCGACGCAACGCACGCTCATAACAACACATGCAAAAGGGCTCCGTTATCAAGGCAGTCAAAGAGCTTGATGATGTGGTTGCCACCTTGCAAACACTGATCGCGTCCGAGCATTACTCGGCTATCGAGTTGGAGGAACGGTTGTCTGCGGACATGAACTTGATTGTGGTTACCACGCTCGTGGGTAACGTGCACCCGTTTTGTATGCCGATCAAGGAGAAGCTCATATTGGAGCAGCAGCGTCATCTCTTGGGCGTTGTTGAGCAGATGAAGATTCCAAAGCATTGTCAACACAACGACGTATGCGAGGGATGCAGCGAAGCGAACCATTTTGGAGAGGGAGGTGATCGCCGACCGCCTTTCCAATTACACTGTCATGCTGAACGAGGCTCTTGAAAAGCGTCACGAATTGCGTGAAAACTTGGCGCATTGTCAATGTCCTTGCGAATAACGAGCTTTTTTCATCACCTCGCGCAGCAAGCTCAACGATATCTACAACGATGCACACACATTCCTCATGATACGAGCCGCCGTTCGGGTTGTGGAGGGGCTTCACGGAGAGCAGCAAATCACGCACGCGAAAGCATTGATGGAATCGCAAACAGTTCAGATATCCCAGAGGCCTTGATGAAGAAGCTGAACAATTTTGTGTCAGCGCGTGGTGGTTGCGCTGGTGCCTTCACTAAGCGTGGTCCGAATTTTAATCTCGACGTGGGTGCTCCATCTGGGTATCCGAAACCGAGTAAAGCTTCGACTGCAGTCACACGGAAGGCCTCGAGTTCAGCGGGGCCCATCTCTGCACCAAAAAAACCAAGGCCGTGCGTGGTGCGTAGTCTTTTCTTTTGTGCGGCTTGGTCTCTCACGTTAGATGCGTCCATTTACTGTGCCACTGATCTTCATTCGTACTATAACAACCACATTTACTTGTTGTGATAGGCATGCTGCTTTACTATTCTATGCATTCACTCGATTGCAAGCGAATTGTTGCCAACACTTGCGGTTGCAGACATCTGCTCTAACATTCTTTTTTGCGCTTGCTAGGGTCATTCGCAGTCAATGAGAGACCAGTCGCACGTACCGCGGCTAGAATAGGAGTGTGCGATGCTCCCGTCAACCTACGAGCGAAGTTTGTTGTGCAGGCACAGCCTGGGGCGCGTTTCGATTTTTAGTGTCAAACGTTTCAACAGTCGAGGCAAGCAGTGAAGCATTGCGATTCGCTTCTTGGAATTGTCCCATCTGCCTTCACATGACGATGCATAACTGCTTGCCCGTATAGCGTTATTGTGTCTGAGTCTTCGACACTCGTTGGAGAGCGAACTAGATGTTCCGCATTGCAGACAATCCATTTCCGTGCGGGGAGCAGGTATTGACTGCCACGGAGACCTTAAGCTCGATTTTGTGGCAAGGCCCATTGCAAAACATGTTCAGCATTCGACAAGCAATCTCCTTTTCAAAACCTCATTGCAATCTTCGCAATTTTTGGTTCATTGTCTACATCCGATGCCATCAGATACGCAAGAACGCGCCGCTCCAGTCGCAGCATGAGGTGCGGCATCAACTGCACAAGCAGCAATAACAGCAGCAACAACGGTGACAGCGGCAGCAGCCGCAACAGTAACTTATTAGTAGCCATGCGCATCAGCGTCAGCGAGAACAGCGGCAACATGAGCATACACAGCTGTATTTGTAACGACAGGTGCGGCAACAACTTGCCGCGGTGATCCACCCAAGAACGTGGCGGACCAGCCAGCGCTTGCGGGGACTAGACTCCACTGTGGGACGGTTACGCCGTGAAACGGCAATGCGGCAGGACAACAACTGTGCGGAATAGCAACTACGGGTGGCATGCGACGCGCGCACACGTTGGACAATGAAGGGCACTCGACGAGCTGTGGAGTTGGATAGCGACAAGCTGCGTTTGCGAGGAAACGCATGCTGTAGCTCACCGTTAAGACACGTTTGATAAGGGCACTTGCTACGGGGCGGCAGAGCGCAGGGGAGGGCGGGAGTGCACGCCAAGAGATCGGGGCGAGTCATTTCCCCTGCTCGTGATGCCAGCTCCTCTAACGGACGCGGGACTTTGCAACGCAACGTGTGGAGAGGGTGGGCTCATCAAGAAATTGTTGGGGATTACTTTTTCCCCCTCGCGCAAAGTTGTTCCCCATATGTCTTTGTTCATATAACGCGCCTGCAAACAATCATTATTTGCGCTAAGGACTTTGCCATTTTCCCCGTTGGGTTATCCAATACGGCAGCCCCACATGACGTTCACAAGTGCTGCACCAATCGAAGCGAGAGTGTACATAACTACAGAGGTGTTGACGTGTTTGCAGCATATTTTCACACGTGCTACGGCAGGACGCAACTGTTTGTGCTGTTACCTTCTGAAGTTTGAGCATTTCCATGCAGCCAAACACAATTCTATTTTGTTCGCGATTCGTATTTTTGCAATCAGACACATGCTTAGTGCAGCTGCATTTGTTTGATTGCTTTTTCAAGCGGAGTTCGTCCGTGCTCTATTCTGCGTCTCTTACACACAAACATTGTGCTTTGCTGCGTCCCCGTCTTGTTGTCCGTGCGAGGTGCTCTTGCTGCAGGCGACGGGGCTGCAGCGGGCGCTTGCGCGGCAGTGACGTCTGAGGGAGCAGCAGCAGCTGCTGCTGCTGCCGCTGCTGCTGCACCCACAGAAGACGACAGAGGCGTGATGCACCCATCGAAGTGAGAGCTTACATAAACACATATGTGTTGACGTGTTTGCAGCATGCTTTCACACGTTAAGGCAGGACACAACTTTGTACATATTTAAAGCTTCGGCTTGTGCACGTCCTCCAACAATGCAGTCAACAACACGTGTTGCTTCACATGTGCACGTCAACTGTTGAACTTATTTGTTTGTTTCCAGTGCAGCTGCACTTTCGCGTCGTGCAAATTCTCTTGCGTGCTTGCATATGAGTCAGTTTGGGCGGGGGGGGGACGACCGCTTGTTGCATAGTGCAGTTGCACTACGACTAGTATTACCACTACTATTACTATTACTACTACTACTGCTACTACTACTACTACAAGATTCCCTTCTGGTATCATCCGTTAACATTTGAACGACACTGCTACTATTAGCATGACCCCTGCACAACGATGACACGCACAACTCGAGCAGTGCAAACAATTGAACTGTCACGTACTACTACTACTACTACTACTACTACTACACCAGCTACTGCGACTACTACGACGACGACGACGACTACTATTACTAACACTGCTATTACTACTAACACTGCTACTACTACTTCTACTACTATCACTATTATCACATTACGCGTCTGCTCCCTAGCCATTTATGCTTCACGATTTTTTCCACTCACAGTCAGCGTCACTCCGCTCGCCCCATTGATGGGGGCTCAGGTAAACATATTTACCAAGGCTCCCTCCACCCGCTTGCGCAATTGTCGTTTGTGATCGGCGTGTGCATGTGCGAGCACATCACTGTGGAGGACATCAAGGTTGTTAACATTAGCGTGACCACCGTGACAGACGCGGCTGCGATGCGGCAGGTCGACGGGGCTAAATTGCCACCGCTAAAGGACAAAACGGTTTTGACGTTGCGCTTGGTGGCGGGGCGCGTGCCTCCCTCCGCAGTGCGTTCGGGGCTCTCATATTGGGCAGGGCGCGCGCGAGGAAGCAGCGCGGCGGAGCGCGACGGAGAACATAAACGCACTACTTTGCAGTATTCGCCTCTTGCCCTTTGTCGGCGGCCCTTTAGCCTCTCCCTCGCAGGCTGTGGAGACGCCAGGTGCGAAGGACATCACGATTGAGGACATGAAGGTGGAATTTTGAGTTCACGCATGGCCGATTCGAGCGAGCGCTTCGTTGCATGCCCCTTGCCAGTCTGTCTCCATCCCAACATCGGGTTCCCGCCTAAGGCGACAACACGTTTCCATTTTTATAAAAAAAGAACAGCAGGAGCAACAACAGCAAAGCACACGCAGTAACGATTCAGACTGCATTTGCACTTGTGCCATGACACGTGACAGAGACAGCCAAACATGTGGGACACACAAGGAAACCTTTAACATGTGCAATCCAGACGGCGCCATCTACATTGGCAATGCGAACAGTCACTTTTATACCAGCCGTGACGCGAATCATGACAATCGCGCATATGAGACGGAAGTTTCAGTCAAGGACCTCAAGGCAACTCACGGGCATCAAGGATATGTCCATGCACCCGGTATGATTGTCTCCACCACCTTCGACGGAGTGCACGTTTTGGAAATTCTGAGAGCCGCATGATGCTGTAATAAAGCATTACATATGTGTTCCCGCTTACGGCGACAACACGTTTCCATATTTTCATACAAAAGAAACAGCAGGAACAACAGCAACAAAGCAAGCGCAACAGCAATGACATTACTAACAACGACATAATGCTGCGTTCAGGGCCACCATCACTACCACAACAACAACGACGACAACCACCACCACCACCACTATGCGAGGAACGGGTCCCACATTGCATACGCACTGTGCAGGTGCAGTCTATGTGTGCGCCTCTTGCACTTCAGCCAATCACGTAGGGAACGCGCGCCGTTTTGATTTCCTGCTTCTCTTGTTGCATTTCGTGCTTTCCTCCGTGATATCGTAGCTGGGTCACAGGCGCGTGCGCGGCAAGTGGTGACGCATCGGCCGGTGCATCTGTTGCCGAAGCGCATTCGGCGGCACGAGAAGGTGTCAGCGCTCCTTGTTCTGCTTTGCGTGAGGCGTACATGCATTCGTATCTCAAGTTTGTCTGACCCTGCTTCTCTTGTTTTATCAACCGATCTTGCTCACGCAGGAATCCATGTCTGTAACATGCAAGTGAATCTGTAATCGACCAGTCACTCGTGCCCGTGCCATGCTCCTTCTTGCTGACACAGCTTTTCGTGCTGCTGCTCTGGTGTGGTCTCGAACTAGGAATGGGTCCGTGGGTTGTATAGTGCAGTTGCACTTCCGACCCTATTGCGAATACAGCGCTGTTCCCTTCTGACGTTTGAGCATTTTCATGCAGCCACACACAATTCTATTTTTGGGTTCGCGATTCGTATTTGGGCAAGCAGACATGTGTTTAGTGCAGATGCATTTGCTTGCTTGCATTCTTCAAGCGGCGTTCGTTCGTGCTTTATTCTGCGTCTCTTACACAAACCGTCACTCACCGTCAGCGTCACTCCGCTCGCCCCATAGAAGGGGGGCTCAGGTAAGCATATTTACCTGGCCTCCCTCCACCCGCTTGAGCAACTGCCGTTTGTGATCGGCGTGTGCACGTGCGAGCACATCACTGTGGAAGACATCAATGTGGTGGACATTAGCGTGGCCATCCGTGCGACGTGCCGCACCCATCGAAACGATAGTGTACATACACACAGCGGTGCTGACGTGTTTGCCACATGTTTTCAAACGTGCGAAGGCAGGACGCAACTTTTGTAAACATTAAAGCCTCGGATTGTGCATGCCCTCCAACCAAACAGTCAAGACGACGTGTGCCCGCATCTGTGCACCTCCACTGAAGAATATATTTGCTGGCTTCCAGTGCAGCTGCACTTTTGCGTCGTGTAATGCCTTTCCATGCTTGCATATGAGTCAGTTTGCGCGGCAGATGCGGCGTCACAGGTGCGGCTGACGACGCCGTCGAGGCGGCTGGTGTTTGTCCACACTGCACTCATGCTGCGTCCGCGGCTTGCGACGATGCTGGGGCAGGCGCGCCCCACCCCATCAAACGAGTGCAGATGCAATGTCAGGGACGTGGCGGACCTCTTGTGTGGTTTGGGGCTAGGAACGGGTCCGCGGGTTGCATAGTTCAGTTGCATTACTACATGCTACGATTATTACTACTACTACTACGACTACGACTACGACGACTACTACTACTGCAACAACAACAACAACTACTACTACTACACCCGCAACTGCTACTGCTACTACGACGACGACAACGACTACGACGACGACGACGACGACGACGACTACTACTACTGCTGCTGCTGCTGCTGCTGCTGCTACTACGACGACGACGACTACTACTACTATCGCATCATGCGTCTGCTCCGTAGCCAGTTTCTGCTTCAATGCTTTTCCACTCACCGCAAGCGTCACCCCGCTGGCCCCCGTATTGCGGCTGAGGTAAACATGTTTTCCCGTGCCCCTCCACCCGCTCGAGCAATGCTCGTGTGTCATCGGCGTGTGCATGTGCCAGGACATCACTGTGCAGGACATCAAGGTGGTGGACCACGGGTTCCACGAGGTCGACGAGGCGCAGGCCAGCATTACTGTCACAGTGAGCTCACGGGAGTAAAACTGTAAACTTCTCGAACTTTGCCGTTCTTGAGAACGGTAAGGTTTTCTTGGACAGGCAATATAATATTTGCTGGAGTTCGAGCTCATATATGCAAAACTGCGAAGCTCCAGAACTTTGTCATTTCCAAAACGGTAAAGTTTTCGTGAGCTCACTTTGACGATCGTGCAGGCCAGACATGGACCTTATGAACGACGTCTCATACACATTCAAACACTAGCATCACACTTGAGGCTGCACCGTTTTGTTCGCGCGTTTTTTCATGTCCCACGGCTGCAGAAGTTGCGTCAATCTGTCTCAATCCCAACATCGGGTTCCCGCAGAAGGCGACAATACGTCTCCTCATTTTTATATACAAAAAAGAATCAGCCGGAGGAGCAACAGCAAAGCAAGAGCAACGACAATTGCATGACAAACAACGACATAATGCAGCGCACAGGGCAACCATCACTACCACAACAACAACGACGACGACGACTACTACTACCACGACGACGCTAGGGATTTGCAATTCAGTCAATCATGCGAAGGGAGCGTGTGTCGTTGTGATTTCCAGCTTCTCTTTTGTTGCACTACGTGCTTTCCTGTTTTGCATCGTAGTTTTGTCACATGCGCGACGACAGCTGGCGCTTGCGCGGCAAGTGGCGACGCATCGGCGGGCGCAGCTGGTGCCGAAGCGCCTTCGGCAGAGGCACGTGAAGGTGTCAGCGCTCCACTGTTGTGTTTTGCGAGAGGCGTACATGCAGTTTATCTCAAGTTTGTCTGACACTGCTTCTCTTTTTTATCCACCCATCTCAATCCATGTTTGCACAATGCAAGCGACTCTGTGAGATACCAGTCACTCGTGCCCGTGCCATGCTCCTTCCTGCTGACACAGTTTTTCGTGTTGCTATTCGGGTGTGGTCTCGGGCTAGGAATGGGTCCGCGATTTGCAGCATAGTGCAGTTGCACTTCCGCCCATATTGCACATTGCACGAAGTATTGAAGCATGTCTTGACTTTTGTTCGCGATTCGGTTCACTTCCACATGCTGTGTTTCGTGCTAGGCTGTTGCTTGCAAAACTGATGCGTGCAATGCTAGACGTTGCTTGCGCGGCGGGATTGCATTGTGCGCGAGTGCAGCTGCTGCTTGCGTGGCAAACGCGTCTCCGATTGCAGCTGCTGCTGCTGTTGCTGCCGCTGCTGCTACACCAGCTGAAGACGACAGCGGCGTGCTGCACCAATCGAAACGAGAGTGTACACATGAGCATTTCATGCAGACAAACACAATTCTAAGTTGTTCGCGATTCGTACTTGGGCAAGCAGACACGTGCTTAGTGCAGATGCATGTGCTTTGCTGCATTTTTCAAGCGGAGTTCGTCCGTGCTCTATTCTGTGTCTCTTACACACAAACATTGTGATGTGATGCTTTCCCCCCCTTTTGCTAACCGTGCGAGGTGCTCTTGCTGCAGGCGACGGGGCTGCAGCGGGCGCTGGCGCGGCCAGCGCGTCTCCGAGTGCAGTTGCTGCTGCTGCTGGCCGCTGCTGCTACACCAATCGACAACGAGAGCGGTGTGCTGCACCCATCGAAACGAGAGAGAACATACACGCATAGGCGTTTGCGTGTTGACAGCAGGGTTTCAACATTGCTAAGGCAGGACGCAACTTGTGTAAACATAGCCTCGTATTGTGCATGTCCTCTAACGAAACAGTCAAGAACACTTGTGTCTGCACCTGCGTCCCTCCACTGAATAAGTTAGTTGTGTGTGTCCAGTGCAACTGCACTTTCGCGTCGTACATTTTCTTTGCATGCTTGCATCTGCGTCAGTTGGATCGGGGGGATACACATCATGCGTCGCTTCCGCAGTTCTGTCTCTGCGAATCGAACCTCTTCAGCCACTCCTCTTTTTTTCGCCCAGGCGTAGAAGTCCTCTTCTCCCGACCGTAGCGATGTCGCATGCTGAATGCACGTTGCTTATTGCGCACTGAAATTTCGTGGAAACGGAGCTGTACAATGCCATATGTCGAGCGGGCGCTCCGGCTGTTAATGCTGAAGGCATGACCATGAACATCTCTGCAAGACTGTCACGCCTGTAAAAAAAGGGACACGATGATGAAAAGGAGGCCACTTATGATGAAAAGGACACTGGGAAACATCGCTTGCAATTCACTATGTTCTGCGTGAAAAGGCGATGTTGGATTGGAGCTCACGTTTCAGGGACATTGCATGCGATATCGCACACCTCATCACTGCTGCGACGAACGAGCTGCAGCAAAGCCACAACGACCGGCGGTCTCACAAGAACAAGTTTGACGGGCAACAAGTCTGGGAATATTGTCCAAAGCAGCACTTGCAAACGGAAAAAGCATACATAATGTTGCTACTACTACAACATTGCTGTTGCTCAGGCCAAAACGGAGTTGAAACTTTCTGGATTTGTTCTTTTCTGAGGAAATGATGTGGAAAAAGGGAAGGGCGCTTTACGCGAAAGGGCCACAAAGGGTTGCGAAAGCGCCGCTGCTGCTGCACCCACTGAAGACGACAGAGGCGTGCTGCACCCATCGAAACGAGAGTGTACATATGAGCATTTGCATGCAGCAAAACACAATTCCATTTTGTTCGCGATTCGTATTTGGGCAAGCAGACACGTGCTTAGTGCAGATGCATTTGTTTGGTCGCCTTTTCAAGCGGAGTCCGTTCGGGCTGCAGGCGACAGGGCTGCAGCTGCTGCTGGCGCGGCCAACGCGTCTCCGAGTGCAGCTGCTGTTGCTGCTGCTGCTGCTGCTTGACCTATCGAAGACGGGAGAGGTGTGCTGACAAGTCGCATGTTGAAGTGGCTCAGGCAAAAAGAGTTGAATCTTTCAGGATTTGTTCCTTGGGAGGAACATCTGCGAAGGGAAGGGCGCTTTACGCGAAAGAAAGGGTCACGACTGTCAACGTCCTTTCTCCACCCGGAGCGGACTTGCCTCGCATTACTGCCCTCCTGGGCGACCCTGCTGTGGCAGCTTGACACTCGTCTTGCCGCACCGCGGCATTGGAGCTGGAACCCACGCAGGACTTCCGCAGGCTCAGTGCAGCCTTGCAAACGCAGGGGTACCTCTGCCGGAATGGGCTCCTTCAGGTGTAATGTTGCGAAGCTGAGCTAGCGCGTCTGAGCGCACGCCGACAAACGGGCGCGTGAAACGCGGCGAGGAGCGGGTGCAGCTGTTGTTCGGTATGGTCATGATCATGCCTCATCCTTCCGATCATAACACATATTTATGTCCACCACTTTCGATGCAATCCAGGGCGTTGATAAAGTGCGTTCAAGCACGATTGTGCATATGCAGTCTTTGCACGTGCTTCTTGCAACTCGAGCGAGCGCTTCGTGAAGGGTGCGTGCGTCGTTGTTATTTCCTGCTTCACCTGCTGCTCTATCAGAAGCGAGGTTGTGACGAGACCAATGCTTGAACCAAAATCAACATTGATCTGACGCGGCAGAGACGATAGAGGTACTACGTAGGGAGGCAACCTCCTTGCATACAGACGAACCACGGATCCGCATTGCCTCAGAGAACGTGTGGTGGCCAGTTGTTTGCGCAAAAAGGCACCACTAACTTCGACATCATGCGCGACAATCTTCGTTCAACAATTCAATGCATTATATCTACTCAGACGCTGCAACCGTCCTGGGCATGGCCTTGACGTGAATCCTCCTATTTGCATGCAGTTGCTCTTGCTTCGAAGTGCAGACAAACAGAACAGCACCATTCATTGCTCTCAGAAGCACTATCGAGGCCCTTGCACTACGTGCTTTCCTGCTTTGTGCTCGTAGTCGTCGCCAGGGCGTTCATACAGTGCGTTCAAGCACGATTGTGCAGATGCAGTCGTTGCGCGTGCTTCTTGCAACTCAGTCAATCACGTGAAGGGTGCGTGCGCCGTTGCGATTTCCTGCTTCTGTCTGGTTGCACTACGTGCTTTCCTGTTTGGGATCGTAGTTTGGTCACAGGCGCGAAGACAGCTGGCGCTTGCGCGGCAAGTGGCGACGCATAGGCGGGTGCAGCTGGTGCAGAAGCGCCGTATGCAGAGGCACACGCATGTGTCAGCGCTCCACTTTTCTGTTTTGCGTGCGGTTTTATCACAAGTTTGTCTGACCCTGCTTCTCTTGCTTTGTCCACCGATCTTGCTTACACGGGAATCCATGTCTGCACAATGCAAGTGAATCTGTACTATACCAGTCCCTCGTGCCCGTGCAATGCTCCTTCCTGTTGACACAGTTTCCCGTGTTGCTATTCTGGCGTTGTCTCTTGCTAGGAACAGGTCCGTTCTTTTGCATAGTGCAGTTGCACTTCCGCCGATATTTCACATTGCACGGACTGTGGAAGCATGCCTTGAACCGTACACTTCCATTTCCACGAGGTGGGCGCGGCGGGCGACCATTGCGTGATTGGCGCGGCGGGCGTTGCGCCAGATGCACGACGCAATTGCTTGTGCTGCGCCCTTATGAAGTTTGAGCAGTTTCATGCAGCGAAACGCAATTCTATTTTGTTCGCGATTCGTATTTTGGCAAGCAGACACGTGTTTAGTGCACATGCGTTTGCTTGCTTGCTTTTCTCAAGCGGAGTTCGTTCGTGCTCTATTCTGTGTCTCTTACACACAAACATTGTGATGCATTGCTCCCCCCCCTTTGCTATCCGTGCGAGGTGCTCGTGCTGCTTGCGACAGGGATGCAGCTGCTGCTGGCGCGACCAACACGTCTCCGAGTGCAGCTGTTGTTGCCGCTGCTGCTGCGGTTGCTGCACCAATCGAAGACGGGAGAGGTGTGCTGACCCATCGAAGCGATAGAGAACATACATACACATGCGTTGACGTGCTTGCAGCACTGTTTCACCATTGTTACGGCATGACACAACTTTTGCAAACATTTAAAGCATCGGCGTGTGCATGCCCTCTAACCACACAGCAAATAATACGTGCGTCGGCACATGCACACCTCAACTGAATAAGTTATTTGCATGCGTCCAGTGCAACTGCACTTTCGCGTCGTACATTGTCTTTGCACGCTTGCCTATGCGTCAGTTGGGGCGTGAGGGGCGGCGCCACAGGTGCGGCAGACGATGCTGTCGATGCTGTTTGTGCATGTCCACGTTACTGCGCTCCTGCTGCTTTCGCGGCTGGCGACGATGCCGTGACAAGCTCGCAACACCACACCTCATTTACGTGCGTTTTCACTGTTACATTGAAATCTCGCACAGACAGGTCCGAGGCCCCTTCCATTGCTGTTCATGCACATAGCTCCTGACATTGCTGCTTGGAGACAATTAAGTGATTGAGTGCAGATACATTCTTTCTGCAATTTTTGCTCAATGCCCCAACTGTTCCCGCTTTCGGGCGGCACGTTATTGCTTTGACAGCAGTTCCCGTCGTCACTTGCTGTCAAGGTTCGTCTGCGCCACGCGTTTGTAAGCCGCATTTTGTACAGTCTCCAGCTTTCTTTTTTTGCTACGTTTCGTGCAGTTGTCTGCATACCGAATTGTGACGGAACAACTTCGAATCTCCACATCGTTTAAGTCACAGAGACATCTTTTCACGTCGCTCCTGCGATCGCGATCACTGACGTGCCTGGAATCATCAGCGGAATCGTCGTAATTGCGCAGCAAGAAGACAACACGCCTCTTCCGTTCAAGCTTCTGTTGCCAAGAATTGCAAAATGTTGAACAACAGCAAACAGAGGAATACTACGACGAGTACGACAACGGAACCTTGCACTGTTGAGCCGCTTCCGCATTGATTTTTGTGCTCGACCGAGTACGAACGTGCAGCGATGGAATTTGTTAGCCTGCATGCAACCAAACAATTTGCAGAACTGCTTGCAGACAAAGGCATTCACGATGCTCTGTGTGAGAAGGCTATGCTTGGCTTGAGCTTTTGTCTCACAATTGCAGCACTGCTTGCAGACAATGCTGACCTCGACATTCACTATGTTCTGCGTGCGAAGGCGATGCTTGCTTTGAGCTTTTGTCTCACACTTGCAGAACTGCTTGCAGACAATGCTGACCTCGACAATCACGATGTTCTGCGTGCGTTTGCGAAGGTGATGCTGGATTTGCGCGCTGCTCTCACACAAAAAAGCAAGTTTCACGCGCAACACCCATCTGAAGTGCAGCTGCAGTCTGATGCTTGCCAAGTACCACCTCAAACACACAACAAATTTTGACGCGCAGCAAGTCTGGGAATATTGTGTCCACAGCAGCAAGTGCAAACGACAACAACACATCAGGCAAGCAGTGCTTCTCTCGCACCGTGTTGAAGCATCAGGACAGCTACTGCAAGTGCTGCTAAAGGGGTGCATTGCGCAACCCGCTCCAGTCTGCAAAGCATGCTGTAATGAGGCAACGGATGATGATAAGAAAACTGGCAAGCATCGCTCGCCAGTCACTATGTTCTTGGCCAGACGGCGATGTTGGAACCCCGTCAAGCATCGCGACGACGGAGCTGGAATAAAGGGCCACGAAGGCTGCACGTCTGAGCGCACGCAGAGAAACGGCAAGCTGACACTTTCAGGATTTGTTCCTTTGGGAGGAAAATCTGCGAAGGGAAGGGCGCTTTGCGCGAAAGAAAGGGCAACAAAGGTTGCGTAGCCGAGCTAGCGCGTCTGAGCGCACGGCCGCGTGAAGCGCGGTGCGGAGCGGGTGCCAATGCTGTTCGGTATGGTCATGCTCATCCCCCATCCTTCCGATCATAATACATGTGCATGTCCACCACTTTCGATGCAATCCAGGGCGTTCATACAGTGCGTTCAAGCACGATTGTGCATATGCCGGTTTTTTGCGCGTGTTTCTTGCAATTCAGTCAATCACGTGAAGGGTGCGTGCGTCGTTGCGATTTCCTGCTTCTCTCTTGTTGCACTACGTGCTTTCCTGTTTGCGATCGTAGTTTGTTCACAGGCGCGAAGACAGCTGGCGCTTGCACCGCCAGTGGCGACGCATCTGCGGGCGCAGCTTGTGCAGAAACGCCTTCTGCAGAGGCACATGCAAGTGTAAACGCTCCACTTTTCTGTTTTGCGTGAGGTTTAATCGCAAGCTTGTCTGACCCTGCTTCTCTTGCTTTTGTCCACTGCTCTTGCTTACACGGGAATCCATGTCTGCACAATGCAAGCGAATCTGTAATATACCGGTCACTCGTGCCCGTGCCATGTTCCTTCTTGTTGACACAGTTTTCAGTGCTGATATTCGGGTGCTGTCTCGGGCTAGGAACGAGTCCGTGATTTGCATAATGCAGTTGCACTTCCACCCATATTGCACATTGCACGAAGTATGAAAGCATGCCTTGAATCGTACGCTGCCATTTCCACGAGGTGGGCGCGGCGGGCGACCAGGGCGTGGTGGGCGTGGCGGGCGCGGCGCCAGAGGCACGACGCTACTGCTTGTGCTGTTCCCTTCTGAAGTTTGCGCAGTTTCATGCAGCCAAACACAATTCTATTTTGTTCGCGATTCGTATTTTGGCAAGCAGACACGTGCTTAGCGCAGATGCGCTTGATTGCTTGCTTTTTTTCAAACGGAGTTCGTTCGTGCTCTATTCTGTGTCTCTTACACAAACATTGTGGTGAATTGATTCCCACATTTTTGCTATCCGTGCGAGGTGCTCGGGCTGCAGGTGACGGGGCGCCAGCTGCTGCTGGCACGGCCAACGCGTCTCCGAGTGCAGCAGCAGCAGCAGCAGCAGCAGCTGCTGCTGCACCCATCGAAGACGGGAGAGGTGTGCTGCACCAGTCGAAACGAGAGAGAACACACATACACAATGTGTTGACGTGCTGCCATCAGTGTTTCAATCTTGCTAAGGCAAACCACACAATTTTGTAAACATTTAAAGCATCGGATTGTGCATGTCCTCTAACCAAACAGTCAAGAAGACGTGCGTCTGCACCTGTGCACCTCCACTGAATAAGTTATTCGCGCGTGTCGAGTGCAACTGCACTTTCGCGCCGTGCATCTTCCTACGCAGCACCTTCCCCCGCCATGGGGCGGGGGGGGACGGCGCCACAGGTGCGGCAGACGACGCAGTCGAGGCGGTTTGTGCTTGCGCAAGCGACGGCGCTCCTGCTGCTTTCGCGGCTGGCGACGATGTTGGGACAGGCGCGCAACACCCCACCGCATTGACGTTCACTTTTAACGGTTACATTGAATTCTCGCACAGACATGTCCGAGGCCCCGCCCATTGCTGTTCATGCACATAGCTCCTGACATTGCGGCTTGCATAACATTAAGGGATTGAGTGCAGCTGCATTCTTTCTGCAATATTCTGGAACCACTGACATGCTCGCATAAGTCCACGACTCCCCACGCGTCGCTTCCGTAGTTTGTCTCTGCGGACCAAGCATCTTCATTCACTCTTTTTTCGCCCCGGCTTAGTCCTCTTCTCTCGACCGTAGCGATGCCGACGCATGAATGCGTTTTGCACATCTCTTCAGACTGTCACGCCTGTAGGACAAAAAAAAGGCCAATGGATCTGCAACGCATGCTTGCATGAGGCAACGGATGCTGATAAGGAAAACTGCAAGCATCGCTCGCCAGTCTCGTTATTCTGCGCAAGAAGGCGATGCTTTAACACCGTCAAGCATCGCGGCGACACTTGAAATCCTTGTCTGAATTGGCAGACACGGCAATTGATCGAGGGTGACAACGATGACTCGCAACGGGCTGCGCGTGACTCGCAACAGGCTGCGCCGTCTTCAAACATCAGGCGCTTGCCACCCGAACGCGGACGGGAATATCTCCGTCCGTCATGTGCCTCGTCACGTGACTCGTCACGTTCACTGTCGTCAGCGCCCATGGACTGGAGCTCACGGTTCAGGGACATGGGCGCGATCGAGATCGCACATGCCATCACTGCTGCGACGACGGAGCTGGGGCCACGACTGTTTGGAGGCTGATGTAGCACGTCTGAGCGCACGCCGAGAAACGGCAAGTTGAAGCTTTCAGGAAGTGTTCCCCTGGGCGGGAAACATCTTCGAAAGGACGTGCACTTTACGCAACAAAAAGTGTCACGAACGTTGCGAAGCCGAGCTAGCGCGTCTGAGCGCACGCCGACAAACTGCCGCGTTAAACATATGTTGCTCTGCATATGCATGACAATTACTTTCAATGCAATCCATTGCGTTCACAACGTGCGTTCAACAACGATTGTGCAGATGCAGTCTCTGCGTACGCCTCTTGCAACTCAGTAGTTTGTATCGTAGTTTTGCAACATGCGCGAAGACAGCTTGCGCTTGCGCGGCAAGTTACGACGCAGCTGCTTGTGCATCTTGCGTCGAAGCGCTTTCTGCAAAAAGGCACATGCATGAGTCAGCGCTGCACCCATCAAAACGAGAGAGAACATACATACACATGTGTAGCATTTAAAGCATCGGATTGTGCATGCCATCTAACCAAACAATTCAATAATACGTGTGTCTGCACACGTGCACATCCACTGACTAACTTATGTGCGTGCGTCAAGTGCAACTGCACTTTCACGTGGTACATCGCCTTTTCGTGCTTGCTTATGCGTCAGTTGGGGCGGAAAAGGGGGACGGCGCCACAGGTGCGGCAGACGACGCAGCCGAGGCGGTTTGTGCAAGCGACGGCGCTCCTGCTGCTTTCGCGGCTGGCGACGATGTTTGGAAAGGTGCGCAACACCACGCCGCCTTTACGTTCGTTTTTAACGGTTAAGCTTTCATTCATATCTCTGTATTCGGCAATGGTTTGATACATCTGTATGCCATTCATGCTTGCGTTTCGTGTTCGGCGTTCTGCCTTGCATTGCCAATTTTGGAGGGGTTGCATTTGTGTCACCTTCAGGTGAGGGCAGCACCGACGCAGAGCGGAATGCTTATATGTCCGACAAGGCTGCCTAGTGTGCAGACGTGCCCCAGGTCGTCTACGCGGCTAAGCTATCAAACTACGTAGTGAAGCTCAAGCCGTGGACAGGAACACCGACGATATTCAAAGCTACATCTGCGGATGACAAGGAGGCGAAAGAAGCAGCTCTCTTGTGCCGTCGGAACGTTGCGAAATCTGCAGCGTATCTCGATGCGCTGACTATGTCCCAAATTGCAGCGCTTGCTAAGGATAAAGGGTGCTTTCAGAAGATGACGAAAGCGGATCATATCTGGGATATTATGACGACATGCCTGCAGCTTGATCAAAAAAAAGGTATGGCCAGTGAACCCACTTCAAGCAGACGCCACCGCAGCGGGGAAACAAAGACGCCGCCGCGTGTGCATCTGCATTCGCGTGCAACGACGGTGGCCCGCAAACGGGGAATACGCCCAACTCGCATTGCAAGTCGTCAGTGAGCCCACTTCAAGACGAAGCAACCGCAGCGGCACATGACGCGGACGCCAACGCATCTGCACTTGCATGCAACGATTATGGCCCGCAAACGGGGGATACGCCCGACACTGTGGGAAGTCCACAGTGATTTCGCTTGCAGCAGCAGGCTCATATTGTGAGGACCAAGCGCAGGCAAAACCATACATTTCCACAGACGAGCTAACGACCCTCCCATTTGTTCCCGTCTGCATCTGCACATTGCTAGTTGAGCGGCTCAAGTACATTGCCATAAAGAGAGCGCAACGTAGTAACGAGGAGTTCTGCGCCTTAGCTTTTTTTTGCAAAGCAGCGCAAGCACATAATAAACCATGTCTGGCCGCGACACAGCTCTTCGTGCCCGTCCCGGAGAACCTGTACGACAGTTGCATGGACACGTGCTGCGGGATCGAGCTGCTTAATCTATGCGGAGCAGAAGGGGTCGACGCTCATCTGCTGGGTGCATTCGCACCCAACATGGGACGCCTTTTTCTCGAGCAAGGACATGCACATGCAGTACAGTATTCAACAGTTGCTGCCAGATGCAGTAGGGCTCGCCATTTGCTAACACCACGAGTTCAATACCTTCCGATTTACGCAGAAAGGCATGCGATAAATCGCCAAGTGCTCGCTGTCTGGCTTCCATCCCCACGACGACGCCGAGACGCTCTACGAGCTTGTGCGGGTGATCGAATTCAAGTCGGGGCAACGGAACTCAGGCTACATAGTCCACGAGAATGAGACGACTATTGTGGACGACGTCCGCGCGGCTGCGGTGCGCGATATCCATCGCAAGTCTGAAGTTCATCTGCAATCCGGCCATCACCCTCTGAAGTGCAGCTGCAGTCTGGTGCTGCTACCGTCGACCTCACTGAGGGTGACGCGAACACGGGTGCTGGCCAAGTACCACCTTGCCCTGCCATGGCGGCAGACCTCGCATCATCAAATACGTGGGCGCAAAGGAAGCCAATCTTCGACAACGCTCACTTCGGAAAGCGACCGCGAGGCATCCTCTGCCAGCGCCCGCCTCGTGGACCCCTACGAAGACCCACTTGTGCAATGCATCTCAGCGATTGGCGCGGCGCTTTCGCGACCCTCCAATATTGCTGAGCCGGACTATTATGCAGAGGCTCTGTCACTCAAGCACGGCAGTGCGTGAAGTACTTGCGCCACATTGCTTGCATGACGAATCCGTGCAATCGTCGCCGAACTTGTGTGCCATCTTGTCTGACTTGGCAAAACTCGGCGACGAGCAGGCGGCGACTGCTAAGCGAAGAGGCCACGGTTGGGATATGCGGGATCGTCGGATGCGTGGCGTGAACCACGAGGAAGCGAATCAACTCATGTACCACCTTGGCCGCTCCACCACCAGAGATGCCTCCCAGGCGCGTCTGGCGTGCACGATTGCGTGCTTGCACGCTTTCCGACGGGAGTGAATCTGCAACGACTTCCGCTTGACGTAGCAGGAATGTTGGCGGCAGCGACGCAGCAGGACTTAGCCCCACCATGCTTTCACACGTCAGTCGTACAAAGGCTAACGCCACACTATTTCTGAATATTGTGTATTTCCATGCAACCAAGCACACTTCTAGTCGGTTCGCGATTCGTCTTGATCAACCAGACACGTGTGTATTGCAGTTGCATTTGTCGATGTTTTTTTGCTTGCAGGAAGTAGTTGCGGCAGCGCGTCTTGCGCGGACTGCGGCGTGAGCGCTGCAGTTGCGGCTGGCTGCAGCGACGCAGGAGGATTTTGCCCCACCATGCTTTCACATGTCAGACGTAATGCAGTGCTGTTCCTTTCTGACGTTTTTGTATGCAGCAAAACACACTTCTATTTTTGGCTCACGATTCGTCTTGCGCAATCAGACACGTGCGCAGTGGACGTGCCGTTGCAGACGAGGGTTTTGCCTGCAGGAAGTGGCTGCGGCAGCGCGTCTTGCGCGGACGGCGGTGGCGGTGGCGGCGGCGGGGAGGTTTGATGCAGCGACGCAGGCGGATTTGCCCCACCATGCTCTCACATGTCAGTCGTAACGAACACAGCCACCTTATTACACAATCACGATTCATCTTGTGCAATCAAACACGTTTGTAGTGCATATGCATTTGCCGACTGTTGTTGAACCATGCTTTCACATGCCAATAGTAACGACTTCTGACGTTTGCGCATTTCATGAAGCCAAACACACTTCTATTGTGTTCGCGCTTCGTCTTGCGCAATCAGACACGTGTGTAGTTAATATGCAGTTGTCGACTAGGGGGTTTGACCTGCAGGAAGTTGTTGCGGCAGCGCGTCTGGCACGGACGGCGGCGCGAGCGCGGCAGTGAATTGTTGTGGACCTGGCTGCCCTCCAGACGACGATGTATCTTGCGAAGGAGGAAGCGTTCAGCCACGCTGCTTCCAATACAAGAAGCGTTCCATACATGTGAGGCGGGCAGTCGTTGCAGATGCCTTGTCGTTGCAGTCAGGGGCGGACACGGATAATATGTGCAGTATCAAGCTCCCCGACGTCGTGCCTCAGAGCTCCTCGGGCCAGGCCAGTCGATGGATTCAAGCCTACCACAAGTACACGTGGCCAGCGCTGGACGAGCGTGACGCCCTCACTGCTGTCACGTTGACCAACCACCAATCCGTCGTGGCCGGTGCGAAGCAGAAAGGCCCACAGTCGGAGGCTTACGTCCCTGCGGTGTTTGGAGGAGCGCTTTGCTGACTTGTGTTTGAAAAGGGCGGCTGTCAAGAGCGACGTCGAAATCCGCGAAGAACTTGCGCAGAGCAACTTGATCGCGACAATCGGGACATGCTGTCTGCTTACAATGAAGAGGTTCGTGCGGCGAACTATAGTGCAGCTGCATTCAATGCTGGGTTGCTGAAGCGGTGGGAGGCCAAGCAACTGACAGCAAGTCAATGACTGTGTCTTCAAAAGCCGTTTGTGCCGCTTGCTCGAGGAGTTCCTGGCAGGATGTGGGCCCCAAACTTTTGCAAGCTATGGGGTTGGGGCGATCAAGCCTTGGGCACATCGGGATCGTGCCCATACAAGCCTCACGATCACGCTGACTTTGTCACGGTCAAAAAGAAACACAGCAGGAACGGGAGGAACACCATATCGTAATTTGCCTGACGCTGAACGATGGCCAGCTGTTCAAGGAGACGTTCCGACACACATCGACCCAGCTGCACAAGTCGGGCTCAAAACAAAGGCCACGTCGGATCCGACATCGAAGCTGCTACGAAAACGTCGGCAGCCCTTTTCACGTTTCAAGCGCAAGGCGTCAGTGAGTGCAGCTGCATCGCCAAAACATGCCGCGACCACACGCGGCAATACACGTCGGACGACGATGCAAATGACTGACCCAGCTGCCAACTACGACGAGCGCGAAATTTGGCCAACGGGTCGACCCCACAGATAACGAAAGGGAATTGGGTTCACTATCCTCACAAGCACTTGTGACGAATGCACTCGGGGGCCGCTCGCCTTCTGCTTCCGCGACGGCTGGAGGCCCTCCAAGGTGATAAGATAAGCGCGAAAAAAACGTCGGCGATGTCTACTGCATGCACGCCCAGACGGATATTCACTTCATGACTGCCCTCACGACATTGAAGGTTTCCACCCGCTTTATACCCCCGTCATACGGCAGAAGCGACGACGGCTTTTAGTCTGCACAGATGCGAAGGCAGGTGTCCTTTGCGATGCGTTCACGTGGAATTCTGCGTGGGTGTCTGGGGAGAGCATCCAGCTGCAGTATTGGCGGGAGAGCATCAATGCTCAGTGCCTTCATCAATTACCACCCAAAAGGCTCTGCAAATGCACAGCCATGCGACGCGTACCATCGGCACTATCAGCGCCGCTGCAACATCGAGGACAACAATGAGGTGTGGTTTCAGAAGTCTCTCTTCAAACGACAAACGATGAGCTCATTTGAGTTCCGCGCTTTGTGGGCGAAACGGAACATCAGCAATAAGGCGCTTGTCCCTGGACGGACAAACGGCTTGGCTTCGCATGCCCCCCCTAACATGTCTTCCGTCACGCCTTGGTGTCGCGAGGGCTTACGGCTGTCAATGACGTGGCAGAGATCGCAGAGCTCGACCCCGAGGTCGTTTGTGCAGACGTGAACGCGTTGGAGAACGACACGTGCTACGCGAACAGCTTGTATAACAACTACGACTGCGTTGCTTGGGGGCGATGACGCTCCATAAGCTGGCAGTGCATGCGGTGACGCCGCTCGTTTCTCTGTGTGTCCCGACATGTTTCCGTGCTTGTCACCGTAGTCGTCATACATTGAGTTCGGCGTGCAGATTCAGTGCACATTGTTATGCTTGAACATTTTCATGCAGCCAAACACAATGCTATTTTGTTCGCGATTCGTCTTGTGCAATCACACACGTGTGTAGTTAATGTGCATTTGCCGACATAAGGGGTTGTGCCATGTTTTCACATGTCAGTAGTGCATTGCTGTTCCCTTCTGACGTTTTGACATTTCATGCAGCAAAACACACTTCTATTTTGTTCGCGATTCGTCTTGTGCAATCAGACACGTTTGTAGTGCAGTTGCATTTGCAGACAAATGGGCTTTTGTAATGCTTTCTCACATTATGTGTGTGCGACTAAGGCAACCTTTTACTTCCACTTGCTGTGTTTCGTGCTATGCTGCTGCTTGCAAACAAGTTATTTGTTTATTTGTAGACGTTGCTTGCGAGGCGAGACTGCATTACGCGCGAGTGCATCTGCTGCTTGCGAGGCAGAGGCGTCTCCGAGGGCAGCTGCTGCTGCTGTTGCTGCCGCTGCTGCTGCACACTGACGACGACAGAGGTGTGCTGCACCCATAGAAACGAGAGTGTACACATGAGCATTTCATGCAGCCAAGCACACTTCTATTTTGTTCGCGAATCGTAGTTTGGCAAGCAGACATGTGCTTAGTGCATCTGCATATGTTTTGTTGCCTTTTCAAGCGGAGCTCGTACGTGCTCTATTATGTGCCTCTTACACACAAACATTGTGATTTGCTGCTTCCCCGCCCTTTGCTATCCATGCGCGGTGCTCTTGCTGCAGGCGACGGGGCTGCAGCTGCTGCTTGCGCGAGTGCAGCTTGCGCTTGTCCAGGTGACTGCACTCCTGCTGTTGTCACAACTAATGTGTTCCCCGTCGTGTGTCCGTACATGTCAGCAACGGTTCAACGCGTGCAGATGCAGTGCTTTATTGTGGCGTTGTGCGATGAACGCTATTCTTTCTCTATCTGCATACATGTTTCAACGGTGTGGGGGTACCTTGTCTGTTTAGGATGAGCACACAGGCGACACGATGGGCGGGACGCTCGACAACAGCGCGGCTAGTACGCCAACAGTTGGCTATATTCGCTTTCTATTGCATATTTTGTCAGAGGGCACGACAGCCACCTCGCCTGACGTGAGCTGGACAACGCTGCCTTATAGCGTAGGTGCCGCAGTCGAACACGCGTGTTGCACACTCTCGCTGCTTATGACGATCAAGGAAAAGCATGAGCGGGATGAGGGCGTCTGCAGCATTGCGTTGAACAAGTCTAAGAACATTGTGGAGCGACGCCGCCACGTGACTCTCGCGTTCAATCGCAGCACGGGCTTCCGCATTCCGATCACGCGATTGTTGTATGCCAGACGGAAGGCGGCGCAACAACATGGGACGGCGCCTTCCACGATCGTGCAGCTGCAAGACACGCCCAAACAGCAATCCTGCAACTCAAGTGCGAAACAGAGGAAGAATAATACGAGGACGACAACGGAACAGTGCACTTTGAGCCGTTTCCGCCAGGAGGCTAAAACAACGTAATTTGCAGAACTGCTTGCCGACAGTGCTTGACCTCGACATTCACAATGTTCTGCGTGAGAAGGCGATGTTTGGATTTGCGCTTTTGTCTCACAAAAGCAAAATTGACGCGCAACACCCCTCTGAAGTGCAGCTGCAGTCTGGCGTTGCTACCGTCGACCTCACGGAGGGTGACGCGAATACGGATGCTGGCAAAGTACCACCTCAAACACAACTTTGACGCGCAACAAGTCTGGGAACATTGTGTCCACAGCAGCAAGTGCAAACGGAACAACATTAGGCAAGCAGTGCTTCTCTCGCACCGTGCTGAAGCATCAGCATGACAGCTCAAGTGTGGCAAAATGGGATCGTAGTGCAGATGCATTTGTGGCGCGTCGGACCATCATGCAAGCTGCTTTATGTAGGTGGAGAGAGAATTCATCATTCTCATCATCTTGCTGTTGCGATCCCACAAGTGTTGTTCCAGCTAATTATGTTCGGAGTTGTAGCAAGTTGCTTTCATGACCCCCACCTTCAGTCGATCTTGAAATGCAACGTTGACATTCGCGACCAATCGTTAGTTGCTACTGCAACTGCCGCCGACCCCACCGTCTTCCGACTTTCTTTCTTACTTTGCTTGATTGATTTGTTGACTGATATATTGAAGGCTGTGCAACACGTAACAATTCGTTGAGTGTAACCCATTCATGTGCTTACCTCAAGGGGCTGGCCGTGAGAAATGTTCGACTTAACCGTTGACGCCCAGTCTGCATCTGCACTGCCGTGCCCACGACATTTTCGCCCCTTTGTTAGCACAACCGGAAAACTATGAGTTTAGTGCAACTCGCTCGTTTTGACCCCTTTTTCAAACCCAAACGTCCGAATTCGGTGCAGATCACCTGCACTTAATTACGACCGCACCAGCGACGTCGTAATTCAGTGCATCCGGACAACGACCATTTAACACGACGGGGTACATCGTCGATTATAAGTTTACGTTTGTAGTGCATCTGATTTTGTCGACGGGGTTTGAACAATGCTTTCACATGCCAGTAGTAACGACTTCTGACGTTTGAGCATTTCATGCAGCGAAACACACTTCTATGTTGTTCGCGCTTCGTCTTCTGCAATCAGACACGTGTGCAGTTACTATGCAGTTGCCGACATGTGGTTTTGCCTGCATGAAGTGGCTGTGGCAGCGCGTCTGGCACGGACGGCGGCGCGAGCGCGGCAGTGAAGGTTGGTGGACCTGGTTGCCCTCCCGACGACGATGGATCTGGCGAAGGAGGAAGCGTTCAGCCACGCTGCTTCCAACACCAGAAGCGTTCCATACATGTGAGGCGGGCAGTCGTTTAATATGCCTTGCCGTTGCCGTCAGGGGCGAACAAGGCTAATATGTGTAGGATCAAGTTCCCCGACGTCGTGCAGCAGAGCTCCTCGGGCAAGGCCAGTCGATTGATTCAAGCCTACCACAAGTACACGTTGCCAGCGCTGGACGAGCGTGACGCCCTCACTGCTGTCACGCTGACCAACCACCAATCCGTCGTGGTCTGTGCGAAGCAGAAAGGCCAACAGTCGGAGGTTTACGTCCCTGCGGTTTTGGAGGAGCGCTTGGCTGACTGGCGTTTGAAAAGGGCGGCTGGCAAGAGCGACGTCGAAATCCGCGAAGAACTTGCGCCGAACAACTTGATCGCGACCAGTCGGGACATGCTGTCTGCTTACAATGAAGAGGTTCGTGCGACGAGCGATATTGCAGCTGCATTCAATGCTGGGCTGCTGAAGAGGTGGGCGGCAAAGCAACTTACAGTAAGTCAAGGTCGGTGTCTTCGAAAGCCGTTTGTGCCGCTTGCTCGAGGAGTTCCTTGCAGGATGTGGGCCCACAACTTTTGCAATATATGGGGCTTTGGAGATCCAGCCGTGGGCACATCTGGATCGGGCCCACACAAGCCTCATTATCACGTTGGTTTTTGTCACGTTCAGAAAGAAGAAACAGCAGGAACGGGAGGAACACCATATCATAACTAGCCTGACGCTGAACTATGACCAGCTATTCAAGGAGACGTTCCGACACACATCGACCCAGCTGCACAAGTCTGGCTCAAAACAAAGCCACGCCGGATCCGACATCGAAGCTGCCACGAAAACGTCGGCAGGCCTTGACACGTTTCAAGCGCAAGGCGTCCGTGAGTGCAGACGCATCGCCAAAACATGCCGCGACCACGCGGGGTAAGACACGTCGGACGACGATGCAAATTACTGACCCAGCGGCGAACTACGGCGAGCGCGAAATGGGGCCAAGGGTCGACCCCATAGATAACGAAAGAGAGGGGTTCACGATCCTCACAAGCACTTGGGACGATTGCACTCGGGGGCCGCTCGCCTTCTGCTTCCGCGACGGCTGGATGCCCTCCAAGGTGATTAAGTATATAAACGCGAAGAACGTCGGCGAGGTCTACTGCATGCACGCCCAGACGGATAGTCATTTCATGACTGCCCAAACGACCTTGGAGGTTTTCCACCAGCTTTATACCCCCCGCCATACGGCAGAAGCGACGACGGCTTGGAGTGGGCACCGATGCGAAGGCAGGAGTCTTTGGCGATGAGTTCACGTGGAATTCTGCGTTGGTGTCGTGTGGGGAGAGCAGCCAGCGGCAGTATTTTATGGAGAGCACAAATGCTCAGTGCCTTCAGCCAGTACCACCAAACAGCTCTGCCAAAACCCAGCCATGCGACGCGTACCATCAGCACTATCGGCGCCTCTGCAATATCGAGGACAACAATGAGGTGGGGTTTCAGACGTCTTTCTTCAAACGACCAAAGATGAGCTCATTGGAGTTCCGCGCTTGGGTGGTGAAACGGAAAGCAGCAATAAGGCGCTGGCCCTTGGGCGGATAAAGGCTTGGCGCCGCATGCCCTAACAGGTCTTCCGTCACGCCTGGGTGTCGCGAGGGCTTACGGCGGTCAGTGACGTGGCCGATATCGCAGAGCCCGACCCCGAGGTCGTTTGTGCAGAAGTGGACGCGTTGGAGAACGACAAGGGCTACGCGAACAGCTGGGAGAGCAACTACGACGGCGTTGCTTGGGGAGATGACGCTCCAGAAGCTTGCAGCGCAGGAGGTGACGCCGCTTGTTTCGCTGTGTGTCCCGACATGCTTCCGTGGTTGTCACCGTAGTCGTCATACATTGAGTCCGGAGTGCATATGCATTCATTGTACATTGTTATGCTTGAACATTTTCATGAAGCCAAACACAATTTTATTGGGTTCGCGATTCTTGTGCAATCACACACGTGTGTAGTTAATGTGCATTTGTCGACAGGGGGTTGGGCCATGCTTTCACATGTCAGTCGTGCAGTGTTGTTCCCTTCTGACGTTTTTTTGTATTTCATGCAGCCAAACACACTTCGATTGGGTTCGCGATTCGTCTTGTGCAATCAGACACGTTTGTAGTGCAGTTGCATTTGTAGACAAGGGGTTTGGACCATGCTTTTTTCACAGGAGGTTTGTGCGATTAAGGTCACAGTTCACTTCCACATGCTGTGCTTCGTGCTAGGTGGCTGCTTGCAAAAGTGATTGTTTAATGCTAGACGTTGCTTGTGAGGCGAGACTGCATGGTGCGCGAGTGCAGCTGCTGCTGGCGCGGCCGAGGCGTTTCCGAGTGCAGCTGCTGCTGCTGTTGCTGCCGCTGCTGCTGCACTCACTGAAGACGACAGAGGTGTGCTGCACCCATCGAAACGAGAGTGTACATATTAGCATTTTCATGCAGCCAGACACAATTCTATCTGGTTCGCGATTCGTATTTTTGGGCAAGCAGACATGTGTTTAGTGCATATGCATTTGCTTTGTTGCCTTTCAAGCGGAGTTCGTACGTGCTCTATTCTGTGCCTCTTACACACAAACATTGTGATTTGTTGCTTCCCCCTTTTGCTATCCATGCGAGGTGCTCTTGCTGCAGGCGACGGGGCTGCAGCTGCTGCTGGCGCGAGTGCAGCTTGTGCTTGTCCAGGCGACTGCGCTCCTGCTGTTGTCGCCACTAATGTGTTCCCCCGCCGTGTGTCCGTACATGTCAGCAACTGTTCAACTAGTGCATATGCAGTGTTTTCTGGGGGCGTTGTGCGATTAAAGTTATTCTTTCTCTATCGGCGTACATGTTTCAACGGTGTGGGGGGTACCTTGCCGGTTGGGGATGGGCTCACAGGCGACACAAATGGGCGGGGCGCTCGACAACAGCGCGGCTAGTACGCAAATCGTTTGCGAGACTCGCTTTCTATTGCATATTTGGTCAGAGGGCAAGACCGCCACCTCGCCTGACGCGAGCTGGGCCACGCTGCCTTATAGCGTATGTGCCGCAGTCGAACACGCGTGTTGCAACTTCTCGCGGCTTATGGCGATCAAGGAAAAGCATGAGCGGGATGAGGGCGTCGACAGCATGGCGTTGAACAAGTCTAAGAACATGGTGGAGCGATGCCGCCACGTGACTCGCGTTCAATCGCAGCACGGGCTTCCGCATTCCGATCACGCGATTGTTGTATGCCAGACGGAAGGCGGCGCAACAACATGGGACGGCGCCTTCCACGATCGTGCAGCTGCAAGACACGCCCACAACAGCAATCCTGCAACTCAAGTGCGATCCGGACGCGCCCACTCTGACCTTTCGTGGTGATGACGTTCGAGCAGTGAGGCTCGTCCGCTTCGAAATCATCGACACTGTCGATTACTGTCCCCAGCTCAGCGAAGCTTTCAAGTTCGTGCGTCTGGCATAAGGCACAGACGAAATGCAATACGAAACTGACGGTGAGTTGCAGACTGACGCCTCGGAAGCAGAGAACGAGCAAGGCTGTCACGCGGAGCACGTTTCTGGCAATGCCAAACTCGTCGTGTACTCTGAGTCGGAGCATGGCAGCGGCACGGAGTCGGAACCGTGCGACGACGCCGCAGCCGTGAGTGCATCTGCACTGCAATATGGGGACGCCGCGATGACGCACGTGATCGATTTGCTAGCGGAACTGCCAGCGACTGTGGACTTGGAATGCGACGTTGGTGCGATTTTCGGGGAGGCAGATCTCGGATGTGCTGTCGCAGAGAGCCATCAGCGGCATGTCGCAGCTCCTCGGCCTTCACCTCTTGCTCCAGGATCACGCCAGGTGCCAGAGTTCGCGGTCAACGGCGAAATGGTTCGAATCCAACATCATGCAACTCGGAAAGCATGGCAGGGCCAGTACCCAGGCGCTTCTCCTCACGAATGACATTTTTGGTGTCATTCACCGACGCATCTTCCGAGCAGCACGCATTGGACGAGGTGATCACTTGGATCCTCACTTAGCACCGTACAGCGCAACATGTGGACTAGGTCAACAACTTCGAATCTCCAAGTCGTTCAAGTCACCGAGACATCTTTTCACGTTGCTCCAGTGATCGCGATCACTGACGTGCCCGGAATCATCAGCTGAATCGTCGTAATTTCGCCGCAAGAAGACGACGTGCCTGTTCCGTTCAAGCTTCCCGAGGAATAGCAAGACGAGGACGACAACGGAACCGTGCACTTTTGAGCCGTTTCCGCCTGGAGGCGAAAACAACGAAATTTTCAGAACTGCTTGCCGACAGTGCTGACCTCGACATTCACGATGTTCTGCGTGAGAAGGCGATGCTGGATTGGAGCTTTGGTCTCACAAAAGCAACATTGACGCGCAACACCCCTCTGAAGTGCAGCTGCAGTCTGGTGTTGATACCGTCGACCTCACGGAGGGTGACGCGAATACGGATGCTGGCCAAGTACCACCTCAAACAAGCAAATTTGACGCGCAACAAGTCTGGGAACATTGTGTCCAAAGCAGCAAGTGCAAACGGAACAAACATTAGGCAAGCAGTGCTTCTCTCGCACCGTGCTGAAGCATCAGCATGGCAGCTCAAGTGTGAGGGTATCGTAGTGCAGATGCATTTGCTGCGCGTCTGACCATCATGAAATATGTTTTCTGTAGGTGGCGAGAGAATTCATCATTCTCATCATCTTGCTGCTGCGATCACACAAGTGTTGTTCCAGCTAAGTATGTTCGGAACGGTAGCAAGTGACTTTCATGACCCCCGCCTTCAGTCGATCTTGAAATGCAACGTTGACACTCGAGACCAACATTTAATTGCTACAGCCACTGCCGCCGACCTTACAGTCTTCATACTTTCTTTCTTACTTTGCATGATTGATTTGTTGACTGATTGATTGAAGGCTGTGCAACGCGTAACACTTAGTTGCGTGTAACCCATTCAGGTGCTTACCTCATGGGGCTGGCAGTGAGAAATGTTCGACTTAACAGTTTACGACAAGTCTGCATCTGCACCGCCGTGCCCGCGACATTTTCGCCCCTTGTGACAAAACCGGGAAACGCGGGGTTTAGTGCAACTCGCTCGTGCTGACCCCCTTTTCAAACCCCAAACGTCAGACTTCAGTGCATATCACCTGCACTTAATTACGGCCGCACCATAATAATAAGCAGAAGAAGAATAACAACACTACGTAGAATACTAATAAGAATACTCGGAACAATAAGCGGGAACAACAATAATAATAATGAGGCGAACACGACGCACGACACCATCCCCACACACAGCACACGCAGCAACGACAGCAACCACAACCACAGCAACATCAGCAACAACAGCAACCTCATCAAACAACACCACCAACCACCTCAACATCGACAACATCAACAACAATACACACAACACCAACATTAGCAACACAAACCTAAACAACATCAACTGTCACAACATCATCACCCGCAGCAGCACCAACCTCAGCAACAACAACAACACACACAACATCAGCGGCAACACACACAACGACGACAGCCGCAGGAGCAGCATCAAGGGGCAGCAGCGGCACACACCAATACGAATGCTTCTTCGTCTGCACTTTTTGTTCAAGCCCCAACTTCCTTTTGCCACATGAACACGCAATGCATGCTCCGCTTGCAAAACGCAAGCTGCGATAAGCAATTCCTCCTCTTGCTGAGAGCGAAAGGACGATACTGTGCTCACTGCTTTGTTTTCGCAGCGAATGACGAGCTGTGGAACAAGTTCACAACATATGAATTGGAGCGTGAGCTTGACAACCCCCTAACATTGTGAGGCGTTCAATGCAGACAAACTTTTGTGGCTGGGAAGGAATGTTGATGATACGATGCCGAAGAAGAGACGAATGTTTGCAGGACGAACCGTCGCAGCGTCGACTGACTCCCTCGTTGCACAGGTAGCTCTCTGCTGGTTCTTGACGTACCCGCAGTACGAACACTTTTCTGACAAGCCGCCTGCAAATCTACTACGGCACGATATTGTTGACTTGCAGCGGAAACAACAACACATTGCGTCATCGACCCGCCTTTCCACACGGGGGACAGCCTGCAACTCTTCCGCAACTATTAAAAAACGGACATGGTCGCTGCTGTGAAGGTTGAGGACAACGTCGCAGACGACGAGGATATGTCAGACAGTGACGTGGATGCCGTCTCGAAGACGGCACGTGCTCTGCTGGACGTTACTGTCACGGAACGGGATTGCACAACAGTGCTGAAGCGTGTTGCGAGAAGTTCGAAGGAGGACCGCGAGGACGTGAAGTGTGACTTTGATTCCATTTTGGAAAAGACCAGCCAATCATAAGCACACTTATGACGACGAGGAAAACGATAACGCAATTTCTTCAACGATAGTTGACCCAGGGGTCCAACGGGACCCATCCACGATACGCATCGATGCCAGCGACGCCAAACCCAACGCGGATGAAGCAGAGACAACCACGAGCGTCGCCGACAGGCAAGCGGGTTAAGGCAGACACAGCGGTTGTGGAGCAGCTCCATGTGTTGAACAACGTGGCTTTGCAATGCGTTCAGTTCAGCAACAAAGTGATCAACGATTGTGACACCAACCAGACGAAACGCAGCTCGATCGTCGCGTAATTTGAGAAGCTCGAAAGGCATTACACGACCGATGCGCAGTTGCACATCGCGGAACTTCCCAGCTGACAAGAACGCTCAACACGGGGAGCAGCACGTATCTACTTCAAGCAGGAGCCTGCTACTGCACCCGCTGCGGATATTGCACATCACGTGGAGCAGCTGGACGCTCACACCGGGCACTGTCGCGTTTCATCGACACTGCTGTCGTTTGCAATTGAATGCTTCGCGATGGAGTTGTGGAGCAACGACTCACTCACACATGTCGCCACGTTGCTGTGCACTAACGACGCGATCGCAAACAAGGCGTGGACGACCTTCGATACCATCACCAACCTCGTCGCCAAGTCGCAACTGCGGGTAGAACTGTACACGAAACTCATGCGAGAGTTGCTGAAAGCTTCTTGCGACAAGATGCAGGCGGCAGCGATCAAGGGCGTGCGTTTCGTTGCGGAGCTCGCCAAGCAGACAGGTGATGTGCTTGCAAATGCGCTCAACGAGGGCAGTAGCACAGCGGACATCTCCGAACGCAAGTCCCTCGAGCTCTTGCTTCAGACCAAACATATGGCGACATACAACGTTGCCATACGTGACAACATTGCGAACACACTGACCGTAGCAGCGACCCCGTTCAACGCGCCAAAATCATGCCCGATGCTTTGCACATCGCAGCATCTTCTGCAGCACGCGGCCCAAGCCATCGTAACCTTTACGTCGGTTCAAGCTGCAGCTATCGATTTGACAGAGGCGGGAACCTTGCTTGACGCGATAGACAAGGGACTATGTCGAGGCGGAAAACGGCAAACAATATGTAATATGCCCCGTTGCGGCAGACAAATTCAATAATGTCAAATTAAAGTACCACCTGATTTCCAACAAAGCATCTGACCATTTCAATACGGCGCACAAGGAAGCGCTCAAGCACACTTCAGAAGCTCTGCAACAACAAAGCTGCGTCCAGCGTTTGTAGACACACACTAGGGGAGTTCGTTGAGCGTGCTGCCTTGCGGAAGCTCTACGCATTCGTTGCCAAGCTCCTGACCTGCACCGTAACTGATGTGGAGCATGCGAAAGATGAGTTGTTGCCACACTTGCAGAAGGTGAGCGAGATGCAAGTCCTGGCGCCAGACGCGACCCATCATGAATCTTTTCCTCGACGGATTAAATATTTTGTTGTCCTGTGCATGTGGTGTACACGAATTCATGCGAACACCAATTCGTGACAGTTGTACGGTTGCTGATGTGTACAGCTGAGGTTGCAGAGTTGAATTGTTGTCCAGCTTGATCGCTGAGTCGTGGGTGACCCCCTGTAAATATCTGTATATGTTTTCCTTGGCAGGGTCACCCCGTGACGGCATCAGGTCGTTGTTTCGTCCTACGACCGTTGGGCCAAAGGCTCAGCGAGATCGTCCAATGACGTTAGACCCAATACGCTTTAACCGAATACGTACGTATGACATTTATGTGGCTCAAGGCCCATGAGCGAAAATAAAAATCATCAAATACGCATGGCAGCGGAGCGTGCGTGACAACAGTCACCATGCTCTAGAGGTTTTGCCGCTTCTCATTTTCCCGAAAATGACGTCCACGCCTGACCTGATCACTGGAGAGAAGAAAGGTCCAACAAGCTGGGACGGTGCCGCAGCGACGTGGGCGGAATGACGATTCGAAATGCTAAACTGGGTTCGTCGGCACGACTCGAGTGCTCCTGCCTTTTTTTGCGAGACATGGAAACCAGAGAGGACCCAGCACCGCTGTCAACAATCAACGAAGTGCACTGGCCGCTGGCCGGACTCATCATGACCGACCTCGCGCATAAAACTACGGACAAGGCTCGCATACTGTTGATGACCATGCAGGAAACGGGCAACGGCCTGGAGGCCTGGAGGTTGCTATCGCATATGGCAGAAGGAAGAGGAGCCCTTCGAACAACGGGCATGCTTACACAAATCCTTGAGTTCAAGTTCACTGGTGATTATCACGATCGAGCACAGACCTTCAGGCAGCTGGTCAGAGATTATAACCGCATTGTGGAGGTAGGAAAGGAGCTCGATGATGACGCGCAGCTTGTCACGCTCATCAAGGGTGCTCCGATAGAGCTAAAGCGAGAGATGATGGCGCGCGGGAGCGCATGGCGAGAGGTCGGTGAAGCTTTCGAGCTCCTGGACGAGTACTACGATCGTTTCAAGGCATTCGAGCCAGGAAAAGAAGTTAAACCAGAGAGAAAAGGCGGAGCACGACAGGACGTGCAGCCCATGGATGTTGATGCGATGAACAAGGGCAAGCCATATACATGAAAACCCAAAGGAAAAGGTAAAGGTGACTCTTCGGACTATCACAAGGGAAAGCCCAAGGGCGGCAAAGGCAAGGGCAAAGACGGGAAAGGTGATGCGGCGAAGGGCAGCAAAGGTGATGGCAATATCCACGGATATTGTGGTTACTGCGGTAAATGGGGACATCGACAAGCAGATTGCCGGAGTGACCCTAAACATGGTGGTGCAGGACGACCAATAGCAGGCACTGCTCCTCAAACACCGTCATCGCAACACACAGCAACTTCGTCAAGCTCTTCATCGTCGGCGAACACAAATCCAATCGGTGCGCTGCGAGCGCAAGCATCCCCGCTTCCAACGTATTACGAGGAGCCGCCGGAAGACATGACCTGGATGATGGGAGTTCTCCCATCTGGAATGATCGGTGCTGTACCAACTTCGCTGAAACCCGACGAGTTAGAAGGCCTCGTCGACTCAGGTGCTTGAGTTAGTGCTGCACCCCCGGCGTTGAGTGACTGTATGAATGGACCAGTGGGATTTCCGCCGGAACGTCCCTGGTTGCAAACTGTTGATGGAACAGGTTTAGATTATTATGGTAGAGGCCATTTGCAATTTCTCGCTGAAGATAACAACGGTAATGAGATACAAGGCCAACTTCAGGTTGAATTCACACATGTTGATCGAGTTGTGCTTTCATGTGGCCAAATGGCGAGTCATGGTACAGGTAGTTGGTTTCCGCCGGAAGATGGTCACTCGTACTGGCTAGTCAATGAAAACAATCAATGGGTTGAACTTTCCGGACCGGGATTAGTCAGAAGGGGCCAGCTAGTCCCACTTGAAAAGAAGAACGGCGTTTACGTTTTGAAGATAAAAGGCTGAAGAACCCACGATGTTGGCGCCGGTGCAGGCGCTTACGGACGAAGATTCATTGGAAGACCTTCTACATCAGGCGCTACAGGAGCAGGTGTATGACAATCATTTGCAACCGTACGATCCGGACGACTTCGAGGACGCTGCTCCAGACAATTTGGAAGTGGAAGAAAATGTGGCTGCGGAGCAGCCACAGCCAATGCAGATTCATCACCCACCGACTCCGTACACGCCTACGCTTGCGGAACGTGAAGCTCATTTGTTGACCGCACATGCCGAGTTCGCGCCATGGTGCGGATATTGTGTCGCCGGACAAGCTCGGGACAGAGCGCACTACAGACAATCCACAGACCTTGGAATTCCGAAATTTTTAGTCGATTATTATTTTTGACAGACAACGGAGAAGTCACGAAGGACATTACTGCGTTGGGAAACACACCATGCATTAAGGTCGCTGGTCTGATCAACCAAACTCTTGGAGGCAGTTGCACAACGGTGGTCACCACCAAGGGTGGTCGCGATGCGTACGCAGTGGTTCGATTTAGTCAATGGATTGAGCGCGAAGGGCATGCGATAATCATTTTGCAAAGCGACGGCGAGCACACTATCAATTGTTTTTGCAGGAAAATCAAGGCTCGCACCCCGTCGGTCGACATTGTGCTACGTCAATCGCATTTGCACTCCTCTGCCTCGCTAGGGGCTGGCGAGACACTGCAGGGCCTACTGGCCGGTCAATTTCGAAGCATTAAAGCCGGTCTCGAGAATAAATTGGGACAACCGCTCCCCATCACGTCAAGCTTTTGACCATGGATCGTGAATTACATCGGTTTCTCGAGAACGAGGTTCAAGAAGTCTAACGACGGCTCGACCGCTTATAGCAGAACCAACGGGCACGAGTATGGAGGATAAGTTTGTGAGTTGGGTGAAACCGTGATGCTGCGCATCCCCGACAACAATACGAAGAAGTATAAAACGAGATGGGTGAAAGTTTTCTGGGCAGGGAACAGCGAGCTCGATTACGACCATTTCGTTATCACGGAGGACGGGTGCGTGGCTGGTCGAACTGTTCATCGGTTACCCGAACGACCCACATATATAGAAACAATTGTGGGGTGTAAGTGCCTACCGTGGGACCCGAAAGGACTCACTGCGACATTGAAGGCGCCCGAGGAAGACGATAATGGTGAAAGTTCCGCAGCACTTGCTTTACCGCCAGTGCCGCGCGTGAGAAAGCGCGCAACGCCAAAGGCGGCGCAGGAAAAGGATGAAGCGGAAGACTCGTCGACGTCAACATCATCCTCATCGTCCTCTTCGAGCGAACGTGAGAGTGAGAGAAAGACTCCGGAAACGAAAACGCCGGAAAGGCCGAAAGCGCCGGAAAGGCCGCCTGGCATTCAGCCAACCCAAGAACCCGAGGTATTTGACCCGCAGGCTTCATCCAGCACCGCGGCGGCTAGGCCCATCGATGTTGAGTTTTTGGAGTGTCCACACGAAACTCCATCAATCAGTGCGCCTGCTACATGGTTAACTGTCCAAAGTGGTGACTGGATTCAAGGATCAAAAGATGACGAAACCCGAAAACGCGCAGCGATTCAGGAACCCACGGAATTGATTGCAGATGCTAAAAGGTATCGCGTGAATGTTGACACCCTGGAGGTCAATGTTGACCACGTGATGGCAGAAGTGAGAGACCTTGAAGGTTGGCAGCTTCTTCAAGAAGATGGTGGTAATTATTGCGACTTGTGGGAGGAACCACTATTGATTCCCAAGTACTCGAAGGCATGGGATCCGGTTGAACTTTTTCAGGCAAGAAAAACGGAGGTAGTATTTTTGGAGAAATTCCCAGCTCTGGAGTACTGGTCGAGAGAGAAAGCCGAGAAGGCAAACGGACTTTGGATAAGCAGCCGTTAGGAAGATGTTCGCAATGACTCCGGAACTCTTCGCTCTCGTTGGGTATTGCGCGAATTTAATGGTGGAAAGAAAGACCTGCAGTTCTTCGCTCCTACGCCTGACCCTGCGGAAGTGGAGGCCTTGCACGTGCACGCGTTGTTAAACTCGAAGGACTTGATATACCTAGACTTCAGCAGGGCTTTTCTTCACAGCCCGGAAACCGAGCTCGTTTTCACGGGAAATCCGGAAGGATTTGGACCACCTGGAACAGTCAGTCGATTGCTTAGAAAAATCAATGGTAGACGTGATGGAACTGCCACTTTTGTGGAATTGTTGAGTGTACAGCTTTTGCAACGTGGATTTCGACGCTGGAAGCTTTACCCGTGTACGTTTTTGAAAGATGAAATGGGAGTTGCTTTAGCATGTCACGTTGACGATGGAGTTCTCGCTTGCGATCCGGGGCTTGAACAAACCCTAGTCGAGATGCTCGAAGAATTTGCGCTCGTTAAGGTCACTAGTAGGCTGCCAGCCAACTCGACGGAACGCACGGAATGGATCACTTTTTTAGCCCGGGAACGGTGCAGGCGGGGCGACACCATCTGGAAAAGACCGAGCACGAATTTTGTGCAGAAGGCATGTCAATTGTTGGGACTAGAAGGCTGCAAGCCGACAGCAGCTCCGATTACAAAGGAACTTCACGACGAAATCGACGGTGAACCCCTCTACCTGGAAGGAAAGAAGTTGGTGCAACAAGTGGTTGGAGTGTTGATGTATATTGCCAGCGATTGCTTCAGCTCGCAATTCGCAATACGTGCTGTCTCGACTGATCAGGTTTCCCCCACGACAACGACGGTCAAGAGACTCAAGCATTTAGTACGATTTCTAAAGGATCGCTGCGACCACGTTCTCGAAATGGCGCCAAACAAGCAAATTTCGCGAATCACCATGCACGTCGACTCCGATTGCGCCGGCGACAAATCGACGAGAATGTCCGTGGACTGTGTAGTTGCTGACCTGTGCGGCGCCGTGGTTTATGTGAGCACGAAAGGTCAGACTTTTCGAGCGTTAAGCAGTCCCGAAGCCGAATTGGCAGCAGCACATCGAGGATCACTTTACGGAATTTTCTTCAAAACATGTGGAAGGAGTTGTTCAAGACAACTCTACCGATAAAAGTGCTGTCGGATTCGAGCAGCGGTTTGGCGATTACCGCGCGACAAGGAGTTGGTTCGGTGCGTCACCTAGACATCAAACAGCTTTTCACGCAAGGTTGCGCATCAAGTGGCCGCGTCGTATACGGAAAGGTTTCAGGCAAAGAAAACGTTGCAGACATCGGCACAAAGGTGCTAGCAAGCAAAGAAATCAAGAAAATCGAGAAGCTTCTCAATTACCAGCCCATCGACAAATAAACCCCGTGCCAGCAGAAGTGCTTCACGCAGGCGGGGCTCGCCGGAATACAGAGCAAGATCGTTGCATTGTTGCTCAGTGCCCTAGCTGGGCCAATAAAAGGAATGGAGGAGGTTGCAGTGCTCTACCCCTCGAAGGTCGAGAATCATTCGATAGAAATCGCGGACTCTTGCGAAGATTCGCTCTTTTTTCATCATTGCTGCGAGTATTTGTTTTATCTTTGGAATGCTCGTCATTGCTGGAATATTATGCTGCAGAAGCAGCGGCTTTCTTGTAAAATGTTAAACCGACGAAGTGGGTGCGTGACGTTTGTGTACAGAGCCAACCACCTACACTTTTGTTAGAGGATGCACTATCCCCCGCTTCGACTGGATAGAGCAGCGAAAGCAGGACGGGGCATGGGCAGAATTGCCTAAAGAGCTATGACCATTGTATAGCTGATCAATAGCGCTAGCGCACAGGTGCAGAGACACTTTTTGTGTCCCCAACTCAAGCTCAGAGAGATGGAAAGCGCGCTCAGTCTCACATTTTGCTGTATTTTGATGGCCATCAAAATTTCAATCAAGTTTATGCTTTGTTGTTGTGGTATTTCACACCGTCACTGTCAGAGCGTTGCACGAGATTTTTGAAGAATGCTGCCATCCCGTCGTGAACCACATGCTGAGTTCAGGCCAAAGGCGGGGTGAATATTTTCCTCGACGGATTCAAGCTTTTGTTGTCCTGTGCATGTGGTGTACACCAATTCATGCGAACACCAATTCGTGACAGTTGTACGGTGGCTGATGTGTACAGCTGAGGTTGCAGCGTTGAATTGTTGTCCAGCTTGATCGCTGAGTCGTGGGTGACCCCCTGTAAACATCTGTATATGTTTTCCTTGGCAGGGTCACCCCGTGACGGCATCATGTCGTTGCTTTGTCCTACGACCGTTTTGCTAAAAAAAGGCTCAGTGAGATCGTCCAATGACGTTAGACCCAATACGCTTTAACCGAATACGTACGTATGACATTTATGTGGCTCAAGGCCCATGCGCGAAAAAAAAGAAAAACCATCAAATACTCACATCACCTTTTGTCAGAGCTCACGCAAGACCTCAAGGTCAAGGCGACCACGATTAAGCAATTCCTCGTGTCGCTGCTTCACGCAGTGCCGTTGCTTGCTGGGTTGGCATCGAGTTCAACGGACATCCCATTCAGCAACCCACACATTGTCTCGGTGCTGCGCTTGCTTCGTACTTGTGATGTCGAGACCCACATGTTGCTCGATACTGAGTCTTTGCTGCGAGAGTTGCATAACAAACTGAACGCAGCTGCGAACACTGCCTTCACGGCAACAGGTGTTCCATGGGTTGCTATGCTGTCCTATCTTCTTATGTTTGTATCACTATTTTTCAAACGTGCTTGTTTCAAACCGAAGTAGAATTTGATTAGTTTTTTGGGGGCAAGGCGCCGCGTAGTGCCGTAACCCAATGTGAGGCGATTCGATCAACACTTTGCAGATGAGGATGAGGACGAATATTATGAGTGACGCATATTGCTGCTGCTGCTGAGACTAGCAGCGAAGATTCGTTCGGATGAGAATGAGTGTGATACATTCGTTCGTTGCTCAGCTGCGACTAAATCTGCTCGTGTCGCACGTTGAAGTGCAACACGTTCGCATTGATGTCTGGTGGTGAACGATCGAACCAAACACGAAGTGTTGAATCAACTGTTGAATACGATCTGCGTCGCTGCTGTCATAGTGCTGCATCGCGCCCATTTTTGTAGCAAACGGGCAGAAATAGCATTACATTTATTCATCCTCAACTAGGAGCGCAGACAACGTGCAAGCTTGGACGCGACTGCGGGCTCACCATTGCACTATTTTTGCTTTCACCGCGCCCGCAAGCCAAGACTTGCAATCGAGGTACGCGAGGACCTCCGTGCGCCCGATGCCGTAGTTGCGCGTCCGAGAGTTCGTCGTCAGGTGCTTCAGCCCCTTAGGCAGCTTCGCCTCGAGGAAGCCATCGTACTGCTTGAAGGTGCACCCCTGCGGGGCAGGGAGCACCTTCGCAGTGGGGCCACCAAGTGCGTGAGCCATCGCGTGCAACACCTCATGTGCCACAGGCGATTCCGCTTGCACGGGCGTCGCCACGCGAGTGGCTGCTGCAACATCA
>JACLAC010010804.1_pt1 | contig 45595 bp, 45 predicted proteins | sample 8027881 | NCBI WGS metagenome assembly JACLAC01 (sample SAMN15725517, study PRJNA655200) | protist metagenome | isolation source: fluorescence activated cell sorting (FACS) single amplified genomes of... | place: Spain: Blaines Bay Microbial Observatory, Mediterranean Sea | collected 2016-01-19 | reverse complement strand
AAGCAGATCGCCGGATCGCAGCGTCGAGGATTTCGGCATGATTGCAAAGCTCAAAGGATTGGTCGAAGGGCAGGAAGACGGCGCAGCGCTGCTGGATGTGAACGGTGTCGTCTATCGCGCGCTGTCTTCATCAAGAACGTTGAGCGCTTTGCCGGCTAAGGGTCAGCCTGCGGTGCTGGAAACCGAGTACCTGGTGATTCAGGACGTGCCGACGCTCATTGGCTTTGGCTCGCTGGCTGAGTTAGAGGCTTTCCGTCTCCTGGTTACGGTCAACGGCGTCGGTCCTAAGGCGGCACTGGCGATCCTGTCGGTCCACGCGCCGGACGCGCTGTTCGGCGCAATCGCAAATGGTGATGCCAAGGCCATTCAGGTCGCCAAAGGCGTAGGTGCCAAAGCGGCTGCGCGGATCATCACTGATTTGCGCGACAAGGTAGGGGCCTTCGCGGGACTGGGCGCTGGTGTGGCTGGTGCCGCCGGGGCGGCGGCGAGCCACGCAGGTGCGACGGTGGATGGCGTGGCCGCACAGGACGCCATTTCTGCTCTGACAAACCTCGGCTACGGCCAGCCTGAAGCGGCCCGGGCCGTAGCGGGAGTGATACAGGAAGACGCCCACGCCGACGTTTCAGCCCTGATCCGTTTGGCCCTCAAGAAGCTGTCAGGGGGCTGAGTGACGCACCATGGTTGATGATCCCATGAATGAAGACGGTACCCACACTCGCTTGGTCGAGGCTCTCAACTCCGGCGATTCAACCGCAGATCAAGGCCTTCGCCCTCTGTTGCTCGATGAATTCGTGGGGCAGGAGCGCTTGCGGCGGAACCTCCGGGTCGGCATTCAGGCGGCGAAGCAGCGGAGCGAAGCGGTGGATCATGTCCTGTTTCACGGCCCGCCGGGTCTGGGCAAGACCACGCTGGCGCAAATTGTGGCCTCTGAACTGGGTGTTGGGTTTCGGCAGACATCTGGCCCCATGATCACGCGCGCAGGTGATCTCGCCGCGATCCTGACCAATCTGCAACCGCGTGATGTTCTGTTCATCGACGAAATCCACCGGCTCTCAACGGCAGTCGAAGAAGTGCTGTACTCGGCCATGGAGGATTTTCAGCTTGATCTGATCATTGGTGAGGGGCCTGCGGCGCGATCGGTCAGAGTGGACTTGGCACCATTCACTCTGGTTGGTGCAACAACCCGTGTGGGGCTGCTGACCAAGCCTTTGCAAGATCGCTTCGGGATCGTGCAGCGGCTGGATTTTTACGGCGAAGCGGACCTCGAAAAAATCGTGTCGCGCGGCGCGCGCGTGCTTGAGGTTGGAATTGATGACCAAGCGCGGGTTGAGATTGCCCGGCGCGCACGCGGGACCCCTCGGATTGCGGGCCGACTGCTGCGCCGGGTCCGAGATTTTGCGATTGTCATGGGCGATGGCCGCATCACGCTGTCGCTTGCGCGGTTGGCGCTGGATGAGTTGGACGTTGACCCACTGGGGCTGGATGACATGGACCAGCGCTATCTGCGCGCGCTCGCCAAGACCTATAGGGGCGGACCCGTCGGCGTGGAAACCCTGGCGGTTGCGCTGTCAGAGCAGCGTGACACGCTCGAACACGTGGTGGAGCCCTATCTCATCCAACGCGCGCTGATCCAGCGGACACCGCGAGGGCGCGTGCTTGAACGGTTTGGCTGGGAGCATATGGGGCTCAAACCCATGCCTCGGGGCGACGAAGACAGTAACGCCGGTCCCCTCTTTGGAAAGTGACGAATGGCGATGACACAGCACCCTGACCCTAACCTGCCACTAGGCTACTTTGACGACAAAACCTTTGTCATGCATTCGCGCGTCTATTTTCACGATACGGATGCGGCGGGTATCGTTTACCACGGCACGTATCTGCACTTTGCCGAGCGGGCACGCACTGAAATGCTGCGTCACCTCAAGGTCGATCCAGACTGGCTGTGGCAGGCGCATCGGCTTCGCTTTGTCATCGTATCCGCTGATATGACCTTCCGCCGGCCCGCAAAACACGACGACTTAATCTCTATTCGGACAAAATATCGCAAAACCACCGCCGCAAGAATGGTGTTGGACCAAGATATGTTTGTCGATGACGCGCTCTGTACGTCTTTGCGCATCACGGTATCGCAGATCCGCGAGACTGGCCGACCCGCCCGCCTGCCCCAACAGGCAATCGATGCCATGGCGCCTTTCCTTCAACCAGAGCAAACCGGCGAGTAAATTCGATGGAACCCACGACGAGCGTCACAACTGCTTCGATCCTCGACATCGTTTTCGCGGCGCCGATTGTCGTACAATTCGTCATGGCGTTGCTGGTGTTCCTCTCATTCTGGTCTTGGTCGCTGATCGTCAGTAAATCTGTGCTGGTCTGGCGTGCCAATCAGAGCGCTCAGGCCTTTGAGGACACGTTCTGGCGCAGTCAGTACCTATCCGAGTTGTACGAGAGCGAAGAAGGCTTCACCAAGGGCCCCCTGTTTCGGGTCTTTGCCGCGGGCATGCGCGAATGGCGCAACGCCTCGCAAGCGTCTATCGAGCGAACAACACTTTCGTCGGTGCAGCGGATCGACCGCATTATGCAGACCGAAATCTCGCGCCAGATGGATGTGCTGGAACGACAGATGATCATTCTGGCCAGTATCGGCACGGCTGCCCCGTTTATCGGTCTATTTGGAACTGTCTGGGGGGTGATGAATGCCTTTCTGGGGATTGCTGCGGCGGGGAACAGCACGCTTGCCGTGGTTGCTCCCGGGATCGCAGAGGCGCTGCTGGCGACAGCTCTGGGATTGGTCGCGGCCATACCCGCCTCCATCGCCTACAACAAATTCTCCACTGACTTGGCCCGTTTTGCCAACCGGATGGAAGATTTTGCCAGCGTCTTCAGCTCTCTGCTGAACCGCGAACTAGAAGCAAAGGTTTGAAGCATGGCTATGTCTGTGAATGCGTCCTCGCATCGCGCCAGACGGCACCGTTACCAGCCTCTGTCTGAGATCAATGTGACGCCCTTTGTCGATGTCATGCTGGTTCTGCTGGTGGTGTTCATGGTGTCGGCGCCGCTGATTACCGTCGGCGTACCGCTGAACCTGCCCAAGGGCACTGCGCAGACCCTCAACGAACCCGAACAGCCGATTACCCTGTCGATACAGGCAGACGGCTCGCTGTTTCTCAATGAAGCTCGAACCAGCCCGGAAACGGTTTTGGAGGAGATTCAGGCGCTCTCTGGCGGCAATCTTGATGCTAAAATCTACCTGCGTGGGGATCGCACGCTGCTGTATGGGCAGGTGATGGGGCTGATGAGTGCACTTTCCAACGCCGGTTACACTCGGATGCGTCTGGTTACAGAGCAACCGAGCAACGGCCAGTGATCCAGGTCAATGCGGCGCGCGCCACAGTCCTTTAACGCAATCCCGTTGATTGCCATCGCGGCATCGACTGCTGTGCATGCGCTGCCCTTTGCCCTGTTTGTTCTGGGCAGCACCTGGGGCGGTTTTTCACAGTCGCGCATCAAGCCCATCGAAATCGAAATCATTTTCGAAGAGGAACTGCCAGAACTGGAGGCTTCGGCGCTGCTCGAAGATCTGGACATGTTGGTTGAGGATGAGAGCGAGCAGACCCCTGTCGCCGAAGAGGATTTGCCCATCCTGGAACCCGCGCCGCCGGCCGATTTCGACCCTCTGTTTCTGCCGGATTCCTCAGAGTTTGAAGATTTGCCTGACGGCCTTGAAGAATTTCAGGACACCGGACAGGTCAACTCCAACCTCAATGCCGATTTATCAGAAGACATGGTGTCCACAGGCGAGTTCAGCCGTGAGCCGGCCAATGATCAGTTTCCGCGCGCAGACGACCTAGCAGCGAATGAGGAACCTGATGACGCATTAGCTGTTGCCGATGACGGCGCCAGTGCCTTGGTCGCTGAAGCGCCCACGCAGGAGGAAACAGTCGAGGAGACCACAGAGGAGGCGACAGAAACCACCCCGCCGGTCAATTTGCCGCTTATCCCAAAGCCCCGCCCCCGAGCGGCGCCGACGTATCGCGACCTAGACCAGGAGCAGCGTGAAGCGGACGCTGCTGCGGAGCAGGCTGAAGCCGACAGCATCGCCGCCTCTGAAACGGCGGATGAGACAGCCGAATCGATGTCGGAAAACAGCGAAACGACGGGGTCTCCGGCGACATCGACGTCAGGGGCCAAAACAGAGGCCCAATCACAAGCATCACGATTGGTTCAGGCGTGCATTGGGACGGACTGGAGTTATCCGCAATTCATCCAAAATCCCCGGTCCTGGCAGGTCACTTTTCGGCTGAATTTAGACGCTGAGGGCCAAATCATTAGCTCTGAAGACGGAAAAATTGCCTATCCACAGCGTGCAACACCAGAGATGATTGAGGCGTTTAGGGACGCTTCCAGAGATAACGTCTACGGTTGTGAGGGTTTTGCAAACCCAGAGGGCGACACGGGTCAGCCTTTCGAAATCGAGGTTATCCTCGCCCCAGGTGCGGCAATAAATGCCTCGAATTAGTGCATCATGTGACGCATCGGCCACAATTCACGGAAACCTCTATTCGGGGCAGATTTGGCCCCAATTCCGCCCTACTAACAGCGCTTCCGTCTCGGTCATGCGCATACTCCTCTACGCCCTGATTCTAGTCGTCACCGCCGCCGGAAGTGCCCAAGCACAGTTCCGTATTGGAATTGGTGGAGGCCAGCGCGCCACCACGCCCATTGCTGTTCTGGAATTTGAACCGGACAACAGTGCATCGGCGCAACATGCGCGCGATTTCACTAAGGTTGTGCGGCAAAACCTCCAGCACTCTGGAACCTTTACGCTGGTGAACAGCAAGGATCATCCGCAAACGGCCGGAGAGTTTCTGACCCAACCAGATTGGCGCGGATGGAAGGACGCCGGTGCCAAAGTTGTGCTGGCTGGGAATGTGTCTGTGTCGGGCAGCACCATTCAGGCGACCTACCATCTTTATTACGCTCGAAGCCGGAAGCATAAGCTCAGCGAAGCGGCTGAGGTCAGCCTGAACAAATGGCGAGATCTGGCGCACTTTGTGTCCGATGTCGTACACCTGACCATTGCTGGCATCGATGGTCATTATGCCAGCCAGATCGTCTTCATTGCCGAGGATGGTAGTGCCACCTCGCGGGTCAAGCGGCTCGCTATCATGGATCAAGACGGCCATAACATTCGCTATCTTTCCGACGGCAGCAGTATTGTGCTGACACCTCGGTTTTCACCGGATGGCGATGAAATCACCTATACCGAAATCAACAGTGGCCGGGTGCGTGTCATCTTGCGTCATTTAGTGACGGGACAGCAGGAGGTGCTGGAAACGGCGGAAGGCACTTCAACCTTTTCACCCCGATTTTCCCCCGATGGCCGCGGTATCGTCTATTCCCTGGCGCTGAACGGCAACACCGATATCTACTACATGGATCTCCAGACACGTGCGCGTGAGCGGTTGACCATGGACGCCAGCGCCGAAACTTCGCCATCGATTTCACCCGATGGTCGCAAGGTCGCCTTCGAGAGCGACCGAACCAGCGGACAGCAGATCTATGTGCTTGATCGCAGCACAGGATCCGTCAGACGCATCTCAATCCAGGACCGTGCGCGCTACGCCACGCCTGTCTGGTCGCCTGATGGCCAGTGGATTGCCTTCACCCGCATTAAGGATGGCGAGTTTGCCATTGGCGTCATGCGCCCTGATGGCTCGACTGAGCAGATCCTCGCCACCGGCTACGTAGTCGAAAGCCCAACGTGGTCGCCCAACAGTACAGCGCTGGCTTTCGCGCGGCAGGAGCGGCAAACCGGGGATGGTACAGTGAAGACCCGCATTTATGCTGTTGATCTGTTTGAGCAGCGCGAGTGGTCACTACCGACCACCGGTGAAGCCTCTGATCCAGCCTGGTCGCCTCGGTTGGCTCAAAACTAAATTACACACCTTGCGAACCCCTTCGACCATGCGCATGTGCTGAATCGGTACCATTCACGGAGCTGATTCATGCTGCAAACACCTAATATTTTAGTGATTTTCAAGGTATATGTCGCGTAATCATAGCATTTGTTCTAGTTTTGGATGCAATAGTGTGTCTAATAATCATTTTTCTTTGCCCTTGAGGGGTGAGTGGTGTAAAACCGCAACAGTCAATGAACGGGTTGCCGCGACTCCGCAGTTTTCGGATAAGCTGTGACCCATTGAGTTCAGACGAATCATTTTGGAGTTTTGATTAAGATGTTGAAACGGACCGCTATAGCGATATTTGCGCCTTTGGTCCTTGCCGCGTGTGACCCTGAGGTGAGCGCCGTGGAGCAAGATCTCGTCGTTGCAGAAACCACAACGACACAGACAACTCCCTATTTCCAGCCACAGCCGCTCCTTGGGCAGCAGTTGGCGGCAGTCCCAAATCAGCCGGGGTATGGACTTAGCAACCAGTACGGTGCTCAGATTGCCAGCACGGCACTGGCCCCGAACCAGTTTGCCAGCGGTCCCTCGCAGGTTGGTCTGCGGACCGACGTCGGTGACCGGGTGTTCTTTACCACGGACAGTAGCGTGCTGGATCCACGCGGAGCGGTCGTGATCGATCAGCTTGGGGCCTGGATGCGTCAGTACCCAACGATTCGCATGCGGATTGAAGGGCACGCCGATGAGCGCGGAACCCGCGACTACAATATCGCGTTGGGTGACAGTCGGGCGACGGCTATACGCAATCGGCTTTTACAGCTGGGAGTCTCTGCGGACCGGCTGACGACAGTTTCTTACGGCAAGGAAAGACCCGTGGCATCGGGGTCCAATCCAACGGCTTGGGCACAAAACCGCCGTGCCGTATTTGTGGTGCTTTAGCACCCGTTCACCTTCTCCTGTCTGACATTTAAAACGGGGTCTCTTCGGAGGCCCTTTTTCTTTCTGCGTTGAGTGCTGTTTGCGCCAATCGAGGTGTTTGAATTGCTGCAATTTTCCCTTACTACAGGGGAAACAAAATAAGGGCTGTTGAGTGGTGACTTCGCAGGTGGAATTCGGCTTGAAGGCAATTGGTTTTTCAGCAGTGGTCGTGCTCAGCTGGGCTTGTTTATCGTGGTCGCAGGAGGGCGCCGAGGGCGATTCGGTCCTGCTGGAGCTACGGCAGCTTCGCAGCGAAGTGGATTTCCTGCGCAATCAGGTGGAAACGGGCGGCGGGGTCGCTGATGTTCGGTTTGACGACCTGCAGCGCCGCATTGACAAAGTCCTAGAAGATGCTGCCGCCTTGGCAACAGAAGCCAGCACCGCCAAACGGCAGGCTGAGACCGCTGTCAGTCGTGTCCTTGCCCTTGAAGAACAGTTGAGCGTTATGCAGGCTGGCGTCGACGTTCTCGCGACCCGGCTGGCCAGTCTCGAAAGCGATACCATCTTCGGGCAGACTGAAGAAGCAACGCCGGACGAGGGGGAGAGTGCTGCTGCAACGGCAGAAGCGCCAAGTTCAAGCTTAGCGGTTGGGGCGCTTTCGGACGAAGATGGGGGGTCGGTCCCGTTGCCGAAAGATCGAGCTGAGCGTTTGCCGCCCACGCGTGAAGTCACAACCGAAGTGCGTGTTGCTGACGAAACCGCTGAAGTCATTGCCCTGCCAATATCATCGCCGGGACTGATCGCCATGCCGGACGCCCGCCCCTTGAACGGCGACTTGCCGGTTTTTCCCGAGGCTCGCCCCCAATCACCGATCAGAACGATTTCGCCGGGCGCTTTACCGGCTGAAGAGCCGGCGCAAACCACCCAAGAGGGTCCTGAAGTCGCCGGAACGTTCGTTGACTTGGACCCTGTGACGACTGCCTCCAGCGCGCGGTCGTCGGAGGCTTTGAGCGGATTTGAAGACAGCAGGGCAGCCTTTGCGACGGGAGATTTCGCGCGGGTTGTAATGAACCTGCAGGAAATAGTCGCTGCTGGTGATCTAGGACCCCGCGCGCCGGAAGGGTATTATATGCTCGGCGTCGCCTATCTGCGGCAGGACAGTTACCCTACAGCCATCCAGACCCTCGCGATTGGGTTGCGCCAGTATTCCACGTCACCTTTTGCGGGTCCGTCGCTGGTCAGTCTGGCTGACGCTCTGAACGCCAATGGGCAGACAACGGAAAGTTGCCGGCTGCTGTCTTTTGTGCCGATTGAATACCCGAACGATAAGCAGGCGGTTACCGATGCAGAGCAACGTACGGGTCAGTTTGGGTGCTGATCGCTTTCGGAACGATCTGAAAGACCTCTTGCCGGTTTTGCCCGGGACGAAGGTGGGCCTTGCTGTGTCTGGAGGCCCGGACTCCATGGCGCTGGCCTGGCTGGCACAGCACACATTGCACGACGTGGGCCTGCGAATTGCGGTGGTCGATCATGGCTTGCGCACGGACAGCGCGCATGAAGCGGCCTTGGTTCAGGAACGTGTGGCTGCGCTTGGTCTTCACGCTGATATTTTGACATGGACGCCACCTGCGCCGGTCCGATCCCGAAAGATGGAGCGAGCGCGGCTGGCTCGCTACGCTTTGCTGCGTCAATGGGCGCTTGAGAACGGTATACTGCGGGTGTGGTTGGGGCATCATGCCGACGACCAGCGTGAAACCATTGCGCTGCGTCAGGCGCAGGGCGCGCGCGGGGAAGGGCTTCGCGGGATGGATGCCATGAGAACAGACGCTGAAGTGCTTTTTGAACGGCCAGTTTTGCACTGGTCCAAGGCCGACCTACTGGAGATTTGCGCCCTCAATCAACTGCCCTTCGTCTCCGACCCTACTAACACGGATCCTAAGACCGGACGGGGGCGGCTTCGTGAGGAAAATGCAGGCAAGGCGGCAACCACAATGCCGGCTTCCATGCCGACCCAGGTCAGAGCGCGCACAGCCGGATTGGTGTCCCATCCGCTGGGCCATATTTGGGCGCGCCATGATGGCTTTGGTGCGCCGGAGTTGCGCGCTGCGTGCGCCTGGGTGCGCGGTGGTCATTATGCCCCAACCGCGCGCCAGACGCAGACGGCTCTGCTGGACCTGGAGCGGCCCGCGGGTCGATTGGCCCTATTTGGCTGTGTGGTCGAAAACCGCAGTGGCGGCTGGATCCTGGTGACCCGCGAAACCCGCCGAAGCAACCCGCTTATCCCCGCGCAGATGGAAGACGGTCAATGGCGCGTGGATGACCGTTGGATCGTTGACCAGCCTGGGGGGCAGTGGGCCTTTCTGGGCGTGACGTCGGGCAAGGGTATTCCGGGGCTGACCAGCCGTGCCGCAGCAAGCTGTCTGACGTGGAACGGCCAAGTGCCAACCTTTGACGGAACACGTTTGGTTTGGGCCGGCAACGGTGCCGTTTTCGCCCCCAGAAGACCCTTGTTTGTGCCCCTCAAAGCGGTTGAGGCAGGAGATAAACGTGCGCTGTAACGTCTCAAGCGTTGCATCCTTGCGCTCGGGTCTTACATTGAGTGTAAAGCAACTCCCTCCATGGGTTAGGAACAAAGATGAATATCGGGCGTAATGTCTTGATCTGGCTGGTGATATTGGTCATCGGTCTTGTGGTTCTGCAGAGCCTCTTCGGCAACAGCATCACCAACAATAGCTCCAAAATTGCGATTTCGCAGTTCGAGGAATTGGTGGATCAGGGGCAGGTCACGGAAGTCGTGATCCAGGGAACAACGGCGAGTGGTGGAACAGCCGCAGGGCGGCGCTTCACTGCCGAAATCCCGCCCGGTGGCATGGAGTTGTTCCTGACTAAGCTCGATTCCTCTGGCATCACCTACGAGTATTCTCCTCCCAGCGGCTTCGCCTTTGGCCAGCTCTTTGCTTATCTGCTGCCGATCCTGCTGTTGGTGGGTTTCTGGATCTTCATGATGCGGCAAATGCAAGGTCGTGGAGGCGGTGGCATGGGCTTTGGGCGATCCAAGGCAAAGCTGCTGACCCAAGACATGCACCGCGCAACCTTTAGCGATGTGGCGGGCGTCGAAGAGGCCAAGGCAGACGTTGAAGAAATCGTGGATTTCCTGCGCGACCCTCAGAAATTTCAACGTCTGGGCGGAAAGATCCCGAAGGGCGTACTGATGGTTGGGCCTCCAGGGACGGGTAAGACGCTGCTGGCCAAAGCGATCGCAGGCGAAGCTAACGTGCCGTTCTTCACGATTTCAGGCTCCGACTTCGTTGAAATGTTCGTCGGTGTGGGCGCCAGCCGTGTGCGGGATATGTTCGAGCAGGCGCGGAAAAACGCTCCCTGCATCATCTTCATCGATGAGATTGACGCCGTTGGCCGGTCACGGTCCATGGGAATGTCAGGCGGTCATGAGGAGCGCGAGCAGACGCTGAACCAGTTGCTGGTGGAAATGGACGGTTTCGAAGCCAATGAAGGCATCATCCTGATCGCTGCGACCAACCGCGCCGACATCCTCGACAAAGCCTTGCTGCGTCCCGGTCGTTTTGATCGACAGGTACAGGTTAACCTGCCCGATGCCATGGGTCGCGAGAAAATCCTGCGGATCCATACCAAAGGTGTTCCTCTGGGACCGGACATCGATTTGGCGCGCATTGCGAAAGGCACGCCGACCTTCTCTGGCGCGGACCTTGCCAACCTCGTGAACGAAGCGGCTCTGCTTGCTGCGCGCTCGAACAAGCGTGTGGTCACACAGGAAGACTTCGAGAACGCCAAAGACAAAGTCACCATGGGCCCTGAACGCCGTTCTGCGGTCCGGACCGAGGAAGAGATCGAGCTCGTGGCTTACCATGAGGGCGGTCACGCTTTGGTCGGTGTGAACGTACCTCTGCGGGACAAGCTGAACAAAGTGACGATCATTCCGCGCGGCGGTGCAGGTGGCTACGCGCAGTTCCTGCCGGAAAATGATGCGGCCATGCTCAAGCGTAAGGAGCAGTGGAAGGCCGAACTGGCAATGGCCTATGGCGGCCGGATCGCTGAGGAATTCATTTATGGCTCCGAGCACGTTACCGCTGGTGCGATTTCGGATATCCAGATGGCGACCCAGCAGGCCCGTGTCATGGTGGAGCGTTTGGGCTTTTCGGAACGTCTTGGTCTGCGCGCCTTTGGTGCGGATCAGGGTGATGGGATGTTCAGCGGTATGACCAAGAACTACTCCGACGATTACGCCAAGATCATCGACGAGGAAGTCGAGCTGTTGCTGAAGACTGCTGAAGATTCGGCGCGGCAGATCATCGGCGGTAACCTTGATGGTCTGCAAAGGCTCAAGGAAGCGCTGATCGAGTACGAAACCCTGAGCCGTGAAGAAGTTGAGGCGGTCCTGCGGGGTGAAGAACTGACCCGCGAAAGCCGCCGGGTTGAGCCCACACGTTGGTCGGGTGACGACGACGATACGCCCGCACCAGCCCCTGCGCCCAAGGCTGCCTCTGGCACCTCGGCGCTGCCAGGCATCGGCGGCCCTGCCGCCGACGGCTGATCCGCCCCGTTCTTTAAGACGAAAACAGCGCCCGGAGACATGGTTTTCGGGCGCTGGTTATTTGTACCCGCTGCCTGGGAGAAGCACGCACAATGACGGAAGATGGTTTTCACGTAACGCATTGGGCCGGGCTGAGTCTTGAGCAGCCCCACGTCATGGGCATCCTTAACGTAACGCCAGACAGCTTTAGCGATGGCGGCAAGTTCGACCACATCGATACAGCCCTCGCGCAGGCCCAGTTGATGGTTGCCCAGGGAGCATCGATCATCGATGTGGGCGGTGAAAGCACGCGGCCCGGGGCAGCAGAAGTCAGCGTTTCGGAAGAAATCGAGCGCGTCAGGCCCGTGATCGAAGCGCTGGATGCACAAGGCGTTCTGGTCTCTATCGATACCCGTAAACCAGCGGTCATGCAGGCAGCGGCGGCGGCTGGCGCAGGCCTGATCAATGATGTGACAGGGTTAACTGGCGACCCGCAATCCATGGCCGTGGCGCTAGACCTGAACCTGCCTGTTTGCGTGATGCACATGCAGGGCGAGCCGAAAACGATGCAGGCTGCGCCTTCTTATACGGACGCGCCGGCTGAAGTTTTTGAGTTTTTGGTTGGACAGGCGGAGGCGTTGATGCGTGGGGGTATGATTGCTGATAAAATCTGCCTCGATCCGGGTATTGGATTTGGCAAGACGCTCGACCACAACATGCAAATCATGGCCAGACTTGATGAGCTTGTTGATGCGGGTTGGCCCGTGCTGCTGGGGGCATCCCGTAAATCGTTCATCAGCAAACTGACAGGCGCCCCCGTAGACCAGCGTCTGGGCGGTTCCCTGGCAGCTGTATTGGCAGGTTTTGGTGCGGGCGTCGGTGTGTTTCGGGTTCACGATGTGGCAGAAACGGTCCAAGCTCTTCACGTCGCAGCCGCGATTGGCGACGCCCTTTAATCCGTGCCGAGATACCAAGAGGATTTGACCGTCATGATGACCCTGTATTCCGTCAGAATTTCCCCCTTTGGCCGTAAAATCAAGGTTCTGCTCCAGGAGCTGGGGATGGAGGATCAGGTTGAGGTTCAGCCGGCGCAAACGCTGGAAGATCCCGACTTTCTCCTTGCCGCCAACCCGCTGGGGAAAATCCCGGTTCTGCAGACCCCCGATCACGGTGATATCGCCAACTCCCCGCTGATCGCCCGTTATCTGATTGAGCGCGCTGGGCCAGGTGCAGCGGTTAAGGCTGACTGGGAGGCGCTGAAGCTTGAGGCGCTGTGTGATGGCGCTTTGGAGGCGGCTTTGAATCTGGTCTACCGCAAGCGCTTTAAGATGAGCGGCGGTGATGCGTACTTCCAGCGTCAAGCGGACAAGGTCAACCGGACTTTGGATCGCCTTGAAGTCATGGCGTCCAGTTTTGCGACCGAGGGCACGCCAAGCCTGGGAGAAATACAGGTGGTGGTGCTGGCCGAGTACCTTGCTTTCCGGGAGCCCGTTGGCGATTGGCGGGTTGGACGTCCCGCCTTGTCAGGCTTCGTTGATGCTGTAAGCGGACGTCCTTCGTTTCAAGCTACTCAACCGGCTGACTGACCGTGGAAGAGCGCCTGATTACGCTTCGCGCTTCCATGCTGCCTTCCGTGACGGGCGGACACTGGCGTGAGTTTGACCAGGACGGATTTGGGCAGATCTTGCTGGGGCCGGGAGACTGGCTGCCTTGGCTGAGCTGGCCTTTTGCGGTTGATGTATGGGTAGAGGAGGGCGACTTGGCCGTTGTGACGACCTCAGCCGACGGCGTTTCAGCCCAGGCCAATCATTTACCGTTTGAGCAGGGCGTGAGGATCGCGGAAGAGACTGACTTGACCCTCGAAAGTCTGGGACGTTGGAGTTTGATCGGCCTCAAGGCTCAGATCCATGATGGCGGCGAAGAAACTCGCGACACCATCGAGAATGGTAGCAGACCCAGCGCGGCCCCTGTCCGCTTTGATTCGGCCCTGTTGCGCGACGAGGACTGGTTTCCCGGCCCCCACCACGGGAACTAGGTCTGCACGCTAGAAAACCTTTTCAACCCACTCCGGCGGCTGGCCCAGACGGTAGTAGGTATAGGACATGCCGCTGGCGACCAGCGCTGTCGAGAACGCGGTCACCACAAAGTTGGGCACCAGAGAAATCAGCACGGAATTGGTCAGCGTCGCCTGAGAAATCTCGCTGGGGTCCGAGGGTAAGCCCATCGCCAGTTCCAAAACCCAGCTGACACCCAGACTGACAAAGAACATGGGTAGCATGAGCCCCGCATAGGTCATCATTAGACGTCCCACATGGCCGCGTGTGGCCGACCAAGCCTGACCAAACCCGAAGCTATTGATGCCCAGGGCGGCTGCGGGAAGGCTCATGATTAATTTGGACCAGATGTACAGGCCCAGCAGCACGCCACCGCCGAACAGAGGCGCCATCAGAATGATGGCCAGCGCATCCATTGCAGCCCCGGCAACAACTGCCACGACCATCAGTAGAATACCAAAGGCGATCGACGCGACCAGCGCATAGGCGAAGAGGACGGCGACCGTGATCAGGACCATCAGAAAGGCACGCAGGAAGTACCTGAATTCAGCTGCGCCCAGGAACAGTCCAAAGCCGGTTCTATCCGCGTCCAATCCAATCAGCGTGGTGCGATGCCACGCAGCGGCCATCGAGGCACCGGCGAGACCGCCGAAAACCATCAGAACAGCGATCCACAAGAAGAAAGTCGATGTTGACTCCATGAAGAGGCTCAGTGTCTCCAGACCCGGCTCCGTGGTCTCCTCCATCGTTGCGAGGCTACTGTAGAACGCGATGCTAGCTTCGTTCAGGAACGACAGCTGGATCGCTGCAGATATTACGAAATAAAAGCCAAAGGGCACCAGGGCAGCGATGAGCACGCGCATGGGCACTGAAAACACGAAACCGTAAGCTTCGCGCCAGATTTGAGCCACGGGCAATTCAAAGGATGGGGAGTCGGATTGGTTCATTGGGGCGTTCCTTCGGAGAGATAACGGCTCAGGGTTTCGTTCAGTTGTTCCGGCGTGTCCAGGACGGCCCGAGCGCCCAGGGCTTGGAATTCTTCGCGGCGCTGGGCTTTCATATGGGGTGCCACAGCATAAAGAACACCAATGAACGGCACGCCAGCCGCGCAGGCGCCTTGGGCGCCCACGGCTGAATCTTCGACCACGATAGCTGTTTCCGGTTTGTGGTCGAAGCGGCTGAGTATGTGTCGGTGCAGGTCAGGTGCCGGTTTGGGATTGGGCACGTCCAGGCCCGAAAAGCAGAGCTCTGGCGGGAGTAGACCGTCATAGCCCGTGGTGCGCAGGTTCTTGATGACGTTAAACCGTGGCGCGTTTGACGCGACCGCCACTTTGACCGACCGCTGTACTAGATTCTGAACCACGGCATGCACGCCCCGCACTGGTTCCAGCTCGGTTTCAAAGGCCTTCTCCGACATGGCATACATCTGTTCTATGAAGTCGTTGGGCAGATCGTAGCCTTCGCCTTTGAGGAGTGCCACCATCGAGCGGTCAGACATCCCGGTGAAGCGCTGTTCACAGTCCTCCGCCGTGGTGGGATAACCCAGCGACGTGAGCAGTTCAGCATTTGACCGCGCGGCCAGTTTTTCCGAATCGATCAGGACGCCGTCATTATCGAAAATAACGAGGGTAGGGATTTGAGACGACATGGCTTCCGGGGGGCAAGAGTGTCCAGTTGGGCGTTGTATAAGATTTTATCGTGCTGCGGAGAAGGCTTTGTTCAAAATTTGCACGAACCATTCGAGTTCAAGGAAAAATTGTGCAGTCACTTCCTTTCGCAGCGCGGCCTGCTTAGTCTGAGCCGGTAACTTCAGCTGACAGGGCCGCGCATGAATCGAATTTTGGTAGTTGATGACGATCCGCATATTCGTGAGGTTGTCCAATTCGCATTGGACAAGGAAGGCTTTGTAACCACCGAGGCCAAAGATGGTGCAGAGGCACTGGACCGGTTTGCGGCCGACCAGCCGGACTTGATGGTGCTGGACATCACGATGCCCGAGCTCGATGGGACCGAGGTCTGCCGCCGCATTCGCCAGACCTCCAAGACGCCCATCATCTTTCTCTCCTCCCGCGATGACGAAATCGACCGCGTGCTGGGGCTCGAGCTGGGCGGTGATGATTATATCACTAAGCCGTTTTCTCCGCGCGAGCTGGTCGCACGGGTCAAAGCCGTTCTTCGGCGGCTCGATGATGTTCAGGAACGGCGTGAGGAGGAGGGCACGGCGATCATGCAGCACGGTCACTTGTCGCTGAACCTCGACGACTTCACCGGGCAATGGGACGACACAAAGGTGGTTCTAACGCTCACGGAATTCGGCATTCTTCGGACTCTGATGCAACGTCCGGGCAAGGTTTATTCCCGCGAAAACCTGATGAGCAACGCCTATGAGCTGTCACGCATTGTGTCCGATCGCACCATCGACAGTCACGTTCGGCGAGTTCGGAAGAAATTCGCCGATATTGGCGCGGATCCGGTGGAGACCGTCCACGGTATTGGGTACAAACTGGGTGCATGCTGACCGACGAAACCCCTGATCCGAAACCCAGTGAGAAGCCGAACCCGGTCGCGGCGACGGTTGCACCTGTAACGCCTGTACGTTGGCGCCATCGCCTGTTCGGTCGGCCTCGACTTTCCACGCTGTTGCTCGCGGTCAATCTTATTCTGCTGATGGCTCCGCTAAGCGGAATCTTTGCTATGCGGCTCTATGAGTCTGCTTTGATCCGTCAGACTGAGACCGGTTTGCAGTCGCAGGCAGCCTTTGTCGCGGCGTCATTCCGTGCTGCTTTGCAACGGAACAAAGAGCCGGTGTTGGCGTTTGAAGAGCTGTCCCATCCGGTCGCGGAAGAGTTCCTTGTCGAGATCGACCCTGAGAAGCCCTGGCAACCCCGCCCGCCGACGCTGGACTTGGCGCGCGACCCACTGCTGGCGCCTCCCGGCGCTCCGCAAGCCACCAAAGTCAAACCGCACTGGCTTGCTGAAGCAGCAGGTTTAGACATTGGGTCGGTGCTAATGGAAGCGCATTACGTGACGCTGTCCTCGGTCCGTGTTGTTGACCACAAAGGTATAATTGTCGCCTCGACCATCGCCAACGAGGGCATGAGCTTGCGTCATCTGCCTGAAGTGGCGCAGTCGCTGCGAGGTGACAGCATTTCGATCCTCCGTCAGAAGGCGGAAGTGGCCGAGGGTAACCGTCGGTTCAATGCCTTTGAGCGGGCCAGTGGTATTCGTGTCTATGTTGCTGCTCCCATTATCATGGAAAACCGTGTCGTTGGGGCGGTCTTGCTGGGCCGAACCCCAGCAACTTTGCGCGAAGCGCTTCGGGGGAAAACCCGTGTGCTGTTCATGGCGTCGGCCTTTCTGATCTTTGTTGCCGCGCTGGTTTCCCTGTTCATGGGGGCTACCATCTCTGGTCCGGTGTCGCGTTTGGTGCATCAGTCCAAGCAGGTTGTGCAGGGGCGCCGCGGCATCGTAGAGCCCCTTCAACACCCGGTAACCGCCGAAATTGCTGAGCTGTCTGAGTCGGTCTCAGCCATGGCCACGGCCCTGTCTGCGCGGGCTGAGTACATCAGTGATTTTGCAGCCAAGGTCAGTCACGAGTTCAAGACGCCCCTTACATCCATTCAAGGCGCTGTGGAGCTGCTGCGTGATCATGCCAGTTCAATGGACGATGATCGTCGAGAACGGTTTCTGGCCAACATTGCCGACGACAGCGAGCGGTTGTCTCGTCTGGTCACGCGACTGCTCGAGCTTGCCCGCGCCGACGTGATGCAGCCCGAACCTGGTGGACAAAGTGATCTGGTTGGTTTCCTGCGGGCTTTGGTTGATGTGTATGAGGATCACGGCCAGGCTATCGACGTTACGGGGCTTGAAGCAATGGACGAGCTGAAAGTGGTGATAGTGGCCGACAACCTCGCGTCAATCGTCCGCAATCTGATCGACAATGCCGTCCAGCACGCCAGAGCAACCCCGCGACTGTCCATCCATGGGACGCCAGACTCGGCAGTTCTGGTTTTTTCCGACGACGGACCAGGGATCTCCACGGCCAATGCGGGTCGGATCTTCGATCCCTTCTTCACCACCGACCGTGAAACTGGCGGAACCGGCCTGGGGCTGTCGCTGGTCAAGACGCTGGTAGAAGTCCACGGCGGCACCATCCAGCTGAGCCAACACACCGGCGGGTGCGAGTTTGTCGTAACCCTGCCGCGCGCCTTTGATTGAGCGCAAACCCAATCATCGGCTTGATCGGGTAACGACTTTTCGGGTATTTAGTCGGCTGTAATCGGTGGCCAACCCCGATTATAGAGTCAAAGTGTGCTGGTATAGCTCAGTTGGTAGAGCAACGCATTCGTAATGCGTGGGTCGGGTGTTCGAGTCACCTTACCAGCACCACTTCTTTACGGCATCTCACGGTTAAATCACTGATCTCTCGCGGTATTCTTGATGATTGCTGTGGGAAGGGTAGACCGTGTGGGCGACCAACGAAGCCTCTTATCTGTCTGAGCAAATTGATCTACTGAGCCAATCCTAACTCAAAACATGGAACACTTTTTCTACAAAAAAGAATGGCGGAAGGACGCCGGGTCGCATTTGGAAACTCGATGGTTCTCATTGAGTTATTGCGGGTCAAATGTGCTTTGATTGCAGTAATGCAGCCCCTCCGACAGATTAATTCTATCGGCTTTGCAGCGGTGTGACGGGTTCGGTCTAAGACATCATTTGGCTCGAGACGCCGGACGCTGTTTCGATATCTGCGGCGCGGGGTGCAGGAGCAAACCAGTCCACTGCAGGCCTCGCTGATGAATAACCGCATTCTGATCCTCGTCGCTATCCTCTTCTCCGCCTTTCTTGGCTTGAGCATCCTCCAGAGCTCTGGGGTGCACGGCCTGGCGCGGTACCGGAGTGCTGATACAGTTTTCAACGGTTTCCCGGTCTCTAAAACGGCAATCGCAAGCCATTTTGAAAAAGGCTTCACCACCCCCATTGCAATCCGCCTTGCCGAAGCGGATGCAGGCCGGGGACCAGCCACAGCTGCGAGGTGTCGCACGTGTCACAGCTTTGAGCAGGATGGTGGGCACAGGATTGGTCCTGTGCTCTGGAATGTTGTCGGGCGTGATATTGCAACGGGCGAAGGCTACCGGTACTCGGGCGCGTTCAAAGATATTGAGGGCAATTGGACGGCTGAGGCGCTCGATGAATTTCTGCTGCGGCCTCGGATCTGGGCACCTGGAACCAAGATGGGCTTCGCTGGGTTGGGGGATGAAGCTGAACGTGCGGACCTCATCGCCTGGATGTATCAGCAAGCCGATGCACCTCTGGCTTTACCAGAGCCCTCTGCCGATGATCTTGCTGCGTTCGAAGCCCATAAGGGGCAAGGAGCCCACGCGGACTGACGCGGACCCAAACCAGCCATACAGTTGCGCCTCTCGGATGCCTCTTTTCGGTTTGGTGTGACCTTGGGCGCGTTCACCGTTTGATTCGGGCGATTGCTCCGGAGTTGGGATTGTATCCGCGCGCCGCAAGCAGAAAAGCGATAGCGGAGCAGGTCAAGACAACGGCTGCGGACAGAGTGTTGAACTGGCCATAGGCTGCAAATCGGATGAGCTCAACCGCGTGAGTAAAGGGGTTGAATTGGGCCAACCAAAACAGGATATCCGCACCAGATTCTCGCAGTTTCCAGAGGGGGTAGAGTGCCGAAGACATGAAGAACATCGGGAATATGACGAAGTTCATCATGCCGGCAAAATTTTCGATCTGGCGCGTGTACACAGTGATCAACAGGCCGATTGAACCCAGCATGATCCCGGCTGCGAGAATTGCAGGAATGATGAAGATCATCCCCATCAGCGGCATGTAAAAGCCGAAAACGGCTGCAAGGCCGAGGAAGAAATAGACTTGAAGCACAGCCAACAAAGTGGCCCCAAAGATCCGAGCAAACAACAGAAAGTGCCGGGGCAGTGGGGACACCAACATGACCCGCATCACGCCGGCTTCTCTGTCGTACACCAAAGACAAGGCGGCTTGCATGCATTGGAACAGCACGATGATACCCGCTAGACCCGGCAAAATGTATTCTTGGTAAGGCGTGTACGTTTGGTATGGCTCGATGATGGAAATCCCAAGCAGGTTTTGCAATCCCGACGCAAAAATGAACAGCCACAGCGATGGCCTTACGATCGAGGAAAGCAGCCGCTCCCGTTGGCGGAAAAACTTCAGGATCTCCCGTTCCGTGACGGCGTAAATCCCTAGTAGATAATTGCTTCGATTGTAGCGCTGCCCATCAGTCACAGGCGAACTCTCTTTCATCGTAACCCAAGGCATCAAGCGTACTTGTTTGATGTAGGAAGCCCTCGAGTGGTGCCACGGCTATAATCGCGTTGTGGGTTGAAAGCAGGATCGGCATCCGCAATTGGCTGCTCCAGGGACGAAAGCTCATCTGCGCCCCTTTTGACCCGTCAAGCCGCAACTTGGCGGCGCGCAACAGCGCATTGGCATCCGCTAACTCGTCGCCTCGCGCTTTTGCGAAGGCTGTCAAAACAGCCCGGGTGGCAATCCACGCGGACCAATCCTGCCACGCCATCCGGCGGGCATCTTTGGATTGGTCTTCAAAACGCGAGTTTACTTGCGGCGCTCCGTAGCGTTCAAATGCCCAGTGCCATTCGGCGGCAACCAGTCCTGTCGCCCCTATTACCGGGCGGGGAAGGGCGGTCTGATACGGCACATATCGTGCGAATTCGCCGATCTCGTCCGCCATGAAAATAGCGTCATAGTCGCGGCTTCCGCCGGTGATCAGCGCGATATTGTTTTGTTCCCGCATGGAAGGATTTGTCGATAGGTCGAATTCACGATCCGCGACGATCCGCAGTCTAAAGCGCGCAGCCGCCTCCATAAACGCATCGGCGCGCGTCCCATCACGCTCAGTTTTCCCCCGCAACACCAGAATGTTTTTCCATTTTTGACTCACGGCGTGCTGAACCAGCGTATCTGCGATCATCCGGTCACTCGCGGCTGTGTGCAGTAAGTTGGCGTGGCACTTACTTCTCAGCCAATCATCGGGCGCTGTGGTGTTTAGGACCGTCACTTGCGTGTCAGCCAGCACGGTTGCGACCGCATCTACTTGAGCCGCCGGAAGGTCAACGATCAAGTGAGTCACGCCGGCAGACGCGAGTTCACTGGCAACCGTGGTTAAGTCAGTCTCGTCGGCCAACGCCTGCGACAAAACGGTGGTCAGACCCCGAGCGTCCGTTAGGATCTTCATATCCGAAATTGCCATCTGAACGGCTGTACTCACATCGCCAAGGGGACGAAGTTGGATCCGCGCGTATGCCATGTCTTCGTCGTAACGCGGATCCTGTTCGAGCCGTAAAAGGCCGATCCTAAGCGTATCAGCCTTGGCTGTATTTGCGAGTGCAAGTGCGATTGCCAGCACAGAGGTGAGAAAGAGCTTCAATCGTCAATCACCACCGTATGAGGCACGCGCCCTGCTGGAATTGACCGGATGGGCCGATAGGTCTGCATGTCGATCAGCGTTATGTCATCGGATAGACCGTTAGCAACGACAGCGATCTTTTCATCACGGCTCAGTGCCACTGACCACGCACGCCGTCCCACCAGCACATAGGAAAGCAGCTCCTTGGACCGGGCGTCGATGATGGCGACATGGTTAGCGCGACCCAAGCTTATCAGGCCGATTCCGCCATCTCGGGTTAGGGCCATGCCCACCGGTGTCACGTCTTCTGGCCGGAAACCGGGGGGAAGAAACTCCAGGATTTCTGTGATTTCTTCGCTTGTGCGATCAATCACGTATATCTCGCTAGAAAGCTCAGCCGAGACCCAAAGTTCATTCGTATCGGGTGTGATCACGAAACGACGGGGTCGCGTCCCGACAATGATATTGTTGGTCACAACGCCTTTGTCCCGGTCCACAACGTGCACCATGTCAGCGACTTCAGAGGTTACGTAAAGCTTGTTACTCCCCGCCGGCGCGATGACACCTTCTGGCTCTGCGCCTGTGGGCACGTCATGAACTGTAATTCGCGCCAATAAATCGATGATCTCAAGCATCGAATCCTCTTCGTTGGACACATAGATTTGTGACTCATCTGGCGAAAATTCGAAGACTTCTGGGCTTGGACCGGTGGGTATTCCATCGACGATTTCGAGTGTTTCGACATCGATCACATCAATAATATCATCATCACCACAAGCCACGTACAGGAGCGTTCGCGCCGCGTTTAACTTCATGTCGCGAGGACGTTGTGACGTCTCTATTTGTTTGATCAGATTAAAGTCGGCGTCATAGACATAAATGTCATGGCTTTTTTCGTTGCTGACGAAAATTCGTCCCGTGTTGAGCGCGCTTGACGTCGCCGGCGCAAAAACCAGGAAAATGGCAAGAAGAATAAACCGCATCATCGTACCTCGAATTTGCCGGCTAGGCCGCGGTTTTCGTATCCGTCAATCCAGAACTCAAAATCGCCAGGGCGGATAGGGACAAACCAGACATCTATCGTGCCTTCGTCATCAAATTCGATCGCATAGAGGCCCATTGGCTGTACTTCCAAATCTGCGACAACGACCTGATCAATCCAGCTGTTTCGGAAAAGATCGGGTGCCATAATTTGGAATTCTTCACCCCCGTCGTGAACAATGCGCCAGCGATAGTATTTGCCGGTTTCTAATTGGAAATTCGAGATTGAGAGGCTCAATTCGGCGCTGTCGATCGCCATGTCTGGCAATCTTGTGGCTCGAGAAGCGAGATTGCCTTCAGCATAGCTCGCAGTTGCCAAAGAAAATACGAAGAATACAGATAAGTATTTAATTACATTGATATTCAACACTAAACTTCCCCATGAAGAACATGATTTATCTAGGGACGTAGAATATCAGTAGGACTCATTAGTTTTTTAAATGATCCCTATTATCTTAAGGCCCAGAGGCCGATGTTAACCTTGCTCAATCTGGAAAAAATGAATGGGCACAGGATCATGAAACGGCGCGAACTGCTGAAGGTATGTTTAGGAGGGGTCGTATCGGCCTCTGCATTATCAACGCCTGCATTGTCATTCTCACCGACAAGTAAGACCGTCAGGGTGGGGGTTATGATCAACGGTACTGCAAGTTGGGAAATGAAGGTCATAAAAGACCTGAAGCTGGACGAGAAAAACGGGTTCGAACTCGAACTGAAGGACGTTTCCGGCAAAAGCGCCAGCCACGTTGCCCTGATGTCGAATGACGTAGATATCGTTCTGTCTGACTTCGTTTGGGTGGCGGCGCTGCGGTCGGCTGGCGATACATTCACCTCCGTTCCTCATTCCTATGCTGTTGGGGGAATGATCGTTGATCCGGCTGGGCCGATCACGGAAATCACTGACCTGCCGGGCAAAACAATCGGCGTCGCAGGCGGCCCAGTAGACAAAAGTTGGGTCATTCTTCAGGCCTACTACAAGGGGCTGACGGGTGAGACGCTGGCGGACAAAGTGGAAGCCCGCTTTGGTCCTCCGCCGCTGATCAACGAACTGCTCAGCGAGGGGCACATTGATGCGTCTCTAAACTTCTGGCACTTCAATGCGCGAGCCAAAGCTGCAGGCGGTAAAGAGCTTATCTCTGTCAAAGACATGATGTCTGGCATGGGCATCACAAGCGCGCCACCTCTGCTGGCTTGGGTATTCCGCGATCAAACAGCGGAAGAAAAAGGCGAGGAAGTTTCAGCATTCTTGGATGCATCATTTGCGGCTAAGGACATCTTGCTCAACGATGATGCAGTCTGGGAAACGCTGCGTGCAAAGATGCGTGCGACCGACAATGACACGCTGTTTACAACGCTCCGCAACGACTATCGAGCCGGTATCCTGCGCGAGTTCAACGACGGTACAATTGAAGCTGCTGCAGCGAGCTTTGAGATCATGTCTGCGGTTGGAGGCTCCAAGTTGGTTGGGGACAGCACTGTGATGGATCCGGGTACATTCTGGTCAGGCTACCGAACCTAAACGAGGCCTGCAGATGGCAGGGTCTAGAACACCAAAACGTCAGGGCAAAATAGGACTCGAATGGTTTTCGATCCTATTATTGCTCGCGCTTTGGCAAGTTATCAGCATGTTGGTGCAGCATCGCCTGTTTCCCTCGCCGATCGTGGTTTTCATCGAAGTTTACGATCTCGCACGGGAAGGATTGCTGTTCCCAGACCTTGCCAAGACCCTTAGCCGCGCCGCTGCTGCCTTTGTCGTTGCAATGGTCGCAGGCATTGTGATCGGCAGCGTCCTTGGACGCTTTCGCTCACTCGATGGACTATTCGGGAACTGGGTTCTAATCGGCCTGAACATTCCTGCAATCGTCGTCGCGATCACCTTCTATATCTGGTTCGGACTGACTGAGTTTGCGCTTATTATCGCTGTGGTCGTCAACAAAGCTCCGTTGGTATCTGTTGCCATGCGCGAGGGGGTCCGCGACCTGGATTATGGCCTGTCTGAGTTGGCGCACGTGTATCGGGTATCGTTTTGGCAGCGGGTGCAAAAATTCATTGTTCCCCAACTGATGCCCTATGTCCTGACAGCCGCCCGAACCGGACTTTCGTTGATTTGGAAAATTGTTTTGGTGTTTGAGGTGCTAGGCAGTGATGGCGGTGTTGGTTTCCGCATTGGGCTGTTCTTCCAGCACTTCGATATGAAAGGCATCTTAGCGTACACGGTGGCCTTCATGGCCGTGGTGATCCTTTTCGAATATGGCGTCCTGCGCCGCTTAGAACATAGGGTACTGGGATGGCGACCGGCGCAAAGCTAATAGCGGACATCAAAGAGAAAAGTTTCGGTGAAGAGGCCTTGTTTGACGGCCTGCGTTTTGAGGTGCCAGCGGGACAAGTCGTTGCCCTGATCGGTCCGTCAGGGGTCGGAAAGTCCACGCTGCTGCGGATGATTGGCGGCATTGATCCCGACTACGAGGGCGATATTCTGATTGATGATTTGGTCCCTGCAGATGCCGAAGTTCCGGGCTTTGTTTTCCAAGATCCGCGGCTCCTACCTTGGGAAACCGCGCTGGGAAACTTGCTAGCCGTGAAGCCAGACCTCGCGGATGACGAGGGTCGACAACTCTTGGTTAATGTTGGTCTTGATGCGGCTGAAAATCTAAGACCGGGTGAGTTGTCTGGCGGCATGCAGCGGCGCGTAGCCCTTGCGCGCGCGTTGGCCGTTTCTTCCCGGCTCCTGTTGTTGGATGAGCCCTTTGTCTCGATTGATCGTAAACTGGCTCGGGAGCTACAAGCTTTGGTGGCGAGCGTGGTCGATCGGCTGGGGCTGACCGTTCTATTGGTGACGCATGATCCTTACGACGCCGCTGTTCTGGCGGACCGCGTGATCACCCTACGGGGAAGGCCCGTGCGCGTGGTCGATGACATGGCGCTGGACACGCCACGCGCCGCGCGGAATGCCGATCATGTTGCAGCGATCGTAAGCGAGCTGGATATGGGGATGCGCGAATGAGCCAATCTGACCCCATAATGACGTTGTCGAGTGTCTCGAAATCCTACGGCAAGATCGACGCCTTAAAGGACATCAACTTTGAAATCAAAGCAGGTGAATTCGTCGGACTTCTTGGTCCAAACGGTGCCGGAAAGTCCACCATGTTCCAGATCATTTCTGGCTTGTTCGCCCCCAATGAAGGGACCGTCACGATCTTTGGGCGGCATTATAGCGATGATTCTTCGGCGATCTTAAGCCGCCTTGGCGTGGTCTTTCAGGATCGCTCGGCTGATTTGGATTTGACCATCAAAGCCAACCTTGCCTTTCATGGACGGCTATTTGGTTTGTCGGGTCAGCGCCTGCAGGAGCGGATTTTGGAGCAAACGCAGCGGTTCGATATGGGTGAGATGATCAATCGCAGGGTTCGACAGTTGTCTGGCGGTCAGCAACGTAAAGTCGAAATTGCCAGAGCGCTCATGAATCATCCTAGTCTTTTGATAATGGATGAAGCCACAGCAGGACTGGACTCGCTTTCGCGGGCCGCCTTGGTGCAGGACATTCACAACTTGGCAAAGGTGGATGGCGTTTCGATCCTTTGGGCAACTCACCTGGTCGATGAAGTTGCACAGGCAGACCGTGTTATCCTCTTGCAGTCTGGGGGCATCGTGGCGGACACGACACCAGAGGAAATGTGCGCCATGGCCAATACGGATGATTTGACGGCGGCTTATGCCACGCTGGTTAAGTCAGGCGCGCCGAAACAGCCGCAGGCTTAACGACACTGGTCGAGCCATAGCCTGACCAATCACTTATCGAATTCGTCGGTAACCGGCTTGGAGTTGGGTGAACGCGGAAAGGGCCAGGCTGGACAGACCAAACATCAATATTCCAGAGAGGAGCGCTGCTACCAACCACCGGGACCAGCGTAGCGCCTCAAGATCTGAGCCAAACCATCCCTGTGACCCCCATAGCATCACCCGACCTCGCGCGCCCGCCTTGGCCCCAACACGCATGACCCGGCCCAAATCCTGTCCCAAGGCCTCTTCCCCCAGCCAGACTTTAACCTGACGCACTTGACCGGCTGAGAGATCGCCCAGGGTTAGGGCGGTTAGTCCTGTTGACGTATTGGTTAGCTTTAACTTCTCACCATCAACTTCAGCAAACAGCGCACCGGGGACGGTCAGGGCAACATCTTTTACAGCCGTGGATGAGGAAACCTGCCCCGTAACCGTGCGCCGAATTGCGCCAAGCTCAAGCATCGCAGAAAGTTCGGGGATTTCTTTCATCATTGCCTCAACAACGACGACATTCATCAGCCTTGGGATGACAATCTCCTTAACGGATTTGCGAGCATCCGGCTTGAGCGTCAAGCGCAGAGCAATGTCGTCGTCCAGACGCTGGGTCAACCGCTCCGCCATGAAGCTAGCGACCATGTTTGGATCAACACCAAAGCCTTCTGGAATGGGATATTCCTGAACCACCAGCCTCGCCTCCAGCGAAGGTGCTGCTAAATTTCTCGCACTGCCTGACAGGACGAGCAGACCAAGGCTGGATGCCAGAACAAGGCTCAACGAAATCAATAACTTCCACAATCCCACGGTCTCCCCCTCATGGACTGAGACAGTCTAGCGAGAGCCGATATTGGAATAACCGATGGCTGGAATTAAGAGTCCGGTGTGGACGGCACGCTGGAAGACCGCTGATCTGACCGAGAATTGGGAGGTTTGTTATGCCAGCTTATCGATATCTGCTTATGCTGTTGGTTTCCTGGGTAATCGTTTTGGGCTTCGCAGGGCCGGTTGCGGCGCAACACATGCGGGACATTTCTGTACCCGTGCGAGGTCAGCCCAATTATGAGAAATCCAGGCTTCTGGGTCATTGGTTTGAGGTTGCCCGAAGCAAAAGTCGGTTTGAGTACGATTGTCATGGGGTGACCGCAGACGTTGAGTTGCGTGATGACAGTCGTCTGACCCTGAAGATTGACTGTCACAAGGGGAGCGTTTCCGGACCCGTTCTGGATATCGACAGCATTTTGGTTGAGGTTGCCCCCGCCATCTTTGAGATGCGCTTTGTGCGCTTTCGAGCCTTTGGTCACCAAACCGCAGTTGTGCTGTGGCAAGCAGAGGACGACAGCTTGGCCGTGCTGGGTTCACCGAGCGGAGAGTTTGGCTGGGTCTGGTCAAAATCGGCAATCATCGATCAGGCGAGCCTAGATCTGGGGCGGGAAAAGCTGGTTGCGGCGGGCTATCTGAAGCACGGAATCCGCCCGGTAAAACACTAGGCTTTACAAGGTGGTTGCGACCAGCCTTTGCCCAGCGGGCTCTTAATCTGGCTTTGCGGGCGTTATGGGAGCGGCGGCCGTGCCAAAGTTCAGCATGGATGGATCGAAGTTAGAAATTCGTTCACCGACACTCGTGGCACCACCGGGACGCATTTCGCCTGTTTCAGCTTCGATTTCTAAAGCTAACTCTTCTGCCGTGACATCGGGCAGAGCCTCGGTCGCATCGACTGTCCCTTGAATTTGCTCGCCTTGGGAAATCATGGCCAGAGCTTCGTTGACCTTCATCACAAGGTCTTCGGAATAAGGAAGTTGGAATGCGCGCGGCGGACCCACGGGATAGTGCTCCGTATCCAAGGTTTGTAGCCACAGGTACACGTGGCCCTTTTCTCCCTGAAGCGTGTTGGGCTCGATCATCTGGGCCCAAAGCATGCGAAAGCTAGGGGGAATGGCTCCATCTGAAGGCAGCCCCCGCAACTCACCTACACCCCAATAGGTCAACGGAATTGCCGCAACCGTGGCCGCGGTGGCTAAAAACTTCATCACCCAGTGGATGCGTGTGTAGAGCAAAAGGTACACGATGAGAGCCACCACTAGGGAGTAAGACGCCGTCAAAGCGATAATCACATTTGTCATGCTCATGGCCTCGACACCGTGCTGCCAGTGGTCGCATCAATGAAGCCGGGACTTTCACTGCTGCCGCCTGTTGTTCCACGCCCTTTACTGCCGCTCCGCGTCAATTGGACGAGACTTATCGGCACATTGTTCACGTTGATTACCTCGTCGCCTTTCAGCGTAAACCGAACCGCCGTTCGTTCATCACCAGAGCCAGACAGGCTGAGCGTCTGGTAGAAGACTACCTTCACAGTGGGATTGAGTTTCTCCACCTTGACCGAGACCGGCAAAGGGGCGCCGCCATTGGCGATGTAGTGAACGATATTGACGACGTATTCACCGTCTTCCAGTCCGCGAAAGCTAACGATTTCCTGGTTCAGAGGGTTGGTCACTTCGTTGCCGTTAAACAGAACCACGTCCTTGAACATTCCGCGGTCATCCCTGTCCAAATGCATAAGTCCGCCTTCGCGCTGGGTGTACCAAACCACGTTCCCGGCGGGGTCCATCACGTAAGTATCCACGTCATCCGGGTTGTTATCTTCCCAGCTGACCGTGATTAACATTTCAGCCTTTGGATCCACTTTCCCTTCGTCAGCTGGCTTGTTGATCATGGCAAAGCTAATGAAAAACATGAAGGTAATGGCTTTTAGGGAATTGAAGAGCAGGGCCGAGAAGATCTCGAACTCTGGCTCTTGTTCCTCTTCAAAGAGCATTCTCGCCTCCAGGCTCTTTTTGAGCGAGTAACGGCAAGAGCGATACTTCGGTGAACGAAACGGCGGTTTGGCTAATGTCTGTCACCAGAGCATCCGCAATGTTGTATTCCAGCCTGAGCAGAATACCGCCGATAAGCCCCGCAATCGTGGTCAGAAGCGAGACCGCCATACCGGCGATCATTTTCTGCAGCGCGCCGCGGAGGGTATCGACATCAAAGTTTGATAAGTCACCCATGGAGTTCAGCATCATCACGAAGCCGACCATCGTTCCAAGCATGCCGAGCTTGTACAGCAAGTCCGCCCCATAGGTGCCGACCTTTGCTCTACGCCTGAGCGATGCGCCCAAACTCATCATGAGGAGGTGGGCATTGCCTTCGACATCGCTCTTTTGCTCCCGCGAGCGAATCAAATCGGCAAGATACCTGTCGATCAATCCTTTGCCCTTGGGAATATCTGGGACTGTAGTTGTCGTCGCCAGTAGTGCCTGAACCTCAAGCGCACGCCGGTATTCTCGGCCAAGTTCCACCAATATCCACAAGCAGTGCATCGAGAAACCCACGTACAAAACTGCAATCAGTACGGTGATGCGGGATTCGTCAGCGGCGAACAGATAGGTCAGCAGTCCATATTCATAAGACACTGCCGCGCCCAACGTGATGAGCGCCATCAACAGGACCCATTTGAGCACGGAATCGAAAGCAATATTGCGACCCGAGGCGAAGACCGCGTCAGCCAGTTTTGTCATATCTTTCTTCCCTATCTGTGCCCGCTTGGATTCTCACGCCGTCGAAAGTTCCAAGGCTCTTCGAACAAGACGCCGGCCTGCCACAGGCCCACCCCCTCGGTAATCGCGTCGACCATTTGCAGCATGTAGTCGTCTGTCTGTTCATCGAATGCCAGTGCCAGCCCTGAGGTCACCATTTTCGCATTCAGATCCTCGCCGCCACTGCTGCAAACGCCGAAACGGCGGCCAAAGGGGTCAGGTTCTCCGACATAAGTGCAGCGCACCTCGCCTCGACCCGCCAGAAATTGCAGCTGGCGTTTTGCTGTGTCGTAACAGCCCCAAAAGGTTCCGTTCAATTGACACCTCTGGGGCCGCTCCGGCGCGTCAATGCCCCACAAGATCACGCGCTGTTGCCCAAATTTCAGGATGTCGGCATCGATCACGTCAGGGAAACCGCGAATTTCAGTTTCCGCCGATTGGGCTTGAGCTGGACTGGACACCAAAGAAAGGACGAGGAGCCCTATTGAAAAGGCCAATGTCCTTAATTCGCGCAAGCCGAGGGCAGGCCGTATATCAACGAACATAGTTAAAACCTCTTAAAGTTGGGAGTAACCAAGGATGCGCACCGTATTCGCTGCATTCCTGACTCTGATGGTCGCCGTTCCTGTGTCCGCGGATCAGGTCGCGGAACTGATTTCTGGAGCAATCACGGAATGCCGAGCCTGCGATTTGAAGGACGCAAACTTCAAAAAAGCTGATTTGTCGGGCGTTGACCTGACGGGTGCAAATTTGACCAATGCGACCTTCCATCGCGCAAATCTGCGCAAGGCGAACTTGTCGGGCGTCGTGGCGCTGGGCGCAAATTTCAATCTGGCTGACTTGACCTTGGCTCAGATGGAGGAAGGCGACTTCTCGCGCGCTATGTTTTACGCCGCTGAGATGTCTGGGGTTAATCTCAGAGGGGCCAACCTGAGCGAAGCGAGGCTGCAAACGGCTCGGCTGACCTCCGCCAAAATGGCTGACACGATACTGGACCGAGCGCTGCTCCGCGATACGGTGGCGAATAACGCTGATTTTCGAAATGCTTCGATGCTGGAGACCAACCTGAACGGCGCGCACATGGGACGCAGCGTCTTTGACGGAGCATCGATCAGCTATGCCGGATTTGTTCAAGCCGAATTGAGCCGAGCACGTTTTGTCGACGCGACAATTTCGCGGACAGACTTTTACGGATCCGACATGCGACGCGCTCAAGTTTCAGGTGCCACTTTGATCGGCAACCGGTTCACAACAGCGGCAACCCGGCAGGTGGATTTTGAAAATGCCACGATGAAAGGGAATTTCATGGCCGATGGGCGGTTGCAAAACTAAGGTCATCGGCTGACCTCCTGAGCATAGGGGGTCAGTAATTCCTCAAATCGGGTCTGGCTTTCGAAGTAGCCTGTGTTGACCTGCTGAGTTTCGAGATTCAGCCCGCGCTGTCCTTTCTTGCGCAGAAAGCTGGCTTCAATCACGATTGAGCTGGTTCCATCTGGCGACTGCCCAGAACACCGTTCATGAAAGAACTGATTACCGACCGGCTGCTCGCCTTCTTGCATCGGTATTTCATCGCAGGCCAGCGACCAATTGCTGAACCGTGCTTTGAAGTTCCTGATCAAGGTAAAGGCCGTTCGACGCTCATAGTCGCTGATGCGATCATCCGTGAAAATGCGACGACCTTGGGCGACACCATGTTGGTCGATCAGCATGGATACGATCACGGGGTGGGCAAACACAGAAGTGCCACCCTGCAGAACCCTGTATTCGGACTCAAGTGCCCGGGCGATGTAATCCTGCTCGTCATCGTAACTGAACGCGACTTCGCGTAAGCCAGTTTCTTCAGGGTTGCAGTCTAGAAAATCCTGAAATGACGTCAGAACCCGACCCATCGGCCCACCGGACGTGCCGCATGCAATATCGCTCACTTTAGCATCTGATACTTGAGTGACAGGCACGCCGAGACGGACTTCCCATATGGAATAGACGGGATCGACCCGAATCTGAGCAAAGGCGTTGGTGGCCGGAAAAACAAACCATAGAATGAGAAGGAAGGTGTTTCTGAACATTACGGCCCCATTTGAGAATTTCGCCCGCGCTGGCATTCGGGTTGTCAAAGAAATCGCCCAGGCCTTCAAAATTCGGAGTGTTGAAGCCAATGGCGTTTGGCCTCAGACCGGCGGCGACAATCGCAGTCCCGCCCCTACGGCCCTGGCGCTGGTCAGTGGCATCTGGGTGCCCTCGGTGCGGCGGCAGGCAGGCAAGGTCTTAAGAGACGAAGAAGCCGGGCAGCCGAAGCTGCCCGGCACCAATGGTGATGCTTTGATTAGAGCCCGAAGATCCAAAGCATGTTGGCCGGCTGGATGGCACTCAATTCAGGGTGCCCCATGGCTGCGATACCGATGCCACCACCGCCAATTGCGATGTATTGCTTGCCACCAGCGGTGAAGGTAATCGGTGGAGCTTGGAACGAGGTACCCACGTTCAAAGCCCACTTTTCCTCCAGTGTCGTGGCGTCATAGGCGGCAATGGTGCCGTCTGTGTGGCCTGCCCAAAGGAGGTCAGGTGTGGCCAGCACTCCGCTGTACATCGGATAGGTCGTCGCCCGATTTGCCGTCACCTCACCAGAGGAGACGTTGACTGCATTGATAGCACCAGTCTGAACACCGCTGTTCACACCAGAGCCGCCAATGAAGATCTCGCCCGGCATCACGTCAGCCGGATCAATCGCCCGAACGGCAAGGTCCGAACAACCCTCAATCCCCACGGCATACGCTGTCCCATTTTCTGGGTTGTAGGCGGTTGGGAAGAAGTTCGTGCCCCCCTGAATGTTCGGACAGGTTGTGGCGGTTGCACCGGCGCGATCAATTGCCCCGATTGCATATGTTTGCAAAGCGACGTTTGGATCATATTCCACGGGCATACCGGTCTTAGGATCAATGCCCTCAGTCCAGTTCAAGTTGCTGACATAGGTCGCTGAGTTGATGTAAGCGCCAGTGGTACGGTCAAGCGTGTAGAAGATACCGTTCCGCCCAAAGTGAGCGAGTACTTTGCGATCTTCCCCGTCGATTTCTGTATCGAGCAACAGCTGAATTCCGACTTCATCGTAATCCATGTAGTCACCTGGCGTGTACTGGAAGTGCCACTTCAGCTCGCCGGTATCGGCGTCCAGCGCAACTGTTGAGTTGGTGTAGAGGTTATCACCCGGACGATATTCCGGGTCATACATTGGAACCGGGTTACCCGTGCCCCAATAGAGTGTGTTCGAGGCCGGATCGAAGGAGCCAGCCACCCAGGCTGCACCGCCACCTGTCTTCCAGCAATCGGGGTTGCCGGTTTCTTCGCAAAGCCAAGTTTCCGACCCAGGCTGACCTGGCTCAGGAACAACATAGAAGCGCCAAAGCTCCTTGCCATTGTCTGGGTTAAGCGCGGCGATCCAGCCCCGAGTTGCCCAGTCACCAAAGGACTGACCCACGATGAGTTTGTCGCCGATAAACTGCGCGGAGTTGGTGAAGCCTTCACCGACATCCGTAGCGACCTGCCTGTCCCACACGATGTCACCGGTATCGTTGTCACATGCAATGACGCGGCCATCGTTCAGAACAGAAATGACATTGTCGCCCGCCAAGGAGAGTCCCCGGTGCGCAATCAGGACCGGACGGCTGGGGTCTTTATCGATACCCGTATCACATACCCAGACGGGCTTTGCTGAAACGCCATCCGAGACATCGAACTTGTACGGCGTGCCCCAAGGATCTGAGATATAGACAAAGCCATTATCAGCGAGCGGCGTTGCCTCCATCGATCCGACGCCAAAGCCGCCTGGCTCCGTTCCGCCGAGCGTGGCCGCCGTGATGAGGCGAAGATTACCCACGTTGGAACCATTAATCTCATTCAACGTGGAATAACGGTTGGAATCGTGTGTTTTGTGAACTGTAAGCCAGTTACCCATTTCGGCTTCTGTTCCCGCTGCCAACAAGCGCTCTGCTGTGACGGCTTCTCCATTAGCTAAACTTGCCGAACCTGCAGCTGAAACAACTGCCAGTCCAACCATCCAATACTTCAACTTCATTTTCCTTACCCCTCAAGTTAAAAATTTATGGATATGGTATGGATTACGTTGTCATTGAAAAATTAAGGATGTTCCAATAGGTCGTATTGGTCTTTTATTAGCGCTTACAGGAGTCGATATTCGTTGAAATGCCTATATTACGAATATCAGACTTTAGTAATAACAGTAACAATTCACGGCTAGGAAAAATTTTATTTAATGGGGGGTCATGATCATTACTCAAAAAAATCGCCGCTCGAGTATCATCCACCTAGGTTTCAGCACTCGAGCGGCGTAAATTCACGTCTCTGCACGTGAGATCTGGGGAGTATCAGATCATGAAGAAGTCAGTCTACTATTGCCCTTTGGCTCTGCGGTAAAACAGGATGCGCAGACCTGCGAGAACGACGAACACAATCCCAGAATAAAGAGCTCGCCAATAGCCGGGTTGGAGATAGGCTTCCATTTTCATCTTGCGATGAGACATGGGGTCCATGAATTCAGACTTACCGGTGAAACTGACGTCCATTCCAGCCGCTCTCAGCGTGCCAATCCCGTAAGCTAGGCCAACAGTCGTTAAGTATGACAAGCCGACCAACAGGATCAGAACGGTTGCTACGGGCACTTTGATCGGGCCCAAAGGAATCTTCCAGTTCACAAATAAGCTGGCTGCAAGGGCCAACATAGACGCGCCGAAGTAGGCCCAAGTGAAGGGAGTGAAAAACGCTGGCATCGAATACAGAGCCGGATCAGCCTGAACTCTAACCTGGCGCACGACCTCCGCCCCCCAAGGGTGCAGAATAATGTCGTTTGTACCCTTGATCACAACAACGTCTGCAATCCACCATGGCTGAAACCAAGTATAGGCCATGAAAGCTGCTGCAGCGACGACCAGGATACGGAAGAGCCATGCAAGCACTTCACCAAATTTAATCTGTCCAATTTTGGATTCTGCCACGATGACCCCCCCCGCAAATAAACCCAAAAGGAAGTGATGACTTCCTTTCCAGTGGTAATGCTAGAAAGTTATATTTTTCGGGGCCATAGCTATTAGATAATCTGTAACATAGGTAATTCCTATGCGTGGTAATGAGGGCGAAGTTCATTAGATAAATTAGGAATACAGAGAAAAGCCCCATGGCAATTCTTAATTTGTCAGCAAATTATGTTTTGTTGAGAATGAACTGTATCAACTCTTATGGCACAGCGTATATTTTCGCAGGTCTGAGTAATTCAGAAATCGAGCAAACTTCAATTTGATCCATATTTGGAACGTAAATATCGCGGCAAAATGCGGCGGTTTGCTCAAAAACACTCCGATAGTAAGGGTGCGACTGCAAATGTTTCCGCATGGCGAGGACCCCAACCCGTTCGCGCCCTTCAATCTTGAACAGCCGGATATTCTTTAAGACATATTCACTCAGGTTTGGCAGCAAAGAGCGGACGATATTGGCCGTTCCCAGACCGGCGGCTACAAACTCGGCCGCCGCCGCGAAGGTCGGCGCACGCACGGTTGGCACTGCAGTCGGCAAGTTCGCTCTATACCATGCTGACGTGGCCTCACTCGATGCCATGCCCGCATCTGGTTCTACGAAATGGGACAGCAACGGGTTGATCCCCTTCGGATCAGCATTGCTCAAGGCGATCCGTAGTTCATCGTCGGTCAGGTGCGCTGGAACGGCCCAAAGGAAGTCTTCGGTCCACAACTGGCTGATACTATAAGACGATTTCTCTGTTATCAGAGACTCCTCCGCAATCACTGCCATATCAATCTGATGCGAGCGCAGCTGCTCCACCAATCGTGGCGAGTTCAAGTCATAGACCACCTCGAAGCGCGAGAACGTCGATTTCGATCGTGAGATGCCGGCAACGGCGGACAAGAAGGGTCCACGAATGACTGGCGTAACACCAAACCTCAACACCAAATTTGAGGATCGGAATGCGTGATTGTGTTCATTGGTAATGACGTCTAAGCGATCAATCAGCTCAAGGGTCGAGCGGTACCAGTACTCACCTGCAGGGGTTAGCGATATCATTCCCACGCGCTCGCGGTTGATTAACCGAACCCCAAGCGTTTCCTCAAGTTTAGCAAGTTGTTGACTGATTGAGGGTTGAGACAAATTAATTCTACGGCACGCCTTCGTAATCGATCCTGAAACGACTACTGCGCGAAATATTTTAAGCTGACGTAGTGTAAAATCCATGACATTTACTCTTTTGGATTCGATATAACCAATGCCGAATATAGTAATTTACAATCCTATACGTGAGACAAATCGTTATAGTATTCCCAATTATCATCATTATATTTTCCTATTCAATATTTGTCTTTTATTGGATACTTAATGTGATTTAGTGATAATTTGATTTTACACCATACTTCCATTGGTCCAGACCGAAGCCGATCGCCGCCCCAATCGTTATTATTGAATGGTGGATTAGCGAGTATGAAGTCCACTTTCAGCTTCTCATATGCCGCGCCAAACGCATTGGAGATGAACTTGAGGAACAGTGGGATATGCCGCGTCTTATTCACCTTGAGGATCGCGTAGGTAACAACAGGTTCGAAGTTTCCGTCAGTCAGCGTCCCGTGGTGGTCAATACCACTCCACTGCTTAACAAAGCCGCTAATACGTATCTCGCAGGTAGAGGCACCCAGAAGCCTAAGACTTTTCGCCAGGCAGGCGTTTTCGGTCTGCTATACGGAGCATAAGGCGGGAGACCTTGGAGACCGACGCAGGTGTTGGCGTATCCTCCCAAAAGTGGCGGTACGTTCGGTGACGCTGCACTCGTATAATGGCGTAATGCATAAGTGGTATGTGGAGCTTCTGGATTCTGTATCGAGTCACGAATCAGAGTCGCAATAATTATGTTTCAGAAGTATTAATTGCCCTATGCAGTATCCAGAACTTAGTTACATTATTTAGTAACAATGAATTAAGGGGATCTCGGCATGGTAATTCGTAATCAAGTTAAGCACACGTCTCCACGGAACGCTCTGAAGTCGTCGGCTTCTCTTCTCACGATTGCCGTAGTTGCTGCTGGTTGGTCCAGCCTTGCTCATGCAGCAAGCGACCAGACTGTCTCGCAAATCATGCTGCTTCCCGAACACTACGAGCTGATGGACGACGGCGTCGTTGTGTTCAAGCTGGAGAACGGTGAGAGCCTCAGCCTGACTGCAGACCAGTACCTGATCATGGAAGATGGCCTGCTGCTGATCACTGATGAGCTGGCACTGGCCTCGGTCGACAGCCTGCCCGTGATGGGTTCCATCCGTGCACAACTGCTCTCAGACATTCCATCTGTTGCCACCATCGATGATACGGTGGCAGAGGCTACGCCGTCACAGGCCCTGGCGATCACACAAGGGACGGCACCGCGTCTGTCTGAACAGGTTGACCTGCAGACCTACGAGATTGCTCAATCCAGTGATGGAACATCCAACGAGGTTAGAGAGGCGGTTGCTGTTGGCCTAACTGTCTCCCCAGGTGCCATGGTCCTGCTCAGCATGCTGATGACCGAAGGCGAGCAGCCGCCGGAGTTCTGGTCTGATTCCATGGTAGCGAACAGTGCGTCCACGGCGATCACTGGAAGTGGCGTAGATTCGTATCTCGGGTATACCAGCGCTAGTACGACGGCTGTTGATTGGCTGTCCAATGTTGGTCGTGGCACTGGAAACGTAGCAACTTTCGATATGTCAGCTGGTGGCGATAACTATGGCCAGTTTGGAGAGTACGCTGGTGGCGATGGTGGTTCCCTGAAGTATATCGGTGGTCCTGGAAACGATGTTTTAACCTTCGATGAGTATTATGGGGAAGATGGAGGAACCATTGATATCGACTTGTCCGCTGGTGGCGATAATTCACTGACCTTTTATGAAGAAGGTTCAGAAGGTGCGCTTTTCAAGGTAGTGATGGGTGATGGCGACGATCGTATTAACTTTGCTGATACGGCGGAAGCATTGGATGAACTTGGCGAGCTGAATATTGATATGGGTGGCGGCAATAATTACTTCTTCGGGGGAGGCGATTTTCTCGAGTATGGCGACAGTTACCAAACCGGTGCGTACACGTTAAAGGCCGGAAATGGCAACGATACCTTCATCTTTGAGCAGGATCCGCTTACAGACGGGGGTTCGCTTACAATTGATCTGGGAAATGGCGAGAACTCGCTAACTTTCCTTGATGGCGGACCAGAGGATGATGGCGTCGTATTCGCTTACATCGGTGGAAATGGGCGAGATACGATTAAGATCTCTGACGACTTCGGGGAAAGTGATATTAGTAGTGTGTCACTGGATCTAGGGGCGGACGTAGCCGAAGACACCATCCACCTCAGTGTAGGAGGGGAGGATACAGAATTTGGCGAAGATGCCAGTGATCCTGTGCAGATCATCAATTTTGATCCAGACCATGATATGATTTTCATTCCGGGCTATGCTTCTACCGCCAGCTTTACGTTAGCGGCAGCCAACGGCGGAGCCGATACGCTGATCACTACACCGTCTGGCAGCAACGAGTTCTTTGCTTTGTTCAGTGGCGTAACGACTGGGGAGTTCACGTTGTCAGTTGCTGCAACGACCGTGACGATCAGCTAAGGGGTTTGTATAAAGGCGTCCTTAGATAATACGGGCACCCGAGAACCCCATAGACACCAACAGCCGCACGGCGATGTCCCCCGGTACCCCCTCTGTACTGGAGGGAGGTCGTCTGTGTCGTTGGAGTCTTGGGATCATTGAAAACTTGGGTTGCTCAGGGGCTCTCAGGGAGCACCGCTGGTCCTTACCGCCGCCACTTTCCCCATTTAAATCAATAGTTTGCTCTCGGTAACTGCAGGGAAGCCGCTCTGTTATTGTGTTATAAACACATGAGATAAGCAAAGATGAGCAGATCCATTTGGAGAAAATGTCAAAAGCGATCGCCATCTACCCGGGTCGGAGCGTGCCCTTGTTGATTGGGACGTATTACACCTCTCAGCCCGGGCTTCCGTACTTTATGCCAACGAAAAAAGGGTGCGCGCTGGTCCCGTTTTAGACCAGCGCGCACCCCATGTCGTCTCACGAAAAGTGAGTGTGACCGATCTACTTCTCAGAGAAGTCGGAGCCAGGTACCCAGATGGTGCCCAGGGCGATCAGCAAGAAGACAGCCGTAAAGATAACCGTACCGATGTCACCGAACAGGTTGGCCTGTGCCGGAAGCACGTCACCAGCGGTCATGCCGATCTGTTCAATGTACGCAACGGCGTTGTTCGAAAGCTTTGTGCCAGCTGCTTGCGCATCAGCAAGACGGAGCGCCGTGACTTGTTCAATCTGCGGACGAAGAGAGCCGATGTTCAGGCTGAAGAAGCTAATGACGAGACCAAAGAGTGAAACCAGTACTTTGGCTGCAATGTTGTTCTGACGGGCAAAACGCGCGGCGCGAAATACGATGAAGACGCCGATTACAACAGCAATCTGGAACAAACCGTTTGCGACGTAAGACTGAGTTTGGGCGTTGAAAATCTGAAGTTCTTCCATGAGACCAGGGCTCCATTTGGAATATTGGTGATGGCCACAAGTCCCTAAGACGCTTAGAAGAAGGGGATCTCTCCGCCGTTGCCTAAGTCATTTCAAGCACCACGTGGCACTTGATTGTTATCAAAACCTTATGCGACTCCAAGGCTCTTTCGCCTTTATCTTCACTATTACGTAAATTTTTTGCCTTGGATTTATCTTTTTCCCTCAAATCAATATTGTTTTGTTTCCAGGGTAAATGCCACCTGCCGGGAAAGCCTGCCAACTTTGGTCCAATCATCAATCAGTGGCTTCATGGCGCGTCGACGCGCACCAGAAGCGCATCGACCGCTACCGCGCCGCAGCTTTTGGGTCGTACAAGAACTGGGTTGAGGTCAAGTTCTACGATCGTTTCGGCGCAAGATTCGGCAAATGAACAGACCTTCTCGACAAGCCCCACAAGGGCGTCAAAATCGCCTTCCGGCATGCCACGCCAACCAGCAATCAGCCTAAATATCCGCAGGCGTTTGATTGCCCGTTCAATTTCACGGCGGCTGGTGGGCAATATGAGCGTGCTCACATCTTCCAGCAGTTCTGCGAGCGTACCGCCGGCACCGATCGTCAGCTTGAGCCCAAGTATGGGGTCGCGCGTAATCCCTACGATTACCTCCGCAACGGCATCCGAAATCATCTCTTCGACCAACAGGGTTTCGACACCCTCAATCTGCAAGAGACGGAGGGCAGCTTGACGAACTGCGGCCTCGTCATCTAGCCCAAGCTCGACTCCGCCCACCTCGGTCTTGTGGTGCAGCGCCGCGCCCACAGCCTTTAGGACCACGGGATAACCGATGGCGTTGGCATCCTGTACTGCACAATCAATTGAATGGCGCGAAGCAGAGACCGGCACAGGGACGCCTGCTGCCGCCAAAACACTTTTACTATCCGTTTCGGACAAGGTTTTCGTCTGGCGGGTCGTGTCAGGACACGCTGCCAGTAAACGCCGATCAGGGCCGCCTTCCTGCTTCAACTGATTGGAGTATTCTGCGTATCTGCAGGCCAAGTCCAAAGCGGCAAAGCCGTCCTCGAGCCCCTGAAGAACGATACAGCCAGCATTGCGCAGATCTGCCGTCACCTGCTGCGGAAGACCTTCGGGAAGGTTGGTCATGACGTAACACGGCACATCCAGTGTGCTTTGCGCGCGCGCCGCAGCCAGGAAGGCAGGAAAAAACGACTCAACTTGTGTCGTGCTTGGCGCGTTGACCACCAGTGCTGCCATGTCGCAGGGAGTACGGGACAACGCTACCAGCGCTTCTGCCTGTGCCTCTCGATCCCCCCACATGGCCATGGTCACGTCTAGCGGGTTGGCTAGGGTGGCAATGTCGGGCAGCAAATCCTGCAACGCCCGTTTTGAAGGAGCGGAAGGAGGCGGCAGCACCACGCCATGCGCCTGTGCGAGGTCGGCGCAATAAATCGAATCCATGCCCGAGGCAGTCTCTATCACCAGTCTGCGGCCTGCGGGTGCTCGGCCTGCCACAAACAGCTTTGCTGTTTCCATTAGCACCGGAAAGCTAGGCACCTGTAGGACGCCGAGCCGACGGTAAAATGCGCCGAACGCATCCGGTGTGCCGGACAACGCCGCGGTGTGCGACACTACCAATTCGCGGCCAGCGGTTGAATTTCCGGCATGCAGACAAAGCACAGGCTTGCCCGCTTCAAATGCGCGCGCCGCGGCGTCAGCGAATGCTGTTGGATCGGCGATCCCTTCGACATAAAGCGCAAAGCAGGCGACCCGTGGATCGTCGCACAGGGTCTCCAGCACGTCCGCGGTATCGACGCAGGCCTGGTTGCCTAGGCTAACGATATGGCTGACTGGAACCTGCCGATTACTCAGAGCTAGGTTTGCCCCAAATGTTCCGCTTTGCGAGATGACGGCGATGCCGCGCACCGGTACCGCCGTGCCATGACTTTCAACCATGACGGCAAGACGGTCGACAAAATTTACGAAACCCGTCGTATTGGGCCCAAGCAGTGCCATGTTTCCGGCTGCTTTTACCAATCGCTCCTGCAATTCTGGCTGGCCAACCTCGGCGTATCCCGCGCCAAAACATACGGCACCGGCAACACCAATCTGTGAGAGGCGTTCTACCGTAGCAATGGTGTCTTCTGGGCGAAGTGCAATCCAGGCGACGTCCGGTATCAGCGGAAGATCTTCGAAATCGCGGAAACATTTGATCTCGGCAATTTCGGTGCGGGTTGGGCTAACGACAAAGAGCTGCCCCGAATATCCCAGTGCGCGGCAATAGTTGATCGCAGGTTCACAGGCGCTGCCGCCAACAAATACGATTGATCGTGCGCAAAGGATGCGGGCCAGCCCTTTGCGCCGCTGTTTCCGCAGACTGTCGGTCGCATCAGTTGACATAGTTTGCCAGTCCGCGCTTTTTAAGCTGCCCAGCAATCACAACTTTCTGGATTTCTGAGGTTCCTTCCCATACCCGTTCAAACCGAACATCGCGCACCAAACGCTCGACCGGGTTCTCGCGCATCAGCCCACGTCCTCCGAAAATCTGTTGCGCCTTGTCCAACACTCGGAACGCCATCTCAGTTGTGAAGAGCTTGACGGCGCTCGCTCTTGCGTGCGCCGATTTGCGGTCCAGACCAGCGTCGATTTCTGCTGCAAGCCGATACAGCATTGACTTGGCGGCCATAATATCAGTGGCCATGTCGGCAAGCATGAACTCGATGCCCTGAAAATCCACGATGCGCGATCCGAACTGCCTGCGCTCGCACGCAAAAGCCAACGCAAGCTCCGTGCCCCGTATGGCCGCCCCGACAGACCGCCCGGCACAGCCCAACCGCGCCTCGACAAACCAGTCCTTTGTTAACTCGAAACCTTGTCCGATCTCCCCAAGAATATGCGAAGCTGGAACCCGCAGGTCCACGATATCCAGTTCCGGGTGGCCCCAGCCTGTTCGCGCGGAGAAATGCGGCAAGCACCGGGCCTTTACGCCCGGAGTATCCTTATCCACCAAAAAGATAGTCGCCTTGGATGGATCGCCATCGATAAACGTTGTCAGCAGCATGAAATCCGCAAACTCCGCGTTGCTCGCAAACGACTTTTCGCCGTTGATGACGTAGTCATCACCATCCGCGACCGCCCAGGTTTTCAGCGCACCAGCATCGGAGCCAGCGTCCGGCTCGGACGTGCAAAACGCTGACAAGATGGCCCCGGAACAACTGGGCACAAGGTACTTTTCTATCTGTTCGGGTGTCCCGGCTTGCAGGCAGATCGGTGGCATCCAGACCCTTCCCCACAGGGCGTTCGTTGCCTTGCCCGCTTCCTCCCACAAAATGCATTGCTGCACGACTGACATGGCCTGTCCGCCATACTCGACGGGTTGGTTCGCCGCGTTTAGCGCATAGTCGTTGAGCGCCTGCACGATCCCCGCTTCGACCTTAGGATCAGGCGTATCGGTTTCCTCGATGTGTAATTCATATGGGAAGAGGGCTTTCTCCGTAAATTCTTGTGCACGTGCACGCACCTCTTTGTCTTCCTTGCTCCAAGAGAATTCCATTTTTATTCAATCCTTTATTACTTCCGGCATCTCGAATGTTTCGCTGGTCGCACCACTTTCGATACGTTTGATTGTCGCCGCCCGCACCTGCGCCCGCGCTTCGTCCGATAGTTGATCGCTGAGGATATCTAGGCGCATGCCCTGGAAATTCGCGCGCGGCGAACCGGCGCCATATTTCGCTTCGAGCCTATCTTTTACTTCCTGCTTCAGCCGGACATGATGGGGTTGTGCTGCGTTAAGATCGGCCAGGTTGTATTCGTGCGTGGCAAGAACAGCCTCGGCCTCAGCCTCGGCCAATACCGTCTCGCCCAACGCCGTATGGGCAACGATGGCGTTCATGCCCGCATCCTCGCCCATTGGTTCGCCGCCCGGCCAACAATCGCCTGTCGCAATATCCGCCAATTCACCAACTGCGTCCGGGCAGATCCGGCACCGAAACTGCGCCTTGAACGGCGCGCTCAGCCAAAGATCGTTGTAGGTTGTTTCAGCCACGCGCCCATCCAGCGTCTCGGCACGGACGGGGCCGGGACAGCCATTGCCCCGCCATGAATAGCTCACAAGCTCTTCTTCACGCACGTTGCTGCGGTCAAGAAAGGCGAGCGTTGGCTCCAAATCTGGGGTCGTGCCGCAGAACATTGCCATGGTGAACCTGATCAAGTCACGCGCGCGCGGTTCGGTTCTCTGGAGGTTGCGTAGGCCTGCAATGTCGCAGGGCTTCAGGGCTGCGGCGAAAGGTTCGCCCTCGTCCAGAAGCTGCGATACAACTGTAAGGGGCGAAGCCGGCCCATAACGCGATCCGCTGGCATCCAGAACCTCTTTGGGGCTCGTGCTGACATGCGGAACTGCAACGAGAGGCTGGTCTGGATCAGGCCGAACCTGCAGGACTTTGGCCACACGCCCCGTGCGCAACAAGTGCATGGAAAGCGCAGTCATTACGCCGCCGGTCGCAGCCCGAAACCTGATGGCAGGATCGGTCGCGTATCCCAGGTTCAGGCGAGCGACATGTCCCCAAACCGGATCTGGGGCAGCGCCGGAGGGATCTTTGGCATCTGCGATCACATTGATCCCGGGACAGATGGATATAATGGACCGTTCTTCATGTTCAGATAGCGGCTGGTTTAGCTTTGGGCGCGGCCTCCTAAGATCATCGACCGACATCTCAATCTTGCCTTGGGTCAAGGACGGCGCAGCGCACAAGCCACATCCCATGCAGAACCCAAATTTCACGATCTCTTCTACGGATGAAAACCCGTTGCTCATTCTCTCCCTCCCATTTTGTCGGCACACCGACCGAAGCCGATCACAGACCACTTTTTCTTCGCTTGCGAGGGAGGGTATCGCTGTCTAAAGTGTAAATAAACTAAATTATATCAGTCTTTTTGATCGAATAACTTGATCAAAAAGGCCGTGGTTATCGCAAGATCAGATGGTGCACGCGTCCACTGAGCAGGCCAACGTTTCAGGGATTGATATGGCTGACGAGAAGGTCCTTCAATTTTGAAATATCTTCCTGATTGCCTCCTTTGCGATGGGCTAAATAGATCGGGTGGTGGAATGATTCATAGTCCCTCAAGACGGTGAGAGATCCATCTTCGAGGTGCGGCGCAACCTGCCGCATCGGTAGCCAGGCAGCGCCGCCATTCTTCAGGATCAGTTGCATGGCCAGCGATGGCAGATTGATGCACAGGCGTGGAATCTCTGTTGTGCCGAGTGCGCGAGCCTGAAAGTCAAAGAAATTGTGACCCCATTGCACTTGGATGTAGGAGTTCCGCATTTTTTCCGCATCCGAGGCACAGTCTGGGGTCGCTACAAGAACCAGTTCATCGGTCCCGATCAACTCCACCTCTAGGTCACTCGAAATGCGTGGTACGAGGATAACGGATGCATCCAAAAGCCCGGCAGCGGTCTGTGCCAGAAGCCTCTCAGAGTAGTCGGCTTCAATCCTCAGCCCGAACTCTTGGGGAAGGTTATCGATAATATAACGCCCCATAACACCGGCATGATAGACCGAAAGCCCAAGAGACAAGACTTTCAACACGCCACGCGGCATTCGCCCGGACCCTTGGGCAGCGTGCATGGCACTAATCGCGACCTGGGCGTGGTCCCGGAATCTGTGGCCTTCGACCGTAAGGCGTGCACCGTTTTTCTTTCTTTCAAACAAAAGGAAGCCCAGCCGTTCTTCCAGCGCATTGATGCGGGCGCTCAGTGTAGGCTGTGGAACGCCCAATTTCTCTGCGGCGCGCCGAAAATGCCATTCCTCGGCGACGGCGACGAAGGCAACGAGTTGGTCGAGTGTCATCCCCGGTTCCCCTTCACGTGGCGACCCGATCAGTTTTGGGTCCGTTTCTGTATCTGAACCTTATCAGTGTTTGAGTCACGTCTGACCATTGCCGCTTCATAACGGCGTCAACGCGTTCTGTTACGTGGCGGTGGCACGCCGCCTTTGGGTGTCTAGGTTCGCACCATGCCGGCTGCAAAGGCTTCGATGAGATGACGTTTTAGCGCTGCAACGGGGCGGCTAGGCTCGGAGATTCGAATGGTAAAGATGCCGACACGCGTTTTCTTGCCATCGTCCACCGGCGCGATGGGCACCACGCCGTAACTCGCCAGATTGTCCTTCACTGCTTCTGGATAGTTAAATAGCGCATCCGTGGCACGAACCTGGTCTATGCAGGCCAGCAGCGAGTTCGACGAAAACTGATACAAAAAAGGATCCACCTCCGGCTCTGGACTCAACTCGTTGATCTCATCCAACGTGGTCATCCGTCGATTGAGCATGGGGACCGAATTGATGCGCGGATAGTTTGTGATTGTGTCACCGTCGGCAGGGTTGATCAGCGGGTGATCGTGGCGACCATAGAAGTAGTCCACCGACTCAAACAAAGGCTCAAAGGAAATGCCCTTATCTGGGGTCAGGCCCGGGACTTCATGCCCAACCCACAAGTCGACCTCGCCAGAAATCAGGAAGTCCGCACATTGGAACTTTCCGCCAACCAGGCATTTGACTTTGGCGTCTGGATTGTTGGCGCAAAAGTTACCGACCCAGTCCTTTAAAAAGACCCACCACCAAGCGTGACCACAGGCGAAATTCAAGGGCGTGTTCTCAAAGCCTTCGGCCCGCCGAACTTTGTTTTGAATGCCGCTTTCCAGCCGCTGCATCAGCAGGGCGTAATCATAGACAAGCTCGCCTGACTTCGTGGGCCTTACGCCCCGGTTGTGACGCGAAACCAGCTGAGCA
>JACLAC010009794.1_pt1 | contig 45692 bp, 32 predicted proteins | sample 8027881 | NCBI WGS metagenome assembly JACLAC01 (sample SAMN15725517, study PRJNA655200) | protist metagenome | isolation source: fluorescence activated cell sorting (FACS) single amplified genomes of... | place: Spain: Blaines Bay Microbial Observatory, Mediterranean Sea | collected 2016-01-19 | reverse complement strand
TATTCAGTCAGTTCGCCGAGGATCTCCTGCCTGTACTTAACCCGCTGATAACGGACACCCAGTTTGCGCGTCCCGGTATCTTCCTCATCGACCGTGATGGCGAACATCAATGTCAGATTGGAACGACTGGTAACCGGTCCAACTGACGATTCCTGTACCAGCGTCTGTTCGATCGTCTTCAGTAACGGAAAACGGTCGCCTACGTTGAGTGAAAAACTAAGGTCGCCTTCCTGAAGCTCGGTGGCTCCCGCTCCCGCAGTACCGGCCGTTGGATTGAGCGGCACCATGCCACCATTGAGAAACGGGTCATCACTGTCCGAAGCGACTGGAATCTCAGGCGTTATCTTATCGCCACTAAACATTCCGTCGATCGAGTTCTCGCCGCAACCCAATATTCCAAGGCTGCACGTCAGCAGGAGCTTTACCATCACAGTTGACCGCTCAGGAGTCCGTTCTCGCAACATTCTCAAGTCCTTTTGAGATTCCGATGGCCTTACGGGGGCGACGCTCTAACGCACACATCTACCGTAATTCAGCCGTAATTTCGATAAGACAATATCGACTCAGCCCTGATCGACAAACACCGGTTATAATACCTGTGATGACCGGATAAGCGGGCAGAGTGTGACCTCTCGATATCCTTCAGGTGGTATCTGGGATGGCCGCCAGGCAAAGTTACTCGTCGCCGGCGTCTAAAGAAATCTGAACTTCGCCGCCAACGACGCGCGTGACGAACGTTCGCGCGTTGAATTCGGGCTTGTCCTGATCCAGATATTGACCTGATCGCAAGCAAAACTTCCAGTGGTGAATACGGCAATTCACCACCTCACCTTCGAACGTGCCGTGCGCCAACGAAGCTCCTGCATGGGGGCATTCATTGCTGATCGCCAGAAACTCTCCGCCAACGTTGAACAGTCCAATCATCTGGCCGTCGACACTGACAATCTTCGACTTCCCGGGTGGCAAGTCGTGTTCATTGCAAACGACGGTGAAATGATGGCGATCTTCGGTCACTCGAGTTCAAGCGTGAATTCGTTTGGTCCGGCTTCGCTGACGGTCTGCTTCAGCGGTGTCGAATCAGGGCTGGCGTAAATTGCCGGAATAGCGCTTTCTGTTGCTGCAGGGTCCTGCATCTCGAACTGGGAAGGGTCTATGCTTGAGGGATCGTAGACGGCAGGCTCAGTCGTACCTGAATTTCCTGATGGAGCTTTCGTTACGGTAACTTTGTGCGATCCTGGCTGGGCTCCGTCGTTTGTGTTAAATGTCGTCAGCTTAAATCTTCCATCGCTTCCGGTGACACCAGTTGCGGGGCGATCGGTCTTGTCTTCCAAGTAGAAACGGACAGCTGCTCCTTCAACGGGCTTACCGCCAAGGGTGACTACGCCAGATACTGGACTCGTTGCCGGGAGTTCTGCACCGGCGCCACCACATCCTGCAAGAAAACCGAGTACTACGGCAAACACTGCGCGATTAGCGTTAGAGAAACTACTCATCGTGCGTTTATCTTTCTCTTTTAAATTGAAGAGCCAGTCGAAGAACTATTCCTGAATAGTCTCATCGGCTTGCGATACCGATTTGTTGGAGCCATTTCAACGCGGCTACCTCAGGGCTGTTTATTAATCAACTTATTGCAAAAGGTCCAGCTTGCTGAACAGAAAGAGGGGCAACTGAGTCAGTTACCCCTCTTGGTCTGCAACATGCTCATCTTGTCCTAGAAATCTCCGACGGCATTTCCGTCTCTTCGACTGCCCAATGCCTGCCACGTGACGTAGTCGATGTTATCGCTGATGAATCGGGTGGAACCGTCGGCAAGGACCATGTGAACACCGCCGATGTGACGAGACCGAAAGCCCCAAGTCACTGTGTGATGGTTCCAGCAGTCACCACAACGGTCGTGGGTGCAGCGAGCGCCATCTGGTCCCCACTTATCCACTTCGGCCGAACCATCTGGATCATGTGGGCAATCGACCGGGAAGTTTGGCGGAACGGACGTTCTTGCGTGCAACGAGTTGAAGTGCATCCACCCGTTTCGTTGATGGTCGGCGCAGCCAGGACGGATTTCACCGAACATAACCACGTTTGAAGTTCCATCTGTGATGTCCTTCATCCGGACCGTTGCGTATCTGCGGCTGAACAAACCGGAAAGATCCTGACCTGTTGAGGAGTTAGCATGGTTGTGGCTGCCGTCGCTGCCAGGCCAGTAGTTACCCTCTCCAGAGCCCCCGGTGCTGTTTTGGAAGTATCCGGTGCAAATACCCTGAGAAGTAGCTCTCTGCGATCCCATGCTGCCTGCATAGTCGCTGCGTGCTCTGCCGTTATTTGAGTTGTTGTTGTGCCAATCCCGAGTGGTTGCACTTGGACATTTCAGGGCCGTTATCTGCTGTGCTCTGATAAATTTGGATGGTTGTCCAGGCATCCTTTGTTCTTCGACGCGATCTGGAGTCCCATTTCTAATTCCCTGAAAGTCGATGGCTTCGTATAGCGGTGCCTGATCTAAGTAGGGCAAGAGATGGACCATGTAGCCTCCCTTGGACTGGTTGTACCACTGTTCACCTGCACAGCTCCCTCCCGAGCAGTGAATATTCATCGGCAGCACGCCGTGAACGTCGATGTAGTTGTGCGTCGCCAAGCCAAGTTGCTTGAGATTATTCTTGCATTGAGAACGACGTGCCGCCTCACGAGCCTGCTGAACAGCGGGCAATAGAAGGGCGACTAAAATCGCGATAATTGCGATGACCACGAGCAACTCAATGAGAGTAAACGCTCGCCTGCGAATCCGACTTACAGCCATAAATCTAAGCTCCTGAAAAAGGACAAGACTAAAAGCTAGCCTACAGAATTGAAGGAGAAGGTAGCCAATGATATTTTATAGATCGGTAAGTTTAGATGCATTTTTAGCAGATTCATCGGTAAATCGGAAGCGAAATGTTACCTTATCTTCGTTAATCTGCTATTTCCGAAGAGTCGATTCAACTGGAAGTTTCGGCAGGATTCTGTCGGATTGAGCATTCCGTACGAGGTCATTGACGCGGTTCCAATCGACATTGCAACCGTTCAATCTTTGTGTTTGCCGGCCAAGCTTTCTTTTCGTCATGACTGCCCGTTACAAAAATGAAACTGTTATAGTCTGAGCTCCTTTGTGCGTGAATCTGCTAGAGCGTTTAACTATGGCACTGTTTACAGCAAATCGACGCTTGCTGCGTCTCTTGGGACTCATTCTGGTACTTGGCATTGTTGCTGCCTTCACCGGGCCTGGGCTGCTTGCAGGAAGAAAGATGCAGCAGGCAAGAAATTCAATGTTTGATGGCAGGTATTCGGATGCCATCGTTCTATTGGCGGATGCTGAATCCTGGAAGGCACCCACGGGAGAGACGGCTTTTCTTCGCGCTCGCTGTTTCCGCCAGCTTGCTGATGCCGAGAATATGAAACTTGCATTGCGACAGGCCGCTGAATTGGGGTTCGACCGAAAAAGGCTTATCACGGAGCAGACGCTTTATCTTGCTCAAGTCGGTGATCTCGACAAAGTCGGCACCCAACTGCCGATTCTGCTTTTGAATGGTGGTGACGATTTACCAGTGATCTGTGAAGCATTCGCAAACGGATTTCTGGCGAATTATCAGATCACAGATGCTGTTCAGATTCTTAACGCGTGGGTAGCCGACTTTCCTGCGGACCCACGACCTCATGCCGGCATTGGCCTGATCCATAAGAATGCTGGAGAGTTCACTCTGGCCGCCGCAGCGTTTCGCGAAGCTCTCAAACTTGATCCGGATCGAATTCTCGTACGGCTGCAGTTGTCTGAAGTCCGCATGGAGCAACATCTTTATGGCGAGGCCCTTGCAGAAACGTTGAAGGTCTGCCGAGTAGCACCTGAGAATGTTTTTGCCTTGACGATCCAAGGGCGAGCCCAGCATTACTCGGGGTTGACTGATGACGCACTTAGGTCGCTCAAGCAAGCTGTTAAGATTAAGCCTACGAATCTCAAGGCGATGCTGGCACTTGCCCAGCTCCACAACGATACGGAACGGTTCACAGCCGCGATTGAACTCCTGCAGAGGTGCATGCTCGAGGAACCATTCAACGTTGATGTGCGATCTGCAATCGGCACGGCACTGAGGGGTGTAGGAAAAACTGAAGAGGCGAGTTTACATTTTCATTACTGTGCAGAAGCCAGCGAGGCACATTCTCGAATTCGAACAAATCTCGATAAAATTTCGAGAGATGGGCGGCATGTGGAAGCACGATTTGAAACGGGTGAATTGATGATGAAGTATGGCTCGCCAGCAGAAGCCACTGCCTGGTTAAAGAGTGCGCTTCGGCTGGAGCCATCCTACGTGCCAGCACACCAGGCCCTGGCTGGCCACTACCGGGAATCTGGGCAAGTTGCCGCTGCGAGGGAGCATGAAGCAGCGGTCCTGATCCTGAAAAAGTCGCAAGAATCGATGAGCCAGGTCGCTCCATCAGAGGTCAGTTCTAAGCACTCTTCGCAACAGTTGCCTGGTCTTCGGCAACCCGCACAACACAACGACTCGACCGTAAACCGGGACTAACGATCGTTCATCAGAAGAGTATGACATGGTGACGCCCAGCAAGACGACGTTCAGGATTGTCACTGTCTGGTTGTGTATCAGGCTCATCGCCCTGGTTGTTTTTCTCAACGGCTGTGATCGTAATAGACCATCTGGTCCAACCATCAGCCAACCAGCGATGCAGGACACGTCGGTATCCGACCAGTCTCAAGTTGGGGCTGCATTGATTCGACTTCGTGACGTGGCCGAAACGAGCGGTGTCGGATTTACCTATCGGAACGGATTTGAGTCGGGGCAGTTCGCAATCATCCAATCATTGGGGGGGGGATGCGCTGTCAGCGACATCGATGTCGATGGGTTTTCCGATTTGCTTTTCAGTGGCGGCGGCGACTTCGACAGCAATAACCAACCTGTTGGTCTGCCCGGGGCTGTTTATCGGAATTCAGGAGGTCTTGAGTTCGAAGAGGTCACACGTGACGCAGCATTCACGTCGGCAAGATATTACAGCCATGCCGTAAGCACTGCCGACTTCAACAACGATGGTTTTCCGGACGCATTGGTCACGGGATGCGGAGGGGTCACATTATTTGTGAATCAGGGTGACGGAACTTTTGTTGACGCGACTGAAAACGCAGGTCTTGATGACGCTGCGTGGAGTAGCAGTGCAGCGTGGGGAGACATAGATGGTGACGGCTCACTCGACCTCTACATCACCCATTACGTCAACTGGTCGCCTGAAAACAATCCTGCCTGTCTCGCTGGCACCAATCAGGACATCTGTCCACCTCGTCAGTTTTCAGGGCTGACAGACTCACTTTTTATCTCAAATGGCGATGGTAGTTTTCGCGAAGCTGGCAAAGAAATCGGTCTCGTTGATGGGGGAAAGGGGCTGGGCGCGATCGTCGCAGATTTCGACCTTGATGGCGATCTGGACATTTACGTAGCCAACGACACCGAACCTAACTTTCATTACATCTACGATCGTGATTCTGGCAAGCTCGTTGAATCTGCAGCAATGACTGGTACCGGGCTGGGAGCAAACGGTTCAAGTGAAGGCAGCATGGGCTGCGACCTCGGCGATTTTGACATCGACGGTCTCCCTGATATCTGGGTTGCCAATTATCAGGGAGAGGCGTTTTCGTTGCACAGAAACCGTTCGAACAACATTTTCATGCCAGCCGGCCGGCAAACCGGCGTTGCAACGCTACCAGGGCTATACGTCGGCTGGGGAACGCTCTTTGCCGATTTGGACCTCGATCAGGACGAAGACCTTTTCGTTACCACCGGACACGTCATTCTCTACCCCGCAGATTCGACCGTCGCCCAGACGCCAGTAGTCCTTGAGAATATTGAAGGGGAGTATTTCCGAAACGTCGCTTCGACCGCCGGTCTATATATGACCGAATCGCATGAAGGCCGTGGTTTAGCATCGGGGGACCTGGATCACGACGGTGATCTGGATTTTGTCGTGTCGCATCTGAACACGCCTGCGGCCATCTTGAAGAATGAAACACAAACCACTTCACATTGGATGTTCATCAAGTTGATCGGAAATGAATCGACGCGCGAAGCAATTGGCAGTCGGGTTCATGTGAAAACGGCGAATAGAACGATCGTCAGGCAAATGAAAGGTGGAACCAGTTATGCATCCACGTCGGACTCATGGCTGCATTTCGGACTCGGGCCAGATGAAACGGTTCAAGACGTCACTGTGTTCTGGCGGTCGGGTGTCGTGACAGTAATCGGAAGCCTGGAAGCCGATCACCGATACGTGATTCGGGAATTGACTTCACATGCAACGCAATATTCAGACTAATGCGAAAATGGTTTCGTTGTTTCTGCGTCGCCTGCAGCGAGGACGCCTATTGGTTGACTGAAAGGTTCCACCAGACGGTCACGGATGCCAGTTCAGCTTCTTCGGACTCAGGTCTTCCAAAGCCCCCGACGGCAATATCAGCGTCGCCATCTCCGTCCAGGTCACCGGCAGCCATTGCCAAGTGTCCTTGCCGGGCTTGTTCCAGCGAATGCGATGTAAAAATGCAGTTGCCGTCATTTTCCAACCACAAGAGGGAATCCAGCTTTACATTCGGATCATTACGGATTTTCGCCCATGGGATAATTCCGCAGGCGGCAATGTCCAGATCACCATCACCGTCCAGATCAACTGGTACGGCTTTGGAAACACCAGGCATGTTTTTCAGTTCATGTGAGCGAAACGGAAATTCACCTTGGTTCTCCAGCCATCGGATTCCGTGATACGGTTTCAAGTAAAAAGAGTCGAAAGTATCCCCATTACAATACAACACGTCGATATCGCCATCACCATCGAGATCGGCTAACTCGATCCCTGAAGACCCGTACGATGGATCGGGTGCAGCCCAGATTCTTACCTTCTTGAATTTGAGGCCACCTTGATTCAGAAAGGCATCGACAGCTTCATGTTCCTGACTGACCAGTGCGACGAAGTCAAGAAGGCCATCAGCATTCAAATCGACAACGGGGACGTGAATTGTTCCGTGGCGTGGATCAAGGACGTGTTGTTTCCACGATGCTTTCGGCATGACTGATTGCGACGTTGGTTCGGCGGTGTTTTCAAGCAGCAGGATTCTCCCACTTTGAAGCCAGCCGAATTCAGCAACGACCAGATCCAAGTCGCCATCGCCGTCGAAGTCTGCCGGCCTGATATCTGCAACCCGGCCGAGTTTCGACGCCAGTTCGTTGATGCGGAATTGCCCAGCGTGTTCTCTTGCCCATAGAACTCTGCCGCGGTCATGATCTTTTGGTTGAGGGCTTCCCAGGTCGGCGACCAGGTAATCAATAGCGCCATCCTGATCGAGATCTGTTGGCTCAATTCGACACGGATTCCCTGCATCAAACAGTGCCGCAAGCCTCTCCCCGGTCGTTGTTGGCGAGAATCGGCCAACAACGCCTTTAAGCATGTCCGTAACATAGACCTCACTTCTTCCAGTTCCGTCGATGATCGTCAACCCTGCCGTTCCAGTTTCGCCCAAAATTTCACTGAAGGTGAATTTTTCGGCTCGAAAGTCCAATGAACCCGCCACGCCAGAACTCACGCCCAATTTCAGGTTTGGTTCAGCTCGACTTCGATACCATCGAACGATGTCTGACTTTCGCGGAATCTCTAGGTCACTTCGTCCTGAAACGTTGTAGAAGTCGAACCCACGATCGACTTCGTGATGCCATGCATCTCTGGGGAACGAATCAGGGCTCGGCACGGCATGGCAGTCACCACAGAACTTCTCAACCTGTGATTCAATCCTGAAGGCGTCCATCACTGATAGACTTTCTTCCAGAATTACTCTTTCCGAATCACGCTGGCAGGATGCTCCCGACACAATTAGCCAAATGCATATTAGAGATCGCCATTTATCTGTAGTTCGGTAAGTTTTCATCGTGCGCCGATGAGACGAATCATTCGGTAGATGCATCGCAGTTCCTCGCAGATCGCTGGCTGAGTATTACTTACTCGGCGGAGAACTCGTAAATCGTCGTTTTTGAGAATTTGTCGCCGGGGTTGAGGATTGTTGACGGGAACGAGGGCTGGTTGACTGAGTCGGGGTAGTGCTGGTCTTCCAGGCAGAGTGCTGCTCGGTGTGCGTATTCTTTTCCGCCTTTTCCTTTCTGGCCGTTCAGAAAGTTGCCCGAATAGAACTGGATGCCAGGCTCCTTTGTGTAGATCTTCAGGACTCGTCCGGACGATGGATCTTTCAAGGTAGCGGCCAGTGCATTCTTGCCTGACTGGTTTCGCAGGACGTAATTGTGGTCGTAGCCGAGTGCGGCTGTGTCGGTCAGTTCTTCGATTCGATCGCCGATGCGGGTCGACTTGCGAAAGTCCAGCACGGTTCCGGCAACGTCAGCGATCTTGCCTGTCGGAATCAGAGTGTCGTCGGTTGGCGTGTACTTGTCTGCTTCGAGTTGAAGCTCGTGATCGAGGACGGTCGGTGAACCTGCTCCGGCGAGGTTGAAGTAGGCGTGATTTGTCAGGTTGACGGGAGTGGCTGCGTCTGTCGTCGCTGAATAACGAATCGAAAGTTTGTTGTCGTCAGTCAGGATGTAACGGACGTTGATCTTCAACTTACCGGGGTAGCCTTCTTCACCGTCGGGGCTGGTGTATGAGAACGCGGCTCCGACACCCTTTTTGGGCTCAAGGAGCTTCCCTTTCCACACCACTTTGTCGAGGCTGCGTTCGACGCCACCGTGAAGATGGTTTGGCTCGTTATTCACAGCGAGCGTGTATTCCTTGCCGTCGAGCGTGAATTTGCCTTTGGCGATCCGGTTGCAGACTCGACCGGTCGTGCAGCCGAAGTATTGGTTGCCTTCTCCTTCATAGCCGGCGACGTCGTCGAAGCCATTGACGATGTCTGCAACTTTTCCGTCACGATCCTTCGCCAGAATCTGCCGGATTGTTGCCCCGCGGGAAATGATCGAAACCGTCAGGCCCTGGGCGTTGGTTAGAATGAACTCGTCCACGGCCACACCGTTCGCCGTTTTTCCAAACGGCTTCGAGCTTGATGTCCCATTACTTTCGGCAGCCTGAAGGCAATTTGCCGAAGCAATTGACAAGGTAATTGCAGCGAGCATCGTCAAAAAGTTGATCTTCATAATGGTGTGTTCCCAAAGTTGCGATAGCAGGGCGGTTTTACATTGATTGGTGAGCTGGTCGAAGTGCGATACTCTTCGGACTTCACCGCTGGAAGTTGAATGATCATCAACAGGATGTCGAGTCTCGCGTGAGACGATCGAGCGTGCAATCGTAACTCCCGATTCAGTTCTCGAGCTTACCTGATTTGTGTTTCAAGAAGAGCCCATCCTCGAATATTCGGGCAATCGAGCTAAGTAGGATTTAACTGTGACTGACGATTCAGAAAACCTCGAATCTGGCGACGCGCAAACAGAAGACCCCGAACAATCGCAGGGTAAGCCGTTGCGACTCGATCAGTTCTTGAAGTTATGCGGCGCCGTAGAAACCGGGGGACACGCGAAAGTCCTCATCCAGAGTGGTGAAGTTCTGCTCAATGGAGAAGTTGAGACGCGGCGGCGGAAAAAGCTTTCACTCGACGATGTGATTGAAGTTTTCGATTCCGTACTGCCGGTCGCTGAATTTTTCTCGGCGGAGTGAACGCTGCGTGACTACTTCTTGTTCCTGCCAGATTTTGTCTTGAGCCGGGAAGCGTACTCGGGCCGTTTTCGCCATTCGTCAAAGTATGGCCGATACGCGTCGACGGTCATCCAGAACCTTGGCTCAGGTTCGCCCTTGTTGACTCGTCCTTCGGGGTAGTCTTTTCCGGCGAGGCTGTTGGCAATCGATGCGTTGCGAGCTTCCAGAGTCTTTGTCATTCGAGCGGCAAGGTCTGGGTGACTTTCGTAAAGATTCTTTGCTTCGATCGGGTCAGTCGCGAGGTCGTATAATTCGAATGATTTCTTTTTGCCTTTGCCGTTCAGAATCAGTTTGAAGTTGTTTTCGAGAAGTGCTGAATTTCCGAAACAACTGAACGAAATCGGTTTGTCCCGCTTCGACCAGTTCTCAGTGAAGAGACCTTTAAGACTCAGGCCATCCTGCGGCTTCTGCATAACCGAATCGGGCAAGCCGACGATCTCGGCAACCGTCGGGAAGATGTCCATTGCGACTGCTGGAAACTCGGTCACTCTGGGCTTCGTAATGTGCGACGGCCATTCAGCGATTGAGGGAACACGCAGTCCTCCTTCGTAGAGGCTGCCTTTAAATCCTCGCAGATCGCCCACAGTGCTGGGCTTAATTTTTGGCAGCCCGCCGTTGTCACTCGTGAACCAGACAAGCGTGTTGTCGGAGATATTGAGATCCCGCAGACCCTGGCGTAAAGCGCCGATGCTTCGATCCATCGCGACCAGTTCGCCGTGCTGATCCTTCGAGGCGGTGTCGAGATGAGTGAACTCCTTCGTATCCTCATCGGAAGCCATGAACGGGTTATGGGGAGTGCCGTACCAGATTACGGAGAGAAACGGTTTGTCGGCTTCCGCCTGCTTACCGATAAATCTCAAAGCCTCGTCAACAATGATCTCTGACGAGTCCCCCTTGAATTCGACGAACTCACCCTTGCGGCTCATGATCGGATTGCGATCGAAAAAGTTCGTGACCGACAACCATTCGTCAAAGCCAAACACGCCGGGATTGTGCGAGTCGTCAGCTAGAATTGGAACGCCCGGGCCTCGCATTCCGTTAAGATGCCATTTGCCGAAATGGCCGGTTGCATAGCCGGCGTCCTTTAACGCCTGGGCAATTGTCTTTTCCTGACGGCGAAGTGCGTAGCCGTGACTCAACACGCCGGTCCGCAGGTTTGTGCGGCCGGTCAGGACGCTAGCCCGAGTCGGAGAGCAAACCGGAGCCGCCGCGTAATACCGATCGAATCGCAAACCGTTGGCGGCCATCGCGTCCAGATTCGGCGTCTTCAGAACGGGGTTGCTATAGTAGCCAGTCTGCCCCCATCCCTGATCATCAGCCATGACCAGGATGATGTTTGGCCGGCTGTCCGCAGCGGCTGACTGAGCTGGAGCAAACATTGCCTGCAAAGCCGCAACAAGTAAGATGACCACAGACGCGGTGTGAGTGCGGTATGAAGAATGCTGGCTTGCAGGGAATGGATTCATCGAGGGCTTATCTTTCGTTAGTTTCACGTATGTCTCAATAAGGAGCAGCTTCCAGGCTTACTCCTGCGAATTGTCAAGGATCAGCCGAACGAGTCGTGGTGTGAGGCGTTGGAAGGCTCTTGCACGGTGGCTGAGCTGATTCTTGACGATAGAACTCAACTCGCCAAACGTCTGGTGGAATTCGGGAATCATGAAGTAAGGATCGTATCCAAATCCGTTTGCGCCGCGAGCTTCGTTGATAATGCGACCGCGGCATGTGGCTTCTTCGGTCATCCTGATTTTTCCGGTGGGACTTGAGATCGCCACGTGACAGGTATAGTGAGCTCCGCGTTTTTCAGGAGCGGTATCGGCAAGTTCTGCGATCAGTTTCTGGTTATTGCGTTCATCGGTCGCTTCCTCACCGCTGAACCTCGCCGAGTAAACACCGGGGGCTCCGTGAAGAGCGTCAACGCTCAGGCCGCTATCTTCCGCAAGCACCCACTCATTGATGGCCAGTGCCGTCTCGGAAGCTTTTTTGGCAGCGTTTGCGGCGAACGTGTCGCCGTCCTCAACCACTTCGGGGATGTCGGCGAAATCGACAATGCCGATGACCTCGATGCCGTGCGGCTCCAGGAGTTGCGAAATCTCCCGCAGCTTTTTCTGGTTTCGGCTCCCGACGACAAGCCGCGAAGTGTCTGGTGCGTTCATTGTGCTCTCTTAAGCTGAAATCTTTCGGACCACGGACGGTAACTCAGTGATAATCCCGTCCGCGACGAGCGGATTCTGGCGTCGACTGCCTTCAGAGGAAAGCTACCACGGCCGACAGAGTTGGGCCGGTTGCTGAATCAACGCGATCAGCTATCTTGCGGAATTAGATTTCAACGATTTTTCAACAGGATCAATCTTATGGCTGATGCATCGCCGTGGATTTTCGACGTCAAGGCGGACGAATTCGAACAGCAGGTCGTCCAGAAGTCGTCAGAAGTACCGGTCATCGTCGACTTCTGGTCTCCCACGTGCCAACCCTGCGCGCTCCTTGCGCCGATCATCGAACAGGCTGTCACGGATGCAGCGGGCAAGCTTATCCTCGCCAAGGTCAACGTTGATGAGAGTCCGGAGCTGGCTCAGATGATGGGGGTTCAGTCAATCCCCGTTGTGGTCGCGTTTTTCGAAGGTCAGGTGATCGACCACTTTCAGGGAGTTCTGCCCGAAGACGAATTAAAAGAATGGCTGGCGAGGCTTGTTCCGTCGAAAGCGGCGGAGTCTTTCAAAGAAGCATTGGAGTTGCTGGAGTCCGATCCTGCTGCGGCTGAGTTGAAGCTCCGAGAAGTTCTTGAACTCGAACCATCCGACAGTGTCAAAATCTACCTTGCCCAGGTGTTGCTCGCTCAGAACAGGAATGAAGAGGCAGGGACAATTATCGCTGAGCTTGAAACTCGAGGATTCCTCGAACCGGAAGCCGAGAAGATCAAATCTCAACTGGAGATGCGAGCAAACGCGGAAGAGTCCGGCGGAGTCCTGCAGGCACGAGCGGCCGTCGACTCGGCTCCCGATGATCTTGCACTCCAGATCGATCTTGCCGACGCGATGGCCGTCGATAACAGACATCGTGAGGCCTTCGAGACATTGCTTGCCGTCGCGACGCTGGACCGAGGTGGAGAACACGGCGACAAAGCTCGGCAGCAGATGGTGAAGCTGTTCGACGTTGTGGGGGGGGGGAGCGAGCTGGTCAGCGAATACCGCCGCAAGCTGGCGACAGCTCTTTATTAGCGGAGAGTCGAGGACGAAAGTCACCAGATACAGGAACTTTTCGTCCCGTTCTTTGAGTATTCAGGCTCTTTTTCTGTTCAAAAATTATCATACGAAGATGAGTCCTCAATTAATCACTGATCACACTGACTGGTCCTGAATCAATAAGGCAATGCAAGAAATGGCTGTTTTCTTTCGTAGTCAAATTCTGCTCCTGTTTGTCGTCCTGCTCGTCGTACCGGCATCGACGTTTGCACAAAGAAACCTGACCGATATTCCTGATCCGGACCCGGAAATTGAACGTAAATCCTTCATTGTCGCAGACGGGTGGGAAGTGAATCTGTACGCGGCTGATCCTCAGATCGCCAAGCCGATTCAGATGAACTTTGATCCTCAAGGCCGGCTGTGGATCGCCAGTTCAGAAATCTACCCGCACATCAAACCGGGTGAGAAAGCCAACGACCGGATCATTGTTGTTGAAGACAAAGACGGTGATGGAACGGCTGACAGTACTCAGGTCTTCGCCGACGGACTGTTGATTCCAACTGGCGTGCTGCCTGGCGACGGTGGCGTTTACGCGGCAAACAGCACGGAGTTGCTGCATTTCTCAGACACGGATGGTGACGGAAAGGCTGATCGGGAACGCGTTGTTCTTTCCGGATTTGGGACCGAGGACACGCATCACATCCTGCACACCCTTCGTTGGGGACCGGACGGGATGCTCTACATGAACCAGTCAATTTACATTCATTCGCACATCGAAACGCCGTACGGCGTCCGTCGTCTCAACGCTGGCGGGATCTGGCAGTTTCGGCCAGAGACAATGCATCTCGAAGTGTTCGCTCGAGGCTGGGTCAACACGTGGGGGCATCAGTTTGACCGATCTGGACAATCGTTCGTGACAGACGGAGCGGGCGGTGAGGGGATCAACTACGCCATTCCAGGAGCGGCCTATCCGACGGCCCAGGGAATTCCAAAGATCTTTCATGGTCTGAATCCAGGCAGCCCAAAGTACTGCGGGCTGGCGATTGTCAGCGGGAACCAGATGCCGAAAGACTGGCGAGGCAACTTGATTACCAACGACTTTCGAGGGCACAGAGTCTGCCGATTCAAACTCAGCGATGACGGAGCTGGCTACGCGTCGCGTGAACTTGGCGAGTTGATCAAAACTCCTCACGTCGCCTTCCGCCCGATCGACGTTGCGATGGGTCCAGACGGAGCGATCTACATCGCCGACTGGTACAACCCGATCATTCAGCATGGTGAAGTCGACTTCCGTGACCCTCGACGTGACCACACGCACGGTCGCATCTGGCGGGTTTCTTTCAAAGGGGCAAAGGCAGCAAAGCGTCCGAACCTTGTCGACGCGTCGGTTCCTGAATTGCTCGAACAGTTGAAGTCACCTGCAGGCTGGACCCGTGAACAGACTCGTCGTGTTCTAAAGGAACGCGGGAGAGCAGCCGTACTTGCTCCTTTAAAAGTCTGGACGAAATCCGTCACTGACGATCAGCACAAACTGGAAGCCCTCTGGCTGTATCAGGCACTGAGGATTCCGAACGAATCGCTGCTCCGAACTCTGATCCTTCATTCGAAAACGGCGGAAGTTCGAGCAGCGGCTGTACGCGTTGCTCAGCACTGGCGAAACGAGCTGCCTGTCGAAGAAGTTCTCAGCCTTGTGGGACGCTGTGTTCACGACAAGCATCCCCGAGTCCGTCTGGAAGCCGTCCGGGTTCTTGGCAACATTGGCACGGTCGAGGCGATCACTCGGGCCATGGAAGCTGTCGATCGGCCGACGGACCGATTCCTTGACTACGCTTTATGGCTGACTGCCTGGGAAACACGGAATACCTGGCTGCCGCTTGTGGAGTCGGGAAAACTGACTTTTAACAGTCCGGCACAACTTACTTTTGCGCTGATGGCCGCCAACGCCGCTTCAGCCGTCCCGCAGCTTATCACGTTGCTCGGTTCAGACGATCTGTCGGGCCAACGCTGGAACGAAGCGGTCAATCTTGTCGTCGCTCAAGGCAATCCTCAGCAATTTGGCACACTGCTCGCCATCGCGGCTAACGAGTCGGATGACGCACAACGTCATGCACTGCTGCGGGCCCTCGTCGTCACTTCGCGACAGCGCAGGTTTAAACCTGCTGGCGATCTGGTGTCGCTGGACGAACTGTTAAACGAAGATCAGCCGAACTCTATCCGTGCCCTGGCTATCGAAGCAGTTGGGGCCTGGAAAGTTCAGAAGCACATTATCGGGCTTCCTGAATTAGCCAGCGACACTAAGACGCCTTCGCCAGTTAGAACAGCAGCGATAAGCAGCCTGGCGACGCTGGGCCACCCAGCTTCCACTCAGCTCCTGACCGATTTCGTTCACTCAAAATCGGAAGTGTACGAAGTCCGTGAAGCAGCTGTGCTTGGAATTGCTGCTCGCAGCCCGAACGCCGGTGCCGTTCTTGCAATTGATCTCTTATCGGCAAGCAGCGGCTCCAACCCAACACGGCTGATCCAGACACTTATCCAAAACAAACTGGGACCAGGTGCTCTCGTAGCAGCACTTAAAGGACGAACGTTGCCGCAGGATGCGGCAAAAATTGCTGTCCGGGCGATCGACAGTTCCGGCCGAAAACTCGATGCACTCAAGTCAGCCATCTCCGCCGCCGGATCAATCACGGCGGGCGCAAAGAAACTTTCAGCTGAGGAGATGGCCGCCTTCGTCGCCGACGTTCGTATCAATGGAGATAGAACCCGCGGCGAAGCGGTGTATCGCCGAGCCAGTCTGTCCTGCATGAAGTGTCACGCGATTGGCGGAGCGGGAGGTAAAGTGGGACCAGACATGGGCAGCATCGGGGGGAGTGCTCAGATCGACTATCTGGTACAATCGCTGCTTGATCCAAACGCCAAAGTCAAGGAAGGCTATCACACGGTGATCGTCGTTACGGACGACGGAAAAACTTTCTCAGGTATCAAAGTTCGGCAGACGGACTCCCAACTAATCCTTCGAAATGCCGAAGGATTAGAAACGGCCGTCGCTCTGAATACGATTGACGAACAAGTCAACGGTACGTCGCTGATGCCAGCCGGACTGTCCGACAAACTGACACATCAGGAGCTGGTCGACGTCGTACGTTTTCTTTCCGAGCTTGGAAAGGTAGGCGGTCTGCAGGTCAGCCGTGACCGAATCGTTCGTAACTGGCAGGTTTTGCTTCCTTCGAACGACGTCACCTACAAACTGCGACGAACCCGTCTGGCATCGGTTACGGAAGACGATCCAGCCTTTGTCTGGCAGTCAGCCTACAGCCGTGTAAGCGGCGAGTTGCCTCTGAACGATCTTCCGAAAGTCATGTACCGAGGTCCGTTCCAGAAAGCTCCATCGGCACTGAACTTCCTGCGATTTTCGCTCGATGTCGGCACGGCCGGTGCAGTGGAAATTACCCTGAACTCAATCGATGGAGTGACCATCTGGCTCGACGGTATTCAGATTGAAAGTGCCGCTGCGACAAAGTTGAATCTCAAGGTCGGTCGACACCGAATTACGATGATGGTCTCACAAGTCGAAAGAATCGATCCTGTCCAGATTCAGGTCAATGATGTACCTGGATCAAGAGCTCAGGTTCAGCTTCTGGCTGAGTGAGGATGTACAGGACAACAGGCCGCCGTCTTTAGAATGTAAGGATCGCATGGCCAATCCGGCACTCAAATCTGGCGATGGACGCGGTCAACGCGTACGATGACGCCATCACGATCTAAGATTTGGCCAGAGCCGCACGTTGTGTGGTTGGCTGTCGATTTCTGGTTGAGGTTTACTTCGATGAGCGAAATGGTTGTTAGATGCCCTAAGTGTGCAAAGGGCTTAAAGCTTCGGGATCGGAGCAAAATCGGCAAGAAGGCTCGCTGTCCGAAATGCAGTCACGTTTTCGTACTGACCGCTCCACCTGAACCTGTGCAGGACGAGGACGAAGTCGAACTGAAACTCGCGTCCGAGGCGGCTTCTCAACCAGCCCCCCAGTCGGACGCTCCCGCCGTCGGTGTTGCAGCTCGCTGGGTTCCCGATAATTCGTCTCCGCTGGAACAGGCAGCTCCTCAGCCGGCTGTTCCTCAACAAGTCGTCCCGCAGCAGCAGGTTCCACAGCAGAAAGTCCCGCAGCAGACAGTTCCTCACTCGGCAGCAGCCGCTCCGATGTTCGAAAATCCAGTTTCTGGCCCCGTTGTCGTCGCACCGGAAGACGCCGGTGGAGTAGCACACCTGAAGGCACTCAAGAAGAAAAATGCAAAACGAAGAAACACGGCCATCATTGCAGGGGTTTTGACTGCTGCCGCCGTCGTCGGAGCGGTGTATTTTGCACAGGATCACCTCGAAGCCGCAAAATTGGCCGAGGAAGAGGCCGCCAAACCCAAAGTCGATGAAGACCTGAAGGTTAAAAAAGATCTTCTGCGTCAGAATTCGGAGATCGCAAAAGCGTCCAGCCCGACCACAGGTGGACCGATCCCGATGAACTGCATGCCACTTGGCGCGCGAATCATCGTTAGTCTCCGACCAGCAGAATTGTGGAAAGCCGGCAGTAAAGGTGAAGAAGTCCGCTTCTGTCTTGGGCCATTCGGCGAATGGGCGACCGCCAGACTGACAGAACTTTGTCAGTTTGAGCCGGCTCAGATCGAACACGCATTGGTGGGGATTATTCCCGGTGAAGTCGGCGAACCTCCGCAGGTGGCGGCCGTTGTGCGGCTTGTCGAAGCGGCAAAGAAATCACAGCTGCTGGTTAAGTTTGGCGGCGAACGGAATCAGGATCACGGTTATCCAATGTACGTTCGAGACGACCTTAGCTTTCTGATTGGATCCGATCTGAAAATGATCGCTGTCGCTCCCAGCGGAGTCGCCGCCGAAGAAATGGCCTCAGCGGTGCAATATCCCAATCCGCAGTCAGACGGCATCGATGCACTATTGCCGTCAACCGACGCTGAACGCCACTTAACCGTGATATTTGAACCTCGCAGCGTCGTCCGTCACCGTGATACGATCTTCCCGGAACCCGTGTGGCAATTGATTGATCGCAGCATGGAGTTTTTCAACGACGAAGAAGTCGAAACCGTCGCCTGGAGCATGCACTTCGGGGACAAAAAGTTTCACTCCGAGCTGTTGATGCGAAACCAGACAATCGTGATGGAACATTTGCTGCAGGGCCTGGTTCGGGACAGGTTGAAATCGCTTCCGAAACAATTGCTGGGCATGGTTGAACGAATGAATCCTGGTGTGATTGGACCGAGAAAAATTATCGGCCGTTTCCCGGCGATGACTCAGGTTTTCGCGATGTCTACCACTCCTGGGACGGGTACGCGCTATGCTCAGTTGACTACCGAGCTACCTGAACGCGCGGCTCCGAATCTTGCACTCGGTGGCCTGCTTGCCTGGGACGAGTCCACGCGTACTGACTTCAATACGGCCGTCAAACAGATCAAACCAGAAGACACCGGTCCGAAGCTTCCTGACCTGATTGCAGATCGGCTTAAGAAGGTGATCGATGTTGAATTTGCGCGGACTCCACTACAGGACGCGTTTTCTTATATTGCGGACGAATGCCGATGTGACCATTACATTGATGGTGACGCGCTGAAATTAAGTGCGTACACAAAAAATATGACGCAGGATTACGTGGCGAAATGCAGCGGTTTAGATGCGATTAAGTACCTCGTCACGCGGCCGATCAATGGGCAACCCAATGCGTTGTGCATCGTCATTCAGGAAGACAAAAAGCGATTCCTGCTCACCACGAAGCCAGTCGCCAAAGAAACTGGACTTGCCATCTACCCGTTCGAGTAAGGTCGTAAGATGTCAGACTGGAATTCTCAGCCTGGGACACCAATGGTATGCCCGTCCTGCAAGACTCGCTTGCGACTTTCGATGGGTGCTGAAAATCCGTTACTTGAGTTTGCTTGTCCGGAGTGTGAAATCTCACTTGTGGCCATTTGGACCGTGACGACAGGCGTCGATGTTTCTGCTACTGAAGATCAAGTCTCGGGGGCGACGCCCGCTCACGATGCTGCGATACGACTCACACGCAAGCTGACTGCGAAGCACCGAACCATCGCGGCCGTGATCACCGCCTCGCTCGGCCTGATTCTGGCGATCAGTCTAACTTCGACAGGAAGTACTCCATCCTCGAATTTGGTACTGGAAGGGACTAAGGTCCCAGGTATCGCCGCCGAGCAGTCACACGAAGCATCCGATGCTGCAAACAAGTCAGACGCTGACGTCGCTAGCACGATGGAGCAGGCAACGGAACCACAGGCACTTGTTGACACGGGTTCGCAAATTACTGAGCAAACATACAACGACCGTTCCGACGATACTGAACAGCCAGGTGAAGTCTCATCCTCACCGCCAGATGCGTTGATCGCGAAGGCAGCTCACGATTCTGTCAAACTGGTCTCTGCTGACGGTGACACCTCAGAATCCGATCCCGAAGCTTCCGCAGTGGCACAGATCGCGGCCCATGTCAAGAATGAGTCTTCGGCCGGCCGGGTTCTGGACACGCTCGATCTGCAGTCTCAACAACCGACCCCTGAACAGAAGAGTGTTCGAGAACGGCTTGGATTTTCTATCAAAACTTTTCGGCAAACTAAGCCCGTTCCGCTTCATGATTTGATTATGACGGTCGAGCAAATGTGTCGCGTTAATGTCGACGTTACGGCAGCGTCAGAGAAATCGCTTTCCACAGAGGTTACGCTTTCATTAGTGGATACGACGCCGGCGGACATCCTCTCAGAAGCTGGTCGAAAAACAGGGCTGCGTGCTATCGTTGACGAGTCCTCGATTCGAATGATTCCCGAGGTAGACTGAACGGCCGCCCGAATACGCCCCGGTAAGCAGGAATTCATGCAACCTGACGATAAGATTTGCTACTGCTTCCATGTGTCCAAACGGAAGATTTGCAACTTTATTCGCATTAACAAGCCTCGGCGGGCCAGCCAGGTTAGTGAGTGCAACAGTGCGGGCTCGGGCTGTGGCTGGTGCATCCCATTTATTGAAAAACTTTTCGATGAAGCGAAGCATGGTCAGGAAGTCGAGGCTTTGTCAGCTGACGAATATGCTCAGGCGCGTGGAAGTTACATTCGAGCTGGCAAGGGCAAACCACCAGCCGGTGCTACGCCCCCCCCGGCATGAATTTACCGATTCAATGTTGAGGTTTACGACGGAGACGTCACTGTGATTTACAGCAATGTTTTTCTGACAGTCAAAGAAGAGTCGGACGTTGATAAGGTTCAGCAATTGCTGATTCAGCAAGGCGCTCTTTCGAAGCAGGAACCGGGCTGCGCGAGGTTCGAGGTTTACCATTCAAAAAACGAGCCAAAGTTCTTCATGTTGAGCGAGCGGTGGGAATCGCAGCAACACCTTGACCGACACCGGGAAGCGAAAGCGTATCTCGATATCTATCAACCTCAGGTATTACCTTTGGTTGACCGAGTTCCTCATCCATCGGATCTTGTATTCTGATGGGGAAGTAACACCGAATTCATTTCGGATCACCACGCTGGTGGGTTTCCTGCACGCTTCTTACGATGCCCACGCACTCGTCATCAATTGACTTTTTCCACAAGGTAGCGGCTATGACGCCTCGAGAGGTGCTCGCGTTAATCCGCGAACGTGAGATTCAAGCAGTTGATCTGCGGTTTATGGATTTTCCCGGCACGCAGAAGCATTTTACGGTTCCAGCACAAGGTCTCACGGAAGACAGCTTTGACCGTGGCTTCGGCTTCGATGGATCGTCAATGCGGGGCTGGCAGGCGATCAACGAGTCTGACATGCTGGTGGTTCCCGAAGCGGAAACGGCATTTGTCGATCCATTCATGAAGCAGACACTGGCCCTGACGTGCAACATTCAGGACCCGATTACAAGGCAGGATTACGCCCGCGATCCTCGTAATGTCGCCCGCAAAGCAGAAGCGTACATGAAGTCAACGGCGATCGCCGATGAGGCGTGCTTCGGGCCGGAAGCCGAATTCTTCGTCTTTGACCGCGCGACGTTCGACCAGAACGAGCACGAAGGTTACTACCATCTTGAAAGCGCCGAGGGGCAATGGAACCGCGGTCGGCAGAGGCCGATCGGCCAGGAATCAAACTCTGGTTACAGTATCCGGCAACGCGAGGGTTATCTGTCGACCCCGCCTGCCGACACGCTTCAGGAACTAAGGACTGACGTCATGCTCGCGCTGCAGGAATGCGGCGTCGAAGTCGAAGCGCATCATCATGAAGTCGCTTCTTCAGGTCAGTGCGAAATTGACATCAAGTACGGGCCGCTCGTCCGAACTGCCGATTCCATGCTGCTTTACAAGTACGCTGTGAAGAACGTCGCCGCGAGACACGGCAAAACGGCCACCTTCATGCCGAAGCCCGTCTGGAACGACAACGGTTCCGGTATGCACCTGCATTTTTCCTTGTGGAAGAACAGCGAATCGCTGTTTGCTGGTTCCGGGTATGGTGGGCTCAGCGATACGGCTCGGTTTGCCATTGGCGGAATCCTCAAACATTCCGGTGCGTTGCTGGCATTTTGCTGCCCGACGACCAACAGCTACAAACGATTGATTCCTGGTTTTGAGGCGCCGATCAACCTCACCTATAGCTATCGAAATCGATCGGCTGCTATTCGAATTCCCGTGCATAGTCCGAATCCGGAAGACAAGCGATTCGAATTCCGCTGTCCGGACTCGTCTTCGAATCCTTACCTCGCGATGGCTTCTGTTCTCATGGCTGCCCTCGACGGAGTTCAGAATCGCATCGATCCCGGCCAACCGCTCGATAAGGATATTTACGATCTGGACCCTGACGAGTTGGACGATGTTGCCAGAACATCCGCATCGCTCGAAGAGTCGCTTCAGGCACTGCGGGACGATCACGAGTTTCTGCTCCGAGGCGACGTATTCACGGAAGACGTGATTGATACGTGGATCTGGTACAAAACCGAGCATGAAGTCCGGGCCGTCCGTGAGCGGCCTCATCCCTACGAATTTGCTCTGTACTACGATATCTGATTCAGGCAGAAGTGTGGTCGAGACAAGAGCCCGCTTTCAGTAGAACTCGCCAACCCGTCGTTAGCATTGACGAGGTCTTCCGCGAGGGGTGTGGAGTCACTGTGCGGTCGGGATTCAAGACGCGGCAAGAAGGAAGTCGCTACCCGAATAATGGCTGTATGACGTTGCCACTGTTCAGCCGGGACGGCCGACCGAGACGGTCGTGGACTTCAGCATTCGGTGGGATTCCCAGGAGCCTGTAGACGGTCGCGCCGACATCATCGGGCGAGTACGCCGTGGTCACGGGGTAGGCGCCGATATCGTCGGAACGGCCGATCATCTGCCCGCCTTGTACGCCGCCGCCTGCGAAGAACCCAAAGAAGCACGGCCCCCAGTGATCGCGTCCCTGCTTGTCGTTGATTTTCGGAGTCCGACCGAACTCGCCGAGCATCATGACCAGTGTGTCGTCCAGTCGGCCGCTTTCGTGGAGATCTTCAAGCAGCGCTGCAACTCCCATATCCACAGGTGGCAAAAGACGGTCCTTTAGCGTCGGGAAAATATTTCCGTGGTTGTCCCACGTCTGAGCACCTCCGACATTGACCTGCACAACTGGCACTCCGACTTCAATCAGGCGACGCGCCACCAGTAATGACTGCCCTGTCGTATTCCGACCGAATCGGTCTCGGACGGAGTCGGCCTCGTGGTTCAGTTCGAAGGCCTTTGCGAGTCGGCTCGAAGTTAGAATTGAAAACGCCAGTTGCTGATCGTCGGTCAACCGAGTCGCTTCAGCGGCTCGATCAAGTTGTTGCTGCTGAATGTTGATTTCATTCAGCAGCGTCTCCCGGCGATCCAAACGTGAGACGTCAAGCCCCGGTGACAACGTCAGACTGTCAACTTTGAAGTCCGGTTTCTGCGGATCCCCTTTAATCTGCCAGGGATCAAATTTCGGTCCCAGAAATCCAGCATGCTGCCCCGGCCAGGTTAATGGTCCCTGTAAAAGGAAAGTAGGCAGGTTAACGCCACTGGGAATCCCGTCGTTTCGGGGTCGCAGGAAACCTAACCCCGACGAGTAACATGGCCAGTCGTCACGCGAAGCTACTTTGTCAAAGAATGCTCCTGGCTGGAGATGTCCGGTCAGTACATGGTGTGTCGACATCAGATGGTTGTTGTCTTTGTGGGACAACGTTCGGATTACGGCGTACTTATCGGCCTGTTTTGCAAGATGCGGCAGGTGCTCGCAAATCTGCATTCCGGCGACGGAGGTCGAGACCGGATTGAACTCGCCGCGAATCTCTGCTGGAGAGTCCGGTTTCATATCGAAAGTTTCATGGTGACTGGCTGCACCGGTCAGCCACACAATCACAATCTGTTTTGCGCTGTCGCTCGACGAGTTTGCTGCCTCAGCAGCGGCCGCCTTCGCACGGCCTGCAAGGGCTGACATCAGGCCAACTCCAGCTAAGCTTGAAGTACCTGCCTGAATCACTGCTCTACGGCTGAAACCAACTGGCCTCGTCCGCTGATAATCACTTGTCGGCACTTTGCGACTTCCCTTGCTGAAACAAAGATCAGAAACAATGTTTCAGTTTACGAGCCAGATAGAATTGAGGAAATGCCTCGAGACCGGTTCTGGTGAAAAAGCCGTACCTTTCTGCCATTAGTTTCGGCGCATCCGTATTCGGCAGAATCTGTGTCTGCAATTCAAGCCGACTGTCAGTCGCACTGGGGATGTAACTAAGGAATGAAACAAGTGGTCTCAAAATCGTCTGCTTTGCAGCAGTAAGTTCGATGCATTTCAGAACTCGTGAAAAACCAATCTTTTCGAAGCACGCTGAGCAGCTTGATCTGAAGTCCTCAGACAAGTCAGTGACTTCACTACCGATAACTAGAAATCAATTGGCAATACTGACGATACCAGGAAGGCTTAAGACGGTTCCGGCGGTCAAATCTTTTGAAACAGCAACCACAAATGAGGACTTCCATATTGAGAGCATTTACAAGACGGTAATCGCGAGGGATCGGTTACGTTTTCAATTGAATGTCCAGCAAGCATGAACGCAGCGTTCATGGAATTGCAGACACAGTCTCGTCGTCGGCCAGGAGTACTTTTATGTGCGACATCCAATCCCTGGATTACTTTCGAGTATACAAACAAGTCCGCCTGGTGCAGACCAAATATCGGGTTTCGAACCTGGTGCAGCGCCGCCGCCGCAAATGGCCTTTGAACCTGGTTTGAGTCGACAGACACTTTACCAGCGGTTGGACGAACACGACATCGACCCCTGGCGATTAACGAGGCCAGCTTGCCGTAAGACGTTCCTGGCCGTGCAACAGTATTGTTCGATCATTTCTTTCCTTTTACCTCATTGTGCGTTTCGGAAGCGATGTCGACCTTGCCCGAAAACGAGTTTCCGTTGAGTGTGATTCCCCGGTTCGATTTGTCGATATTCAAGTCGGTTCCGGCCGTGCCTGCCACTCTACAATTTGCGACGGTTGTGCCAGAGGTCCCCTTCAAAACGATACCGGAATCACAGTTAGTCAGAAGTAGCCCGGTCAGCAAGAAGCCTGAACATCGATCGAGAATGACGGCGCCTTCCTGAGTGGCGAACTTGTGGATCGTCGAATTCGCAAAAATGCAGTCGGCACAATTGACGAATCGAATTGTCCCCGGTCGCGTGAATTGCCGAGGGTTGAAGGTGTTTCCGGTAACGACCACCCGCTGGCTATTGGTAACAATCAGATTGTTCGGCTTCGGAGCGAAGAACGTGTTCGAGCTGACCGTCACGTCATGCGAATGGCTGATGTCGACGTTCGTTGTTGTGTCGCTGAGTACGTTGCCAGAGATCGTCACTGAGTTGATCGGGTAGATTTTCTTTCCGGCAAGCCGAATGTTTGCTCCACCGAGTGCCTGAGTTTTCTCTTCGGAACCGGAATAATTGGCCGAGTGCTGAATTGTGCAACCGGTGATTGCGATCTCGGCGATCGATTTGGTCTTATCGTCTGCCGAGCCACTCACATCGATCAGGATGTTGGCCGTCCTTGTCGGAGTTTCGTCGGCTGGCATGTTGCCTTCGATATCGCACCCCGTCACCTGTAGATTTCGAACGTTTCCATCTCGAACAACAATGCCCCCCGCTCGGTTGTACGAGATGTGCGAATTCGAAACGTTGATCTGATGCAGATTCACGTCGTCCAGGAAAATTCCGACGCCGGAGCTTTCATACAGGTGGCAATCGGAAATTACTACGTTGCGGTTTCTGTTTGAAAGGTAGATCGCGTGTCTGCACCATCGAACGGATACTCGATTCACAATAGGTGCGACGGTCTGTCGAAGTTCGACACCGTCTGCTTCTGGATGAGCCCCCAGAATTTCGATACCCGTCACGATCGGCATTCGTTCATGCCAGGTCACGGGTTTGAACGATTTTGGCGACGCCGTGCCCTCGTGAGTGCCTGTGAATCGAATCGCCGGCCCGGCGCCATCCATGATGATGGTCGCACCTCCGATAGATTTGACCGCTGCGGCACCGAGTTTCTTCAGGTCAAATTCCAGCGTGCTGGTGATTCTATAATTCTTCTCGATCAATAGCAGTCGGCCACCGTTGTTATCAATCTGTGCCTGCAGCTCCGAAGTCATGTCCGGCAGCGATTGCAGATCTGGAATCTGCTCGGTCGTCCGTTCCCATTGCGCGAGGCACGGAGAAATTGAAATGAAGACCAGGCAAAGCAAAGTGACGGTGAGGCGCATTCTGATTCTTTCCGAGTTGATATTTTCGTTTCGACGAACAAGCAGTATCCAGGTTTAGCGGAGATTCAATCAATCGACCGGGCGGAAAAGAAGTCGGATAAAGGGAAACCCGTTAACCCGAACAATGCCGCGGATGGGCGTGTTTCGTATTCGGCAAGGTGCGGTGTGGTTTCCCAATGTTACTTTTCGTTCGGCGAGCCACTGGGCCGCTGGTATGACGGAAGGTCGCGTTTGGCTCGGCTTCAGATTTTCGAAATGCACGGACGAACTTCAGAGCAAGAATTTGATGGCCGAAAATGAGAAGAGCCCGCCGCGAGTTCTACGCGCGAAGGCGTCGGTGTTGAACTCACGGCGGACAGATGACACAACACCTGTCTTCCGGGCGTGACACCTCTATGGAGAATATGATGGAATCTTTCAAAATTGCGGCCGTCAGCATGAACAGCCCGTTCGATGAACTCGATTGGGTGTTCGGTCAGATGGACGATTACTGTCGTGAGGCAGCGAATTCAGCAGCTCGTCTTGTCCTTTTTCCAGAATTACTGATCCATTCACACTGCAATCCGAGAACCTGGGAATTGGCTGAATCTGTCCCCGACGGTCCAAGTGTTCAACGATGTATCGAGATGGCAAAAAAGTACGGACTCGTTTTGTCTGTTGGGATTTCGGAAAAACCACGAGACGTCGTCTTCAACACTCAGTTTCTGGTTGGCCCAGACGGCTATATTGGCAAGCAACGCAAGATGCACATGTCTCGGGATGAAACTCTCTATTACAAAGGTGGACGTGAGATCGAGGTGCACGATCTTGGCTTCTGCAAAGTCGGGACGATCATCTGCTACGACAATCAGTTTCCAGAAGTTGCCAGAATTCTCGCGTTGAAGGGAGCGGACGTCCTGCTGATGCCACATGCTGCTCGCCTTCAAAATTGGGATGAATCACCCGGCTCCATGGCCGCCGCACGGCACCACTCGATCGACTTCTTTACATCGTGCTATGCGATGAGGGGGCGAGAGAATGCCTGCTTCGCCGTACTGGCGAATATGGCTGGCAGGGCAGGGCAACTTGATACTTATCCAGCGGACTCACCAGCGCAGCCGCATCACTGTGGTGGTGGGCTCGTGTTTGCACCGGATGGAGAAGTGCTTGCATCTACGCAGTGCGACGAAATTCGTGACGAGATGATCGTTTGCCACCTGGATTTCAGCCGGCTCGCCGCAGAACGAAGCCTTCCGAATTACACCGTAAAAACTCGCAGACCTGAGTTGTACGGCGAACTTATCCGCCTCAGCGATGACTCGTGAGGATAGCGCGAGCGGCAAACGTCCGGGTCAGGACTCTTTGACCCAGTTCGGGACAGGTGTCAGTTGGAAGGCCTCGTCGATCTCTTCGGCCAGTCCTGTAACGACGTCGCCTGCGTCTGCTGATCCTTCGCCGCTTCCGCCAGCAACCTGGTCTGTGTCCACGCCGCCGTCGACATTGTCAGAGTCGGCTCCGCCAAATATTGTGTCTGAGCCGGCCTCGCCTCGAATCGAATCGTCTCCTGATCCGCCGTAGGCGATGTCGTCGCCGAGTTGACCGAAGAGTGTGTCATCGCCACCTCCGCCTGACAGGCCGTCAGCACCATCTCCACCAAGGAGCTGGTCATTGCCGGCTCCACCTTGCAGAAAGTCGTTGCCGCCGCCTCCGGTCAACGTATCGTTTCCGTCCTGGCCACGGAGCAGGTCCATGAAGTTGGAGCCTGTTAATTGGTCGTTTCCAGCGCCTCCATCAAGAGTTGGTGGGTAGGTTGGAACAAAGCCGCTGATATCGATGGTATTGTCGCCGTCACCGCCAATCAGGTGAGCAGTTTCAATACGGATGATGGTGTCAGATCCTCGGCCAGTCAGCGAACTGGCTGTGAGTGTGAAATCGACGTTTCCGGATTCCATCACGAGGTCCGTGCCCGCTCCGCCATCGAGTGTGTCGTCGCCCAGACCTCCGATCAGCGTGTCGAATGATGATCCCTGTCCACGCAGTCGATCATTCCCGTCGCCTCCGATCAGAATGTCGCGACCGGCGGCGCCGGAAAGATTGTCATTGCCTGCTCGGCCGTCGATGGTGTCGTTGCCGGCGTCGCCGAGCAGTGCATCGTTGATGTCACTACCGATCAATGTGTCGTTACCGCTGTGTCCTCGGAGAGTGACGCTGGTCTGTCCTGCGGAAAAGAAAGCTGATGTATCGATTCGGTTGTCGGATGCTCCGCCGAACAGGATGGCTCGTTCGACTGAAACGAGAGTGTCGTTGCCGTTACCGGTCATCGAAGTGTTTGTCAGGACGAAGTCGGCATCGGCTTCGTCGAAGATGACATCGTCCCCCGCGCCTCCGTTGATCAGGTCATCGCCTTCGCCACCGTATAACGTGTCACCGGATGAGCCCTGTCCAAAGAGTCGGTCGCTGCCACTGCCACCTCGCAGGCTGTCTCGTCCGCTGCCACCAGCGAGATTGTCGTCGCCGGTTCCTCCACTCAGTGTGTCGCGTCCGGCACCGCCGTTCAACGTGTCTGCATCTTCGCCGCCGTCAACGAGGTCGTCACCGGCTCCGGACAGCAGGATGTCATTGCCGGACCCGCCTGCCATCACGTCATCAGTCACTGTGCCGGTCAGTGTGTCATCGCCGCCGTTGCCGCGGAGAGTGACGCTGTTCGAGAAGTCGGAGGCGTCGATTTGATTATTCGACGAGTCGCCATGGAGTTCCGCATTTTCAAGTGAGACGAGTGTGTCGGTGCCGTTTCCGTCGTAAGTTCCGTCAAGAAGCGTTTGCTGGCTGGCAACGGCGTCATCGAGAAAGAGGTCCGTGCCTCCGTTTCCGTTGAGCGAATCGTCGCCGGCACCACCTGTTAGCGTGTCGTCGTCCATGCCTCCAGCGATCGTATCGTTACCCTGACCTCCGTTTACGGCAACGCCCAATGAGCCCCCGTCGAGGTTTTGAATGGTGATGTCATCGTTGCCGCCGAGTGAATTGATTGTCAGCGAGGCCGTCGGGTCGGCGAATACGATCGGAAGGCTGATGCCGTTGCTGGTGACTTGTGAGAGTCCGTTAGATACGCTTCCGTCGTCACCAACAACGAGCTGTTCGTCGGCGTCCGTCAAACTGAATTCGCGGTTTGTAGCAATAAGACGATCGATGATTCCCTCGACACCGGTATACAGGTTCGAGATGCCGTCGATGGAAACGGAACCTGTGCCCGCAACAGTTAACGAGGACGTATGAATAACCGAAGATACAGTCCCGGCGTGCACGTCGATTCGGTCTCCATCAACAGACGTCTCACCGCCGGCGTTGAACGTGAATCCGTCTGCTGGCAGTGGGTTTCCATCTGTGCCGTCAAAAATCAGGATGTCGTCGTCACCTGAGCCGTTGATGACGAGGTTAGTGACGGATGCTGATTCGGCCTGGGCTGTCAATATCCCGTTGACGTAGACCTCAAGCCGCGTGCCATTTCGCTTGACTCGGAACACGTCCGCGGAACCGTCGTCCGCTTCGTTGCCGTTCGGATGATCATCGGTCTCGACGGTCCATATGCTGGCGGTGGCGACGATTTCGATTGGAACCAGCTGGTAGTCGATCGCACTGGGAAACTCGCCGACGCCAGTCGTGATGCTATGCGTTCCTGCCAGTCCATCGACCGGCGTGATTGTTGTCGTGCCGGTACTCGGATTGACGACGTAGTTGAGATTGGCGTTGGAAAGTTCCGGGATGAAAAGGTTGTTTGCCGCGAGCAGGGCCTCGTCAAGAAATGTGACAGGATTGCCTTCAAGATCGATCTGAGTCAGTTGCAGCTCTGTTGGCATGTCGACGAGTGTTCGGACTGACGGGATGTCAGTCAGGAACGGCTGATTGTTCACCGTGTCTGCCTGAATGGTTACCTCAAAGGTCTGCTGAGCCTGATTGCCATCGGGATCCGAAACGGTCACAGTGATCGTGGCTGACCCAGTGACACCTTCCGGAGCACTCAGCATAAGCACGCCGTTTTCGATGTCGGTGAAAACGTTGAACATCGTGACAACAACGGACGTATCGGGAGCCGAGTTCGTTACCGGTGTTTCGCTGATTGCTTCGCGGACGGATTCTCCAGTGGTGAGCAGTCCGAAGACGGTGTGTTGAGAGTCAAGATGCCGTTGTACGCCTTCGGTGATGAAAAATTGTGAATCGTTCGTGTCGTCCTCGGATTTGGCCATGGACAGCACGCCAGTCGTGTTGTGCTGCAGGTCCGGATGGAACTGATCGTCGAAGTCACCGAGTGACGATCCACCTGTTCCGACCGGGTCGCCATTTGGATCGCCACCCTGCAGAACAAAGTTGTTGATGACACGGTGAAATATCGAGCCGTCATAGAAGTTGCTTTCTGCTAACTCGATAATCTGCTCGGTCGCACGCGGCGCCTTGTCTTCGTACAGCTCGAACGTCATCACGCCGAAATCCCGGACGTCGATTTCAATGCTGCGGTTGCCTTCAGGGACGGATGTCGTGACATCAGAGTTGCTGCTGCTCGCGGAAAATGACAACGTCTGATCGTCGGCGTCGGAGCCGTTCAATGGGATGTGCAGCGGCGAACCTGACAGCAGTGTCACATCTGTTATCGGAGCGAGGACCGGTGTCGCGGTCAGGAGCGAGCGGACTTCGAGCGGCTCGGTAAATGCAGGACGAGAGGTATGGTTCGCTCGACGGCGGTACTTGAGTGACGACAGTGAGAGCACGCGGATCGACGATGGTCTCTTCAGCCAGGCGAAAGTGTTCATGATGACGTTGTCCGATGGGGACTGTTCGCGACAAGGTGGGAAGATGACGCAGAGAGATGTGAGGTGTGAAAATGAGGTCGGCGTCTGGTGTCGCAGTTTGCTGTGATCGGGCCGGCGACAGGCAGAGTCTCCTGTCACCCACTGTTCCGATCGCCGCCCGTCTTCAGTTGTTTTTCGAGTTCCGTTAGCTGAATCAAGCGGCGCGATTCAGGGGAACGCACGCCGTTGGGATTTTGCTTGGTTTTACGCTGCCTGTCGGGGCGACGATTTGCTTCCAGTATTCCGCTGGCATGTTTGTTGCCAGTTTCAGGGATCCAGTCGCACCGGCAAAAACCGCGTCATGCACCTGGGTAACTTTGGCTATGCCGTATGGTTTCAGAGCTTTTACGATCTGAAGATCCAGCCCCTTGAGTTGACCGCCGCCACCGCCTGCAAGAATGTTGTTGAACAGTGACTTCTGGACGTTACGATCAAACTTTGCAAGCAGTTCCAGGAGTGCCTCTGCGATACCAGGTACGATTGTTCGACATGCGGCGTTCAACTGCTGGGTTACGTCAAGCTGAGTCGGTTCGCCCGCAATCGACACAGTTGCAATCGCCCTTTCTTTGCCATCGCAAACGAAACCGAATTCTTCTTTGATTTCTCGAGACTGATTCAGCGTGAATTCGGCGCGCGGCTGGCTTTGCATGACCAGTCGCTGAAACTCGTCGTCGATCAGGTTGCCGCCGATGGGCAGTGTGATTTGATCCTCATCTTTCGGGTGAGGACCGTACATCGGGCAGATGTCGATTGTGCCGGCACCAATGTCGATGACCAGCGCATTGGACAACTGGCTGATGCCATACGCGATGCTAAACGGGTCGGCAACAACCATTACGGCGTCAAGTGTTCGTTTCGCGGAATTGATGATCAACTGCTTGTTGAGAACTGTGGCACGGGACGGGACGCCAATGACGCTGTAGGTCGGGCGTCCGGCTGGCACTTCCAGTTTAGACACTACGTGCTGGACGAGAAGTAGAGCGGCTTCTTTGTGTTTGGCGATGTCTTCCGGTCCGATACCGACGTCGGCTCCGTCTACGTACTTCAATGCGCCGCGTCGGAACGGGCGAATGAGGTTCAGATTCGATTGGTTCTGCAACGCTTCTTCACCGAAAATCAAGTCACGCCCGAGCAAGGATCGAGCGACGCGATTTTTGGGCCAGCCAACCACGCTGGGGACTACGAGCCGTTTTCCGTCGGATGAAGTGATTGCCGTTTTGAACGTTCCAAGGTCCAAACCAACGTAAGTGACGGGTTGTTTCACGGTACTCTCCTGTCAGTTACGCTGGCAACTGTGGTGCGCAATGTTGAGACTCTTGTATGAGTGCTTCAGGTGGGCTGCGGATTCGGCGGTTGGAAGGGGCTGATTCTCTTCAGGTAACGATCATGCGGCAGATTCGTTTTGTTGGTCGAGTTCCTGCAGGAGGTTCAGGTTTTGTTCAAAGATCGACTTGAGGATGCCGGCCTCGTTTTCCAGGTGAACGCTGCCTTCTGAAGATGGGGCGTCGTCTCCGTGGTCGCTGCCGATGACTCGGAAGTTAAAGTCTGCCGTATCGGCGACGTTCCGCCGGTTTTCGGATTCGGTCAGTTCTTTTGCCAATGCTTCAGATGGTGACGTCTGCGTTCCGAACGGGACAACGTCTGCCGAGTCGTTCTCCGTGATTGTTTCAGCGGCTGCCTTGCTGATCGCTCCGAGTCGGAATGTGATTCCGAGGTTAACCCCAAAGAACTTCATGGTGGCGACACGAATGAGCAGAAAGAGGCCGACTGCAAGTAGAACACCGAGGAAAGTCGAAATGAGCTGTGCCATGGCGAGAGTCTTCACACTTGCCTGGGGGGCATTAAGTATGTTTGTGACTGCCGTTGGTGACTCATCTGAATGCGTCAGTAGTTGCGGTGCGGCATCGTAAGCGTCGACTTGTGAATTCAGGTCGTTCTCAGGCGAAGGTGATCCCTTGTCGCTGGCTGAATTGTTGGCTTGACGGCTTGCGACGAGTTCTCCGGCGTTCGGAACGACGGGGATCGTCATCGTACCGCCTTCCCGCGATGAGTCCTGGATGGTCTCATGTGGCTGAGTTGGGATGGGGCCAACATTCTGATCTTCAATGCCGTCCGGGTGGTCAATCAAACGCGGAATGATCAGGGGCCGTGACAGCTCGACATTTTGATCAGCGTCACTTTTTATCGTTGTTTTGCCGGTACGGATATCGGGATTGGTTGCAGCCACTGGCTCAATGGCCGTCCACGTTCCGAAAGACTTGAACTGCAGGTTCAGCAAACCAGCTTCATCTCCAGCGTTAGTCAATTCGCCGACGTCAGACGCCTCCTGTTGGAACTTTTCGGCACTGCTCAACGGCTTGCGGGGCCGCGCATCATCGGCGTCGGCAACGGATACCGTTCCGACAACGAGTACCGTCACACAGCATCTGAATGCGACGGCTAACACTAGTCCGGTCGATGTCGACGCGGAGCCGTTCATCAAACTGAACTCGATATGCTTGCGAATAGGTGCCAACATGAACCATTCCTGTCGCATGTGATTAGTTGGGAGCTTCCTCTGACGTGTGAAGCAGAACCAACTATCCGTGCAGTCGATAGCGCTTATCGGCATTCGGGGGTGTTCAGATTAAGTAGAATTTAACGATTGAGTAGTTTTTGACGGAACGAGAATGTTGGAGGGCTACGTTGATTTGTTGATGAAGTATTTCGTGTCGGAATCTTAATCCCGTTTCATGGATGCTGAGATTCGTCCAGACCAGGCGAAGTGTTTTGAGGCGGTTTGTGGTTCTTTGATTTGGCTGAGTAGAATTGCTGGCCTTCTGGCAGATTGCGGCTTACTGTGCGGATTCGATTGTGTTGTTTTTTTAAAACACAAATTGGGAATTAAGATAATGCGATTTCGCTTAGGCATGGCCAGTCAGGTTGCCGCATGAATTCTGATCGGAGCGTTGCCTTCTGGTCTCTTCCTTTGGGGAGTTGGTTTGCCGTTCGTGTGAGAATGAGCATCTTCTTTCCATTGCTTGCGCTGGCGTTGTGCTATCGCCTGGGGACGCCAGCAGTCGGATTGTCATTTGCACTGGTGCTGTTTGTCAGTGTCGTGGCTCACGAGTTCGGGCACGTGCTGGCCGCTCGGGTGACAGGGGGAGACGGTGACGAGATTCTGCTGACTCCAATGGGAGGGCTCGCCTTCTGTTATCCCGGTCCGACGTTTCAGTCAAAATTCTGGGCGATTGCCGGTGGGCCGTTAGTCAACGTTGGCCTTGGCCTGATTGGTCTGTTGCAGGTACTGAATTCAGCCAACACGGCACAGTGGTTTAACCCGTTTGGATTTCCAGAAGTGTCGATGGCTGGAGGACCATCAGTCGTTGTTCCGTCGTTGTGCTTGATGTTTTTTAAGGCGAACTGGTTGCTCCTGGTGATTAACCTGGTGCCGGTTCACCCGCTGGATGGCGGACGGATGCTGCAGCTTGTTCTGAGCGCAAAGCTTCGCTCCGATGTTGCCAGGGTCTGGTATCTCAGAGCCGGTGCGACGGTTGGTGTGTCGATGGTTTTCGGCGGTTTGATGTCTGACAATACGTGGGTGATGGCTGCTGGTGCATTGGTCATTCCGCTGAATCTTGTTGAATCGTTTCAGATGCAGAGGCAGGAATACGGCGAAGAATCGTTCATGGGTTACGACTTTTCGCAGGGATATACGAGTCTTGAGCAGTCCAATACGGACGAGTTTGAAGCAGATGACCAGCCGGGCGTCCTTGCTCGTTGGCGAGCTCAGCGGGAAGAAGAAAAGCGTCAGAAACAGGAAGAAGAAGATCGCGACATGGAGCGGCAGCTTGATCTGCTTCTTGAAAAACTTCACACGCATGGCGACGGTTCAATGACCGCCACTGAAAAACGCCGCTTGCAGGATATAAGCGAGCGGTTGCGTCAGCGGGGCCGGCCATCCTGACGTTTATGTGGCGTTGCTGTGTTACGTGTTTCATGATCGTTTTCGATCACGGAAAACTGGGTAGCTGTTCTGCCATACCTGTTGTTTTTGTGGTCGAATTTACGACTGAAGTGTCAGTTGGTTGATGGCTTTAAGAGGCAGCTCGATCGTATAGATCAGGTCGGCTGCTGCGTTCTTCGAGCCCGACAACTGGCCATTTTGTTTTCAACTGTTGTTCGTGTTAGGGTCGGGTCGATTCGCAATCTCTGGACTTCGTTGAATTGAAGACATCAAACATTGGTTGTGGATCGCCAGTGCGCCCGTGGCCCACATTGGAGACGCGGATATGAATACTGTCCCAGTTGGATTCTGTGGCGTCGTTTATAAAGCGGACTGCTTCTGCATGTGAAAATTCCGCTGAAGGTTTTTCGCAGGTGTGGCACATGTGCTGAACGCAGGCAGAGGCGTCACGACAAAATATCCAGTTACGGCATTTGGTTTTGTTCGCAGAGCAGCGAAATGGGATGACGTTAGACTCGCGACGCGTAAGGCATTGCAGGCAGAATAAAACCTGGTTCCATGATGTGAAAAACTGCTTAGACCGGCGCCGCGATCAGCAGCATCAGCACGGCCATACACGTAATAAACGTGAAGCTTGTGTAGTCTGATCCGATCTGGAAATGACGCTTCCTGGTCATGCGGCAGAAGATTCGGCACGCAGGAACGCATGGTTTTTGACGAAACCACGGCATTTACATCGGTGATGCTGAGACTTGCGTAGTCGCTTTGCAGAGCCAATGTTGAGAAACCCGGTGGGGCGTCGCTGTCTGCCGCAAGGTTATTTGTGGGCGTCTCGATTCACGTCAACGTGGCGTTCGCACTGCTATTTGAAGTCGAACGGCCAATTGAGCGTCGCTCGAAATTCCCCGTCGGAACTGCTGCTGTTTCCGCCGACTCCGGTGCCGTAGCCAAATGAGAAATACTTGCCTTCGTGAAGGTCAAAAGTGACTCCGGCGAGGATGTTTGCAACGTCTCGATCCTGCGAGATGTCAAACAGACGATAGCTGTTTCCTCGCACCTGCGAGCCGTCGCTGAAGCCTTTGTCAAAATGGAATTCCATGACCGGAGCCCAGCGGCGAATCATGCTCTCGTCGTCGGTGTCGGACCAGTAGCCAGCGGAGACGTCCCACAGCAGGTGCGACGCGTCTCGGATTCGGCCAACCTGCTGAAGGCCCATTCCGTCGAGATTGAGTTCCGCTCCGTTGCGTCCGGCCGGCAGGTCGTACTCGATAAAGCTTTGCATGAAGAAGTGTTCATCAGGCACGAGCGCCATCGCAAGAAACGGTTTCATATGAAGAGATTCGTTGACGAGTCGTACAAGGCGGTTGCCGGCTTCCGAGTTAACCTCGACATCGCTGCCCGTTGGAAGTGACAGGCCGAGTCCGCCTGAAATTACCATGTGCTCGTTTGAGCCGAGTTCATGCTTGAGAATGACAAGGGCGTTCCCGGCTTCTGTCTGGGATGCTCCACGGCCATTTTCGAGGACGAGCTGATGGTCCATCGATGCTGCGAAAGGAAGTCTTACTTCGAGTGATAACTCGCCTTCACCAATCGTCTTTTCAATACCAATTGTATATCGGTCAAAATTTTCGGAGCGATTAAATGGCACGCCATTTTTGACGAGCGAGTAATCAAAGTACAGCCGGTTGGTTGGCACGGCGCTGGTGTTGGCTCCGACGCTCGATCGACCGAGTAGTCCGTCAGCACTTGGGCTGGGGATTGGTAAATTGACGACGTAGTCAAAGGCGTAAAAAGCGTCGAGCATCTCGCCAGCGACTAACGGTTGATTCAACGGTGCAACAGATTCTGTACGACCGGATCGAATCACGCCGCTGGTTGTCGGGTCAAAGACTGTTTGCCCATTAATCGTGCTGGCTGCCTGGAAGGCTGTGTCGATGGCGGTGTTGTAGGTGCCCGGCGGCGGTTGGACTCCCACAATATCGTAAGGCTGAAGTGTTGCAGCGAAAGCTGCGTTGACTTCATCCAGTGTTTGCGTCGTTGTGAAAGTGGCGGTGTCAGTGATAGTGCCGACAACGTTCTGTGGTGGAAGGCTCAGTTGCTGCCGAAAAAGTGTCTGAAGGCCTCCAACTGTCGAGACGGTTCCGGGTCGATTGATGTTGACCGGACCGGCTCCGCTGAACGTGACAGGAACGCCGCCTGCTCCGAGTGCTCCCAGTGCGTTGTCTTGTGGGGCGACGATCAACCGGTCGATCGGAAACATTAGGCGTCCGTTGCCGGGGCCGCGTGAGAAGCTTCCAATCATCGGTGGAATTTCGAGATGATGATGCCCGCCACCGTGTGAATTGCCATGCCCGCCACCGTGTGAATTGCCATGATCGCCACCGTGCGAATCGCCACCGTGGGAATCGTCATGTGCTCCGCCGTGAGGGGCGACGTGGAATTCGGCAGGAGAGTCGTCGTGCTCACTCAGTTGAAGGTGCCGTGCTGAGCGATCGCCGTGGGCCTTCAGGTGTTCCGGAGTATCGTGGTCTGTTTTGTTCGGATCTCTGGTGGGCTCATCAGGTGCCGGTGGAGCCGGAACGTTGTTTTGCTCTTCAATCGAAGATATCACCGGAACGAATGAGGCGGCCTGATCCTGTTGCTGCTGGAAATCTATCGGAAGAAAGTAGCCGTCCTGAGCAATGGCCGTCGAGCAGTACAATGCCGCGACCATTATCCCGGACCAGGTATGCGCAATTTGTAAGCGAGGTGGCGGTGATTTCTTTTTGACTGTTCTGGCGAAGTGTTTCAGCCATCTCACGGACATTGCATCTCTCCAGCGCCGGACCGACTTTTTGAGCTGTACCTGGTGCGCAAGCTTGGCCACTGAGGCAGCCTCAATTGAGATCGGCAGATTCACCAGTTGGAATAACCCCGAGATCCGGATCAGTCAAAAAAAACAGCAGAATCGGCATTATTCGCGATGGACTTTCACCGGATTGCTGTGCGGTGCGTACAGATCTGCAAGCTGGTCTGGGGAGACACCAAGGTATTCAGCGGTGAGGAGACACCAGTTTCGAAGCGTCTGCCGGATCGCTCCGTGTTTCTGCCAGCGGCGAGCGCTGACGTGCAGTGGCCCTGGCAGCAGTGCCAGCCGCCCGACATCGCGCAGAGACTTCATGAGCTGCACATCTTCCATGAGTCGCACCGGGGGAAAGTGTCCAAGAGCCTCAAAGACGTCTCGCCTGAGAAAAATCCCCTGATCTCCATACGCGATGCGAGTGCAGCAGACACGTAACGAATCTCCCGCTTCAACCAGCCGATAGAGCAGCCCGTTCGCATCGATCCGGTGCTGAAATGCTCCGCCAGGTATTGTGGGCGACTTTAACGTCTGCTCGATTTGTGATCGCCCTTCGGGCACGAGCCATGAATCGGCATGCAGGAACAGCAGCACATCACCGGTTGCCGCGGCTGCTCCCGCGTTCTGCTGCAAAGCTCGCCCGCGTGGAGAATCGATGACCTGGCAGTCGAGTTTCTGTGCGATGGAGACGGTGTCATCTGTACTGCCTCCGTCGGCGACAATTACCTCGTGCGGTGAAAGGGCGAGCGATGTTTCGATCGCCCGTTTAATCGACTCAGCCTCGTTCAGGGCCGGGATGATGACAGAAAGTTTCACCTGGTGAGCATCATCCTGATTTGTGGCATCGACCGATGGAGTCGTAATGAGCTGCTTGCAGCTCGGTGACGCGAGACGCTGCGTCCGCAGGCCAGTTAGAAATGCCTCGAACCGGTCCGAGCGATGCAGCGATGGCCTTTCCGAGCTTTATTTCGAGATCGTCAATCTGCGTCGACTTTGAGGTGTTGACCTGGAAGGCCTCGGCAAGATCGATCAGCCCGAGAATCGCTGGTGCATGCGTTGAGCGTTCCAGAATGATACTACCATGTTGAAGCACGGCCCCTTTGCGGCGCCGCTGAGCGCTGCCAACAACTTTGTGCCCGGCGCAGTGGATGTCATGCCGGTCACCTCGGACGAAGCAGAGGAAAGGCTCGTCAGCTTGCGCGTTGTCTTCGCCCCGCATGGCGCAGCCAGCTCCGAAGTGGCCGAGCACTTTGATAATGGCAGAGTGGACTCGCCCGTAAAGTTCGGTTGGAATTTTCGTCAGCGAATCATCGGCTGGAAGAACTAGTGAGTAGGTCAGTTCATGATGATGCAGGATGGCGCCGCCGCCTGATAATCGTCGCACGGCTGCGATATTTTTAAACTTCGTTCGCAGGACCTCAGCATCCGAATTCTGGAAGTAGCCGAGCGACACGGTCGGTTCGATCCATCGATACATCCGCACGGCCTTCAAGCCCTCTGCGAGAGCGGCTTCAAGCAGGTGCTCGTCCGTGGCCATGTTGCACGAACCCGTCCGCGGCTCCGCTTCAACGTGAAGGAGTACCTCGTTGTTGTGTTGGAACGACGACTCAGGCATTGAGTGATTCCAGAATTTCAGATGCGGCTCGGTTGCCGTGGTAGAAGGCTTCTTCGAACAACGGAATACCACTCAAAGCGCTATGTGCAAAGTGGACGTTTCGAAAAGGTTTTGAGCATTCGGTACGGGCTGGTCCGCTGATGAATCCGGGGGTCGGACGAATCATCGCGTGTCCCCACCGCATGATGTCAAGCCGTTTGGTCAGCCTGCGGATTTCCGGGTGTGCGCGCTCAAGGTCGGTTAGCACGACGTCTGCGCAATCTTCCCACGAAAGTCTAAACAGTCGCTCGCGGGCAGCTTTGGGTGAGGCGTCACAAAGCGGGAAGTAATAAGTCAGGATCGTTGGCCCACGATCGATGCCTCTCTGATGAGTCGCCGTGACGTAACCGAGCGACGGGCTGTCATGAATAACGTTGTCCCAGTTCATGACGAAGCTGTCGTTTGATGGTCGATCGTCAAGGTGCAGGTTTGCCACCAGCCAGCTACCGAATTCGAAGTCTTTGATGCTGGACGGTCCAAATTCGTGATAGTCGGCGATCAGGTGAGCCGTCAAAAACGGCGGTGCTGCTACGATGACATGCCGAGCCTTCCAGCCGTGAACTTCAGGCGGCGAGTTGGCCAGGGGGGATGAGTTCGCCGTTTGGAACGCAATGGTTTTCGTGGATTTTTCATCGCCGGTTGCGGTATTTTCCGGCGGTATAATCTGAGATACGGCGTGTCCGGTCAGAATGTGATCAGCGACGTACTTTCGAAGATGAGCAACGAGGCGTCCGTTACCTTCCGGCCATGTGATGAAAGATTGCGAGGCGACACCGGGTTTGCTGATGCGAGCGGCGAAGTAGAAGATGCCCGCCCAGGCACTGGTTTGATCACTGTTGAGTCCGTAGTCGTCCCGGCAGGCGTAGTCGACGTACCACTTAAGGTGTCGTGACGTCCAGCCCTGATCGGTCATCCATTGCAGCATGGACAGCTTGTCGAGTGCCATGATTTCGTCATCGGTCGAACAATCGGCGACCGGGATCGAGAATGCTCTTTTTCCGTCTGAGTCTCTCCACGCTACCCAGCGGTCGATCGCTGTCTGAAATGATTTGAGCTGAGTGATGTCGTCGTCTGACGCCTGCGCCCGGGGAAACGGACCTTCCTGCCATTTTCCGTCGAGGAACAATCGTTCCTGAGGATCGCGACAAAGAAACTGCTCGGCGACGATCGGTGTCCCGTCAGCGCTGCGGCCTTCGAGCAGGTCCATTTCGTCCAGCAGGTTGATCAGTTCGGTGTTGTGCGGAAGTGCGACTGGCAGGTAGTGAGCGGCCCACGGGTAGGCGACGACGGGTGATTTGCCGCTGATCGCCGTGCCGCCGACTTCGGGTTCCAGTTCGAGCAGAACGAAATCTACGCCCGCCTGCTTAAGCTTGCGAGCGGCACTCAGACGAGCGACTCCGCCGCCAACGATGACGACGTCCGTTATCTTCCAGGCATCGTCCGACAGAGCAGGGCGGTAACCGTCGCGAAGTTTGTGGCCGGCGTGGTGCGATGTCCCGACGAAGCCGCCTTCGGCTGGAAGCTTCGGAGTCGAAAGGCTGCAGCCTGAAGACAGCACAAACGGCATGCCCAGGAATGACGCAAGTAGCTCGCGTCGGTTCATCGCGTCCTTCCAAATTAACTATAAGGCATATCAAACGTGACCTATTTTCGCTTCGGGCCGACCAGTTCAACCAGATTGCCGTCTGGGTCTCGGATCACCGCCAGAAACATACCGTTTGGTAGTGCGACCGGACCTTTGGCAATCGGCTTGACATTGCCGGCGGCGGCGCGGGTGAGCGAAGCGTCGATATCGGACACCCAGATCGTTGAATAGCTCATCCCGAGCGACGAGTGAATGAACGCGTGATCGACTTTCCTGCCAGGAGCCTCTTTGATCTGCATCAGTTTCAAGCGAGTTGCGTTGGACGATCCCTGAGTGACCAGAACGTGAACATGCAGGTCGTGGTTGTCGACGAGCCCTGCGTCTGCAGCAAGACTTGCTGGTACGTCGAAGCCGTCAATTTCTTTCATCCCGACGACGTCCTTGTAAAAGACAACTGACTTGTCGACATCGCTGCAAACAATTCCAAAGTCGATGGTCCCACGAGAGAACTCGACAACCATCTTTTCTTCGGCATCGGTCGAATTATTTGTGAGAAGTACAGTCAGGCCTGACGTGGCTAGAAGCAGTGTTAAAACGGCAATGGAGTTTTTCATGTTGTTGTCCGAATGTTTTACGTACCACGAATGGACAAGAAGAGACACGAATTTCAGAGCATCAAATGAGAGACGAGATCAGTGTTTCTTGGTGTGCAGTCGTGTGTTCTCAGAACTGCGATAGGATCAGGGCGGGCACTTCCCACCTGAAACGTTTTGGCGGGCAGTGGCCACCTTACGGTTAAATCATGTAGTCCGTCATGCGGCCAAGGATTCGATCGACGAGTTCCTGGGGAAGGTCGATCGCCGGTGAGTATGTTGGGTCGCGGTCGGACGGGTTGATGCCGCAGTAGACTGACCATGGTCCGAGGTGTCGCCAGCGTCCAGCTCGCTTGGGTTCGCTGGGGAGGACGGGCGTCGTACAGCGATTGCAACCGATTGTTGTGAAGCCTTGCGAGTGCAGAGGGTTGACGATGACGTCGTTCTCTTTGATGTAAGCGTCCAGGTGATCGTCGTCAAATTCGGCCAGTGGGTTGATGCGGACGGTGTTTGTTTCGACGTCGATCGAGAGGATTGGGCAGACGGCTCGTTTGCCGCCGTCGCTGCGTCGGAGACTGCCGATGAAGGCGTCGTACTGGTCGCCGACCTTGCGCAAGGGTTCGACCTTACGAGTGTGACAGCATTGTTCCTGGCCTTCTGATGTCAGATAGAGCACGCCGTGTTTTTCGGTCTGCTCTTCCATCGTCAGCTCGGGACGCAGCGTGATGACGTTGAGCCCGTATTCGTTGATGATGCGGTCGCGAGTGTCCAGCGTCTCCTGAAACATGACTCCCGTATCGACAAACAGCGTTGGAATGTCGGCTCCGCTGGACTTGATCATATGGCAGACGACCGTGCCTGATTTCTGCATAGCGGAAATTGATGCCACGCGGTCGCTGAACGTCTGCTTCGCCCACTGCAGAAGTTCCTGCGGCGTACGTTGTTCGAATTTATGATTCAGATCGACCAGATCTGCCTGTGAGAGGCGAGCCATCTTATAAAACCTGTGAGATAAGGATTCGTTGATCGGCCCCTGTGGGCACAGCCGAAATTACGGAAATTAACCTGAATTGTTCCATTACAATGTACTGCGGACCTTTTATTGATTGGGCGTACTGAGGGTCAACCGTTTGTTTGGTTTGCGATTTCTGGTCGTTCGCGTTGATATTCTGATCACCGGATACGTTCGACGATGAACTCGGGCCATTCTCCTTGAGAATCGCTGATCGTGATCGCGCCGGAAACTCGTGACATGATGGCTGGTACTTTTTGATCGGCAAAAACACGGGCAAGTGGATCACCCGCCGAGACTTCGTCGCCGATTTTTGCTCGCATGTCGATCCCGACGGAATGATCGACCGAATCACCTATCTGACGCCTTCCGCCGCCGAGATCGATGACGGCCATGCCGAGAGCCTCCGTGTCCATTCTGGTGACGAATCCCGACCGTTCTGCGACAACGACTTGTTCCCGCGCGACCTGGTAACCGATTTTCAGATCGCCGCCCTGAGCGACCACCATCTGTTCGAAGACTTCGCGTGCGGCCCCGGAATCCAGCCGGTCACTCAGTAGTGATTCGGCGGCCGTCGGGTCGGCACAACGCTCGGCCGAAACCAGCAGTTCGGCGCCCAGAGCCAGCGTGACGTAACGTAGATCGTCAGGGCCTTCTCCGGCCAGGCAGTCCAGAGTTTCGTCCAGTTCGACGGCGTTTCCGCACATTCGACCCAGCGGCTGATTCATATCAGTGACCAGGGCCGTCGTGCGGACCCCCATTCGCTGGCCCGCTCGGACCAGCGAATTTGCCAGTTCGACGCCCTGGTCGCGAGTTTTCATGAACGCTCCACTGCCGCATTTGACATCCAGAACCAAGGCGTTCAGCGACTCGGCCAGCTTCTTGCTCATGATGCTGGCGGTGATCAGCGGGATGGACGGCACCGTCGCCGTGACATCTCGCAGTCCGTAAAACTTGCGGTCTGCGGGGACAAGGTCTTCTGTCGCTCCAGTGATGACGCAGCCGACGCGTTCAACGATGGCCTGCATTTCTGTAATCGACAAGTCGGTGCGGAAGCCGGGAATCGATTCCAGCTTGTCGAGTGTCCCCCCGGTCGGGCCGAGGCCTCGCCCGGAAATCATCGGCACTCGCAACCCGCACGAAGCCAGCAGCGGAGCCAGCACCAGTGAGACCTTGTCGCCGACTCCACCAGTAGAATGCTTGTCTACAACAGCCGCTCCGGCCGGCCATTCCAGACGCACGCCCGACAGCAGCATTTCCTGAGTCAACGCGGCTGTTTCCTCGTCTTCCATTCCCTGGAAAAAAATGGCCATTGCCAGAGCCGACATCTGGTATTCCGGGATACTACTGTCTACAAATCCCCGAATAACAAACGCGATTTCGTCGCGTGTCAGCGTGTGTCCATCCCGTTTACGGGCGATGAGTTCTGCTGGCGTCACCGAGTCGTCCTCTAGCCGCATTTTGTGATGTGTAAATTGCTGATTTTACGCAGAAACCAGAGGGGCAGGACGCGTGTCTGTCTGAGTAGTCAGCGGCTGACTTCAACAGTGGTTTTTCGTATAAGCAGCAACTATAAGGCCGCCGTCATGCCGCTCACCAGGCAACCCATGCTATATAACGCCGGAAGACAGTGAAATCATGAGCAATCTTCAGCAAGCTGACCCCGATATCTGGGCCGCCATTCAGACCGAAGAAGTTCGTCAGAAAGAGGGCCTCGAGCTGATTGCGTCGGAAAATTACACCAGCGCCGCAGTCATGGAAGCAGCCGGTACGTGCCTGACCAACAAATATGCAGAAGGCTACCCGGAAAAACGATATTACGGCGGCTGCGAGAATGTCGATGTCATCGAATCCATTGCTCGAGACCGTGCCTGCGAACTCTTCGGAGCTGACCACGCCAACGTTCAGCCACACGCCGGCTCGCAGGCCAATATGTCGGTTTACCTGACGGTGCTGAATCCGGGTGACACATACCTGGCGATGAGCCTCGACCATGGCGGGCATCTAACCCACGGATCGAAGGTCAACTTCTCTGGGAAAATCTACAACGCCATTCCGTACGGAGTCCGGGAAGACAACCACCAGATCGACTTCGATAACGTCGCGGCACTGGCTCGCGAGCACAAGCCGAAGCTCATCGTTGCTGGGGCCAGCGCTTACCCACGCGAAATCGATCACGGCAAGTTCGCCGAGATTGCCAGAGAAGTCGGCGCATTGTTCATGGTCGACATGGCTCACTACGCCGGCCTCGTTGCGGGTGGCGTTCATAACAACCCGGTCGAGTGTGCCGACTTCGTCACCTCGACGTCGCACAAGACGCTGCGAGGTCCACGGTCAGGTTTTGTTCTCTGCAAAGAAGAACGCGCCAAAGGCATCGACAAGACGGTCTTCCCTGGTATGCAGGGCGGGCCGCTGTGCCACGTCGTCGCTGCCAAGGCGATCTGCTTTGGAGAAGCTCTCAAGCCGGACTTCAAAGAGTACGCTCAGCAGGTTGTTGCCAACGCTAAAGTGTTGTCCGACGTTCTGATGACCGGGGGAATCTCAATCTCCTCCGGCGGAACCGACAACCACCTCATGCTGTGCGACGTTACAAAGATCGACCTGACCGGCAAGATCGCCGAACAGGCTCTTGACCGAGCGGGCATCACCGTTAACAAAAATATGATCCCCTTCGACCAGCGATCCCCGTTCGACCCCAGCGGCATCCGTATCGGCACGGCGGCACTGACGACGCGAGGCATGAAAGAAGACGAAATGCGTAAGATCGGCGACTGGATCCTCGAAGTTCTTCGCAACGCCGACAACCACGACATCGTCAATCAGGTTCGCGAAGAAGTCCGCGACTTCGCCAAAGTCTTCGCCGTGCCGGGTGTCGTTTAGAATTTGCTAAGCAGCGAAGTTACACGAAATATCTATCTCCGCTGTCGTCTGGAAGGTGCGGTAGCCCACTTGCAATGGACACCTGATAATACGTTTTCAGACGGCTGGTTTTGTCTGATGCTGTTCTTCTAATTCGTCAGGTGTTCAGCATCCGAGCGTTTGATGGATCCTCGTGGAATTGCAGAAAGCGTCGATGTACGGGAAGACGTTGAGCCTTGCCCGGGTAATTAAGTTGTCGAAGGAACTCGAACATCGTCCTCTCGTGCTTGAGCGTTCAGCCATGGCGGCATTGTCGTGGCAGCAACCCGTGCGACTCATTGAGCAGGTCACGTTGAGAGTTTTCAGAGTCTGCTGATAGTCGTCGCTGGTATATTGCGAGTCGCGATCGCTGTGATGAAGCAGACCGTTCGTGTCAGGCTTCCATAACTGGACAGCGTTACGAAGAGTCGAACTGACCAGTGGTGTGGCGAGACTGTCAGAGATCGCCCAGCCCACGAACTTACGGCTGAACAGGTCCAGAACAACAGTCAGATAAACCCAACCGTCAGCCGTCGGCAGGTACGTGATGTCGGTTACCCACTTTCTGTTTGGAGCGACTACTCGAAAGGACTGATTGAAAACGTTTGGTGCGGCCGCCTTTGCTGGATCAGAAACCGTTGTCGTCGGCGAGAACTTCTTTGAGACCTTAACGCCGATCGGCTCACTCGTACTGG
>JACLAC010026687.1_pt1 | contig 45709 bp, 42 predicted proteins | sample 8027881 | NCBI WGS metagenome assembly JACLAC01 (sample SAMN15725517, study PRJNA655200) | protist metagenome | isolation source: fluorescence activated cell sorting (FACS) single amplified genomes of... | place: Spain: Blaines Bay Microbial Observatory, Mediterranean Sea | collected 2016-01-19 | reverse complement strand
TTATCTTGATGAGATTGATATTGCAAATACATTTGAGCTTAGAAAAAAAGGATTAATGAATATAAAAAATATATCAGATGATTATGGTATGTTTTTTGCGTGGGATTATACTAAAACACAATGCATGTGGATGAAGAATACCCCAGCTGAACTTAATGTTGCTTACATTAATAAAAATGGAAAAATAATTGAAATCCATCACATGGAACCTTTTTCGGAGGAATCTGTATGCTCCTCAAAACCAGTCTTATATGCACTTGAAGTAAAGAAGAATTGGTTCAAGCATAATAAAGTTGAAGTAGGCGATATTATTAAAATAAATAACATACTGAACGATGATAACTAGACAAGATTTCAATAACTTTGTAGATAAGGGATTTAATATCATTCCTATTGCAAAAAAAATCTATAAAGATAATGAAACTCCTTTATCTATTTATTCCAGATTAAATCAAGATGAGAATTCTTTTCTTCTTGAGTCTGTTGAAGGGGGAATTAAGTGGGCCCAATACTCTATCTTGGGAATTGATTGTAAAGAATATATTAAGGTTTTAGGCAATACTGTTGAAACTTTTCAAGACAACAATCTAGACAGCTATCAATCTGAGGATCCTCTTGGCGAGGTAAGCAACCTCACATCAAAATATCACTCACCTGGCATAGATAACCTTCCAAGGTTTTATGGAGGTTATGTTGGTTTTTTTGCGTATGAAAGCTCTAGATATGCTGAAAAGAAAATTGATAGCCTTCAACCAAAAGAATCAAAATTTAAAGAACATATGCCAGAAATTTATCTGGTGAAATCTGATAAATTAATTGTTTTTGATAATACTGATAATTCCATTCAGCTTGTTTATAACGTTGATCCATCTTCATGCTCATATGATGAAGCTTTAAATATTCTTGAATCTATGGAAGAAATTTTCCTTATTGAAAAAGATAATCAATTATTAGATTTTAAAAAACCAACTGGCCAACTAGAGTTCAATTCGAATTTTAAAAAAGATGAATATCTTAACGGGGTAAAAAAGATTAAAGATTACATTCTTGAGGGTGATGCTTTTCAGGTGGTTTTAGCTCAAGATTTTTCTTTGCCTTTTGATTCAGATGCTTTTGAACTATATAGAGCCCTCAGGGTTCTTAATCCATCTCCATATATGTACTATCTAAATCTAAAAGAATGCAAGGTTGTTGGCGCATCTCCAGAAATATTAATAAGACTTGAACAAGATAAAGTAACATTAAGGCCAATTGCAGGCACACGAAAGCGAGGCAAAACTATAGATGAAGATAAAGGTAATGAGACCGATCTTCTAAATGATCCCAAAGAAATCGCAGAGCATCTTATGTTAATAGATTTAGGTCGAAATGATGTTGGCAAGATATCTGAAATTGGTTCTGTAAAAGTTACTGACAAGATGATTATTGAAAAATATTCTCATGTCATGCATATAGTTTCAAATATAACAGGACAATTATTGACTAATTTGAATTATATGGATGCAATCAAAGCATCTTTGCCTGCAGGAACATTGTCAGGAGCTCCAAAAATAAGAGCAATGGAGATTATAAATGAGATCGAGCCTAGCTCAAGAGGTATATACGGAGGCGCAATTGGATATATATCTTGGAATGGTGATGTCGACACAGCAATCGCAATAAGAACAGCTGTTATAAAAGACAGTATTATCCACGTTGGTGCAGGAGCGGGTGTAGTCGCAGACTCAATTCCTGAAAAAGAATGGGAAGAGTGCAAACAAAAGGCAAAAGTCTTTCTAGATGCTCTGGAGATGATCCAATGATTCTGGTTATAGATAACTACGATAGTTTTACATACAACCTTGTTCATTATGTTGGAGAAATAGAATCTGATATAAAAGTAATAAGAAACGATGAGTGTAGTGTTTCGGAAGTTTTGGAAATGAATCCTAGAAAGATAATTATTTCCCCCGGACCATGCACGCCTCTTCAGGCTGGAATTTCAGTTGAGCTAATTAAGTCTGTTAATATTCCAGTTCTTGGGATATGCCTAGGACATCAATCTATAGGAGCAGCATTTGGAGCTGAAATAATAAAAGCTCCATTACCTATGCATGGAAAAAAATCTATCATTAAACATAATGGTGATGATATATATAAAGGCATAAATGAGCTTTACTCTGTAGTTAGATACCATAGTTTGATTATAAAAAAGGAAAGCCTCCCCAAGGAATTAATCATTACAGCCACAATAGAAAATGATCCAGACCTCATTATGGGAGTTAAGCACAAAGACAAACCAATATATGGTTTTCAATTTCATCCAGAATCCATAGATACTGAGCATGGAAGGGACTTAATTAAAAATTTTGTAGCATTATGAAAGACATTATTAACCAGCTTAATAAAAAATTAGATCTAAATTTTTTAGATATGCAGCAAGCCATAAATAATATTATGACTGGAGCCGTAGATGATATAGAGATTGAAAATTTCTTATTGTTATTGAATGCAAAAGGCATAACAGAGACAGAGATATCTGCTGCAGCGTCAGTTATGCGGGATAAATCTCTTAAGTTTGATGTTGGCACACTTGACCATATAGACACTTGTGGCACAGGTGGGTCAGGCCTGCATACATTTAACTGTTCAACAGCATCTTCGTTTGTTGCTGCTGCTAGCGGAGCTTCTGTTACAAAACATGGCAATAGGGCTGTGTCTAGTAAATCAGGCAGTGCTGATTTTTTAACTGCAGCAGGTGCAAATATTGCACACGATAGAGAAAAGCTGCTCAATGTTTTTCATGAAGTTGGCTTTGTTTTTTTATTTGCCCCTCTGCATCATGACTCTATGAAATATGTAATGCCTGTAAGGCAAAAAATTGCTAAGAAAACAATATTCAATCTTTTAGGACCTCATACAAATCCATGCGGGGCAAAAAGACAAATAATAGGCGTTTATGATCAATCGCTGGTTGAGACGTTTTCATCAGTAGCAAAACATCTTGATATGAATAGGGTTCTTATAGTGCATGGGGAAGATGGGCTAGACGAAATTACCATTACAGGAAAAACTTTTGTATCTGAATTAAAAAATAATGAGATAAACAACTATGTAATTTCACCTAAAGACTTTGGACTTTCCTTAAGGAGTTTTGAGGAGATAGCTGCAAACTCTCCAGAACAGAGCCTCGAACTAGTTAATGAAGCATTTTCTGGAAAAGAATCAGCTGTTCAGGACATGATTGCTTTAAATGCAGGAGCAGCGATATATCTTGCCAATAAAGCCGAATCTATAAAAGATGGCATAGAGCAAGCCTTTGCTTTGATGAATAATGGAGAGGCCGCAAATAAGCTCAATGCTTATATTAGGGCATCAAATCAATAATGAGTATTCTAAGAGAGATTGTAATTAACACTAAGGCTAAGCTTGAAGAAAAGAAGAAGCTTGTCTCATTGGATGATCTTAAAAAAGAGATTAATGAATTAAATCTAGAAAATCCTAGATTTAAGCAGAGCTTAACTGAAAAAGATGAAGCTATAATCGCAGAAATTAAAAAAGCCTCTCCCAGCGCTGGAATTATTGCAGAAGATTTTGATCACATAAAAAAAGCAAAAGAATATGAAGAATTGGGTGCAGTTGCTCTTTCAATTCTTACAGAGGAAAACTACTTTCTTGGGAGTCCAAAGTACCTCAAAGAAGTAAGAAAAATCACTCAATTACCCATACTTAGAAAAGATTTCATGATTGATGAGTATCAAATCTATGAAGCAAAATTAATGGGCGCAGATTGTATTCTTCTTATAGCAAGTATTCTGAATGATGAAGAAATTAGTCACTTTATTAATTTGGCTGAGAATCTCAAACTAGATTATTTGATAGAAGTTCATGACAAGATCGAGCTTGATAGGGTAAAGATGTTTGAGAATGCGATAATCGGAGTAAATAATAGAAATTTAAAAACATTTGAGGTAGATATTCAAAATTCTATAAATTTAAAACAGGAATTTGACGGCAAAAATATATTTGTATCAGAATCCGGTATTAAAAATAGCAGCGATATCGAAATGCTTAAAAGTAATGGCATTAATGTATACCTAATTGGTGAGAGCTTAATGAGAGGAAAGCTTCTTTGAAGTTAAGAGAATGGCAAGAAACTGCTTTTCCATTATGGTGGAATAGGAAGAGGGGAATTGTAAAAGTTGTTACCGGAGGGGGCAAAACAGTATTTGCTATTCATTGCCTTAAGCAATATCTAGAAGAAAATCCAAATAATTCTATTTTAATTGTTGTTCCTTCAATTGCATTATTAGATCAATGGTATGAAGGCTTATTGCAATCTTATGATGCCAATCAACTATCATTAAATGGTGGTGGAGAGCATCTAGAAGAGCTTTCGATGATCACAATTTCAACAATTGATTCAGTAAAAAATATTATTGACAAGTTTGATGCATCTCAGACTCTGCTTATAGTAGACGAGTGCCACAAAATTGGTACAGAAAAAAGAGGAGAAACACTCACAAATTACTGGCACGCAACTCTCGGCCTGTCTGCAACACCGGAAAGAGATTATGACGATAATTTTTACATTATTATAAAAAAAATTCTGGGCGATATTATCTTTGATTACGATTACATTGATGCAAGAGAAGACGAAGTTATTGTTAATTTCAAGTTGCTTTATGCATATGCTGCAATGACCCCAGAAGAGGAAGATGAATATAAAAAATTTACTAAAAGCATTCAAAGAAGGGCAGCCACTATAGGTGGAAATAATTTGAATGATTACCCGCTCAAGATGATGATCTTTAACAGGGCAAGAATGGTAAAAAACTCAAAAAATAGAATACCTTTTGGAATTGAGCTACTACAAAAATATAAACGAGACAGCTGGATAGTTTTTACAGAGAATAAAAAACAAGCTAAAGAATTCAATACAATTATTAATACCAAAGGATATCAATCAGCAATTTACAATACAGATCTCGATGCTTCAGAAAGAGAAGAAAATTTAAATAACTTCAAGAGCGGCAATTTAAATGTCTTGGTTAGTTGTACTGCTTTAGATGAAGGATTTGATATGCCTGAGGCAGATGGAGCCATGATACTAAGCGCTTCATCATCTAAAAGGCAAAGAATTCAGAGAATGGGTAGGGTGTTAAGAATAACTGCAAATAAACAAAATGCTCTCATAGTTACCGTATATTCATCTAAAACAGAGTATGAAAAATTGAGAGAAGAATCCAATCGATATCAACTTGAAGGAGTGCCAATTAAGTGGCAACAAATGAAATAGTCTAGGTGACTATATATATGTGCTAGAGGATGTCATTATCTTGGCAGTGTATTCCATAATTTTTTTTGTCGGTTTAGTAAGTTCTTCACTACCACTTTCTTCAGCCTGTTTCGCATGCGTATCTTCATCTTCACGCATTGTTTTAAGTATATCTATGGTGTCCTGATCTTTTGGTGAAATCTTATCGAGATGCTTATCAATATGCTTTACAACCTGCTTTTCAGTCTCTTCAACAAAGCCCAAGCTTATTTTTTCTCCCATATTTCCAAATATAGCGCCTATAGCAAAGGACCCTACATACCAAATAGGATTAAAAACAGAGCTCCTGCCATCAAGCTCATCTAATCTTCTTTTGCACCAGATTAAGTGATCCGTTTCTTCTTCTCCGGCCTCAATAAGGTGCTCTCTAATTTCCTGATCTTTACACACCATAGCTTGACCTCTGTACAAGGCTTGTGCAGCAACCTCACCAGCCAAGTTAACTCGCATCATTTGAATAGATAAATTCTTCTCTTGTTTAGTAAGTTCTTCACTTTTGCTAGATTTCTCACTGACTGGATATTCTCTATTAGTGCCTGGTTTTGAGTTGGACAAAGTTTTTAATGCGATATCACATTCGTTAATAATGTTATCTATTAAACCCATTTAACACCCATATAAATACCTTTATAACCTATATCTTTTCTATGGTAAGAATTTTCAAAGCTAACCTTATTCACTAATTCATATGCTTTTTCTTGTGCTTTTTTGAGATCATCTCCAAGTGCAGTAGCGCAAAAAACTCTTCCCCCAGATGTTAATACTTTGCCATCTACTAACTTGGTACCTGCATGAAACAGTTTAGAACCTGAATCATCTCCTTGTTCAATTAGAACTTCTTTATCTGAAGCATATTTCTCAGGATATCCTCCTGAGGCTATAACAACACCGCAAGCAGACATTGGGTTCCATTTAATTTCATGTTGTTCCATCTCATCATTAATAGCGCTCATGCAAAGTTCAACAAGACTTGATTCAAGCCTCATTAGAATAGGCTGAGTTTCTGGATCGCCAAATCTGCAGTTGAACTCAAGAACTGTAATATCATCACCATCAATCATTAGGCCAGCGTATAAAAATCCCAAATATGGAGACCCTTCTGCAATAAGGCCATGTATTGTAGGTTCCATCACTTCATTTATAATTTTTTCATGAATTGCCTCAGTAACAATAGGTGCTGGAGAATAAGCACCCATGCCACCAGTGTTTAAACCAACATCACCTTCACCAATAGCCTTATGATCTTGACTTGTTGCTAGAGGAATAATTTTATCTTTACTAACTACAGCTATAAAACTTGCTTCTTCACCTTTTAAAAAGTCTTCAATAACAACTCTGCTTCCAGCGCTTCCAAAGACATTGTCATTAAAAATACTTTCAAGTGCATCTATGGCTTCTGCTTTGTTTTCACAAATTATGACGCCTTTTCCTGCAGCCAGACCATCAGCTTTTACTACTGTTGGGTAATTAATTTCATTTAAATGATGAGATGCAGAATTAAAATTATCAAAGGAAGCATAATCAGCAGTCGGTATGCCGTATTTTTTAAAGAAATCTTTAGAAAATGTTTTTGATCCTTCTAATTGAGCCGCAGCTTTAGAAGGCCCAAATACATTAATATTTTTTGATACTAAGAAGTCTGTCAATCCATTTACCAAAGGTTGCTCTGGTCCAATAATTACCAAATAAATTTTTTGCTCATGACAGAATTTTTCAATTGAATCAAAGTCAGTATGATCAATAGCAATATTTGTTAATTTTTCTTCTAGCTCTGTTCCAGCATTGCCTGGGCATACAAAAACTTCAGATACAGTTTCATCTTGGGCTGCCTTCCATGCCAATGCATGCTCTCTTCCTCCAGACCCAATAACCAGTATTTTCATTAGTGTCTAAAATGCCTCGTTCCAGTGAATACCATTGCCATATCATTTTCGTCAGCAGCCGCAATCACTTCTTCATCTCTTATAGAGCCGCCAGGTTGAATTATTGCCGCTATACCACTAGACGCAGCTTTATCAATGCCATCTCTAAAAGGGAAAAAAGCATCGGAAGCCATGACAGCATTTTTAACTTCAAGTCCTTCTTCACTAGCCTTTAGGTTAGCAATGTCTGCGCTTATTACTCTGCTCATTTGCCCAGCTCCAATTCCAATTGTTTGTTTGTTTCTTGCATAGACTATAGCGTTAGATTTAACAAACTTTGCTACTTTCCAAGCAAACATTAAATCTCCCATTTCTTCCTCACTTGGCTGTCTTTTTGACACACAAACTAGAGATGACTCAGGAACGCTAAAACTATCATCACTTTGAATCAAAATTCCTCCAGAGACTTTTTTTATAACTCCTGGATATGGATTATCTTGCTCTAAATCTACTTTTAAAACTCTAATATTTTTTTTGCTTTTAAGGATCTCAAGGGCTTCTTCGCTATAGTCTGTAGCAATAATGACTTCAACAAACTGCCTTTGATTAATTTCATTTGCTGTAGTTCCATCTAGAGGTCCATTTAGAGCAATAATACCTCCAAATGCAGAAGTAGGATCTGTTTGAAATGCTAAGTTATATGCTTCAAGATGTGAGTGAGATGAAGCAACTCCACAAGGATTGGCATGCTTAACAATGACACAAGCAGGATCATCAAATTCTCTAACACATTCCCATGCAGCATCAGCATCAACAATATTGTTGTATGACATTTCCTTTCCTTGGAGGATCTCAGCATTTGCAATATTTTTATTTTGAAGACCATCAAAGGCCAAGAGTCTTGCTTCTTGATGAGGATTTTCGCCGTATCTTAATTGTGAAGATTTACTAAATACAAAATTTGGTAGTGTTTTTTCATCTTCATTAGATAAATAGTTTGCAATAGAAGCGTTGTAGTCTGCCATCAAAGCAAAAACTTTTTTTGCTTGTTTTTCCCTAAATTCAATCGACACACCGCCATCATTTTCCCATTGATTTATAAATTCTGCATAGTCGGCTGGGTCAGTCAAAACAGCAACATCTTTAAAGTTTTTTGCTGCAGATCTAATCATTGTTGGCCCACCAATATCAATTTTTTCAATGGCTTCTTCAAAAGAACAGTTCGAAGCAACAGTTTCTTTAAATGGGTATAAATTTACTATAACAAGATCTATTGGTTCAAAGCCTCTTTCAGACAACACTTCTAAGTCTTTATCTCTTCTTGCAAGAATGCCAGCATGTATTTTTGGGTGAAGAGTTTTAACCCTTCCATTCATCATCTCTTCAAATCCAGTAAATTCAGAAACCTCTATAACATCTGAACATATCTCTTTAATTGCTTTGTACGTACCACCGGTAGAGAGGATCTTTACATTCTTAGAGGCAAGATATTTAACAATCTCATTTAATCCAGTTTTATCAGAGAGACTTACTAGGGCTGTTTTTGGTTGTATAAGGCTCATTATTTTCCAATATTATATTTTTTAAGTTTAGTGCGAAGAGTTGTTCTATTGATACCAAGAATTTTAGCTGCTTTTGATTGATTGTTATTAGCATATTTCATAGTTTGAATTAGAAGAGGGGGCTCTACCTCTGACAAAACAAGATCATACACATCTATAGGTGCACTCGAATAAAGCTGTTTGTAATATCTCTTCATTGCTTTTCTAACCTCGTCTTTGAGAGGTTTTTTTGAATAGCTATCAAAGGATGATTCTTTTTTTGTCAATTTAAAGCAATTAATTTTTGGTCATTAAATTTTACAGTTGTTTAAAAATTGCTCAATAGTTTTTTATATATTGATCTTAGTTTTTTTCTGATCCCCAACCTTTAATGAAATAATTTGAGAATCTTTTGCTGTAATCTTTATTGTCGAAGTGTAATCAGGGCTGATATTCACTAGCTTAGAAAATCGTTTTGTATAAGTTACAACTGCATTCATAACCATAAAGTGTGTAAAAATTATACTATCTTGATTTATTGATAAGATTGCATCAATTATTCTTTCATTCCATTCTTGAATTGAAATTGGCAAATCTCTAATGGGCATCGAAGCAATACCTTTGAGCCAATCCATTTTATCTTCAAGCAAGACTCCTTTAGCAGGAATTTCATCAAAGACATTATTAATTTCAATCACTTTATTCAATTTGCTTGATAGAAAACTTGAAGTTTCTTGGGCTCTTTTTCTGGGGCTTGAAATAAATTTAAAATCATGAAGATTTTTAAAGCTTTCATCTTCACAGAGATTTGCTGCCTGATTAATACCATCTTTGCTTAATCCAGGGTCTGGGTCTTCTGACCAAGAGGCCGAGGCTTCTCCATGTCGAATCAATATAATAGTTATCTCTGACATTCTTATTAACCAGTAGCTATAATGTTGGAATGAGGCTTCATAGATTTTATAGTAAATCATTCACGGAACATAGTGCATCTATAGACCTAGACTCACTTCAATCTATCCACCTTTCTAAGGTCTTAAGGCTAGCTGAAGGAGATAGTGTCGAGGTTTTTAATGGCAGAGGTCTGACAGGAAAATTTGAAATAAGAGGTATTGCTCGTAATAAGACAAAACTTTTTTTAACATCTAATCCTATACAGGAGGCTGAGAATAGTAATAAAACCTCAAGCATCATCCCGGTTCTCAAAAAAGATAATTTACATTTCATGGTGCAAAAGCTTATCGAAATCGGAGTAAATAGAATCTTCATTTACAGACCTGATTATGTTGATCAAAGCATTGCAAAAAAAAATGTATCAAAAATAATATTAAAGCTTGAAGATGTTGTTGTTGGAGCATGTAAACAATCAGGAAGAAATTTTTTACCCCAAATAGTATTTTTAAAAAATCTTAAAAAAATCGTTACAGATAAAGATAATTTTGCAATAGATAGTTTTATAGCCTTTGATTTTACAGGCACCAATAATTTAAATATTGATGACATCAAAGATAATACTTCAATTGGGCTAATAACTGGCCCAGAATCAGGGTTTTCCGAGGAAGAGAGATCTCTTTTAATTGACAAAAATGTTAGTATTAAACTTCTAGGCAACCATACTTTAAGAGCAGAGACCGCTGCTATTGTTGGCCTTACACTTGCAAGAAACTTTCTTGGAAAATTATGAGCAAAAAACTTTTATTTATAACAGATGCATTTGATTCATTAAATCATAAGAAAGATACATCAATTTTTATGATGGAAGAGGCAAGCGCGCAAGGTTTTGAGATTTACCAATGTGAAATGGAATCTATTAATATCTTTCAAAAAGATGTCTATGCAGATTGTAAGTTTGTAGATATAGAAAAATCATTTTCAGTAACTTCGCCTTTGTCATTTAAGCTTTCAGATTTTTCCTATGTATTTATGCGTAAAGACCCTCCAGTTGATACTAATTATAACAATTGCTTACATTTATTAAGCTTAGCTGAGAATAACGGAGCTAGGGTTTATAACAATCCAAGGGCAATAAAAGAGTTTAATGAAAAGGTATTTGCTCTATATTTTTCTGATTATATTCCAGACACAATCATCACATCTGATATTGAAAAAGTAATAGATTTCCAAAAAAAACATAAAAATATTATTGTTAAACCTCTTGATGGAATGGGTGGAGCTTCTATTTATAAATTTGATGAAATCAAAGAAGATCAGATAGAGATAGTTAAAAAAATGACTGCCAATTCTTCGCTAAAAATTATTGCACAGGAGTTCTTAGAAGATATTTATGATGGCGATTTTAGAATTTTAGTAATACACGGGAATCCTTTTGAGATTGCTTTAGCTCGAATACCTCAAGGTGGAAATTTTAAAGGCATTAACTTTGCTGGTATAGATATGATTGGTGACAAATTAACGGAGATCAATATAACTAGCCCGACATGCGCTAGAGAAATATTTAACCAATCGGGAAAAAATCCAATTAAGGAATATATTCAAGGTTTATGAGCTCACACTTACTAACAAAAAACTCTAGCTCAAGATCATTAAATCTTAATAAATCTTTTGTGCTATCTATAATTATTCATCTAGCACTAATATTTGGCATAACATTTACAACTTTTTATGAATTACCTTTTCTGAAAAACACTCCCATTATTAATGTTAAATTAGCAAATTCAAATATTGATGAGATAGGTTCTGCATCTGTAATGCCTGACATTTCTGAGATAGATATCAATGACAATAGACTCTCAAATATTTCATTAACGAAAAAAAGTTCGTTGCAATCAAACAAGGTTAAAAAGCTACAAGCAAATTCAATTGTAAATAATGCTGAGGCTCAGTATTTAAACCTATGGCAAAGACAAATTGAATCAGCCGGAGACAAGATAATTTCTGAAAATGGTCTAAGCCTAAATAATGAAATGGTCCAAATCATTGCGACCATCGATTCGCTTGGCAATTTAATAAGATCAGAAATAGCAATATCATCAGGTGTTGATGAAATTGATTTATTGGCAATTAGAATTTTAAATGAATCTGCTCCTTTTCCAGCCTTTGATCCATTAATGCTCGATGAGTATGGTTTCATAGAAATTGTTAGAGATTGGAATTTCTCATCAAACTAAAACTATGCAAATATTAGCTTTTGATTTTGGAACAAAAAAAATAGGAGTAGCTGTAGGTCAAACTATTACAAAAAGCTCCTCTCCTTTAGCGGTTGTTTTTAATAAGGATAATAGAATTAATTGGGACCAAATATTGGAAATAATTAATGAGTGGCAGCCGCAGCTAATGTTAATAGGAAAGCCATTAAATATGGATGGAACAGATAGTGATATTATGAAACTTGTAGAAAAGTTCCATAAAAAACTTTATAAACTAACTGGAATAGAGTGTAAATATATTGATGAGAGGCTAACAAGCTTTGAGGCAAGACAAAATTTTATAGAATTAATGACTGAGAACAAGAAAAGTATTAAGAGTGAAGCTATTGATGCGCATGCAGCAAAAATTTTAATAGATAATTGGTTAAATCAAAATGTCGATACCATCTAGTTTTATAGATCAAATACTAGATCAATCAGATATTGTCGATATTATTGGCAGGCGTGTTCAATTAAATAAAAAAGGCAATAATTTTTGGGGTATTTGTCCTTTTCATGATGATACCAACCCTTCAATGGCAGTAAACCAGGACAAACAGTTTTATTATTGTTTTGTCTGTAACGCCAAGGGAAATTCAATTAATTTTTTACGAAATTACGAGAATCTAGATTTTGTTGATGCGGTTGAGAGCATCGCTTCGTCAGTCGGTTTAGAGGTTCCTAGAACTCACAAATCGGTAGATACCAAAGAAGCTCTGAGTATAAATGCGCGTGCTGTAGAGATATACGAAAAACAATTGAAAGCAGATACTGGCAATAAGGTAGTAGATTACCTTAAATCTAGATCGATAACAGGAGAGACCGCAAAATTTTTTAACATTGGATATGCCCTGGATGAATGGGAAGGGTTGTTTAAAATATTATCAAAAGAATATAAGCAGGAAGATCTTTCTGAATCTGGGCTTTTTTCTGAAAAGATGAAGGATAGGTTTAGAGGAAGGTTAATGTTTCCAATAAGAAATATAAAAGGTGACCATATTGCTTTTGGCGGAAGAATAATTGATGAAGGAGAGCCAAAGTATCTTAATTCACCGGAAACAAAGACATTCAGTAAATCAAAAGAGCTCTATGGGTTATATGAGGCACGTAAATTAAATAACCCTCTTCAATCAGTTTTTGTTGTTGAAGGATACATGGATGTAATAGCCCTCCATCAAAACGGCGTGAAGAATGCAGTTGCTTCTTTGGGTACTGCCATTACAGGCCTGCATATTTCTAAATTGATGAGGTATTCAAAAAATATATACGTTGCATTTGATGGCGACCTTGCAGGCAGAAAAGCCGCATGGAGGGTTGTAGAGAATGGGTTACCTATATTAAGAGAGGATATTAATATTAAATTTATTTTTCTTGATGAAGGTCATGATCCTGATAGCTTTATCAATGAAAAAGGTAAACAAGCTTTTTTAGATCTTTCCGAGAGCGCAATTTCATTTTCTCAATTTTTTCTTGATACAGTTAAAGAGCAAGCTGACCTTGATACTATTGAGGGCAGATCGATTGCTGCAAAATTTGCCGCATCTCTTGTTAGCAAGATAAACAATCAGCCACTTAAAGAAGCCTACATTGATGAGGTATCAAAAGTATGCAGTCTTGATTTTGCAAAACTTCTTACCTCTTCATCCTTTCCAGGAAGGGTTGAGATACAAAATGAACCAAATAATACAAATCCCAAGACATCATCTCAGATTGCAAAAAAAGCAGTTTTAGGAATTTTTACTTCATTGATACAACATCCCAAGCTTGCAGCAGATATGATATTTGATGATATAAAACAAGATTCTAAATTTTATTTTATTCATTCCATAAGGGATAAATTCAAAAATAATCCTGAATCTAACCCTTCGATTGTCTTTGAAAGCATAGAAAAAGAGCCAATAAAAAATGTTTTTAGTGAAGCTCTTATATCTGATATCAATCTTTCGCTTGAGGATGCAAAAAAGATGATTATTGATTGTATAAATATAATTTCGAAATCTGAAAAAGATAGAGAGGAAATCTTAAAAGAAAAGTATAATATGCAAGAAATTTCTTCTGCAGAAAAAAGAGAATTACAACAGGTCATTCTAAAAAAAGAAAATATCTCAGAAGCTGATCAAAATTTATTAAGAAATTTAAGCACAGTAAGTGATTGAAAAATAATAATTAATCACTACATATAGTTAATACATTTGGAGAACTAGTGGACAAGTTAAGTAAAAAAGGCTCAAAAATTGCAGAGCTTATAGAAAAGGGGAGAGAGCAAGGTTATTTGACCTATGCAGATGTTAATGACCATCTCCCAGAAGACATCTCAGATCCCGATCAAGTCGATGAAATCATTGGAATGATCAATGATTTGGGGCTTCAAGTTCATGAAACTGCTCCAGACGCCGATACTCTTATGCTAGCTGAATCTGAAGATTCAGATGACATTGCTTTAGAGCAAGCAGCTGAGGCTTTAGCTGCAGTTGAGAATGAAACTGGTCGAACTACTGATCCTGTAAGAATGTATATGCGCGAAATGGGAACTGTTGATCTGCTAACAAGAGAAGGCGAAATTGAGATTGCCAAAAGAATAGAAGAGGGTATGAGAGACCTGCTGCATGCAAGTGTCCATTATCCAAGAACTGTTGAGTTTGTAATCGACTATCATCAAATGGTTAAAGATGGCGAAAAGAAAATCAATGATTTTTTAACTGGTTTTCTTGAAGAAATGGAACATGTGCCTTCTGCAGGACCTGGAAGTCAAAGAGCCAAAGAAGAGGCTGAAAAGGCTGAGAAATCAGACGAGGAAGTTAGCAACGGGCCAGACTTAAAAGAAGTTCAGCGCAGAATGACTAACTTAAAAAGGCAGTTTAATAAGACCATGAAAGTAGTTGACTCTAAAGGAAGAGCATCAAAGGAAGCGCAGGCTGAATATGAAAAGCTAGGACAAATTTTCCAATTCTTAAAATTTAGCCCTAGAATGTTTGATGATATCGCTATTATTGCCAGATCTGGATTAAGTAACATCAGAGAGAAGGAAAAGTTTATTCAAGAGCAGTTAGTTAAAAAAGCTAGAATGCCGCGTAAAGATTTTATTAAAAACTTTACTGAAAACCTTACTAAAGTTAAATGGGTTGATGCTCTTCAAAAAGAAAAGAAATACAAAAAAGATTTACTCGAAAATGTGAAGCAGGATGTTGTAATCGCACAAAAAGATATTATCGAGATTGAAAACTCAGTTGGCCTTTCTGTTAAAGAAATTAAAGAAATTAATAGAAAAATGTCTATGGGCGAAACAAAGATGAGACGTGCTAAAAAAGATATGGTCGAAGCAAACTTAAGGCTTGTAATATCCATTGCAAAGAAATACACAAACAGAGGACTGCAATTTCTTGACCTTATTCAGGAAGGAAATATTGGTTTGATGAAAGCAGTTGATAAATTTGAGTACAGAAGAGGTTATAAGTTTTCTACCTATGCAACATGGTGGATTCGACAAGCAATAACCAGATCTATTGCTGATCAGGCTAGAACAATAAGAATACCTGTTCATATGATTGAGACAATCAATAAATTAAATCGAGTTTCTCGTCAGATGATGCAAGATATGGGTAGGGAGCCAACTCCAGAAGAGTTATCTAAAGAGCTTGATATGCCCGAAGATAAGGTAAGAAAAGTTCTGAAAATTGCTAAAGAGCCAATTTCAACGGAAACTCCAATTGGTGATGATGAAGATTCAAGCTTAGGTGATTTTATTGAAGACACAGTTATCGAATCTCCATTAGAGAATGCAACTGAAGAAAGTCTTCATTTTGCAACCGATGATATTTTGGGCTCACTGACTGCAAGAGAAGCAAAGGTTTTAAGAATGCGATTTGGTATTGGTATGAATACTGATCATACTCTTGAAGAAGTTGGAAAGCAGTTTGATGTTACTAGAGAAAGGATTAGACAGATTGAGGCAAAAGCCCTGAGAAAGCTAAGACATCCAAGTAGATCAAGTCACCTGAAAAACTTCTTAGACGAATAAAGGACCTACTTCCAATCTCCTTTTCTACCACTTAGGTCCCAGTTTATTCTGCTCCACATAAGTGAGATTCGTCTTTCAACATATCTTTTAGCAAAGTATTTGCTGTACTTTGGCAGTGGGATAAAAGAAGAGCATCCCAAACCATCTATAATTTTTAAAGTTATAACTACGTCTATTTTTTTTAAAACAATATTATGCGGAATAATGTTTTTTGTTAAAACATGGTGTTTCCTCAGCCAGATTTCAAAAGATTCTATAGCAAGTTTAATTTCATCAGTTAAACCTTCTCTAAATAAATAACTCTCCAAGGTTTCTGCTATCTCATCATCATTTTTAATCAACTCTGTTTCAGATGCAGGACCCAAGCTTGTATCTACCATTCCATTCCACTTAGCTAGATGATCCCATATAGAGTTATCTATAGGAGAAGTAATTGCTTTTTGTTTATATGCTAACTGCTCTCTTAAATTATCATCAAAGCTTTCATTTGATCTAAATTTTTTATACCAGACTTTATCTTTTTTTATTTTTTCAAGGATTTCTTTCTTAGTTACCTTTATGCAAGTATTAGCATTACCGGGATTTATATAACAATCTCTATTACCTCCTGAGGCGAAAGGCTTTGTATTGCTTAAATCAATCATGAGTTTATTCTAACAAGTATGTTCTCAGATAAAAAACACCCACTAAGCTTCCTAAAATAATTTATTCTTATATAATGATTCGCTCTTTATCAGATATACCAATATCTATAGGGGCCTGTAGCTCAGTTGGTTAGAGCAGTGGACTCATAATCCATTGGTCGGAGGTTCGAGTCCTCCCGGGCCCACCATTTTTATTCATCTTAAATTTACAATTCTTTTCAAAAGCGTAATAAGAATGAAATATTTGTGAAACATAATGCTTTTATGAAAAAATATAAATCGATCTTTTTGTCAGATATTCACTTAGGTTCTAAAGGTTGTCAGGCTAAGTCTTTATGTAAATTTCTTAGATCTCACAAATGTGAAAATTTGTTTTTAGTTGGAGATATTATTGATTGTTGGAGATTAAAATCAAAGCTTTACTGGCCACAAGAACATATAGATGTAATTAGAAATATATTATCAATGTCAAAAAATGGCACTAAGGTTATTTATATCACCGGCAATCATGATGACCTCTTGAGGCTTTATCAACCTCTTAATCTAGGAAATATCGAACTAAAAGAAGAACATGAATATATTTCTGTTGCAGAAAAAAAAATTTTAGTTATTCATGGCGATCAATTTGATATGGTAACTAGATATGGCCGACACCTATCTATTCTTGGAGATAAAATTTACACCATATTGCTGTCTATCAATAAAATTTTAAATTATTTTCGAGCAAGATTAGGTTATGGACAATGGTCATTATCTAAGTACTTAAAAGATAAAGCAAAACAGTTAGTAAACAAAGCATCTGATTATGAAGAAAGTTTAGTAAGAGAATGTCATACCAGAGGATTTAATGGGATAGTTTGCGGTCATATACACAAGGCAGAAATAAAAAAAATAGATGGTATTGATTATTATAATACTGGAGATTGGGTTGAGTCTGTTACAGCATTAGTTGAAGATGTTGACGGGCAATTCAAACTAATTGATTGGAAGAAAACTGAAAACAAAACATTTCAGCTATTAAAGGCTTCTTAATATTGAAAATTTTAATCATTACAGACGCATGGCATCCGCAAGTTAATGGTGTTGTAACTACACTTTCTAATGTTTTGAATGAACTTAAAGCGTTAGGCCATCAAGTTGATATTGTTGAACCAAGTTTATTTAAAACAATGCCTTTAATTGGCTACTCAGAAATTAATATTGTTATTAATGCTAAAAGATTAAAAGAATACATTCTCGATAATTCTTATGATTGTATTCATATCTCTACAGAAGGACCTCTTGGACTGCAAGCAAGACTATTATGTAGCAAGAATAATATAAATTTTACAACTGCTATTCACACTAAATTTCCAGAATATCTAAAAACTAGAATAAACCTTCCTTTAGAGATAACTTATAGCTATTTAAAATGGTTTCATGGCGGAGCTACTAATACTTTAGTTAATACAAATTCGCATAAAAAAGAATTAATAGATAGAGGCTTCAAAAATCTCAAAATTTGGAGTAGAGCAATTGATTTAAATATTTTTTCACCAAGTCCATCACCAGTTGACTATAAATATCTTCTTTATGTTGGAAGGGTTTCTTATGAAAAAAATATAAAAGATTTTTTAAATATTAAATCTAATTTAAGAAAAGTTGTGATTGGTGATGGCCCTCAACTATCAGAACTCAAAAGCAAATATACAAATACGCTATTTCTTGGCTATAAGTATAAAGAAGATCTTGCTGAATGGTATTCAGGAGCTTCATGTTTTGTTTTTCCATCAAAAACGGATACCTATGGAATCGTTATGATTGAAGCTTTAGCATGTGGCACTCCTGTAGCTGCATACCCTGTTACAGGTCCAATAGACATAATTAAAAATAATATGAATGGTTATTTGTCTAATGATCTTGAGTATGCAGTTCAAATGGCTCTCAAGGTTAATTCTTATTCTTGTATTACATACGCTTCGAAGCTTTCATGGAAAAAAGTAACTAATGAATTTATAGAAGCTTTGACTCAAAAAAGAAATAATAAAAATATTGCAGCTTAGCTCAGTTGGTTAGAGCAGTGGACTCACAATCCATTGGTCAGAGGCTTGAGCCCTCCTGGGCTCATTATTTTTAATATCACCTATCACCTAGCTTAAAAAAATACCATGTTATAAAATGCGCGCCTAGTAATTAACAAATAGATATGGACACAAAGCCATCTAAAAGACCTATTATTCATCCTGAAGGATGGAAATTTGCATTTATCTTTTTTGTGATTTCACTATTAGCGTCTCTTGTCTATGTTCCAATTTCAATAATTGGATTTTTATTGACTCTTTTTACTTTGTGGTTTTTTCGTGATCCTTCAAGAAATACTCCAGTAGATTCAAGTCTAATCATTAGCTCAGCAGATGGAAAAGTCTGTTTAATAGATGAGGCTTATCCTCCTAAAGAAGTTTCAATGAAACAAGAAAAAATGAAACGAGTGTGTGTATTTATGAATGTTTTTAATGTTCATGTGAATAGGAGTCCTGTTGCCGGGGTTATTAAAAATATTGTTTATAAAGAAGGGAAATTTTTAAATGCAAGTCTTGATAAGGCTAGCGAAAAGAATGAAAGAAGCAGCTTAATAATTAATAGTGAGCATGGAGCTGACATTGTTGTCGTTCAGATAGCAGGCTTGATAGCTAGAAGGATTTTGGGATTTGTATCTATAAATCAAAATCTTAATCAAGGAGAAAGATTTGGCCTAATAAGATTTGGCTCCAGGGTAGATATATATATGCCTTTAGACTCAACTGTTCAGTGTTCTGTGGGAGATAAGGTAGTAGCTGGTGAATCTGTGCTAGCGTCTCTTAACTAAGATATATGAAAAAAATTGATTTTAAAGTTTTGCTTCCAAATGTTATTACACTTTCAGGGCTTTGTTTTGGGTTAAGCTCAATTAGATTTTCATTAGAAGCAGATTTTAATTTAGCTGTTTTGTGTATATTAATTGCTGGTATTTGTGATGTTCTAGATGGCATGCTAGCAAGACACCTTCAGAGCGAATCAGATTTGGGAGCTCAATTAGATTCACTTTCAGACTTTTTAAGCTTTGGTATTGCTCCTGGAATTCTTGTATATATGTCTATTTTTAACCAAAGTAGCGGTATAGGTGCTTTTGCTTGCCTGATTTTCATCATTTTTTCTTGCTTAAGATTAGCTTTATACAACGTAAAATTAGAATCTTCAAAAGCCAATAATACAGAACCAGATAGCTTCTTTACCGGAATCCCAACACCTGTTGGAGCCGTATTGATACTATTGCCACTAACACACTCATTTATGGGTTACTCTTGGGCATTTGATAATTTAAATTTTGTTGCCGGTTATATCATTCTCATAAGTGGTTTACTTACGAGCAGAATACCTACCTTTTCAATTAAAAGAAGAAAGCTGCTTATTAAGTCCAGACTTGCTTTTCTTATACTTTTTTTCTTAATAGCCTTAAGTATTATTAATTTTATCTGGCTGTCTATTAACGTATTAGCAATAATTTATTTGTTAACAATTCCATTCTCTATTTTGGCTTGGTACAGCAATCTCAATAAGATTAACTAATAATTTTTAGTTCTTTAAAAAATTAATTTTTTTATATATATTATTATCTCTATCAACCATATTGTCAGGGGGAGTAATTAATGATTGATGTATCAAAATCTATAGAGGCATGTGCAGCTTATTACGGTGATGAAGCAGATGCCATGAAAGCATATCTTATAAATGGTGAAAAAAATGCTTTAGCCATAGGCAATCGTGGTCCGATAGCCTTTGATGAAAACGGTAATTTATCCTCTGCTATCAAAGAAGCTTATTCAAAAAATGGTTTCTATATTTTTGAGGGCGTCCTAAATAATGAAGAGGTTGAGGACATTAAAGAAGACCTAGAGAATCTAAGGCAGCAATTTCCAATCGGTCCTGAGAGCACACTAAATGCTAAAGGCGAGCCAGCAATGAACGCTGAATCAAAATCTCTAACATTGGTTTGGTCAAAACCTTTGGGAGATCCTTTGGGAGGGACTGAATTAGCTAATGGAAGACATCAGATAAAAATGTTCGAACCTGAAGCAAAGGAAGATGCTCCTATGGCTGTTCCTTTAATTTTATTAGGATCATTGCAGTTTTCTGATGCTTGTCTAAGAACCTATGCCCATCCCAAACTTCTTAAAGTAGCTGAATCAATTAATGGAAAGGATTTTGCACCTTTTAATGAAGCTTTATTTATAAAAGAGCCAGGCATTGGGGCTGCAGTATCCTGGCATCAAGATGGAGTTACACATTGGGAGAGCGAGAACTTTGATGAAGAAATTCATGGATTTAATTTCATGGCACAAGTTTATGGAAGCACAGCGGTAAATGGTGTTTGGGTAGTCCCAGGAACACATAAAGTTGGAAAAATTGATATTAAAAAGAAAGTTGCTGAAACTGGAAGCGAGCGAATTGATGGAGCTGTTCCAATAGTCTGTAATCCTGGCGATGTCGTGATTTGTAACAGACAGTTATTACATGGATCTTTTCCAAATTGTGGATTTGAGCCACGCGTAACTGTGAACTTTGGGTTTCATAAAAGATCATCTGTTATCGGGACGCAAGGTGGCGGTATTCATAGCGAAGCTCAGGTTTTTGATGATGAGATTATTGAAAGAAGGTCAAGATCAATTGGTTATGCGATTGAGGCAAGAAAGCAAAAATACCCAAACGAAGAGGCATATAAATATTATCCTTTTGAGCAATCTGGCAAGTCTTTTGTATGGAATGATAATTCTCGAGAAGATCTTAAAGACTATAACCTTGAAGACTTAAGTATTTAAAAATACATAAATTAATCCATAAGACTAATGATCTTCAAATAAAATTGAATTTTCTGTAAAATCTGAAATACATTAGTTTAACCAGTCTCTATATGCGTTTTCTCATAATCATTTTATTTTCAATTTCTTTGTATGCAGAGGAATCTAAAGTGCTATGCGAACTAGATGGAACCTATTCCATTACTTACAAAGACATAAAGAAAACTTATCTTTCCGAGGGTATAGAGTTTTTTAAAAACCTAGCCACACAAACTCAACAGTCTTTATTCCTTCTTCAAAGAGCTAAAACTAGTTTTGCCTCAGAAGATTGGGAAAAAGATAAAATGTATGTTGTTCAATATTGGGAAGCTGATACCCAAAACGAAAAATTTAAATCTCTAGTTCACACCTTTGATCCATCACCAATATGGTTAAATCCAAATGCTGATTGGGAATCAAAGGTTACCAAAAATGGAATAGAAGTTACTCATTCAATGAAAGCAGGAGAAGAGCATCCAATGTTTCCAGAATATGATGTCGACTTTTACAGAGTTACTAATACTTTTAATTGGTATACGGGTAAAGGTAAGATCCAAGCTGATATATGGCTAAAAAATAAAAAAGATTCTAAAAACTCTGATCCAAAAGTAGAGGTAAGGGCATCTGGCCAATGTTCGCCTCAAAAGAAAAAGTTTTAATAATATGTCTAATAAGAATTTACAACTATTTCAAGCTGCTCTCGATAAAATTTTGAGGGAGCAAAAAGTTAAGAAGCAAAAAAACAACAAAAAGAAAGTTGTGAGTATAAGCAGCTTTAAAAAGTCTTAATCTATATCTATGCCACTGAGGCAATAAAGAGACATGCAAGAACTATAAGTATTGGCATGTATTTATCTATTTTTTCCATATTTTTTTAAGTTAAAAAAGGCCTATGCCACCTCAGCGTGGCTTAACTTGCCAGGCTCCAAACTTCTAATTATTTTTTATTTTTTCTAGCTTTTCGAAGTTCTTTATATTTTTTTTCTAATCTGAGTTTTTTTAATTCTCTGATCTCTTTTCTTTTTTTACTGGCAAGTGATGAGTTGTATGCTCTTTCACCTTTATTAATAAAACACTCCTATAAAAGAATTTTATTTACTTATTAATAGTAACAAAAATAAATAAAATCTCTACAATATTAATTACATGTATAAAGAAGAGAAAACTAACCTAAAGACATTTCTTGTTTTTATAGATGTCCACTCTTTAAGTGATAAGCAGGTTATCGACGAAGCCGAAACAGAGTTTTATGATTTGGTAGTTTCTTCTGGGGCTGAGATAGTTGGCAAAAGCTCTCACAAACAAAGCAGGCCATCAATTAGTCATTTTATTAATAAAGGTAAGTTAGAGGAAATTTTTGATCTAATAAAAGGTTCAGGGATTGATCTGTTGATTGTGAATCATAAACTTTCAGCATCACAGACTAGAAACTTAGAGCTAAGGCTTAAAGTTAGAGTAATTGATAAAACAGAATTAATTCTAGATATTTTTGCATCGAGAGCAACTACGCATATTGGTAAACTTCAAGTCGAGCTGGCTCAATTAAACCATCTCTCAACTCGTTTAATCAGAGGCTGGACCCATCTTGAAAGGCAAAAGGGCGGGATAGGCCTTAGAGGACCAGGAGAAACCCAGCTTGAAACAGATAGAAGACTTATCGGACATAGAATCAGAACATTAAAGAATAGGTTAAAGAAGGCTCATAAACAAAAAAAACTTAATAGCTACGCTAGAAAAAAGAGCAGGAATAAACTTGTAGCTCTAGTTGGATATACAAATGCAGGAAAAACAACACTATTTAATAGGCTAACAAGCAGCAAGCAATATGCAGCTGATAAGTTATTCGCCACACTTGATTCTGTTACCAGAAGAAATATTGATCCTGAATTAGGCCCCATATTATTTTCAGATACGGTAGGGTTTATTTCTGATTTACCTACAGAATTAATAGAGTCATTTAAAGCAACGCTTGATGAGCTTCAATCAGCAGACTTGCTTCTCCATGTAACAGATTGCTCTGACGATGATCATGATCAAAAAATTAAAGAGGTTGATCTGATCCTAGATAGCCTTGGATTAGAATCCATCCCAAAAATTATGATTAATAATAAGTGTGATCTTGTAGGGTTAAGAGATCCTGAGGTAAGAAAACTGAACAATGAGGTATGGATATCTGCAGAAAAAGGCTTAGGCATTGAGAAGCTGCGAGATAGGATAAATAAAGAGTTATTCAATGGAATGTTTAGAGGCTGGGTATCAATTGAATCATCAATGGGCAAACTCAGATCTGAGCTTTATGCCATGGGATGTATCCTTAAAGAAGAAAATTCAACAACTGGAAGAGTGTTCTTAAATATAGATGTTGGCAGAGAGGAATTAGATAAGCTTCTCGAGAACGAGGGTTTTAATATTTGTTCTGATGAGGATATACTTTTAGCTAACGAGGGATAAATTATGAGTAAATTAAATAACGCATTAGATTCAATGGCTAAACCTTTTACTGGAATTGCGCCTTGGTTATTAAGGTTGTCTTTAGGGATTTCATTTTTCTTACATGGATATGGAAAGTTTCCTCTGCCACCACAAAAAATGGTAGTTTGGTTTGAAAGCAAAGGTATTATATGGCCAGAATTAATCACTAGCCTTGTTGCGTTAGGGGAAGTCATTGCAGGTATCGGTATCGTTCTAGGAGGATTATTGTTTAATCAACTAGGAAATCTAATCACTAGACTTTCTGGCGGGGCAGTGGTCGTAATAATGATTGGCGCCTTTGCTATTGCTCATCCTGACTGGTTCATAACGAAAGACTTGTTCATGAGCGAGCAAATATTTTTATTTATTCTAGGTCTATACTTCGCAATTAAAGGCAATAACTAGTAAATCCTATAACTAATATTCATTTCTTTAGAAATTTGTTGATTTATTGCTTGCAATTGTAAATGAGAATCATTATCATTTGCATTTACAAGAGCTAGTGGTAACTTTATCCCCTAGAAGTGCTGGAATTTTTTATTAATAATCTTTTCAGAAGTTTTCATTAGCTCACTTTTAATTAATAAATAAAGCTAATTATGAAAACCATTAAACAAAATAAACTGATACTAGGCCTCTTAATGCTTTTATCTGTTTTAGCAATATCATCAGAAATTTATGCAGAGTCACAAGAGATTGAGACAGTAACAATTATAGGGAAAAAAGCTGATGTAAAAGAGCTGTCAGGTTCAGGTCAAATAGTAAGCAATGAAGAATTACTAAAGGCCATGGATACTGACATACATAAAATACTATCCGCTGTACCTGGCGTGTATTTTAGAACAGAAGATGGTTATGGCTTAAGGCCAAATATCTCTATTAGAGGTACCTCAATAGATAGATCTGCGAAGATTACTTTAATGGAGGATGGTATTTTAGTTACTCCAGCTCCTTATACATCTTCATCAGCTTATTACTTTCCAACTTCAGGTAGAATTAACTCAGTAGAGGTTTTAAAAGGACCTTCTTCAATAAGTCAGGGACCAAGTACAATTGGTGGAGCTATTAATATGATCAGCACACCAATTCCAGAAGTAAATTCAGGAAAATTCACTCAAGAGTTTGGGCAAAATGGGATGCTGAGAACCCATGCATATTATGGCGGTGTTTCTGGTAACTTAGGCGGTCTTGTTGAAATTCATGAGCATAAAACTGATGGATTTGACAGTATTGCTAATGTTGGTGGAGATACAGGTTTTAATAAATCAGATATCCTAATTAAAGCAAGGTATGAGACAGGTGACCATTCTTTAACTTTCAAAATGCTTGAAGTTGATGAGGTTTCAGATCAGTCATATGTTGGACTTTCAGGAGCTAGTTTTAATGCTAACCCTAGGCTCAGATATGGAATGACTCAATACGATGAAATGAATAATGATGGCGATCAAAAATCTCTTACTTATCTAGGTGATTTTGAAAATATCAGAGTGATAGCATCTACTTGGAGCAATGATTATCACAGAGATTGGTTTAAAGTAGATAAAGCTAATAACAATAGTGATCACGGTGTTGGAAGCGGTATTAATAATGTTATTGCAGTTGCTAATGCTGGCAATGCTAATGCGCAAGCTATTCTTGAGGGTGAATTAGCAGTTCAAGTAAAGCTTAAGCACAATAATAGATTCTATACCAATGAAGGTTATCAGTTTAAAGTCATAACAGATATAAACAATCATAGCCTAACGTTTGGTTATAGAGATATGGAAGATTCTGAAAGCAGGTACCAAAATTATGAGTGTTTTGATCAGGGAAGTAATGGTATTAATTCTGCTCTTTATGATTGCTCAACAGGATACACAGGAAGTAATAATAGACTAAGAGTTTCTGAAGCAACTTCCTATTACATTGAAGATAAGATTACTCTTGGCAATTTAATCCTTACAATAGGGCACAGATCAGAAGAGTATGATCAAGTTGAAAATAGATGGAATGATGGAGTTCCAACAAGGACACAGTTAGCTTCTGGGTATCCAAAAACTAAAGATGGTGACCATAGTACAACAGGGTTTGGTGCAACTTATGATGTTAATGAAAATTTACAGCTTGTTGCTGGTTTCCATGAAGGAATGACAGCTATGTTTGGAACAGATCCTGAAAAAGCAGACAATATGGAACTTGGTTTGAGATACTCTAAAGGCGATACCAGCCTTGAAACATTTTATTTTGAAAGTGACTATAAAAATTTAAAAGCTGTTTGTAAAAATTCTCAAGGTGGCGACTGTGATGATGGCGATGTTTTCGACGGAGGCGTTGTTGATGTCTCGGGGCTAGAGCTTTCAGCCTCTCATATTTTTGAAGGCAGTGATGGAACTATTTATCCAGTTGCATTAACTTATACCTCAACTGATGCTACTTTTGCTAATAGTTTTGATGATGATGGAGATTATTGGGGAGTTGTAGCTACTGGAGATGATGTTCCATATGTACCAAGTTCTTCATTAGCATTAGTTGTTGGTTTTGTTGGGTCTAGTGGTCTAAGCGGCAACGTTAGATTAGTTGACAATGGAAGCTCATGCTCAACAGCTGCATGCGGGATTAATCAAAATATTGAAGCTCATTCATTTATTGATCTAAATTTAAGGAAACCATTAAATGATAAAACAGATGTATATTTAATTATGGAAAATCTCTTAGATCATGAAGATATTGTTGCTAGAGCACCAAAAGATGGAGCAAGATCGCAAAAACCAAGAACATTGAAGATCGGCTTCACATTCAAACTCTAGTCTTATGGGAGAGAAATCCTGATTTCGTTCAGGTATTAAAAAAGGATGGCAAATTAGCCATCATTTTTTATATATTAAATTGTAGAATTATTTTAATTTTAAAGTACAATTATCAATTCAAAATGGGGCTATAGCTCAGCTGGGAGAGCACCTGCTTTGCAAGCAGGGGGTCCGCGGTTCGATCCCGCGTAGCTCCACCATTTCGTTATGACCTAACTTTTAAAGCCATTCATATCAAACTGCTTTAAAAAATTCCATAAAGTTTGAGAGGTATCAAAGCTGCCTGCCTCTCCCTTATCGTTTTCATTCCATTCATGTCCTTGATTGGAAATGATCCAATAGTTTATATCTGCTCCATTAGAACAATTTGTCCACTTATTGAATGTGCCTATATTGTCCTCGCCATCATAGAGAACCTCTTGAAAGAATTCTGTGCATTGATTGTAATCTTGCCAGTATGTAATAACACCAGTTGTGTCTCCATTGTCCTCAAGAGGTCGGTGATAATCACTTCCATTAATAGAAATAACATCATCTTGTAGGCCATGGATATGAGCTAATGGAGTTGGGTGAAGTGGGCTACATGTATTATAGGTATTATTACCCATTAAACCGGCAACTGGTGCAATAGCTGCAATTTTGGCACTCAAATAACAAGCTAAATGATATGCCATAAACCCACCATTAGAAAACCCTGCTGCATATACCTCATTTAGTTGAACGTTATAGTTATTGCCTGTCCAATCAATAATGCTTTCTATAAAGGCTGCATCATCAACGCCACTTTCTTCTGTATTCCATCCTGTTGTTCCTTTATCTTCGTAATAGGAGCCTTGAGGATAAATAAGAATAAAAGTATCAGTGTCAGCATGTTCCTTAAAACCAGAATATTGCATATTACTCTCTGCATAATCGCCGCCGCCATGAAGACTAAATAAAACAGGGACAGGAGTAATATATTCTGAATAACTGCTTGGAACATATATATAAAATTCTCTAGTTAAACCATCTTTAGTAAATAAGCAGTATTGAGTATTTTCTATTGAAGAATAATTTGAGCATGATGGTACTGATGAATTTGGTGAAGGAATTGGATTAGGTTCATCAGGAGTAGTTGCACTTCCTCCTCCGCCCCCACAACCAGAAATAAAAATTAAAGCAAATAAAAGAACTAAGTTAAGTTTTTTCTTAATAGTTTGCTCATTCATAAGTTGAAGATTTTATGTAAAAATATATTCTACTTTGGATAATATCCAAATTTAGAATTTTCTTCAAAGACATAATTAATTTTCCTAAAGTAGGGTAGTAGTTGGTTCCAGTTTTGAACCAATAGCTCCACCATTTTTCTTAATTAAAAACTACTGTTTTATTTCCGTTTATAATTATTCTTTTTTCTGCGTGCCATCTTACCGCTCTTGAAAGCACGCTTGATTCAATATCATTTCCTTTTCTAGTAAGGTCCTGAGTAGAATCTCTATGGGAAACCCTTTGTACATCTTGTTCAATAATTTGACCCTCATCTAGCTCACTTGTGACGTAATGAGCAGTGGCACCAATAATCTTCACTCCCTTGTTAAATGCTTGATGATAGGGTTTAGCGCCCTTAAAGCTTGGCAAGAAACTGTGATGAATATTTATACACTTTCCTGACCATTTACTAGTTAGCTGATCCGAAAGAATTTGCATATACCTAGCCAAAACAATTAAGTCAGCATTTTCTTTTTCAACGATAGATTCAAATTCTATTTCTTGCATTTCTTTTGAATTTTTATCTGAACCAATTGGCAAATAATGAAACTTGATTCCATTAAACTCTACTATCTCTCTATATGTTTCATGATTTGAAACAACACCAACAATTTCTATTGGCATGTCTCTATACTGAGATCTATACAAAAGATCATTTAAGCAATGACCTTCTTTTGAAACAGCAACAATGGTTTTTAGTTTTTTTTCACTATCATTAATTGACCAGTTTATATTTAACTCATCAGCAAGCTGACTAAAATCGTTAATAAATTTAGGTCCAGAAGCTTCTGAATCATCTATTGAAAAAACAATTCTTGAAAAAAAAGTCAATGAGTCTTTATCTGAATAAGATTGTACATCTGTAAGAAAAGCATTATGAGCATACATAATGCCTGTAACTCTAGCTTGAATACCAGGTCCATCAGGGCATGAAAAAGTCAAAATTTGTGTTTTTTTCATAATGCTTTAGTTAAGAAATGAGCGTCATTTTAAATTATTTTTTTATAATAGGTAATCTTAAGTGTTTAAGTTTATAATCATTTCGTTATGAATTCGACATTATGGGATAACATTAGAAAAGAAATTGAACTTAGGGTTGGTGCAGAGCCATCTTTGGGATCATTCTTGTATTCATTAGTTTTATCTCAAAATAATCTTTCAGGAGCTGTTGCATCAATATTATCATCAAAGCTTCATAGTGATGCTTTATCGGCAATGGATATTAAGAAATTCATACTTGATGTCTTCAGTGACTGTAAGAATATCGAAAAGGATTTAGAAAGAGACCTTCTTTTCTTTAAAGATAATGATCCCTCGTGTGATTATTTTTCAACACCACTACTTTTTTACAAGGGCTTTTTAGGGCTTGCTACTTATAGGGCCTCACACTGCCTATGGAATAAAGAGAGGCATACAATGGCTTTATTTTTTCAAAATAGAGCATCTGAAGTTTTTGGAATCGATATTCATCCTGCAGCAAAAATTGCAGGTGGAGTAATGTTGGATCATGCTACAGGAATTGTTATTGGTGAAACAGCTGTCATAGAATCCAATGTTTCAATTTTTCAAGGAGTAACGCTTGGAGGTAGAGGTAATGAAATTGGGAAAAGACATCCAAATGTTCAGGAAGGAGCCACTATTTATGCCTCGAGTACAATTCTTGGAAATATTACCATCGAGCAGAATGCTGTAGTGGCTGCTGGCAGCTTAGTATTAAAAGATGTCAAAAAAGATACAACTGTTGCAGGAATACCTGCAAAAGAAGTTAATAAATTAAATATTACTAACAATGATTGGGATCCAGGAGACTCAAGCCTTTAAATGATTAAATACATAGGAAACACACCGCTTATTAAACTTGAATATTTTTCTGAGCTAACTGGTTGCAATATATATGGCAAAGCTGAATTCATGAATCCAGGTGGTTCAGTTAAAGATAGGGCTGCAAAATATATTCTGGAAGATGCTTTACAAAAAGGGCTGATAAAAAAGGGCGGTACCATTGTTGAGGGAACTGCTGGAAATACTGGGATTGGTTTGGCCTTGGTTGGAAATTCTTTAGGTTTGAAAACAGTTATTGTTATACCTGATACACAATCAGAAGAAAAGAAAGCAACTATTAGAGCTTGTGGGGCTGAGCTATTAGAGGTTCCAGCTGTGCCATACAAGGATCCAAATAATTATGTTAAGTATTCGAAAAAAGTTGCTGATGAATATGACAATCCAAATGGAGTTCTTTGGGCCAACCAATTTGACAATGAGGCAAATAAGATTGGACATTTTAACGAAACAGGCCCAGAAATTTATGAACAACTTGATGGTAATATCGATGGATTTATATGCTCCATTGGAACTGGGGGCACCCTTACAGGTATAGCCAGATACCTAAAGAGTCAAAATAAGAATATTAAAATTGGTCTTGCAGATCCCCATGGCGCAGCTATCTATTCTTATTTTGTAGATGGCGAGTTAAAAGCCGAGGGTTCTTCAGTAACAGAGGGAATTGGCCAGGGTAGAATCACAAAAAATATTGAAGGACTTGAAGTTGATATACCGCTTAGAATTAGTGATGAAGATGCGTTAAACGCAATGTTTAAAATGGTTGAAACAGAAGGTCTCTATCTTGGAGGTAGTGCAGGTATTAATATTGCTGGGGCTATTGAGATGGCTAGGCAAATGGAAAAGGGTAGTAATATAGTTACTATTCTGTGTGATTCAGGGTCAAGATATTTAAGCAAACTTTATAACAGAAACTTTCTAGTTAATAATGATTTGCCTTGCCCGGACTGGGTCTAAGCATTAACCAAGCTATCTTTATAAATATTTTTGTAAAGCTTTATCAATAATACTCCTACCGAACTTATCACAAATTGAGCAACAAGAAGTTTGGTAGATAAGACTTCATAATTAATAACATCAAACATTACGATGCCTACTATGCCAATGGCTGATAACACTAACATAGCCAAGTAGGAACTAGATTTATTCTGAAGCAGCATACCTGTGACTGTAGACAAAGCCATTAAGAATATTCCAAAGATAGCAATCTCTGCTGGAGAGTATTGAGAAATAAAGAATAAAACACTGCCAGAAACAGCAATAGTAAATAACATTTGAAAAAAACTAAAGACTTTAATGTCATTTGAAACAACTGGATCAAATTTCTCATAAAAAGCTGAAGCATCTTTTTCTTCTATGCAGTCTTCAGGTCTCCAATAGGTTTTTGCAAACCAGACTTTAACCTTATCACTCCATCTTTTAGTCTTAATAGAGTCTTTCAGCATTCCAGAGAAGACTTGAAAATTTGCCCATATCGGATTCCAGCTTTTTAAGGGAGTTACTGTCCCATAAACAGGCTTTACATCTGGCTTTTCAGCAATATAAGTCCCAAACATTCTGTCCCAGATTATAAAAACTCCACCATAGTTAGCATCTATGTATTCTTTATTTTTTGCATGGTGAATGCCGTGGTTCATGGGGGTAATAAATATTTTCTCTAAAAAACCTAAATGACCAATATGTTTTGTATGAACCCAAAACTGATATACCAAGTTAATACCAGCTACTGTTATAAAAACCTCACCAGGTATACCAATGAATATCATAGGCAAATAGAAAACCCATTTCCATAGCCAGCCAGTACTAGTCTGTCTTAAAGCAGTTGAAAGATTAAACTCTTCTCCATGATGATGCACGCTATGCGTTGCCCATAAGATCTTTATTTCATGATGCATCCTATGCATCCAGTAATAAGATAAGTCATACATTAAGAAAGCTAAAACCCATGTTATAGGGTTAGCAGTTGATAAAAGATTGAGATTTAAGCTAGTACTAATATATATAAAAACAGCGCTTTGAAACCCTAGATTAAGCATTGTTGGATACCTGCTTATCATGCCGATAGCTATGCTAGTAAAAGTATCGTTTAATCTGTACGTATTTTTACCAACATATCTTCCATAAAAATATTCAATAAGAATGAGTATGAAGAATGCAGGTATAGCAAACGTAATGATTAAGGATTTATCAGTGACGATCATATGTATACTAATTGTATATAATTTACATTAATTTTATAAGGGCTGTATTTATTTTGCTTTGATAAAACTTAAGGCGCCCAATGCATTTCCAAACTCTCTATTATTTGAAAAACATCCTTCCACACTTGCAAGTTGCAACCTATCTTCTATGCCTTTTTTTACAGTATCGCTGTTAGACACTCTTCCGATAAAGTAAACCTTTTGAACGCCCATGAGCAGAGCATTTAAATAAGATACTGTTCCTATAACTTCACCAATCATATTTGACAAGGAGGCAGCCACATCATCATCACTTATATTTTTTGCATTTCTTGCTTTAGCGAAATTTGCAGCAGTTATTTCTGGATACAAAGACCCGATTTCATTTACAACATCTCCAATTAAAAGATCAACATTTTCTCTTTTGCCTTTTACTGATAACTTATCAATATTTGATTGAGTGCTAGTGCCCAAAATGCAATTTGATAAACCTTGAAGTGTTCCTCCCCCAACTGAAATACCCCCTAAATGATTATGAGTAACTCCATTACTATGAACACAAGCAGTTCCAGTGCCAGTACTAACCACAACAAAGGAATCTTCATTAATTTCATACAAATTTTTTGCTCCAAGAGCTATCGCATCTATTTCATTTATTTTTTCTATTGGAATTTCTTTGTAGGTGTTTTCTAAGTTACTTGATTTGCCTCCAGTAACAGCAATATTTTTTATTTTTGATAGATCAATACTTATTTCTTTAAATATTTTATCAATAAACTCAAGATTTACATTCTGCGTTTGGAATGTATAGAAATTCAGCCCAGAATTATTTGAGCAAATCACTACATCTGTATTTGTTGTTCCAAAGTCTATAGCAGCATACATAAAGGTATATTAACTACTTTGTAATTTATAGTGAAGTTTCTTTACTATTCTCAGGCCACACCATTGGAATTTGCTGTTGTGGATTAAATGTATTTGGGCCTATTGCAGGGTAAGCATTAGCAGCTCTACTAATTTCTTCTTCGCTTAGGTATTCGCTTGGAGTAAGTTTAAATATATCCAATCCTCTCGTTATTTCTGTTCCATATATATAGCCATCATAATAATATGAAGACCAATATCCTCCGGTAATAAGGAGATCTTCAAAAATTGGCCCTCTATCAAAATATGCAATTTCATATGGATTGCTTGAATCAGTAAAATCAATAATCGATATGCCGCCTTGGTACCAGGCTTGAACAAAAATATCTCTATCTGGAACTGGGATGATAGACCCATTATGCGCAACGCAGTTTTCTGTTTCTAGTTGTGGTGCAGGCATTTTATAGTGACTTTTAAATACTAGTTTATTTTCAACAATGTCATATATCGCATCTGCTCCCCAATCTAGTGGATCCCAAGCTCTACATCTTGCTCGGCCACCGCCACCCCATTCATCTGTAAAAATTACCTTAGTTCCATCATTATTAAATGTAGCAGAATGCCAGTAAGCAAAACCTGTATCTGTTACTACATCTAATCTAAATGGGTTATAGGGGTCGCTTATATCAAATAAAATACCATTTCCTGAACACGCTCCTGCTGCAATGTTTAGGGATGGAAATACTGTTATGTCATGGCATTGATCAGTTTTTCTTGTTTCTTGAGTTTCATCACCATGGTCTCCGCCTCGCCATAAGCCAGCCAACGAACCAGTTTCAGGATCTTCAAATACAGCCGGGCTTGAAACTATTTTTGATTTTGATGGTTTATTTATAGGTATTTCAATAATATCAATCCTAAATAAAGCCGTCCTCTTGTCACCAGCAACATTACCAATGCATTCTTTCATTTCTTCTTCATCTCTTACACTACCGGTGCCAGAATTGTAGACAATAATTTTCCCATCTTCAGTTGGACCTTTTACAACTGAATGTGTATGTGACCCTCTGCAAGTTTGAACAGCACCAACTTGAATTGGATTTTGTAGATCAGAAATATCAAATATTCTTATTCCTCTAAATCTCTCAGGGCTGGCATCTTTTCCCACTCCCTCTAAACCACAATCAATCCTACTTCTTATTTCTTCAACGGACATTATTAACAAATTACCAACCACGGATACATCGCCTTGACCTCCAGGGCATACCACTGATGTAAGAAGATTTGGAATCCCATCATCACCAATTTCATACATATTAAAACCATGATAACTACCTGCAACTAGAAGGTTGTCTCTAAATGCCATGTCAGTATTGGAAAAACTCAGCATTGGTGACCTTAATGATCTTGACAATTCTTCTACAGTTTTTTCTTCATCATCGTCTTTATCTGAGGTTTCTTCAGAGCCTTTTGTTGCTGGATTATTTGGGTCAAAAAAGCCAGCTGGCTTTCTTAATGATGCAATTATTTCCATATTTAAAATTGCCTCATCAGCAATAAATAATCCTGCTGTAAGACCAGCTCTTGGATCATCAGACAAGCTAACAGCAATTCTATTCATTCTTTCAATCTCAACGCCTTGATCATTTACTAGATCAGATACAAACTCATTTAAGATAGGATCGTACGTGGAGCCAGGAAATTTTCTTAACTCTTTTACCATTTCAAGAGCCCCGTCATGATGAGCTATCATCAGGCTCAAGAATAATCTATCAAAACTTGTGCCGTTAGAATCTCTTAATTTTTCGAGTTGCTGTTTTGATGCCATACCAGCCATATGCATATCATTTCCATGATTCATGTGATTCATGTGATTCATTGAAACCACTTCATTCCTAGCCTTTAGCCAACTCTCCATAAAATTTATTTCATCAACTTGAGATACATCTATTCTTTTTGCTAAGTCTAGAATTATTTTATTATTTGTTCTGCTATCAACATAGCTCGACATAAGTACAGCTTGCTCATGATGAACAATCATTCCTTGCAAAAACTTAACATCAGCTTCTGTATAGGAGGTGTTTGCAATATTAGTAGCGTCTTCTGCATCTAATATTTTTGAATAATCTCCAGGAGCTCCTGGCTGGATGATTTTAGGTTCACCTGAGTTTTCAAGTGCTACTACTTGAATGGACAAAGCAAAAGTTAATACAAAACTATTCAGAAATATTTTTGTATTAGTCTTTATCATCTTCATCAATTACTTCACCTCGAATAACTTTGGTTTCCTGACGTTTAAATCTCTTAATTCTGTCAGACCTATCTAGCTGTTTTTTTGAAGCCTTAACTTTAGATAAGTTAAAAAATATAAACAATGAAACAATGGCAAGCCCGCCAAAAATTAGAGTATTTAATGACATTGTAAATTTATCTTCTTAGCTTTGAGAGCAGTCTAAGAATTTCCATGTATAGCCAAACTAATGTGACCATTAATGAAAAAGCTCCATACCATTCCATGTATTTAGGTAAGCCAGCTTCAGCACCTTCTTCAATGAAATCAAAATCAAGAACTAAGTTCAGGGCAGCTATAGCTACAATACCTGCTGAAACTGCAATACCGAATGGACCATTAGAATGCAAAAAACCAATACCGGATCCAAAGAAACTCATAATGAAACTAACCAGATATAACAAGGCTATTCCAGCTGTAGCAGAAAATATCATTAATCTAAAATTCTCAGTTGGCTTGATGATTCCGCTTTTGTAACAAAATAACAAAGATGCAAGTATTCCAAAGGTTAAACCAATAGCTTGAATTGCAATTCCAGGATACTGAGCCTCGAAAACCATAGTTATTGCACCAAGAAAAATGCCTTGTGATAACGAATAAAGCGGGGCGGTTGAACCAGCTTTAGCAGGACTTCTGAATATGGTAACCATCGCCAATATAAAACCTAAAATTGCTGCTGGAAGACCTAGGACTGGAATATTCCATCCAACAGCAGCTCCTGCAAAACACAAAGCAAGTAGTATGCCTGTTTTATTCACCGCTCCATCTAAAGTCATTCTCTCAGCTAAAGGAATGGATGACGATTGTGACGAAAAGTTACGAGTAAATGCTGGATTTCCAGATCTACCAAATGTGTTTAGTGCTGAGTGTTTTGACATTAAAATTTCCTTCTTATGTTTATAGATATATTAATTATTTATGGCCTTTTTAACAAATTAAAAGACTATTTCATATTTTTGATCCATTTTTCTATAAGCTCTACTCCCTCTTTATGATTAAGAGATCTTCCCGACTCTGGCATCATTATGCCTGGATCTAATGAGGTCATCCTGAATGACAAAATAGATTTATTTGGATTGCCTGGATCGATTGAATATTTAAGATTATTACTTGCTCTACCAGCAGCAACAGGTTTTTTGTATATACCAATATGCATATTAGAACCCTCTTTAAGATTCAAATATAAGCCTGTTGTATCAGCTGATCCTCCTGGAATATGACAATGACCACAGTTAATATCAAGATATGCCCTGGCTCTAGACTCAAGATCATTATCCTCATTAGACCAATCTGCCATAGTTTGGTAATTATCAGCTGAATCAATCCATTTCATGAGCTGCCATTTTTTAATTTGATTCATAGTGCCATCACTATAAGAGAATTTATGATTTAAGTTTCTGACTTTTGGTCCTATTGGTTGAATTTCTTTATTTAATTGATGACATTCTTTGCATTGATTGATATTAGGAACTCTATATCTAACAGTTCTCTCAGTCCCATCCTCCATAACAAAAGCTGTATTAAGAGTTTTTCCAGCAATACTCAAATATGCATCATCTTGTTTCTCATTCCATATATAGCTAACATTTTTCCACGAGTCATTTTTTTTAATCAATAGTCTTGTTTCTAGTAACTGCTTATCAATTCTTGATTCTGGATGATCATTGAGATATGCAAACGTTTTTATTAACACTGAACCATTTGGAAAATCCAATACTTTATCAGGCGAGTAACCAAGTCTTTTATTTTTTGGAACATACACAAATCTTATCTTGTCAGCATAATCTGAAAAAAGAGGATTAATTAAATCGTAAGGTAGAACACCTTCATTTGGTGCTTGAAGACCCATATCAGCAAAGAAATTAAATTCAGAAAGTTTCTTTGGAACCTTGGTGTCTAAAATAACTGAGTCATTAACTTGAGAAAATGCATTTGTGATAAATCCAAATACAATAAAAAAATTGATTAGCTTCTTTTTATTTATCACTAATTTTTACTTCAGCAAGGGGTTTGATTTCTCCTCGAAACCAATCGTAATCTCTCACAACCGGATCAAAGAAAGGTAGCATAAACTTTATTGGATTGATGGTTAGAAAAGTTGCATCTTTATTATTGCCAAGTATTATCGCTTCTTTTTTAACTTTTGAAGACAGCAGGGAGGATAATGGAACTACTCCATCCCAGAAAATATCAGGCATATCACCACCAGAAAGTTCAAAAAGCATTTTTGCAAGTTCACCAGTCTCCAGATCTGGGCGGTAGCCTGACTTACCAAATGTATTATTATAAATTTGAACATTTCTTGGATGAGGATTATAGGTTTTATCTTCTGTTTCATATGGATATGTGACAATAGCTATGTTTATTGTCTCATTCCCCTCGATTGTATTTTCAAAAATATCAACCAAAGAATTTGCTTGTACTATAACCCCAGTGCCCCTTGGAACTTCTCCAACTATATTACCTTCAGGCGCAAAGTTATCAGTATTGTTATTAATAATTTTGTTATTAAATACTCTGACATGATGGCCGCCTTGCTGGGGCAGACCAGGTAGATCAAATACCAATATCCCCCCTGTATTATTTGTCGCAATATTATTAAAAACATCTGCAAAGTATGAATTTTCAATCTCAATACCAGCCACATTAAATTCAGTTCTGCTATTTTTTACTATTATATTTTGTGACTGCCCAACATATATACCAGCATCAGAGGCCCCAATGGCAACACAGTTATCAATTAAGATATTTGTTGATTCAACTGGATACAAACCATAAGCACCATTGGTTTCTTTTGGCCCACCGGTCCATTCCGTTTTAACTTTTATAAATTTAATGTTATCAACACCCTTTGCCTTAATTGCATCACCCTTTGCATTTACAACTGCAAAATCACTCAATGTGACATTGTCTGATGTTATTAATAGACCTTGAGCACCGGTTTGTTGGTTTTCAAAAGAAAGGATTGTTTTATTAATATCAGAACCAATAAATGAAATGCCATCTACGTCAATTGATAGGGAGTCTTCTAGTTCATATACCCCATTTGAGAGTTTAATAGTATCACCTGGGGAGGCTAAGATTAGCGCTTCTTGAATTTCTATATAGGCATCTGAACTGGGAGATATCTCAATAGTTTCAGCAGTAGAACCGAAGCTAAAAAAAAGTAAAAAGAAGAGGTTAGCTTGCTTCAGGAATCTCATCAAATTTTTCAAGTGGCTTCTTCAATTCAGCCCAATCACATTCAAAATCATCAGGAGCATGCTCATATTCTAACAGCCCTAAAGCCTCAAATTTTGGTCTAATCTCATCTGTTAAAAGTCCAATCCTAGAAAGGTTTGGTATCACTCTTGAAAATAAGAAATTTCTAAACATTTCAAAAGATGATGTTTGCATTTGAAAATCTCTAGCTTCATCAGCACTCATCTTTAAATATTTTTGTTCGGCTTTAGTGTTAATCAATCTTTCTCTAGAAATTACACATGCCTCATATGCAAACTCAGCTCTTTCTTGAATCTCTTGAGGACTTAGAGTCTTAACAAAATCCTCTAGGTAATTAATTCCAAAGGTTACATGCCTTGCTTCATCTCTTACAACATAATGAAGCAGCTGTTTTAGTAAAGGGTCTTTAGTTATATTTTTAAGCATTTGGAAAGCTGCCAAGGCAAGCCCCTCTATGATAATTTGCATACCAATAAATTTAAGATCCCATCTTTCATCAGTTAAAATTTTATCAAGTAATAATTTTAATGAAGGGTTGATCGGATAATGAATACCTATTTTTTCTTGCAGATATCTATTAAAGACCTCAACGTGCCTTGCTTCATCAAACGTTTGTGATGCAGCATATAGCTTTGCATTATAAGTTGGCGCACAACTTGCAAGTTGCGAAGCTACCAATAAAGCGCCTTGCTCACCATGAAGAAATTGGCTCAGTAATTCAGCAGCACTATGTCTATCAAATTCAATCTTTTCTTTTTCACTTAGTTCCTCATATGCTTTCAAGGTCTCGTGAGGCAACTGCTCATCAGGATCAACCAGTTTCTCATCAACTGGATGATTGTAATCCCATTGAAGATCGATTGATCCATTCCAATTTAATTCTTTACCTAATTCATAAAGCTTCTTAATTCTGTTATCTGCTACCGTGTAATCCCAGTTGTAAGATCCGGTTAAAGGAGTCTTGAATATCTCTACAACATCTTCAACATGAGAAGGTTTTATATCTAGCTCATCGTCAAAGTAAAGGAGGTCTGCAGGCGGTCCGTCTTGTTTTTTTATCTTCATATAGTTCTTTTCCAAATAAATGTTTACACTGTAAACATTAAAACCATTCTATAACAATTATTGGGCTTTGAAAAGATTTGTTAATTTTTCTAAGAGCACTTCACCTAATTCTTCTGCTCTATGGATTGTTATGGCATTCTTGTAATATTTATTTACATCATGCCCAATACCAATAGCTTGTAATTCAATATTTTGAGAAGACTGTATAAATTTTATGCTTTCTTTTAAATGTATATCTAAATAATCCTCTCCGTTAGCAGACAAGGTACTGTCATCTACAGGAGCACCATCAGAGATTACAATAATAATTTTTCTTTCTTCTTGTCTTTTTATAAGCCTGCCATATGACCACATTAGGGCTTCACCATCTACATTCTCTTTTAGCAGACCCTCTCTGAGCATTGCTCCAAAAAACTTTCTAGACCTTCTCCAGCTACTATCAGCACTCTTATAAATTATATGCCTTAAATCATTTAGTCTCCCTGGACTTGATGGGTTGCCACTACTTATCCAGTCTGACTTAGACTCTCCACCTTTCCAATGTTTAGTTGTAAAGCCAAGGACCTCAGTTTTAACTGAGCATCTCTCAAACGTACTGCTTATAATATCCCCACATATTGCAGCAAGACTTATAGATCTTCCTCTCATTGACCCAGAGTTATCTATTAATAGAGTTATAACAGTATCTTTAAATTTGTTTTCAGTTTCTTGTTTATAACTAAGGGGATGGCCTGGTTCAGCAATAACTCTATGCAATCTTGATGTGTCTAAACTACCTTCATCTAAATTAAAATTCCAGCTGGTATTCTGTTGAGCTAATAATAATCTTTGGAGCCTATTTGCAAGTTTTCCTATAGTTGTAAGATGTGGCTTTATTAAATTATCAAGCTGAGATCTAAGCCTTAGAGCTTCTTCTGCAGTTACTAAATCTTTAGCATCAATTATTTCATCGTATTTCCGAGTAAAAGCTTTATAGGATAAATTTCTATTATCTTTAAACTCTGGCTGTTCTATTTTGCCTAGTTCAATTTCTTCTTCAATTGAGCCCTCAGGTGAGGTCTGGACAATTTCTTGATCAAGCTCGTCTATATCAACCTCAAGATCAAGGCTCTCAGCCTGGGAAGAGTTTTCGTCTTGAGTTAAATCTTCTTTTTCAAGATTAATTTCATTATCCTCATTGGAATTTTCAGATTCTGAAGCGTCTTCTGGGTTACTATCATCTGATGAGCCTGTTTGTATTAAGTTTGTTAGCTCTAATAACTTTATGCTTGTTGTATAAAACAAACCTTGATTATCTAGTGAATTCAAAAATTCATTGCTTAAATTTTCAAAAGCACTTGAGCCATATTCATTTTTCAAATCGTTAATAAAGTTTACTGATCTACTGCTAACCTCGTTACCAGAAATATCCTTTAACCATAAATTAAAAATTAATGGCGCAGCCTCGTTAAAATCAAAAATATCTTCAGATATCTTGCTGTAATATTTTGATATATTTTTTTGAGCGCCTTTTAACTCTCTTCCGCCAAGAATTTCCACTCTAGATATTTCTAGCTCATCTATAATTTCTTGAGCTATAGGGTTAACATTTTTTTTTATAATTTTATTTGAATGATACTTCATCCAAAACGCTTGAAAGTCTGACTCCGCTCTCCAAATATCTAAATTTTTAGATGACCTCGGTGCAGGAGAAATTTGAGCTAAACCTTTACTAGGAGGTCTCAATGGTGCCCCAATCCTAGAAGAAATATCTTTTTGTTGAGAAATAGCTTTTAAAGAAGAAACGCTTGCTTCATGCAATGATTCTCTTCTTTTCAACCATTTCATTAATTTATTTAATCAGAAACTTTATTTAGAAGATCCTTATCAAAGCATCTTTGAAAATATTCTGCAATTATAGGCTTTTCTGTATCATCACATTTATTAAAAAAGCTTAATTCAAATGATTTGCTTATATCGCCAAAAATAGAATAATTTTCGGCCCATGAAATTACGGTTCTAGGCGACATAATTGTAGAAATATCCCCATTAACAAAACCTGATCTTGTTAAGTTTGCCAGTTTAATCATATCTCTAATAAGCTCTTTATTCTTCTGAGATCTCAATTTCTTAACCTTTGAAGTGATAACTTCAAATTCCTGTTTTGGAGATAAATAGTTAAGAGAAGACAAGATATGCCATCTATCTAATTGACCCTGATTAATTTGTTGAGTTCCATGATAGAGGCCAGTGACATCTCCTAGACCTATAGTATTTGTGGTTGCAAAGAGCCTAAATGATGGGTGAGGGCTGATTACTTTATTCTGATCAAGCAAGGTCAGCTTTCCTTCTACCTCAAGTATCCTTTGGATAACAAACATCACATCAGGCCTTCCAGCATCATATTCATCAAAAACCAAAGCAACAGGATTTTGTATTGACCATGGCAGCATTCCTTCCTGAAATTCAGTAACCTGCTTACCGTCCTCTAACTTGATTGCATCCTTGCCAAGTAAATCTATTCTACTTATGTGGCTATCAAGATTTATTCTTACACAAGGCCAGTTTAATCTAGCAGCTATTTGCTCTATATGAGTCGACTTTCCTGTGCCATGAAACCCTTGAACCATCACTCTTCGATTGTGTTGAAATCCAGCAAGTATTGCTAAAGTTGTATCTTCATCAAAAACATAACTAGAATCTATCTCAGGAACCCATTCTGTCTTATCCTCAAATCCTTTTACCACAAGATCAGATTTAATATTAAAAACCGAAGATACTTTAAAATCTTTATTAGGTTTCTTGGGTAAGTCTATATTTAATTTGGACATGTGTTATTTTTTAAATAATTAATTTTGATATGAAGATTAATCCTACCTTTTGAAATTTCAAAGTTCTAGTTTTTTATCAAACAATGTAAGATGTAGATCATTATAACGCACAAAAGGTAGCATCATGTCTGATAAGAAAAATCTTCTAGAAAACTGTTTAAGCTTATTTGAATTAAATAGAATTGATAGAGATATATATACTTGGACAGGGAAGAATGTAGGCTGGGCAAGAATTTTTGGAGGGCAGGTTATGGCCCAAACACTAATAGCCGCATACAAAACAGTTAAAAAAGAACATTTCGCTCATTCTTTTCATTCTTATTTTCTAAGGCCTGGACAAATGGACAAGCCTATAACATTTACTGTAGATAGGATTAGGGATGGTAAAAGTTTCACCACTAGGACAGTAAAGGCTATTCAGGATGGCGAAGCAATATTCAGTTGCTCTGTATCATTTCAAAAGAATGAAGATGGTCTTGAACATCAAATTGAAATGTCTGACTTTCCATCTCCTAATGGATTAAAGAATGAGTATGAAATAAGAAAAGCTATAGCTGGAGATATTGATCCAGAGCATGCCCCTTTATTTCTAAGAAAAAGAGAAGTAGAGATGCGTCCAATTGAAATTCAAGATTATGCTAATCCCCAAAAAACTCCTCCATATAAAAATACATGGATAAGGCCTGAGGGAAAGCTGCCAAACGATGAGGTTATTCAGCAAGCATTTTTATTATATATATCAGATATGGGTTTATTGGCAGCGGCAAACAACCCTCATGGAGTTAATTTTTTAAATGAAAATTTACAAGTTGCAAGTCTTGATCACGCTATGTGGTTTCATAGAAAACTAGATTTAAATGATTGGATATTATATTCAATAGACAGCCCTATATCTGGTAATGCCCGCGGCTACTCTAGAGGGGCAATTTATACTCAGGATGGAATCTTATTAGCATCTTGCGCTCAAGAGGGTCTTATAAGGCTTTGGCCAGCAAAATCTTAATATTCTCTAACAAGCTGAGTTAAAAACTTTACTTTATCTGGACTTATGTTTGGTGTTATGCCATGTCCAAGATTAAAAATATAGCCAGGGTAATCCTTATACATATCAAGTATCTTATATGTTTCTTCTTTAATTACTTCGTTGCTCTCAAGCAATATCGCTGGATTTAAGTTTCCCTGAATAGCTACCTTATTTTTCATTAGATCTAAATTAGGAGTTCTCATTGTCCAAAAAAGACTAATGCAATCTGCTGAGGTTTCAATTAGATTGCTAGATGAGCATTTTGGCTCTCTGGCAAATAAGATTACAGGAATATTAGATGTTACCTGATCATTTTTTAACAATTCGATTAACTCATCAATGTATTGCAGTGACCATTTCTTGTATTCTTTTTCTGATAAGAGGTTAGCCCAGGAATCAAATATTTGAATAGCATTTGCACCTGCAATAACTTGTTCTTTTAAGTATAAAAAGCAGGCATTGGTAAGTTTTTTCAAGAAAATATTTGCTGCTTTTTCATTTTCAACAATATAATTTTTTGTAAAAGAGAAGCTTTTTGATGAGCTGCCTTCTATTGAGTATGCGGCTAACGTCCATGGGCTTCCACAAAACCCAATTAAAGGAATATCTTCAGGAAGAGTTGCCCTGATATATTTTACTGCTTTATATACATAATCCAGATCATTTGGATCAAATTCAGGCAGGTTATCAACATCTTGTTTTGTTTTAATAGGGTTACTAAATACAGGTCCTTTACCTTCAACAAAACTTACTCCAAGATTAAAAGCGTCAGGAATTGTAAGGATATCTGAAAAGAGTATGGAGGCATCAAGTTTAAATTCCTTGATAGGTTGCATTGCTAATTCACAACAAACATCAGGATTTTTACACATATCCATGAAATTATTAAATCTCTTTCTTACCTCACGATATTCGGGCATATATCTGCCTGCTTGTCGCATGTACCAGATAGGAGGAGTCTCTAAATTTTCTTTATTGAGCGCTCTTATAAAAAGAGATTTATCTAACATTATGAAACGTATTTTATAATACTTTTTGCAGCTTCGCGTCCTTCCCAGATAGCTGTAACAACTAAATCAGATCCTCTAACCATATCACCTCCAGAAAAAATCTTTTCATTTGATGTTTGAAATGAGAATGCTTGTTTTTCTTCCGCTAGAACAAGACCACTTTTATCTGTTTCAATTTCAAAATCTTTAAACCAATTAGCAGGACTTGCTCTAAAACCGAAGGCAACTATAACTGCATCAGCTTTATAGATTCTTTCAGATCCAGGAACAGGAACAGGAACTCTTCTTCCGTTCTGATCTGGTTCTCCAAGATGAGTGTTTACAATTTTTACACCTTCTACTTTTTCTGAACCAACTATATCAATTGGCTGAATATTGAATTTAAAATCTACTCCTTCTTCTCTAGCATTTTGTACTTCTCGCTTTGAGCCAGGCATATTTTGTTCATCTCTTCTATATAGACAGGTAACAGATTTTGCGCCTTGCCTTATCGCAGTTCTATTACAATCCATAGCAGTATCTCCACCACCAAGAACAATGACATCTTTATTCTTTAAATCGATAAAATTATTTGTTTTATCTTCAATGTTTAGAAGGTTGTTAGTATTTGATATTAAATAATCTATGGCTTTAAAAACTCCAGGAAGTTTTTCCCCCTCAAAACCACCCTCCAATGAAGTGTAAGTTCCCATTGCTAAGAAAACAGCGTCATAGTCTTCATAAAGTTTCTGGAAGGGTATATCTTTACCTATTTCTTTCCCCAAAAAAAACTCAACACCCATTTCTTCAAGAATCTTTCGACGTCTTCTCACCACTTTTTTTTCAAGTTTAAATTCCGGTATTCCAAAGGTAAGCAATCCTCCGATTTCTTCGTTCTTGTCATATACATGACTATGAATTCCAGATCTTGTTAAAATATCTGCGCAAGCAATTCCAGCTGGACCAGAGCCAACAATCGCCACTTTCTTACTTGTCCAGGTTCTGTAAGACATATCTGGTTTCCAGCCCATTTCAAAAGCTTTTTCTGTAATATATTTTTCAGTAGAGCCAATAGTGACAGCACCAAAACCATCATTAAGAGTGCAAGCACCTTCACACAACCTATCTTGTGGGCAGACCCTTCCACATACTTCTGGCAAACTATTAGTTGAATGACATAATTCAGCAGCCTCAATAATGTTTCCTTCATTAACTAGTTTCAACCAGTCAGGAATATAATTATGGACTGGACACTTCCATTCGCAGTATGGATTGCCGCAATCAAGACATCTGTGTGCTTGGTTTGATGCTTCAACTTGATTGTATTCATTATAAATTTCTACAAAGCTAATCTTTCTTTCTTCGATAGATTTTTTTGTTGGGTCAAATCTTCCAACTTCGAGAAATTGAAAATCATTTTCAACTTTTTTATGCTCAATATATTCATCTCTCAAATTTTGCTGCTGTAAATTTAAATGAATATTTTCTGAGGGGCTTAATGATTCTTTCCACTCATAAAGTTTTTCTTTTGCAATTTCT
>JACLAC010015440.1_pt1 | contig 45780 bp, 35 predicted proteins | sample 8027881 | NCBI WGS metagenome assembly JACLAC01 (sample SAMN15725517, study PRJNA655200) | protist metagenome | isolation source: fluorescence activated cell sorting (FACS) single amplified genomes of... | place: Spain: Blaines Bay Microbial Observatory, Mediterranean Sea | collected 2016-01-19 | reverse complement strand
CCTAATGAGCTGTCGATCGTTCGCTATGTAAGCTGTGGTTCCAGAAATTAATCTAGCGTTACTCAGTAGAGTTACTAGAAGAAATCATGCCTTTAGTGTTACTCGTTTGTGTACAGGCGATTGCCACAGCTGTATCCATAGATGTCGCTTTCAGGACTACAAATTAGTCTTTACATTTTTAACAAAATAAGTGTGTCTACTTAAAGATTTACCATATGTATCGACAGGTGTGCAGTTATCTGTAATCCACAGCACGAATTTCGAGAAAATTGACTCGACTCATTTCTGCTGCTCAACTGATGATATTGCCGCGAAAAAATGCAATAACATTGACACTTTGATCTTGACGAACCCGGCTCCGGATGGTAACAAGAAAATTCACATCGATTCATTTTCGTGGAAAATCTCGACTGAGCCTAACTCAGTAACAGCAAAAATCGAAGGAGAACCGGCATTAGTCAAACAGTCAGGACTGTATTTTGTGGCACTTTCGAATTGTGACGTTAAAGACGAGTCCAATACTAGAATTCTGACTGGTAAGTTGAGTAAATACTTATTTATATTATATAAATAAATAACAATGCTAGTTATTTGCACTATATAGAGCAATGCGCTATAAAAAATATCTGAGGTCTTCTTGCTCTGTGTATGTGTAGATCACAATACAAACATATATCATCATACTCAGGTGAACTTGAAGCAAAGTCTGCCTACGGCTATTTGCCGGGTGAAGAGTTCTATAAGCTTTCCTTTTATGGATGGTTATCGGTAGCATATACCGCATTGGGGCTGGTTTGGTTGATACTTTGCGTAATGTGGAAGGACGTGCTTTTTACCATTCACCACTTCATGTCAATCACCATTTTCATCGGTGAGTCTAACTTGTCACGACAGTATAAATGTGTAAAGTGTCTATAATATAAAGATAAACATTTCGCTTGGACTAAGGATATAGCTCGCTGTACGACTTCCGCTTCAATGTCCAGTGGAAGCAGTGACTAGCTGTTAGTATGATGTTTGATAGCAAGTAAAATCTATAGCTATACCAATATGCTATTCATTGCTGAAGCTCGTGACGCCAATCATAACAATTCCAATTACTTCAGGTCTTTGCGAAGCTTTATCGTGGTATGTTTCATTATATCATTGGAATTTTGTTGGTCACAGATGGCACTCTATGATCGCATTAGCAATTGCTGGCACTACCACCAAACAAGGTGTAAGTTACATGTTGTTATTAGGTGGTTGTCTAGGATGGGGCGTCACCAAACCAAGTCTGGATAAAAAGTGTCTGGCACAGGTGGTATTCGTAGTCGTTGCATTTATTGTCACGGATTCGTTCAGACAGTTTCATATTAATAATCAGAACAGAACACAAGGTGAGCAGTCGACTTGGTGGATTATAGCCGTCGTTGCACCTGGTTCGTTCTTCGTGTCGCTAATTTATGTGTGGATCCTCCAAGCACTCAATGATACGATTAAGGAGCTAACCGAAACGAATCAAACAGTTAAGGCTGATGTTTACCAAAGTTTGAGACTAGCTCTGGGTGTAGTCGTTGGTTGTGTGCTGCTCCTTGTCGGCTATGAAACTATAGTTGTACGGCGCACTGACCTTTCATACAACTGGCAAAACCGCTGGTTCTTTACTGACTTCGGATCGCACTGTATTTTCTTTGGTTTACTCATGGTAATGATGTATCTATGGAAGCCAAATGAAAGATCGCTGGAGTACGCATATAGTATTCAGCTAGACAGTAAAGGAGGTGTGACTATGGGTAACCCAGTTGACGACGCTGAAGGGGTCGATAATTTCAAGAGTGTGGATGTGGAGATAGGCGATGGTGATGACGATGACTTTTCGTTTAAAAAATCAATGCAGGATGACGAAATTACGAAAGATATCACCAAAAAGAAGAAACTGCCAGAAGTTTTAGAATAAATCATTTTGTGTTCACATTTAATAAAGAACTATCGCACTTTCTGTATGTAATAGCTCTTTCTTAGACTATAGTATTAGAGTTTTAGGGTTGTTGAGTAGTGGCAATTTATAATATTTGAATTTGCTTAAAATAGCATTTGTCGCGTTCACTCTCATGTACGTGACGACGCACAAGACTACAAAAATCTGTGTCACGTGCAAGAGTGTTAGACGGATCGATGTGAGCGTGATATTATGTTGCTTCACGCAAGTTGTCAACACTGAGCAAGTGTCATGTAAAATTTCTAAGTTTTCAGATGACTACTCTTTTTCCTAGGCTTAATTTTTTGCTATGTATAGTAAGAAGTACTGTTTGTGTTATCGGTACGCACTTTGTCGATTGTAAAGGTGGATTGGGTATTGCCGTAGCGCATTCCTCTGGGATGGGCATGGCCTACCTGGGTAGCAGCCAAACCATAAGTGAAATGTTTATCATTACATCTATTTGCAACTTTCTATACATGAACTCGTCATAAAAATGATTTTATTCTAAACGAGCGATATAATTTTCTGGCGTAGATATTTTATTCATTTATAATAGCGGTTCACTCTCCTATCCTATTATTATATTTTTAATTACAGTACTATTGAAATAAATATAAAAGATGGGTTCCACTTTCCAAGCTGTGTTGGTCGTTTCGTTAGCATTTCAAAATGCAGGGAGCGGCCTGCTTATGCGCTATGTGCGGTCTACCCCTGAAGAAAGTCAATTTGATACTGAGATGGCAGTTATTTCTCAAGAACTTGTAAAAATTTTAGTTTGCAGCGTGCTGATAATCTGAACGAAGGAATGAACTGTTGTTGGATTTCTAAAATCGTTTCACTAGACTGAGGTAATGAAGACTTTTCTGCCTTGATTATTTTTTTTGATTCAAAATAATCTACAGTACATCTGATAATAGTTATCTTGATGTGCCTACTAATATTATACTATACCAGACAAAACTGCTATGGTGAGCACTACTCAGCGCATTTGTAATGGGTAAAATAATAGAAGTGCGTCAATGGATATGATTGGTGATTATGATGGTTGGTATTAGCCTGGTCCAACTTTAGAATTTTGACTTCAATCAAAAAATTGAATCAATTAGCACGTCTTAATAGATGATTTGGATGTTTGTGTATAATTTCTGCTGCGCTTTAGTCGTCTGTGGCGTCTGTAGCAATCGAGAAATTGTTAAAGGGTGGTAATCATATTTCAGCATTGCTTAGAAATGTATACTTGGCGATCACTAGTTTGGTTATAGCAGTCGCGAAAAAACAATACAATATAGTGATGAGCGATGACATAATTCTACGTAAGGAAAGCGCTTTTGTGAATCCGTGGCTCAACTTTACGTCAATGACTTGGGTATGCGTTATCTACGTAGCATGTGGTGGTATTCTTGTCGGCATGGTCATCAAATATCTTAATGCATTACTCAAGGACATCACTCTGGGTTTCTCGATAGTTCTTGCTGCTATAGGATCTATGATACTTTTCAAAGACGTTTCGCCGAATCCTATGTTTTTAGCTGGTGCACTATTAGTTATATTTTCAGTCGTGCTTTACGGAAACTTGTTCAAAAGCACGATGCTATTCCGAACCGAAGCAAACACAAAGAAAAAAAAAGCGTAATAAATTTGCGATCATATATTGTGTTGATAAAAGTATGTCGTAATTGTAAATATATATGTTGCGTGATGTAAATAGTAAAATGTGTATGCTAGGGCAAACTTCGAATTGGAGACGATACGCTATCAATGACTACTAGATTTGATAAAGTACACAAATGAAAGGGCTTTATGTTTATCGTTTTAAACATCATTTTTGATTCGATTTTAAATGTGATTTTGCGCAAATCTCAATACTCAAGGTCAACTTTTACCTTCATTTATATTCGTTTCTGCTGTTAAGATTTTGTGTTTCATCTACACTTTGTGTTCAAGTATTTCAGCTGATCCGTATACATCATCACCCTACTATATTTGACATAAGTAAAGGGGGAAGTAACAATCTGTCGTGGGTGTGTGTTTTTTTAAATTTTTTTCAAAAATATGTGACCGTATAGCGGCTCGTTTGGAATATTAACGCAGTTGCACAACAGACAGAATTTTTTATGTTTTTGCCTACTAACTAGATCATTTGGGCGCGCTGACTGTGACAACGTCTGATGATGTAACTTGTAACAACGTCTGATGATGATTTGCGCGTTCCTGCACTTGCACATTATTGTTTTGTTACAGTGGAGTTTTGTAGCTGTAGTGTAAAGTTCGATTTAATATTTGGGGGAGTGATGAGGATTTGCCGGGAGTTTAATTTGGATAGCCGATCATGTATTATTGATTAGTTTTCTAAGTTCATCCAATTCTACTCAAAGCATTTAACTATTTTAAAGTGGTGCAAGTGTTTACAAACGTGTAAAGTGTAGTATAGCTGTTGTAGTTACTCAAATAGAAGCCTTGTCAAGATGGGAAATAAAAAGCGGGGTAGTGTCCATAATACCTCTCAAACTCCTAAAAATAAGCATACGCCGAAGAAGGGAAGTAAAAAGACGCCAGATGCGACGCCTATGCTATTAAAGACAACGAATCGTATTACTAGGGAGCTACCACAGGAAAGCTTGATTGCTTAAGGCAAATTTATTCCTGGTTCCAAAGTTTGGTTATGAGATCCGGATGAAGTGTGGATGATGGGTGAAATTATACGTCCAGGGGTAGTAGCAGTAATGTAAACTGTTAAAAACGGTAGACATACTTAGTGAATACGTTAAGGTTCACACTTATCATATTCAGGCAGTAGTTACTAAATATGTGCGCTATAAATGATAGTATTAAATTAATAAACATATAATATAAAAGTCTTTCAAAATAAATCGACCTTTCAATTGTTAGTAACAAAAGCGTGTCAGATCGAGTCACAAGTACTCAACTGATGACAATTTATCAATGGTCTCGTTTCAAAAGGTATGCATGTCTGTGGCGTTGTCGCCCTGTGTCTGTAGTCGATGTCTTCTAAGTGATGGTAAAACCGCATTCCTGAGCATCGTCTTCGCTTACGAGTTCAGCTCATAAATGCGGTAATCACACCATCCAATATTCATCACAGGGCTCTCACTGTCATCGTCGTAGTCTTCTCATGCTCATGAATGTACGGTTAGAGGTGAGGCGCACTTGCTGACATATCACTACGAGTACCAGTTGCGACACCTAACTCAGACGCAAGTCACAATGCACGTAAACCACTCTTGCTCGAAAGGATTGCACACATTCACAGCAGAGTTCTTCTGCAGTTGTTGCTGGCTTGAGAGTTGTGCGTTCTTAAGCTTCGCTGTGAAATCTGATAGTCATAGCCTGGCAACGAAGACCAGAACGTACTGAAAAAAAAAAAGCGCGGCAACGTCGAGTTGACACGGTCAAGATCGCGCGCGATTCTGCTCAGTACGGCTACGATCCCGAGAACAGCCACGGACTGCTGGGAAGGCCCAGAACGGCCAAAGTACTGGCAAGGTTCTCGCGATCATCAGTCTGCCCTTCTATCTAAGACTCTACCCTGCGTAAGTGTACGCAAAATGTCTAGTCAACTTCTAAGCGAAGCTCATTATCAGGCATATGCTCTGGAAGCAGTGCTCACCTCACGGGTTGAACGGTTCATCTAGCATTTTCTCTACAACGCTGTAGTAAGTAGTTCTCGATAGACTTGTAGGGAATAGATAACACACACAATAATTATTTGTTTGATTAAATCATACTAATAATTATTACCATTCAAATAAAATTGAACAAGTGATAACGAGAAAGTGACACAACCGGGGCATGAATAGGAACCTCCACATTTTATTTATTTATTATGAACGTTTAAATTTTTTTCATTAGATATCATTTATAGCGCGCACACATTTGACTTTGCATTAATATTTACCTGACCTTAGGAAATCGATATCACTGAAATGGAAAAAAAAAACCAGGCTTCTTTTCAAATGTACATGAGGAATGTTACGGAGTAGGGCTAGTGAACATCTAACGGACGATCTAGTCAACTTATGACACCTACATGAGCCTTGACTGCTGTATATTCTTGAACAGCGATTTTATTAGTGATTGAATTTACACTTTTACGGGTTCAATACTGCTCTGAGTCAATCCATTCAAGCCAATACCATACCTCTACAGTTAATGAACTAATGCATTCATATTTGAGCTAGTGAACCATACAAACTTGTCGAAACGAATGATTCACGTGATACCGTTCTATCTCCGCAGTAACGGAACGAGAGTATCAAGCGTTAATAGTGTCAAAATTGAGAAGAGTGATACATGGGTTCCAAGTTGATTTTGAACCTGATAATAGGACTTATAAGGGAATACTAGATATGAAAATATCACAAGTCATACTTATTAGCGGTGAGTCTGGTAGCGGAAAAACAGAGACAACGAAATTCGTTATGAAATTTTTGGTACAGTGAGGACCACTCATGTAATAAGCTGACACCTCAGAGAAAAAATAGTAATATAACTTCAGATGAGATTCGCAAAACATTAACAAATTTAGGATCCCATGTGGACAACTAAGTTCTACAAACTAATCCATTATTGGAGAGTTTCGGGAATTAAAAGACACTCAGAAATGACAACTCTTCCAGATTTGGCAAATTTATTGAGCTGCAGTTTAAAGATTGAAGGTTGTGTGGCTAGTAGAATTTTAACTTATTTACTTGAGAAAATTCGCGTAACAAAACAAACCTAATAATGAGCGCGCTTTCCATATATTTTACCAATGTATTGCGTGATAATAACGATGCTTGCGTTGATAACAGTGGATCTCTTGTATATCGATTCCCTAAGTACTTGCAGTCACTCGATGACGACGGCGCAAACACACAACCTGGAAACCACTGTGACATAATTTTAATCTTGACCACCATATACACATTGAGGTATAAATGTTAGTGACGGCGACTCCATATTGATATTTTGAATACTGGCACCTTGCGGTGTTCCAATAGCTGATCTGTTCTGAAATTTTCGGATTTTTCAGGACGGCGCCTTCAAGACCTGAGACTTTGCCGCATACTGATCGTTATTTGCTTCGGATGATGTCTCGCGGTAATGCAGCAGTTGCACCATTCTGAAAAAAACGGCTTTTTCAAATCAGTGCCCCCTCCCATCCCATGACCGTTGACTTATACGCACACTAGCCGACTATTGATATTTAAGTGCCGAAATTCATAACTTGAGTTTTAGTACGTGTCGTATGCCCGCTAAAAATTTAGGTCTTTCCTCAAACGTGTATATGGTGGTAATCGTATTGTAATTCCAAATTAGGTACGGATGATGAGTACAACAGAGTAAATTATGAAAACTGACAGGCGATGGATATTGATATGTCCCTTTTCTAATAACTTTGGACAGAAAGGTGATTGACAATACGTGAATACGGATTACGACGAGTGTTCACTTGATGACTTACTCGACTTTGAAAGAACAATATTTTGAATGCAAAATATGAATATCGAAGTATCGGAAATCAATCAAATTATCTGAAGCGTATAGCTGGTAATGTGACTGGGTAATATAGAGTTTCAAGGTAGTAAGGACGACAGTAAGTTCTCATAGTGAAAGTAGTAGCAACTAGATACAAGTGTAGAATTCGCTGGGGGTTAGTGATGGTGATTTCGAAAGAGCTATAACAGAGTAATAAGATAGTAACCCCAGACTCATCTGCGCCTATATTTAAGAAAAACTCTTGAGCTAAATAGAAGGAGACTGTAGACTCATTCTAGTAGGTTCTTCTTTCATAAAATATTTGAGAATATGGTCGAACAATAGTAACGTGTCTATCGGTTTCTACACAGACAAAGATTATCCATTTATTGGAGTCCTGGATATTTTTGGTTTCGAGTGCTTCCAGAACAATCACTTCGAGCAACTATGTATAAATTACTAATAATGAACGACTTCAAAAGCATTTCAATAATTTTGTTTTTGAAGAAGAGTAATAGGATGTATGATTAGTGAAGGCATTGAGTGGTATGATTTGGATTTTCCTGATAACTCATTATCTTGTGCTGTTATTGAAGATCGCGGTATGATATTTTAGACGCTTAATGAAGAGTGCTCAATATGAACGGGTACTGACCAGTGATTTATATAGTAAGCTAAAGAAATAGCTTCTCGGGAAATAGTGAAAGCTTTAAGGAAATCAAACATAAGTAATGAATGTTTCATTGTTGAACATTACTGAGGTCCTGTTACTTATACATCAGCAGGTTTTGTCCAAAAGAATAAAGATTCAGTACCATAATGATCTACGCAACTTGGTTACACTTAAATCCAAAAATTCGTATGTTAGAAAGCTATTCGGTAGTGTAGCGATGTCTGAGAAGAATGCGAACGATAAGTCTAACAGTAATAAAAATAAGACACTATGTCATATTTTTAAAATGCAGCTGGATAATTTAATGACAACACTTGGTAGATAGTGAACCGCACTTCATACGATGCATCAAACCAAACTTAATCAAAAAATAGAATATACTCGACCGCAAGTTCGTTTGTGAGCAACTGCGTTATCAAGGTGTACTCTAAGTAGTAGAATAGCAACGTTGAGGTTTCCCTATACGCCTTAGTCATGAAGACTTTTGGAGGCAAGTGAAGTGTCTAGTGTCACTAGAACTACGCGCAGAATAGCGAGAATGAATATCTTTGCTTAGCAGCAAAGCTCTAGTGAGCAAGTCTGGTATAGATAAAAAGTCACTAACGCGTAAGTTTCTTGAGTTTTTAGAATTCAATTATTGAAGTTCGTTGTTCACACAAAATAAGAGAGGTCACGCCGTTGGAAAAACTTTAGTTTTTCTCAAGCAGAATTTGTATGAACAGCTGAGACAACTGTGATTTAAATTGCAGGAAGATTGACAAAAGATTATATGATAGACAGTTCTGATGCGTAAACAGCACAAAATTTACAAAACGTTGCGCCACCACGTGATAGTAATGCAGTCGCTCTAATAGGCGATGTATATAATAAGTCACATTTAAAACGTTTGAAATGAGAAGAAGCACGACGTAAGGCAGAAATTAGATAACATGAGTTTTTGAAATCTGTGTAATGATTTTAGGGAATATATTTAATCTTAGTAGGATATGAAGGCATGTGAGTAAATACATCCGCCTTAAGAGAGACATGAATAATGTCGCTACTCACTCAAAGTGAACATTTATTCAATCTGTATGGCGAATGTATATCGCTCGTAAGATTTTTTGGATAAAAAAAAATAAGATGACCACAATACAATGCTTTGTGAGATGATGTATATGAAAATCAGTGCTAAAGAAACTTAGAAATGAAAAACTATTTCAGAAACTACGCGCAATAATAAAGAGCTAGTAGAGTTAATAGTTTCATTATGCACGGAGCTAGGAATTGGTTATCCAAGGCGCGCTTCAACATTTGATGTAAGTTAAAAGCACGCCTAGAAAAAGAAGTAAGCGCTGTGTCCGAACTAGAAAAGAAAATAGAGTGAAAAAAGTCGCAGCATGATAAACTGCAATTAGAGTATGACGATTTGAAGACTACCCTTGAGCTAACTCGTAACGAAAAAGCTTGAAAAGACAAGGAATATTCATGACTCAAAGACTTATAATGAGTAGACGTCAGCAAAGCTCACGAGTGAATTGTAGTAATGCATGTGAAGAGCATTCCACTTAGATTGCACATGAGAAAAACTTACGTAACACTGAAGTCAATGCATTGAGTGGGTCCTTGACATGAGCACAAGATGAGAACTGAGTTCTTCATACTGAATTGCGTACCTTGAAGAACGATATGTTGATTAAAGTTAGCGAATTTGATAAGCTTTGTTTAGAGAAAGACATGCACTTTCAATGAGAGGTTGGCGCCTTGAAATCGAGTCATATATAGCGAGAGAAAAATTTAGACACGCAGATAACCAACACTGAAAACGAGCTAAAGCGATGCAAAGACATCATGGAAAATGAGATGAAGGTGCGAATTGAAAATTTGTCGCATAAGCTTGAGCAAGAGCGTGCTAAGTACGAGAATGAAATTACATTGCTAATAAAGGCCAAGAATGCGGCACAAGAAGAGTAAGATGAAAAATTGGAAACTGTCAAACAAAAGGCTGCTACAGATAAATTGGAAATGTCAGCTTCTAATACAACTAACTTATGAAAATAATAGGCAGGATAAGGAAAGGTAGCTAGTAGATTAATGACATAGAATTGAAAAAAAAATTAACACAGCAGAAGTTGCACTTTGAAGCTGAAAAGAAAGATTTGATAACGCGCCATGGAAAGTAAATCGATGAATTGCTACTAGAAAACGCCAGGGTTGCTGAGCAGTAAGAAATTGCTCAGGTTCATTTAAATGCTAAAGAACTTAAATTAACAGAAACATAAGAAATATTACAGCGTGACATTCGAAAATTTAACTCCTCAAAAGCCGAATATGAATGAGAAGTGTAGTAATATGGTGGACAAGTGCAACAATGCAGTAGCATTGAAAAATAAATATTGAATGGAGCGTGATTTGTGAAGCGATAAGTATAACAGTTTGTTACTTGAGACAGACAAAGTAAAGTCAGACTTAGATAAATATGAGTCTGTTCTGTTAAGAAACTGTGCCCTTCAGTCGCTGCAAAGATTTCCACAAATGTAGTGAGAACTGCAAAATGATGAAAAGCACAAAAAGGGTCTAGTGACATTACTCGGATATGAAATGAATCAACAGAGTTTCAAAATATGGATATAGATATAGTGATAGTTTGATAGTGATTGTGTTGAAGTCAAGAACGTGATGGTAGAGCATGTTATTAGAAATTTTTCACCCGATCAATACGAGTATTTCTTATACAACAAATCACTGAAATCCAAGAATAATTATTACTATCAGATCTCATATGAAGATGGTATGCAGCCCCTGCGGGTACTGGACTGCAATATGAATTTCTAATAATCACTATAGAGCAACTCAATGGGTAGTTGTTATATACGATGTCTAATAGTGCAGCTTCGTTAGAAGAGTAGATCAAACAGCTTCAATCATGAACCGATTTAGGCTAGTAAGGGTATGCTCTTAGGAAACACGCATAACCTAATTGATTTTATTTCACTGTCATTTGACACATAATAAGTGAGGTGAGTTGCAACTAGCTTATGATTTCAATGTACTTTAATAATGCAGTGCCACAGCTGTTGCCGAGGAAGTTACGCGCGAATCTTTTAAATGCCGACCAGGTACCGGTACCTGGACACCCTTTCTGCAGCGATTTAAGTCGGTTTGAGAAAACTTATGAATACAACATAAGAGTACTGGTACCCAGTCAACCAGAAAAAATTCGTGAGAATCTTTTGAGGGTCGACCGGATACCAGTACTTGGGCATTTGCTCTACACAGACTTATTTTGGTAGCGGCGCCACAACTGTAGAAGAACGTGCGAGTACCCCGTCGGCCGGAAAAGATTCGCGCAAATCGTTTGAGGATCGATCGCTACACCCCTGGTAGCTCAGACCGACAGGTCGAAGCCCTGCCTCCGGTTGAACTTCTAGTTAGAAGCCCGAAAGTGGTTGAGGTGCGTGCTGCGCTCATCGCCAAGAAGTGATCGAAGTACTCCGCTTGACGAGCAGCAAGTGCAGCTGAGTGATACTGGCGGACTCAGTCTAAGTAGCGGTGAGTAAATATATATATATATAGTTGTAAGCGATAGGCTGCAATCTTAACTAGAATTTGGGAAAATTAGTAGTATATACTTATCACTTCTTATTACATGATTTCAATTAGGTAAAACGTGAGCAGAATGAAAACAACTTTGAGCTAAATTAAGGCTGTCCGAAGAATGATAGTAATAGCATAGACTTATGGCAATGAAAATCTTGATGATAGTAAGCTGGGATGTTTGAGCATTGAGTCAGATAATCTAATGGAATGATTTCGCACGTTATAATAGGGATTTTGATTTCCAGTCAGGCTTCAGCCAGATAAATCGCTAGTAGGAAGACTTGTTTTGGACGCCGTACTATGATAGAAATGACGCAAAATTTATTTATTAAGCCCAGTATCGAAGAGTACAATACGTCGTAGTGAAGAAATGGATGTCAGATAGTAATACTGAGGGTTTTTGATAATAATCTGCAAATATCTCATGAATTTACCGACTCGAAGTATCCTCTAGTACAAGTTTGATTTTAGCCGGAAGATGTTGCTATATCATACATTTGTATGTAAGTTTAGTAATAGTCAAGGATCTATTTACTTGTATAAAGTTTATCGGACGAAGCTAGAATTGAAACAATTTGATATGTTAAAGAAATAATAAAATTGACTAGTGATATCTTTGATGAAGGCAAATAATGATCACAGTCTTGTACAGCTTGTCAACGTTATAGATCATTCAGGAAAGTCGAATCTGGGATCTGATTCCATGAACTGAATGCAAAATTTAGAAAATGCAAGCATCTCAGTTCTACAGTATTCACCGTGTGGAAAATATATATTTTCATGATCACTAAATGGTAGTTAATAAACTATACAATTAGTGAGACCGGTGAAATAAAAGTTTCTTACGAAGACACGCTCAGTATTACGTGAGGGTGATACTATAAATCACTCATTCTTTACTGAACAGGATATCCAACTTGCTTGAGGCTTATTAACACCGAGCGTCATGAAGTTATTCAAAAAATGAAAATTGAGTGAGAAATAAGATCTTTAATTTTTGATTCTGAGATAGGTCGCTTTGGAATATTGGGCGGATAATAATGGCTGTCTCTATGTGATACAGATTTACAACCGCTAAACAAAGGATGATATGCAGAACGGTAGTAAATCCACTAATTACAGGATTAAGCCGATGAACTTATCGTTTCAGTATGGTGTAAAAGGATCACAGTCTTGAATTACTGGTTTACAAGTTCAAAATCGAATTGGTAATAGGCCTAGTTTACTACTTGTGTCATGTCTCGGCACCGATAGCTTAGGTATATTGGAACTCGTATATAAGGAGGATACGTTAATTATGATAAACTAGGTACAGAGGATCGTAAATACTTATCATCAAGTTTTACCATTGCAGAACTCTTTTTGCTGTAATCACTTCGCGATTGCAGGTATTGAAGAACCAGGTGTAATAAAGGTTCACTAGCTCGATTCAACAAGCGGGAAAATAATAAATGGTGATGGAATTGAAAACCAGATGAAACACAAAGATAATTGGAAATTGGAAACGGGAAGAATCATTAGCTTTAAGAGTGGTCCTCATTAGTGAAGGCTTTGTGTAATAAATAAAAATAGTAAGTTGTGAGAAAAGTGAGTATGCAACGGTCAACATGAAGTTTCAAAACATACTCCTGCAAGGTCTCCGTCTCCTGCTCGAAAGGGATGTGGTACTAGATCTTCTATAAAGTCAATAGATCGCTGTGATTTCATATACACTACACCAGAAGTTAGACATCAAAATAGTGGCACGTTTCGAAAAAGCGAACAAATATTAGCAAGCCCTAAAACTGGATCTCCGTGATAGTAACCCTTTGAGTGTTACTACTAACGTTCGCGTTTCATAGCAGATATGCGTAAACAATTTAGACACAAACCCGATAGAAAAATCACAGCTTTGATAGTAAGTATGGCGCACTGCTGCAGTAGGCCACTGGGTAGTCGCGTACTTAATAGTGAACTTGAGCCATATTGATTGTGCTGTTGAAGTAACTCCCTTGGGACAATATTAGCTATTGGTGATTCATTAGGTGGTTTGAGCCTGATACGTCGTGCGACTTAGTAGAAAGCAAATGGATAACGCATTTAAGAAGGTGAAAGCTCAAGTAGAAATTGAATATGCTAGCATTAGTTGAATTTATGAGGACATCCATTTGATTGAAGTGAGCGACACTGAATATAAAAAACAATTAGTTGTGAAGGAAGTCCAAGATTTATCCAATACATATCGCGCTGGTGTCAGAGACGACTGGATTATATGTTCGATTAACTACACGTCAGATTGGGGGGTTGCTCGACCCGAAGCGTTGCTCTCTAAATTTAATCCGCCTTATGTTTTAGGCTTCTCATCACCAAGCGTCATTATTGAGAATAATATGATGCAGAGCAAGTAAATTATTATTTTAAAGCTAAATTAAAATGCTACTCATATCACTAGTAAGTTCTGTATATATGTTGGTGTCACAACCAATCTATCTTCAGTTTGAGCTATTCAAGTGTAAAAATTATTTTTTTTGATTCTCTACTGTTTCTTGTTTTGACTATATATTTCGATTTCTCATTTAAGATAGACATATTTACGTAGTAAATGTTTCTGACAAAGCGTGAGAAAATATGTGTGCTGAAACTTAACGTGTAAAAAGACACTAGAATGTATAAGAAAAAAAATACTTTGTGTAAATAAATACAGTTAATCGAAGACACATATTGTTATTTGTGGTGTGAACAGTTCTCTGATTATATAAATAGTGTTTTTATTTCTATATGCAATGATAAAATTGTGTTGAAATTATCTTTGACTATGGTTCGCTTTTGTAATAATTTATTCTTGTATGTCTGTCGCTCAATGTCGATTATGGTGTTTGTCATGGGACCCAAATATGTATCTTGTTAATATAGTGCTTGACTCATAGTTATAATTAATATAGTACGTGTTAGTTATTATTTGTGCAAGCATCTAGAATATCGAACTTAGAGTAAGGCATTGTTAAAGATATTGAACTAGGTTCAAAAATTCATCAAGATGGCAAATTGGGAACAAGGCGTTAGAAATAATGATGATGATCTATCAGACGATTACGATCCTGACGCTGATTCAAATTGAGACAGTGGCGGAAAACAGCAATCAGCGATCGGGTAGAGCACTGTTGAATGCACTGAATTAGAAGATGGCTATGGTAAAAGAAGTTTTGATACAGCCTCACCCATCTTTTAGGTAGACATCTAATAATAACAAATTCCCTTGTTGCATTGTTTGGACTTCACTCTTTGGTATAACTTGGTTATTCCCATTCATTGGACATATGGGCATAGGTTGTGAGAAAGGTGAAATATATGAATTCTTGGGAATGGGTGTGTCGCGTGGTTACTTATCCATGGGCCCCGTAATTCGGTACGTACAACTAAATCATCGCCTTTAGAAAAAGCCATGGAATGAAGGACTAAAAGTCGGCTGCTAGTAAGTCGCATGGCCGTATTCACAAGGGATGCATTGACAATTGTCACACATTCGTCGCTGATTGTGAGTTATACCTCAATTATAAATCGTATACATACTTACTGATCTCAAACAATATGCATGTTCGACTAATTTGCACCTCCACAAAATAATGACTGATATACTAACGATATTGACAGTACGCGACAGTAAACAGAAAAGCACATTGTCTTAAAATTTTTTGTTTGTTTTCATTATCAGGTCTTAATGATATGGAGTATAGAGATAGCACCAACTGGAATTCAATTAAATTAGGAGCTATTGTCTTCTTTTATGGAAGGTACACATCTATATCGGTGCTTTTACTACATTGGCTACCATTTGTTATGATGCTTCTGATATTTTATTGGTTCGGCTACAAAGAAGAGACGCCATATCCACCATCGCGTATGGTGTAACAATACTATGCTTCCAACGAAGTTTATAAAAGTTATTTTGTCTATAATTATAATTGATAGATTGCTTGATTGATTGATTGATTGATTGATTGATTGATTGATTGATTACGAGCTAACTCAAGATATACTCGCTGAATCTTCCACATCAGAAGTTTTTCCAGAAACTCCATCCACACACCACATATTTAGTACAGCGAATCAACGGATTTTCCTCCTGATGAAATCCCGTGCACAAGCCTATTTTACAGTATATATAGCTGTGGATGATAATAGAAATTGTTCGGACCCAACTCTACTCATTACCAGCAAGTAGCGATCATCACCGAAACTCACCAACTCTTTCCCTAGCTGACACCGATCCGATTCATTATTCGTTTACTATCACAGATGTTTAACCTTTCGCAATATTTTTCAGCCTTGCTTTCCATACAATGTCCTTGCTCATGGGGCTCTGATATACGAGTTGTCCCGAACTGAGATGCTAGAAACCGATTCGGTGTATTTGCAATTTGTTCATCTGGATCCACTTGCTTTTGCACTTGTACTGTCAAATATCAGCCAAAGCTCTAAACTTTTTCATATTCATCCAATGTAATGCTTACTTGCATTGGTGAGGTAAAGCAGGTAACCTCTTTTTTATATTACCGCAAAGACACTGTGATGTCTATTTACTAGGGTACAGTTGATAAGTCGCGGATTGTATCGATGTTATTTTGAGAAAGGACAAGAACATCGCAAGTAAAGACCCACTTACAGGTGGGCCGGGTGACATCTAATATCAGAACTTTGACAATTGTGACACACATAGATAAAGTTGATCGGGATGGATAATAGGGGGAGCAAAAGACCCAAATCAAAAAGGTAGAATCAAGAATAAGTGTTGAGGCAATGGTTCGTATCATGCGTTTTTTTTTTGAAAGCAAGGCACCAGCATCTACTCTTATATTAGTTGACGGTTGACATTTTGAGTTGATTGTTGACTGTTGACTGTGATAGATATATAACTGTGAGTACGGTCTAAAATTGTAAATGTGTCATGTGTCACCGTAGTATTTTGTCAACTTGTGCAAGTTAGATGTTCGACTGTGGTGTCTTGATATTGTGTCATGCTCATGTTCATGGATTTCGACTTTGATTTGTTCTGGTACTGATGTAAAAATGAACAAACTGTTCTTTTCTTTATTCACCAATCTTTATACCAGGCAACAAATAATTTCTTTTACGCATTTTCGCTCCTTGTTTTTACTTACCTTTACATAAAGGGAAATTTAGAGATCGAGTGATAAATTTTGTTGGATTTATTTTAGTCTGAAAATAACTTCTTGAGTTCTAGTAAAAATAAAAAAAATATCAAGATGGCTGATCTTGATCACGACCAGGATGGCGCTCATGCGTATGAGCAAATGCTAAGTGCAACTCTGAAGGGCCTCAATCCAGCGGATATCGAAAAAATTGAAGCAACATGTAGGTCGCCAAAAGGTAATAAACTGAAAGCGTATTACCTGACGGATTTACTGAGCGCACCATTCTACTACGGACAAGGCGACTTTCGGTAACAACCTTTTTCTTACTATTTCATTTTGTTGTTTCATTTCATGACTGTCGTTAGCTCTTGTTACTTCGATTTCAGGGCGCGATTTTTTATACTTAAAATATGTATATACATTGATTTTTGAGTATAATTGAATTTAAAACAATAAAATTATTTTCTGATCATATTTTCAATTTTTTATTCAGATGCAGTGAGTGTAATATTCAAGGCGAGAATATGGTTAACAAAATCTGCTTCTTCGCAAAAGAAGAGAACTACGTGTTGTGTGTTTTATGCTAGTGACAACCTGAAGAACAACGCATCCAATGACGAGAAGAGACCAGAACGTCATGAAAATGGGGCAGGTGCGACCAAGGCGAACTTCATTGTACGGGATATGAAGTCTGGTGACGCAGCAATGAAATTTTCAAAAGCTACCTTGATATGTCCACACAGAGCGACTTCGTACTCGCCAACAGCTCTCAAACCAAGTCCGCTGACCCAGATGAAGGCTGCGTCAGGATATTAAGCAAGATAGTCTTAGTAAGTCCTATGTAATCAGAAATACAAGTGTAGACTAAGTACTCTCGTTATGTATGGACTATGTCACTCAATGGTGTTCTTTGTCTGTGAATCGTTGTTCCAATCGTTGTGTTTCTTGGGTGACACGTACAATAAATCTATTCATCTATTTCTTTGAGCTGTTACATTAGAAAACAATACATCTAATCGATAGCAATTTGATGTTGATACTTAGTACTGACAATGAGCTGGTATACTTAACTAATTACAACTCGGTTGTTCGTTTTCTGTGATTATAATATATTGTTCTAGTTCACTTTTTCTATGCTATTTAATTCGTAGCATTTAGTTTTAGGTATGCAAACGCTGACTTTCGTACACTACGACAAAGTACTTATTACTTGCATTACTAAGTAGATTTAGTCAATCGACTAGATTAACTATATGACATTGTGATTGAAAGATATGACATTGTATGATGAATTTTTGATGCAATGTAAATGATAAATCATATTCATTACCTATTTCATATCCATTGCATATTTATTACTTATTTTTAATTGAATATTATTTTTTCTTGTTGTTTTTGCATTTGCTTTATTCATGGTAGTAAGAATATTCTGAAAATCCAACTTCATTTAACTCGCGCGTATTTAATAAGGGTGAAATACTTAATAATATTGTGCTATTTAAATTACTAAACTAGAAAAAGCGTAAGATGATATTCATATTACAGCTCGGCGAATTATTTGGTGATGTTGTAGGAGTTCTCCTAGATGATATTCACGATATTGATGGATAGTGAGCTACTTTAATAAAATGGACTGTGAAAAGAATGAAGTATTTTGTCAGAAAGACGATCAATTCTCGATTGAAGTCTAATAACTATATTCATTCTTATACGAATAAGCATTTGGACAAGCTCAAAAATTTATGACTTCATTGTAATAACGAACGCGAATTCTTCACCGGTATTTCAATAATAAATCATGCGACATATGTAAAGTAATAACAATAAGTCATTTCTCTGAGTTGGCTTTGGAACAAAAAAGAAAAATAGCTAATAGAATCGCTCTGTAACTCGAAATATGAATATATTTCAATATCACATTGTCGCAACCATAAGAAAAACTTAAGAAGTCACTAATGCATTTGAAGCAAACCAAGACGGCTGCATAGTCGTAACAGGCTTAAAAATATAGCGCATCAAATTATTATCGCAATGTCATTGATTCATAACCAAGTAGGTGATGATATACTGTCCCAACTACTAATGTGTCAACGACAAATAATGTCTCTACTCGGAATTGAAATAAGCACTACGCCTAAAATATTGAGGGCTATACATCAACAAATCGTACGAATAATTATTATGTGTATAATCAATATAATAACTTTGCGAATACAAACTACGAGAGCTGACATTACAATTATGGTGATTTTAATTATAGTTGATCTACACAATCTCGTGCAAATATTTTGTAATGACTCTAGAATGACGCTCGATACTCATTCAAGTAGCGATACTACTCACGTTGGAACACTTGATGATTGATAGAGCAATTAACCGCTTTCATCCATATAAAATGATAAATGCACCATAAAAAAACTTGATATATGATAGCAATTAATAGAGGACGTAGGTAAAATAAATGATACTATCTCAATGAATGCGGAAAATAACAGCATTAGTAGGAGTAGTAGCCAAAGTAATACTGACTAAAACTATATCGATTCCCATATGCAAAAGATCTACGATTTATTTGAAGGCGATTGAGAAAACTAATGAGTAATCAGACTCAACTTTGTACATAAACAATAAAAATGTTTTATTATCTGAAGATACACAAGTAGATTCAAAATATAACTTATTGGAATCATAGAAAAAACAGAGTGATTTATGTATATAAACTGAGGATACTCGATCAAGTTAAAGCAATGCGGTCGAGATGAATTTAGAACATGACGAAACTGATAAAGATGACGATTCACTTTTTATCGGAAAGTACAGTACAAATTAGGAGTGCATTGAGAATATTGCTACCTCAGTAGACTACTGTGAAGATATTGAAGAGAAAGTCGTTCCATCTATATTTGGAAATGCAATGAAGAACTATCGCGACCTTATTAATTGGAAGTATAATGCACCTACATCAACTGATTCTGTCAGTGGTTACGGTGTTGAGTCACATACACATACAACTAATGCGACATGATCTTATGATGCGAATTTAGTACCTTATGATACTTCAAATTCCTAGCGACATCAGCAATCACATACTTATGGTGAGCATTATAACTAAGCCCAATCTTCAGAAACGTAAACTGATAATCCTTACGCTGGCGCTATAGATAAGTTTTATCAAACAACATCAAACAACTTAAGGAAATACTCACATCCTACATGATATGTAACATCAAGAAATGACACAACATCGAGCTAGCTACATGAGACATTTGCAAATGATGACTCATACAATGCGCCGTATAACAACTATTCCAAAGACGACTCATACACATAGCTTGATTATGATTATGCTTTATATGATGAGCATAACCATAAACCTATCAACGCTGATATCTAGAATGAAAAAACTATTTTAAAGAGTTCGGATGATGTCATGTCAATGGCTAAAGCATATGCATAACAGCTAGCAGCACGTGAGTAGATAGAAGATGTGGAGTGAGATATAGATGATGATGACGAATCTAATAATGGTAGCGATGACGACGATTCTAATAAGGCAAGATCTTCAGACGACGTACAAAAGAATACTTGATCAGTATCTACTGCGCTAGATAATGAACTCTCCAACCATGTTGTAGATACGAATATTAATTGAAGTAGTTAGCAAAATGAATTTAAATATAAGTCATAATAAAACTGATTCAAAGCAAAGCATTATTTCAAACAAATATATAGATAGGAGTACGCATACTGAAAGTTCAATTAAGAATAGCTTCACTTCACAAAGTATTAAAGTCACAGTCGGAGTAGGACAAAACAAGAACATCAGTCAAGTATCACCTTTTTCCACTACTCAAAAGCTCGCGTCACATAATCCAAATAAGAATAAGAAACGCGGTGGAGTGAGACATAAGGGTAAAAAATAATGAACAATTAATTGTTGATGTATCTGATGTGAATGAGAGCCAGAAAGAATGAAACAACGAATTTGATGAGCAATCGTGAACACTCGGCAAAGTATTGACTTCAGTTTCATAGAAGAAAACTTAGACGATAATGCTGAAAAAAAATATTGACGTCGAAAAATTGCCAGGATTATACCACACTCATAATGGGTATAAACATATTTGCTGTCGAAATACGCATTTGAAATGATCTGAAGTGTTTTATTTAGAGAAGCAGCGACTGTGACCTGCGTTATGTTTAGAGAAATACAATCGAGATTTAGATGTAGATGCCAAAGTTGCACTATTTAAGCATCGGTGTTGATGAAAGATACATTCTTTATTTCCTAGTAATTCACACACAGTCGAAAACGGTGATATGAATGACGAGCATAAAGGTCAAACAATGTTTCATTGGTATAATATGATAATCGCTTGATTATTTTTTCTTGTGGGCTATTGCTATCAATTATTTGTTTCCATTCGTGGTGTAGCGTAAACCCAACTGAAGACGATGCAGCGAAGAAAGCTACAGCGTCAGGAGAATATTTTAAGTCTTAAAAAAGAAAAAATAAAGCGGTAAAATGATGTTGTTTCATCTTCTTGATGTAAAAAAACAGCAATTCTAATATAATGAAAGATGGATGAATGTGTATGTATAACATAATAAAAAATTTATATTTTAATTTTTTTGTATTGAGTTATTTCAGATCATATACATACACAACTTTAGCTTATGTTTATCTTTATGTTATTTACTTTTTTGCATGAGCGTTTAGTTTTAGTATTTAACTTTGTATAGTTGAGTGCCTGCTATTAACAAACATCCATACATCTTCTAGTAACGTCTAGTAACGTCTACTTTCTTTCAATGCAATAGCCATTTTGGTTCCACCTTACTCAAATCCAAATCACAGAAGACTAGTGAAGCCGACATAACTTCTTTTTGATTTGAACAAATTAATAAAGCTATTTTTATATACTCGTTAAAAGAAATAATCAATATAAAGATGAGTAGCTCTGGACCCGATGTTGCTGGACTGTCGTCCGTCGACGTCGCTATAGTTGAAATGAAAGGTGAGTATAGTTCTATATTATATTATGGATAATAATATTATACACAATATACATATAATACGATATGATAAACGTGAGTGAATATTGGTGATAGTGTGTACAATATTAAGCCTTGTTTGGCGTATTCAAGCATCACTTACGTCAAATAGGCAGCATCCAGAACCACCTGACAAGATCAGGTAATCTACTTCAGAGCACTAGAGTCGGTTGAATACTGTCGCACCTGGTTATGTTAAATCGATTACTAGGTGCGTGTTAGAATTTTCAATGATGTCTTAACTTGCCTGTTAGAATTTATGTTTTATTTACGAATGAAAATAGTGCACCATACGAATACAGTTATCTCTAGGAGATAGAAAGTAGATACGGAGTCTTCAGAGTGTAACAAATATTCAGACGCTGCCCTCATGTATATGCTTTTTCTTGTGCGCAGCTGTAAGGATCTTATTAAATGGCTACTACACATGTTTATTTTCTGGAGTGGACATACTAAGTTTGAAGACGGCTGCTAAAATAAATTAGGTAGCACACGTAAAGTAGTTTACTTGAATTTTAGAGTCAGCCTTTTTTTTCTCGCTATCACCAATCAAGCATCATGTCAGTTATTGCCGAAGATCTTCTAATAATGTTGGAAACAGAGATTTTAGTATATATTAATTGTATGAACTTAAAGTTATTAAAGCTTAAGTTGCATTAAGTATAATAAAATCACTATCACTCACATTAGGACTTGCTGATACATTCCAAAGATTAAATAGCGCCTGCTACGTAAAGTGTATTCCGCACGTCAAGGAAGCCAATCTAAGCGCAGGAGAAACGAGCTGTATAGATAGGTATGCATATACTAATACTTTATATTTTTACATAATCATTTATATTTTAATATAAATCATTTTTTTATATTTGTAAAATATATTGCTAAATGTGCAATTTCGAATATAATTATTAATATTTGTTATATTGTTACTGTATAGGTGCGTAGCAAAGTATCTTGACGTGCATCAAATGGTTGGCGCACATTTACAAGAACAACAGCAGGTTATGCAGAAAACGTAAACAGAAAAAATTTATACTGATAAAGTTTTATTATAGGGTGGGCCACAAATATTTTATTGATCTCATTGAAAATATAACTTTCTATTATAGCTTGGTATTGTCAAGGTCATCTTATTACCTTTTTATTTTACTTTATATTTTTATAATTTTGCTTTTTTCATCAATTTTTCAATTACATCTTAGCGGACTTAGCCGTAGCGCCAGATCTACGATGCTACTGTTCAAGTGGCACAATGATGGTGATGACCTTGAAGAGAGTATCGAATAGGTATACGTTATTTGTTATTTATGTATACATCAGATCAATCTTGGAGTTTAGTTGCTTCGAGTGCATTCGACGATATGTAGCACATCGGGACAACAATCACGTGATGTGCATGCTAGCTACTTTATTTCGGTTCCCACAACGCAGCGCGCTGAGTACTCTTATAATTACGTTAGCAGTATAAAATTTAAGACGTATCGATAGCATGCGCTCAACAAGTACCTATAACTGCTATGTACTAGTATCAGATCACCATCACAAATAATATAATGTATTATACCTAATGCTTAGACGCAGTCACCACATACCATATATTCAGCTGCGATTGATGTATATTGCACTACCGGAATGTGTAAAGCTGTGATGTAGTGACGCATATCATGAATCTGATCATGACCGCGCGCATGGACTCTATTGTGGTGGATTTGATAACAATATTTGACAGCGATGATGCCAATTATTGAAATATGTCAAAGTGACAAGGCCACTAACGTCTTTGGAATCATCCATCCCTGCGAGTCTTGCGCTACTTCTACTCTAGCAAAGCTGTTCCTTTGTTGTTTCAAATCAAATCGAAAAATTCGAGCTACGGCGGCAGGTGCAGGGCAAGCACTCAATAACATGTTTATAATGTAAAGCCCTGATATATTAGATGAATTTAGATCTTCGATGACTAAAATGCATATCATAATATATAAGTGCACATATTTGCAATTTAGTATGTATAAATAAGCTATATTATACCAGGACTGCATTGAACACGCTCGCAGCTACATACACTAAGATTTTGTTTAACTGTATCTCAGTCAGACATTCTTGGTCGCAGGCTTTGCAATTTTCATAACGCATCGTCCCACATTCTGTACACTTTGTGTCTTTCCTGGATCAGGTCGGACATCATCATTCAAATAAAAGTTATTTGAGTGTGTATAAGCTTAGCGCGAGGGAGAAAAAGAACTGCGACGTGCGTGGGTAGCTGATACCCTTCGGTCCAGGTTTCAGATATACCGCTTAGGGTCACTGTTTGTCTGTCTGTATACCCCGTTAGTTTAGGGTTCACCCGTTCGCTTATTCCCACTGCCCCCCGGGTGTAGCTTTACCTCATATGCACATTAGGGCAGAACCCTATCGGGTGGCGCTCACAGAACACAAAGCGTTGAGCCAACCACGGTGGTCTCCTCATTTGGGGGTGTGCGCCTTCAGGGTGCTTTTGATGGACGCCAGCCTGTCCCGTACACGTCACGTAAGCCTTGGGCAATATTGTCGCTACGATAACGAACAGCAGACAAACGGAATGGGAAACCAATATTTAAATCTAAATACAAACAGTTCATCTGGCGTAAAGTTTCCGTTTGTACTTTTATAACGTACTACCACTCAGTATATCTCAAGTAATTGTTGTCTTTCAACAAATGGATTTTTTATTCTTTACAATATTTTTTATTATTTACAATTTTTTTTCCTTTTCAATTTGTACTTTTTATGTTTGTTATTTTACGCTTTGTAATAATATTGTATATATATTTAGTAATGTGAGTGTTACTTAGAAGGGATTGTGACTGCCATTACCAGGGTGATCAGCGTAAGTCAGTGAGGCGCTTTGAAACTCGTCGAGACATTATCAACCATACTTGTACCTTCACAGCTCATTCAATATCAACCATACTTGTACCCTCACGGAAAAGTAGAATATAGCCGCGCTTCCCTCACCTTCGCCCACGACCATGACCTGCTGTACCATTGTGCTAGGCGGGTTTGAGAAGATTCCGTTTTTTAATATGTATAATTAATGCAGTCGTGTATATTCTAAATATTGCTAAGGGCGACGTATGACGAACCGGGCTGCGCTAACATACCAGAGTGCCTATCAAAGGTCTAATATTTATATTGTAGCAACGTCAGCCATGCGCTTAAACTAGCGTAAGGTTCATTGATCGTCTAGATTCCACTATATGAATTCGTATCATGGATACATTCGTACAGTCAACAGTCCTAATACTGAATTGACACGTGATAGGGATTTCAAGTAGTAGTATATGAGTGCCGCAACACTATATAGTGTATACCGGGGATAGTAAATCGTTCTGCCGTTACATGATGTAAGCTGGATATGAGAGTTTACACTGTGGCTAATTATTCTAGGTCTTGGATATTTATGTGCGTAAAAGATCGCTGATGAGATTTGTCTGGCTCTCGCATTAATGACGTTGTGTATATTAAGTATTTTTTTTTGTATATGACTCATAAATATTATAAGTATATACTATAATTTTTAAATTAAAACACGACACTTAAAGAAGTAGTATTTATTTGCACAACAAAGTATATCAAATCTTAAAAAGATGTACCGACGTAAAGATAATAAATATAGACCAGTTGATCAAATAGAAGAATTTGACTATGGTGAATTAAATTGGGCTTAGAATAAGAAGTCAGCTTGATCAAAGACTATGATTAACTCAAAAGTAGATGATTAGTAGTGCTATTCTCTCTCAAGTTTCTCAGTTAAAAAAGAGCTGAATTAAAAGTGAAGTATATTACGACTATAAAAAAGTTGGAAAGAAATAAATTGATGAGAAGCGTACTAAAATTGAATGGTGAGCTAAGGATGACAAATCGCATGTTAATGCTTAAGAGAATCATAAATGGGATGATTGGTGGGATTAAAATAAATGGCCTAAGTATCAGAAGGTTAAGTAGGGCCTCAGTAACAAACGACTTATTTGAAAAGGTAGGAATCATTACTCTTTGTTGCACTTTCTTGAAATAAAAAAAGACTAAGATAGTGACCGAGTGCAATATGATTGAAATGCTATTGATGTTATCTCAATTCTTTCGAAGTATAATTTAGATGCGTGAATATTAACTGGCGCATCTGAAGAAATTATCAAAAAGAAGAAACTCGACGCAGATTTGGCAGCGATGGAAGAATTCTATGATGATTTGGAATTAGATTCGTCTGATGAAGAAGTGCAAAATTAACATAACAACGATTCAGATTGTGCATCAGGTAATAATGACGTGCAATTACAATTAGTAAGTTCTAATAATTGACACACAAACAGTGAGCAATAGTAGTTGAATAATCAGTAGTATTATTGGTGTTGATTAACAATCTGCAAAGTCGGGATGTGACGTAGGACATGATGACGAAGATGGTGATGATGATTTTCAGTAGTGATTACTAAGAAGTACTTTAATAGTCTTCCCGCTATCAAACTGCCCACTCATCTAGAAAAGTTACCATCTGGATAAATGGTTTATCCGCCATAAGTACCGGAGGGCATTCAACTAGTGTGAGGTTAATAAGCCTGACGCATAATGAATTTGCTGCGACGCACTACTCAGTAGTATTATAATAAAATGCTTTCTAACGCACATTTTTTACGTAAAAGTGAATAATGATAAAATAGCTGTATCAAAAAATCTTCAGCAATATATAGTGGACTACTATAGATGGTTGCTTTAACCAGAGACGCAGGTATTATATCACTTCACCGTCAGTGCTTTTTGTTTAAGTATATATTTATGTATTCATTTATTTATAATACTTATGATAACGGTTATGGCCACGCGCAAATATAGTACTGGTGATAGCTATGACGGTTATGGTCACGCGCAAATATAATACTTATGATACTGTTGATAGCTATTAAAGTTAAAAAATCAAAATAATACTACAATAGCTACATATATTTTATATCTTCACACAGCCTTTACCAGCACTAATGCCTAACTCTCACACTGTATGATATGTAGATGCGCAATCACATGAAGTGACTGCGCACCAAGATGTATTGCTACGTATTAATAATCAAACTTTTTGCTGATTTATATGAGAGCTTCAGCTCAAACTTTAATAGTGGGACCACTGAGCTGAGTTTCTACTTATTTCAATTTTATATAATTTATACTGACGGTTAAGCGCTTTCTTTATACGACGCGTAAGCGGTGCTTCAGGTGGAGCTACAGCTTGCGCAATGCAATGCACCTAGGTCGTTTGTTTGTCGATTAAAATAAGTCGTTGAGCTGGCGTACTATTAATGTGATGAGCAGCTACAAAGAAATCGTAACGCTTGTAGTTTATATATTTATATTTATGTATCAGAGAAAGCCCTGCTGAGGGGGCAGTTTTTAGTAGCCCATAAATTGAGGTGGCTACACCTGAGAGGTGCAGATAGTGGTAGCACCGGACCCGAACTCGGGTCCGGCTCCATTCGCCACATTTCCCACATTCGCAGCATTCGCCATCTCGAGTTGAGATGACCCACGTGCGAGGACAACACTGTAGCTGCTCCTGAGAGGTGCAGATAGTGGCCATCAGCAGCAAGCCGGCTAGAATGCTGCAGTCGGCAGCAGAGCTACCTACAGTCGGCGACAAGCCGTCTCGACATCTAGCAGAGCTGTCTTGGCAGATACATACAGCCGGCAGCAAGCTGCCTCGAACGCCGGTGTCGGCGGCAAGCTGCCTCGACAGCTGCAGTCGGCGGCAAACAATCACAGTGGTTGGGATTGTGGCTGAGGTTGTGTTTGAGGCTTTTTGGGTGTGCAAAGTCGCATCATAGCATGGTGCTTAGCTTCAGAAACATCCTCAAAATGCGGTCACCAAACACTACCCCCTTCAGCAGGGCTCGCTCCATAATTTATCTATATTCGATACTATATCCTCTATGTAAAAATAATGTAACTTCATTTCACTACGTTTAGGTTGAAATTTTCAAAGCGAAACGAGCATCTTAATAAATAGTAATCCTATCACTCGCCCACCGGAACTACCATCCACGTTACCACCGTTAAAAAGTGCTACTGATCTACTATAGTGATATTGCGCATTACACTAATACTGAGTTCAGAGATTTTAGTAGATAGTAACCTACTCATGTAGTAAGGTGTTTGGACCAAGTCAAGGAATAGGAATTGCGTATCAGATATAAATTTGAAAAAAATTTCCGATACCTCGAATGCCAATGGAGTATATGGAAATAGTAGATCACGAGTCTAAAAAACTGTGATTGTAATGATCGGCTTAATGAATTCTTGAATAAACTCTATGAACATTATTGAAATACGCAGTCCTTACAAAACCAAGAATAATTAGACTTTCAAATATGAGAATTCTTGCGGGAATTGCTAAATGTTCCACCAATGCCATCTATTTTATGACCGTAATAATAGCTGAGATGTATCTCAGCGTGGTGTTGGCCATGTTGATCAACGTTATCATTGAATATCTCATGGACAAAAAGTTTCGGTGAACGCTTAGCATCACCAGAATACAATACACCAACATTCAATTCATGCATTTTACACACAGGGTAGTGGGCTACCGAATTGACCGATGTCAAATAATTGATGACACCAACACTATAATTAAGTGCAGTAACCTTTTAAACCACCGCCGCAATTACAAAGTAAGGGTAATGGTAAGACAAATGGTGTATAGTAACTTATCTGTATCGATGCAAAACACAAATATGCAAACTCCAAATATAACGCAAAAGTAAAACTCGTTTGCAAAGGGTCGAAAACCACAGGTAGTTTATGACACTCGACGTTCAAATAACCAAAATCGAATGCCATTAAATGAAGAAGAAATTTGAGAACGTGCGATCGGAAAAGAGTTCGACAGCCGTAACAACGATACATTTGGTGATGCGTCAATAGAAATTTTGCGGGAGGGCTTCGTAGCAGATGGTGATTTAACTGCTTTTGGGACAGTGCCAGAATATATGAATAATCGTCAATAATTCAAAAAGTGTACATGTGGTTGATAGTCGAACTTAATATAAAAGTGATCATCAAAGATGAAAACCATAAATAAAATCATCAACATGATTTTGCAAATATCTAAGCGTTTGTTCGTGTGTTTGTCGGTGATATTGTCTGCGCTAGATGAGAACAATGTCCACGCTTATGCGCATACATTATTCGGGAAAAGGTCATGGGTTTTGTCATAGTGTATCCGATGCTTAACTTTATGTTACTTTCATGTATTTTTTTGCATTATTTTCTATTGTTTAAATAACACATACCTACACATGCATGAAAGTGGGAACTAGATCCGGTTATTTAGTACAAGATTTTATCTTCTAAAAAAGAAAGCCAACCACAAAATGGAGCAGCATCAGGTGCACGTGTGGGAAAACACGTATCAAATGGAGCCGAAAGATGACCAAAAGTTTTTACCAAGCAAGATAACCGAAATTGTTGATCAAGTCATGGCTGCTAAATTGGCTGATAAGGAATATGATGCTGATCAGGCTAAAGTGAGTTAACATTTCATAATTTGTTTTCATACTTCGTCCTAATATAATAATATAAATCGACCACGCACATACGACGTTTACATTCCCGTTAGTTCATCTAAAGATATAATACGTATATCAAATCTATCAAATGTTATACTCAAAGTATTGCAGAGTATGCACTCTTTACTTAATTAATTTTAACTTCAGACATGGACTCTAGAGCTGTGTAATGAAATAAAGGCTGCGGTGAAGCAGCATGGTAGTATTCCGCGACACAAAATTGTAAGTTCTAGTTAATGCCAACTTTTTTTTAACGTTGAAGATATGGAAGATGTGATACGGGGCTAAAATGTTTACATTTCAAAACGAACCCTCAATACTATTCTCCTAGTTTATGATGAGCTTTTGCTTATATCATTTCAGATCTGTCAAGTTGTTATTGGCGAAGCAGCTGGGCAAGGTATGAGAGTTGTGAGTAAGTGTCTCTGGGATACGAATGTGGATAATTGGGCTAGCTTCAGCTACAAGACGCCTACCTTGTTTGCAGTTGGGATGGTATTTGGTAAGTTGTTCTGAGTGTAATTTATTAAAAAAGACATATTATTGACGCACACTAAAACTCATTCTCTACAAGTAAGCATAAACAGTCCTTGCACTTATTTTGAATCACGACTAATAAAAAGCCTTTTAGGATTTGTATACTTTTTTAAAGACAACTTATACGAGATTCAGCACGACATTGCATACGAAATTATGTCGAAGACTCGTAACACCTTTCAACAATTAATTGTGTTCTTTCAGGTTGCTATTACGAGTAAATAACATGCAAGAACGGCATGTAGGTCATTTGCTCTAATATCTATTGTAGTTAATGTGGAATCGATTATGAAAAAATAGCCGCCTTTTATAATATATGAAACTATATTGTCATGTAAAACTATTGTGTATAATAATAAAATTTATTTTTTATTTATACAAGTGCCGTTTGCTGATCACCCCACTCTTAACTAGTGGACTGGAATTGTGTTGGTTTTATGTGACGTAGTTACAATGTAACTTATACCTGCGGCTCTTAATACGGCGGTATAAATCTATTGCTATCGTTGATCAATTCACAAATCGCGCCACAGAGCTCATAACCTGCAGCGCACAGCCCGTAAACTGTCGCTAGCAACTCGCAACGCAACTACGCTTGCATACTATCTCTCAGCACGAGTCTCAACACATAAGCTCACGGCAGCTACCTGTAAACAGCAGTTTGTAGCTAACAATCTGTTGCACACAACAAGTAGCTCGCGACCCGCGTCAGTTCCCAGATATGGGAGGCGAGACATTAGCGTTATACCATCTTCTTCTTCTTCTTCCTTTTGCCGACTATTTGTGGTTACCTCTGCTAAACAATGGACTCACATGCACCCATGCTTTCCCAACAAGAATTGACATTGACTTGATTTTTTCGCGACTGGCGTACACAGAACGGCACTTGTATCATATAAAATTACCTGTCATTTTTTGAAATGAAGATTTGTAGTCGTTATATTTATACTCATGACCATGAGCATTTCATTTTCATAAATATGTTGTCTCTTTCTGTTATGTTTTTCTAATTCAACTGCGACTGAATGTTTTTGTGGTTATTTTTATAAGCGTTCTTAGAATTATATCACCCATACTTTCAAGTCTGAATCAAATACTTTATCTGTATTTGTTACTAAGTTCGATATTAATCTCGGTAAAACAAGTGTGTATAGTATAAAGTAGGTTCAACAAATTAATACACAAGATGCATCATCATCCGCAACTTGGACATTCACAACAGCCATCCAATAATACTGGGAAAGGTGAGCAAAGTACGGGCTATACATATACGCATTGATATGCTATATAACATCCAGGACACTAGCCGAATATAACACATCAGTAGCAGCAACAACATTTTGACACACAACAAATGTAACATAACCAAGGTCATGCACTGTAGATGCATGTATGAAACAACTGATACTGTCCAGCATAAGATGCATCTGAAAATATTGGTGCAAGTTCAAATGTGATAGTAGAAAAATCACAAGCTTAAACTTGTACTTGAGCGAAAGTCATTCCTTCGTAGCGAATTCATACAACCTAGACAACCACAAGTAGTTCATCATGTAGCAGTAGTCAATAGGACTATGTACGATGTGAGCAACTCTTTCCTGACATAGAATTCAGGTCTCGAATTCGTGTGGACTTGGTCAGTAATCGCAAGTTAGGAATGCGTGGATGAAGTATAGTATGCACGTGTGATATTCCAGAAAGTGCAATAAATTTCTTTTCTCGCAACGTGAATATTAATCTGAGATGTATAACACGAGCGAGCTAACATGATTTGGTAACTGACGACTCATCGACATCAGCTATATAAGCATAGCAATGATATTTCTGTCGGGTGGATCAACTGCTGAGATCGGAAGAATGACAGTAAGACAAGTTCTGTTATGTTGCTTGCACAAATAATGAGTTTGATCATACGCAATTCTTGATTGTTGTGACACTGATGTTATAAAGTGGACTACGTGAATGACGTCTTTAGTAACACTGATGCAATAATCCGTGACCTCTATTATATGAGTGATTTATTGTATCCACTGTTATAATAAAGAGGTCTGACATAGATTATATTCTACCGATTTGTTGTCAACACTAAAGAGACCACAGTGGTAGAGCAATAATATTGTGGCCCAACAAAAGTAAGAAATATTTTTTACATCTAATTGAAGTAGTAGTCAAGCAAGTCTAATATTTCCGGAAAACAAATTCACAAATCGATTGCATGATACATTAGCTAAACAATAAAACTTATCATCTAACTAAACATTAGTATAACAAATAGTTGACGAACATAAGAAACTTATAAATATGAGGTTTGTTTATATCTTACAATAACGGGAGTTACGGGGACCGTATTCGACTTAAGAATTATAGAAACGTTGCGATTCATTCTTTCTTAACAAGCTAATAATGTTCGGCATACCCGATGCCGATGTCTATAACTTACCTCATGTGACGTGATACGATTTGGACTTCTGTTTTAAGCCGGTGGAGTATTGGTACCCTGATAGAAAATATCAATTTCAGTACTTGCCCCCACATGCGTTATAGTAATTCAGTATTGTACGTGTCAAACCGACTATGTAGAATGAAAGCATATAACAACAATGAACTTCAATGTGCTCGAATAGTAGGCAAGCACTGTATACCATGATGGTCATCTCTCAATAATCTTACTCATAGTGAGTTGATAAATTGTTGAGATAAGTTGCATGCACATGATTTCTTACACAGACTGGCTGTGCGAACACATACATAATAATGTCGATTATAATATTATAAATATAGATTGCAAATTTGACTACTATATATTGTTTAAATAGCAGGATGAATGCACTATGACACATATACCACATAGAATTGCGGAATTAATAAAACACTGAGATATTGCGTATAGTCAGAACAAGCCTTTACCGAACTATCACACTTGTGCAGTGACTTTCAATGACATTCACACTATATAGCAAAACTTACCTGTTAAAATTGATAACACAAGTTGTGATTAATAAATCTGTGCTCCTGGAACACTTTCCTGAACATCTTATAACTAGTAGGTAGTGATGAATCTATGAGCGATTCGAACATTCTAAGTGCTATCACGTTCAGTAATTATTATTTGAATTAAGATAGCGCGTACGAAACAAGCGATATTCACAAAGCTTCTACAAGGACAGTCGACCAAGTGTGCAAAATTGCGTTGGGTTTAGGGAATAAAGAATTAGAAAATCAAACTGGCTTGTTTTGAAACCAGCAACTCTTTTCTAACTTTGCAGTACGCGATGTTCATTATCCAACATTTGGAGACTTATGAAGACAATAATAATAATAACTACGCATATATGGGTTAGTAAGTGTCGTGTCGCATTAACTCAATCAAGTGTATACAACTCTTTACAAAGAAACTATGATACAAAATAGCAAGAAGTTATGTTCCACTTTGACAACGGTGCACCATTGGCTGCTCAATACCTGAATTTGCATGCTTGATGAAATCAATTAGATCGATAACAAATGAAAATGGAGCGTGACTATGGCACGGACTGATTTAACTTATGTCTATAAAGAGGCAATATCGAATGTGAAGAGTAATAAAATATCTTATTAGTAAATAGCTTTGCATGAGTAGATTATAAAAACTTTACAGTTGCTGGATCTAATGAGGTAAATCAATTTTCAGCACTGCGAGGCGGATGGAGACATCGTATGACGCAATTGTAAAATTCTGAAAGTATATATAAATCTGATGCTTACTTCGACAGACATGGCTAACTCTAACTACAACAAACAAGATCTTCAACAGTATGCTATGATGCATCATAAAGAGCGATATAATAATGATGGAAACGGCATCGGCATAGCATTCACGCTACCCAAATCTTAATAGCATATCTGGTGTTAATGACGAAACCACATATGTAACCGGAAGAGGTATTACCATGAATAACTGCAGTTAACATAAATTTAATATGTTTAGGCCTTTCATTTATACGATCCATAGCTCGAGAGACTATCATAAATAATAAAATGCTGGAACGATGATGAGTGAATATTTTAGGTAAGATATAGTACATATTATATTCTTTTTTAGAGTTTATGTCTGTGGCGGATGCACATGGAGTGACAATTTCAGACATCCGGGATCGGAGCGGCATGCCTCCGACATCAACCTTGTCGTGTCAGCTCGTTATCGACTTCTTTAGCGTTCAAATCGGCTTGCTGCATAACTCTAGTGCTAATAAGCATGTTAATGTAATTGTAGTTTTTGTATACTTTTTTTATAATTTATGTGAAAGCCCCTAGTGCTAATGATTCATTTAAATGCAATCTGATTAATGAAGCGCTGTCGATAACCTATACATTACACATATCTTTCAACGATAAGGCATATGCATGGTGCATGCCTTCCGGTGTGGTGCAGCTAAGTACTTACACTCTCCAGCCAAATATATGTTTTTTCAATGAGAAAGCGGAACTATAGTTACTAGGTTAAAAAGCGCGCAAGCGCGCTCAGCGGAAGTATCAGATAAGAGAATCTAGACGAAAAGTCTAGTTTAGAGTCAGCATTTAACAGGGTAGAGTCAGCTTTAAGAAGTGTATTTTTAGTGTCCCTATCGCTGATCTGGTCTCCATATGCGTGCCCCTCACTATTATAATTATTTACATTTAGCATTGATATCGCACCAACCCCAACATCAATATTAATATCAATAACGATATCAATATTTACATCGAGATCGCGCCAACATCAATATTAACATCGAGATCGCGCCAATATCAAATATTAATAAATCGACATCAACATTAACATTGATATCGCACCATACCCAACTACAATATTCATAAACATTAGTATCAGCATTTGAATCTATTTGGTCACGAAGGTAGCAGCTTTAACCGCTGTTTGCTTAAGTAGTATGGACTCAAATTTTGATGCTAATGTTAATATCAGTGTTGATGCTGACTCTATACTTCAAAGTTAATATTAATGAGTGCACTTTTGGCAGTATATAATAATAAGTATTCATTACAGCGACATTCACTCATTTATCAACAGAAAGAGTGAAGACTTGTGACACGTAGACTTACTTTGTACTCTGCCCGTACTTTTCGCTACAAACAATTTTTAACATTATTAGGTACACAGCAAACTGGAATAATAAAGCAATTTTATACGGGGGGTTAAGATGACTCACAAGAAAAATGGCAGGAACGATGGCTTAATCCACTACTTATAAATTTTAGTCAATAGTGAAATACATCCATTTTTTCATCATAGGGGTCCTGTGGAAGATGTAATTTAATGAAGTAAGAAAGAGTTTGACGAAGTTTCAGCCAGGTTATTACAGTGCCACATCTTTTAAAAAACTCAGTACAGCACATAGTGCTATGGATCGTGATTCCGCAGGTATACTACACTTTATTTCAGAGTCTATTGAGGATATGGACACTGACTATACGGGCGAAAACCGGTACTATCCCTATTACAATGTTAGTGAAATGAACGCTATACTCATGAAAAAATAATAAGCAGTAATAATTATAAGCATCGCTCTGAATAATACTTTAGAATCAGTTCGTATTAATGCGCCTTTTCCAAGTATTCGCTTACTCTATGATGAGTCTAGCGATGTATGAGTTACATTAGATAATCGAAGACTATTCTGACTGCAGCGATTATAAATCGAGCAGTGGCCGGTGCAATGCGTGTAGTAAAGTACACGTTTGTGCTTTTGAAGATTTTCGGAATTGGAATAAAGAAGATTGTAAATTTACGCACTAAACTTATCTCGGATAATAAAAACTAGAAAATTCTCTCCTAGTAATTATATTAATGAAGTTTTCGATCCATTTTGCATCATCTCTAAAAATGAATAACAAAATGTACTTAGCATGTAAGTACTGCCTCGAATTACTGGTCGTGAAGCTAAAAGTCAAAGTGACACAGCAATCGCAGGTTAAACTAATGACGAAAGCAGCGGGAATTTGACATTAATGCCTTTGGTCTTACTCATTGGCTGCAGTTATTTTTCTGGTAGATTTCTCAAAAATACTAGGCTTCTGCAAGACAAAACTTAGTTACGCAATGCCGTTAAGAATTAAACGACTGATCGCTATAATTTAGCAATTTAGCAACAAACTTATGCTATACCAAAGACTAGTATGTTTGACTCACAAATACGAAAACTAGATAATTATTGCGAACAGGACAAAAAGTTTTTTTATCTTGATAGAAAAAATAAAAAACAGGGTGGATTCACACTTAAATCTATGTAGTGACTGGTATGACTGAGGGCACTTGCCATAATAATTTACTAATATACTATGGTACAACAGGTTGAGCAGATAACTTTGCATTGTATCGCACAATAGCTGATACCTACCAAAACCTTTCTTCTGCGTTTAGATTTTTTCCTGATGTAGACTAAGCAACGGACTATTAGATGTTAGATTATTTAAAATTACATGAAAGTTATTAACTTGGATCGGTAGAAAAACGTTGTATTACCCGCCTTAACATGTATGAAAAAGCTAATGGCTTTACGATAAAAGAGTCAGAAATAAAGACGTGGAAAACTTTGCTATATACAGTTACCCTAGTGCTGTGCTTCAACACTAAGATTTTGGGACCTGAGTTTATCAAAGTTCTTAGTGTAATTTCTTAATATTGGATAATAATTCTTTTCCATATATTTTGAAAAATGTTTAGGCTATACTGTGATTAGATTTGGATAAATTGCAGTCGTTGCTGAAAGTAGTGCAAACAACATCCCTGGTAAGACTATAAACGATTGCGCGATCAAAGCGACTATGGTACATTGACCTTAAGTATTTCTTACAATCACAAACACGCGCTTAAAATCATGCAGTACTTTGTGATGATTCTGCAATAATAATTTAGATTCTCAATAAGGTAGGACGGGGCTAGTAATAACTTATCTAGCTGATGTGCAAATAGTGCTTTTAAAAAGGGTTACCTCTTGTGACGTCGAGTCGAACGAAACGCAAAACTGTATTCGACAGCTACTTGAAGGACTCCAGGAGAAGTTTTTTAATAGGTGCTATTTACCATGTGTTGCTTGGGTAGCATTTAACTTTGGTAGAAAAATATTCACTAAATTTTGCCGTAATAAACTATTTTCGAAAATTATAAAATTACATATAAGGGATCACTTGCTATTGAGAAGAGCCAAGCGCCCACAGATAAGCTTACCGTTCACGACAACATCACAAGTGAAGGTTTCAAGACAGGGCATTAAAGTATCAGTCCAATAAAAATGGTCATCTGAGTCTCAGCTAAATAGCTATGAGATTACACCCAGTGCTCTAAATTGAATAGCTATTCTAGCACCTATTGGTGTAATTCAGGTCGTAAAAACTTGTGATCTGTTTTCATGACAAACTTTTTGACATTTGGCTCCTGATGATGAAAACGCTATTAGATGTGAGTGCTCAGAGAAGTCGAATGGGGTAGATGAAGTTTGACAAACTCTGCGTTGAAAAAAGATCCTAAATAGTAACAAAGGGTGACGACTACTTATTAGTTATATGAAAATTTGGTTCCTCCTGCAGATAGTGAATTGCAAGCAGTGGATAGACGGCGAGGTGGATAGTCAGACACCAATCGGATTTGACGAGGTGACTTCTGCACTGAAAAACAATAAGCCCACGGATATCATCATCGGTCCGAGATAAGCGTGCAAGTAAATCAATAAGATATTGATAATCTCATAATTTAACGCAATTCAAACTGTTCCCTGCGGTATAGAGTCATATATCCACACGAGAAATTAAATTTCATTTTCTAGAAGTTCTTTCATTATTTCTCACTCTCTTTTTGTCGCTTTCGTTTTTTTACATTTGCTTGTTTTTATTCCGATCAAAATAGATTTATATTTTTACAATAACACTTATTCTTTTATTCTCATTGTTCTCATTTTTTTCATTCTGATTGTTTGCTTACATTCTTCCGACTCCGAATATTTTTTTTGTGCGCCATTCAATGAATTACATTTTTTTTTTTTTTAAATGTGAATGTCAATGCTAATATAACTTAATAAAAAACGTTTTTACTATATATAGAAAACTATGACATATAATAAGTTTCACCGATAGCCTAAACTTATTTGCAAGTTTTTGCTTGTATAGGAAGTATTGATACTCTAAGTTAGTGTAAGAAAGGAATAAAGTATGTAGTAATGTCCGCGTCACAGAACTATCAAGTGCGATCAGCAATACCGCACGATCTATTCAAAATTGCTCATCCGCAAGGTAAAAAAACAATACCTGAAATGCCTGTATTTCAAAAAATAATATAGAGAATGGTGGACGCATGTAAAAGGCACTCATGAAATTTGGTTCATGAAGATATGTCAAAGCATCATGAATATAAAGAGTTTTACTTCTGGTAAGACTACTTCCGATAAAACCCAGCTCATAAAAGTACGGGCGGGTTTTTTGATAGCTTGCTAGAAGCAGAGGACGGACTTTCTTATTTCAGTCCACGCTTAATTGAAAGTTTGCTAAATTTTGAATGGTATCGAGTAGGAGATAATAGTAGTGGAATAGACTGATACTCACGATTCTTATTAAATGGTCTCCTCAGTGCTCATCCTCACTACATAGATTCGACCATTACTCTTTTAGTAAGTACACTTTCTGCGAAGTGAAATAGAGGATTTGTTGAAGGTCAATAAATATGTATAGGCGACCAAAGGTTTGCGAATAAGGACTAGCTGAAACATAAGTGCTGATATATATTGAGGAGCTACTAGTGAAGGTGATATACTCAGCAAGTCGGACTCAAGTTTCATGATGATTGTTTTCAGTCACCATCCTGGCTTGTCGAGAAAATTTAGTAACGCATAAGACTTTCATACATGTGTCGAAGTAAGGGTCTGAAAACATCACATGTATACAAGTACAAAGTGTTTTTTTATAGTCATGCCAAGTTCCGACAAAACCAAGCATAGTCTCATCGAAATGTCGTACACTCGCTAAATCGATGGAATCGAAACGGCTTCATGCAAATAATAGGAGCGCTGTTGAAGATATTTTAATAAAGATAGCTAAAGTATATACTGACAAAGACGCATATATATTTTCGGCATTGGAAGAGAGATATCCTTCAAAATTTAGCCCTGTTGATGAACAGAAAGCCTGGTGAAAGACATTGCTCAAAATATAGACTCATTCAAACTCGTGAAAAGTGTTAAATTTGCTCTGCAGAAAGATGTTTCATATTGATAAATGGATTGATTGATCTTTCGACAGTGTTAGGAGTAAGTGTTATTATATTGATTCTTATGGTGTGATGCGTAGAAAGCGAAGGAAAATATGAATATAACCACTCAGTTCGAATGATAGTAGTGTAAACGAGGATGACTTGGATGAGATACCCAAGCGTTTGGACGCTATTATACTGGTAGTTTTGGAATTTCTTCGTGATCATCACGCGCTCGAAAATAATAAAATCTTTATCAAATACGTATTACACATATTCAATGATGTAGTTTTTGGTATGATCGCAGCAAAGCATATACAGTTCATAGTTTTCTACATATGCAGCTTATCAGATACTTATGCTTAGCAGTATATGAAATTTCTGACGCGAAGTTTAGTATAGTAGTGAGAAATCAAACTGAAAAGTAATGGGATGTTCAGCTAAATATTTAGCATCTATAACCGCTCGCTGAAGATTTATTACTGCACCTGAAGCTTATCGCGTCACCAAAACACTTTTGGATTTCTTATATGCTTTATGCATACGCTCGTCCCAAAGCGAGGTTACTTCATGTGAGTATTTTTGAAGATGAGAAAATGTCTAAAGTTGTGCGGATTTGATTTAGGGTATTTGTCATGTGCTGACTTATCGTGGTATGGAATTTACGAGATTTCGCGTCAAATCAGGAAGTGCTGCAAATGGAAATTAAAAGTAGAACTACGCTATGGATCGCTTGCTTTTCGGTTAAGGTGATGTTGGACATGCCGAAAGTTTTGCTGCTATCTTGAATCAAATTCAAGACTTACAGTCTTTGATTGGCTATGATGTGCTTGCGGACTTTTGCAGTGTACTCTGTTGTGTTCATTGAGGGTGTTTCACAGATAAGAAAGATGAGTTAGAGATATTATTAAAACATATAGTACCTATGATGAACATGGATGCAGTGGAATAGACTATCAGTGGAACTATTAAGTTTCCTTTTGATCCTTATCGACTGCGCGCATCGAAATAATTGATCGAGTAAGTTTATCGAGCGCGGCCTCATACTACTGGTGAATTTAACACGAGTGCTGAGTATTGCGATAATTTTAAAAGAAAGTTTAATCTCAACTCATTTGATAAATAATAATGATATTCAATCGGCGATTGCAAGGATCAAGTAGCATACTACTCTGGGCGCAACACGCAGTGGGACTTTATGTGCGGAGCAAAAAGTCACTCTTGATCTAGTGGACTAGCAATGACTTAAGCGAAGTCGCGAAAGTATGGTACAAATGACGGGTAACGTCGAATTGGAAGACGATAGAGAAAATGATTTCGTTGACGACGATGTCAGTGAAACCAATGAGTCAGTGCTAACATCATGATGCTATGATAACTCGATCCGATCAGGGACAAGAACTGAATACGAAAACACGATAACAGATGACGGATGCGATGTGGAAGAACTGAATGGTCTTCGAGATGACAATATGGAGTGTCAGTGTATCGAATTAGATCTCGTGGACATAGAACCTGATACGAATAGTCAGGGCGTCAACAATAACGTCGGCTTTATCACGACATTGGTTGATGACGGGGTTTACGTTAATGCGGGTACGAAAAGCTAATATAGTAATGAACACTATTGTTAGACAAGTGTTATCAAATAATCATTTGTTTAATAAAGTATGTTTAGTTTTGTATGATTTTTTTAAAACTCAATTATATCGTAAATTGTGTGTTAATCTAATGGGATTGATTTGATAGTATGTAACAGTGGGCTTGCGTGTAGTGTTGACGTTCGTCGTATCACTATAAGTAATATGTGAAACTTTACAGCATATACATAGGGATAAGTATTTGAACACAATACCAGAAAAATAAAAAAGTAGTGATTAAGAAGTAGTATTGTAGAAGTATATTAATATTTATTAGCGCGTTCTTGATTTACTGTCGCTATAAAGATGGCGATGATGGAGGGTGGGAAAGACACGTACTATACCGTCATCGCGGATGAAAAGAAACTTGGTATGAAGTTCAATGGGGTTGAAATTACGACCATAGTTTCTGGCGGCTGGGCTGAACGCGTTGGTGTTGAGATTGATGATGAAATTTTTGAAGTGAATGGCAAAGAGTTTGGGTAGGTTTATATGTGATGCTGATGCTATACGTTTATCATAGTAGGCTTATTTTTAAACTTAGAGCTGTGGTCCATATTTATTACAAGTAGATGGAAAAGCTATGTTCTTTATTTATTTCCAGGTCTATGTCGAGGGAGGAAAAGCTCCTTAGCCTGCAAGGAGCCAGACCGACGAGTATTAAATTTAAGCGACCCGCGATCAAAGATTATTATTATTTATTGACGCTCAACGAGCAAAAGTTAGGCATGGGATTCAAGGGATCGAAGGTATCATCCGTAGCTGCAGGCGGTTGGGCTGAGAGAAATGGTATTTATCCCGGAGACGAAATTGTTGAAGTTGCTGGTGGGTTTTTGAACATTATACTTATGTGTATTAGTACTAGGAGTAGGAGATAATGATTGTGTGATATATTGGGCGGTAGGTAAGCCTGAAGCACATAGAACAAGAGTACAAAACCATAGAACCGTATAAGTATTTATTCTATCCTTTGCGGACAGGTCATCGCTTTCGATGTAGCCCGTAGTCCGTAGCCCCTCTCTCCCAACGACACAGGAATACCCATCTGGCCGCCTCAGAAGACCAATCACCGCGCTTAAATGAGTTGCCATATCCTCATCTAAACGTAATTATTTGGCTTACTATGCCACTTGTACTCGCACAAAGAGCCGATACGACTTTGCCGCTGCCGATTGCACCTATCAATGCAACTTGCTGGTATCTGCAACTATGCAGGCAACGTGCTGTCGACTTAGTTTGAGGCAACTCGCTATTTACGCACAAGTACACTTAGTTTCAAGTAGAAGCGATTTTGGGGTCGCCTACATTGCTTCCAACGTCTTTTAACTTTCATTTACACAAGTACAAGACAAGTGCAATTGCAAACAGCAAAGTCAGGGGCAAAGCGCTTCTATTATATGCGCTTGTGCTTATGCATGTGCGATGAGGTAAGCGGCAAATCCGTTGTTACTTGTACTTGTAATCCAACAAATTGAATAGAACCGTTGACAAAAACATCTTGTCTTTATTGTAGCTATGCTTCATACCATGAGGGGAAACAGTTGACAAATTATCGCGAAAAGCTTCAATTCCTCCCATGCGTTAGCCCGCGGACTGCGATATATCCACTACCGACAACCTAATCATAATTATAATAAATATAGCTTTGGAAGTTCATCAAGTCAATATTGTTTTGGTAATTTCAGGCTGCTTAATCACTTGCTCAATGATTCAGGTCAGCCATTTGGCACGCTAGCGGATGATCAAAAGATTAATGCCTTTAAAGCTGCGCGTCCTTTTGATTTAAAGTTAAAGCGTCCCGCGTCTACTACGAAAAAGATCGAAGCTGCTAGACAGGAGCCAACTCTCGCCGGAGGTGGCGTTGCTAACACCAACGGAGCAAGTGACGGAAAGCCAATTGCAAACCAGAATAACAAACTGTCTGGTGATAAAAAGGATGAAAGAGGTTTCTTTGCTAAGTTGTTTACGTGCTGTAGTACACAGCCAAACCAGCCTAGTACCGAGCACGATATTAACTATCGTTAAAATTTGCACTTTAAATAACTTAAGCTGATAACTACCATACTATGCGGTCACATCGGGTAAAACATGTTAAGTCATTCTGACTACACGCGCCTTCGTTTCTAGTCGCAATGTGAATGCAGCATCTTAGTCTTAAATTATGAAAAATATACTTTAGTTAAAATTTGAAAATGCTAAATTTTTTTAATATAAACATGAAGCATTTAAATTTAAAAAACTCAGTTCTGGCCGTGATCTTGGTCATGTCGCGTATTTGTTTTATCTTGTATTTTCATATTTATTATTATTATTTGACATCGCCTTGAAAATCACAAATATTAAATCCAAGTATGGGATACATTATCCTAATTGACTGCATTGGGCCACTGTCTATCGCTTTTATTTCCGTGTAGAATCAGATCACCGCTATAGTTATTATTAATATACCAGATTAACTATCATTCAACATTCATACATGTATAGTATAAAAGTAGTGGTCCAAACGTGATAATATATTTTCAGTACGAGTAACGATTGTTAGTCTAATATGTCTCAACCTGCTGCTACAGAAGATGCGACTTTTCGTACCGGAGACAGGATTGAAGTTATAGGGTTAAAATCTCGTCCAGAGTACAATAACTCATTCGGGATCATTGAAGGATACAATACTGATGCTCGTCGTTGGCAGGTGCGTATGGAACATGATGGATCTCTAAAAGATTTAAAAGCTTAAAATCTAGTGTCGCAAGTCGGTCGATAAGTCGAAATTGTAAATCTACGATCCCAACCGCAGTACAATAACACCTTTGGAATTATTCAAGGTTGGAGCTAAGCTAATGGTAGATGGAAAATCCTACTTGATTAGGATTAAACTCTAAAAGATTTGAAACCCGCTAACGTACTCCTTCAAACAGGTGATATCTCTAACGTGAGGAAGCCTGGTGAGTGATTGGATACAGGTGACTAGAAAGCTACATCAATTCAATTCGCAATTGGAACACGGGTAAAAATCTGTGGATTAAGGTCGTAGCCGCATTACAACGATACACTTGGTACTATCGAAAACTTCAAGGAATCTCATAATAGATGGTCGATACGCATGGATTATGACTCATCATTAAAGGATTTAAAAGAAAATAATTTGGAGCCAGCAAGCGAGAATAAGAGCGAAAATTCGTGAAAGGAAGTGTAAAAAGAGCAGCCCAAAAGTAATGCATCACAAAAAGCTTAACCCCAAGTAAGTGAAAGCTATGCATGAACTGAAAAATCTGTGGATAAAGTCAAAATACATATAGGATAGCGCGTGCGTATCTATGGAATCAATTCTTAGCCACAGTACAACGACACGTATGGCCTTGTAGAAAAGTATAAAGAAAGTGGCAACCGATGGTCTGTACGTATGGACCACGATAAAAGCTTGAAGGATTTAAAAGACAGTAATCTAGAAGTAGTCACGGAAAGAAAAACGTCGAGTAATAATAGTGTGCCTGCCGAGGATATTAAGTGAGAAATAGGAGAAGTATGAAATCAAGATGCACAAGATCAAAACTTAAATGCGTCGTAGACAAGCTCAAGTACGACGAGTTCAGGTTCTTTTATCGCTGGATAAGAAGTTGTTATGTAAAATAATGGAAAGAGCGCTAATTTACTCTGTAAAGTATCGTAAAATGAGTATTTTGAAGAAATCGAAATAGAATAAAGTGAAAATCAAGTAGTCTTGTGGTTAGTAGACTACGGTTGAAATATTTTCGATATTGTTTAGGAAAGTGCGCTACAGCAACCTGCTCACGGTTAGGATAAAGCTACATAAGCTACATTAAATAATAGTATTACGCTTGATGAAGTACCGGAATTTGTGCGTCGCGCTGATGAATTTGACTCTCTACTGAAGGTGAAGTTTCCGATAACATACAGCCGCACGGGTCGTAAAGATAGGCCTTGATTAACCAAAGCTATTGGAGATGATTTTGTCAAATTGGAAAATTCCGATGCCATGGACTTACAGTATCTTTATGAAGTTGGTAATGGTAGTGAAATCGAACCTGTCGACTAACGCGTGTTTCAAGCCGGTGTGACCGTTGAAATTAGACCATCAGGTGTACTTTCTAAGCACGTTCCAGTTGGTGCGAAAATTGGTGACGTGGGACTTGTGCTTGGTAGTTAGCTGAATTTCTCATGCATAGTTGAGATGGAAGATGGGAGCGTGCATTGTATATATCATGGCATACTATGACACCTATAGTAACAGAAGTGAGTCGCAACTCGTGTGGAATTTTGGCAGCCTTAAAAATCTCAACGACAAATACAGTTCACAATTGCAAATCAACGAAAATTTACAAAACGAAATTAAAGTGTGTAGACGAATCGAATGAATTAAAATGTGAGAAGCTTAGATATTATCTTTGTACGTCAGGAACTCGCTGTATGGCGGCTACTCCTGCCGTCTTACGCACACTAATTCAATGTGGACACTTTGCGCACTAAATGCAATACAAGAGTCGATATTTACTCAACGCCTTTGGACTGGCTTTGATTAAGTTCAACTAACTATTTTTGTTGCTGTTATGGCGCTAACTAAGATGTGATGCGCATTACAGAAGCTTGTTCATCGGAAGCTGCTGTCCAATTTGATACCGGTTTTTCGTATGACGCACACCCGTTCCCGACACAGACTACTACTTCATTTTGTAAAAGGATTTTCCATCTCATTGCACATTATGAAAAATCACATTTAGAGGATAATAAATTAAACCCACACTTACTATGAGTTCCAACTCTCGGTAATCTATTAGTAAAATGACGCAGTCCTCGCCGCAAAAGTTTCGATTCCGTGCTGTCCACGAGGACGGTCACGCAAATATATTATAGGTGCGTGAAGTCAGTCTTAAAATTTGTTTTACTACTTACTTATCTACT
>JACLAC010014795.1_pt1 | contig 45958 bp, 45 predicted proteins | sample 8027881 | NCBI WGS metagenome assembly JACLAC01 (sample SAMN15725517, study PRJNA655200) | protist metagenome | isolation source: fluorescence activated cell sorting (FACS) single amplified genomes of... | place: Spain: Blaines Bay Microbial Observatory, Mediterranean Sea | collected 2016-01-19 | reverse complement strand
ACGAAAGATACTATTGCCTGAGAGCAGCCACTCCCTTTGCGAGGAAACGGCATGGTGCATTCCGTTGTTGAGCCGAAACCAGGCTTCAGTCACAGGTGGAATCTGTGAACTGTCTTCTACCAACTCGCCCTGTTGCTGCGAAAGCAGATAGATCAGGATGTAGCCGAGCAGAGAAAGAACGGAACTGAGATAAAAGACGACCAGAATTTTATTGCGGATGCTGCCGGTCATGCCTCCCTGGGGAATAGAGATTGGGAAAAAAGGACCTGAAGGCCCGTCCCTTGCTGGTATACGCCTTGAATGCGGAATCCTGCCTATCTCACTGCAATCGTCTGATTCGGAGCATTTTCATGAGTGGAATCTATAGTCTGGTCAAGGCCGCCGGCGCTGTGGAGCGCAAGATGGATACGGTGTCCAACAACCTGGCCAACGTCAATACTACCGGTTTTAAAGAAGACCAACCGAGTTTCCGTGAGGTGCTTTCCAAAGCGCAGCAGGTGCTGCCGGAATCTGAAGAAGAGCGATTCCTGTCCCATGAATACTTAGATCAGTATGTGGGCATGGAGAAATCTGCCGTGACCGTAGATGAAATTGGAAAAAATTTCTCGCCTGGACCCATGCAGCAAACAGACAATGCCTTGGACCTGGCCATCAACAATGAAGGTTTTTTCACAATCGACACGCCTTTTGGACAACGCTTTACCCGTAATGGAAACTTCCAGTTGAACAGTGAGGGCACGATCGTTACCTCAGACAACTACCCTGTGCTAGGTGAGAACGGTCCTATTCAGGTGAAGGGTCAAGAAATTTTTGTAGATTATCAAGGTCGAGTACAGGTGGATGGGCAGCTTGCCGACCGTCTACTGACCGTCCGCTTTCGTAATCAGGACAACCTGCAGAAGCTGGGCAACTCTTTCTTCGCACCGATCAGCAGTGACGATGTGCCGATTCCTTCCGAGGAAGTTCGAGTCCAGCAGGGAATGCTGGAAGGCTCCAACGTCAACACCGTCATGGAGATGACCCGCATGATCAGCGCAAACCGCACGTACGAATCGATTCAAAAATCTTTGAGTAGCGTTGACCGGATGAACGAGCGAGCAATTAGTATTTCTCGGCTCCGGGGATAACCTTTTTATAGCGAGTTGAAGCCTTATGATGCGATCTCTTTACACTGCAGCTACCGGTATGGGAGCCCAGCAGCGCAATATTGATGTCACTGCCAACAACTTGGCCAACGTCAACACCACAGGCTTTAAAAAGAGCCGGGTACACTTCCAGGACTTGCTCTATCACAACGAACGTAACGCAGGTGTGCCAGCTTCCTTGTCCACCCAGGTTCCAGTGGGTCTCCATGTTGGACACGGTGTGAAACAGGTCTCCACGGAAAAAGTTCATGTGACCGGAAATCTGCAGAACACGGGTAATGATCTAGACATCAGCATTGATGGTGCGGGTTTTTTCCAGATTCTGCAGCCCAATGGAATCATTGCTTACTCCCGTGACGGACACTTCAATATTGATGGGCAGGGGCGTCTAGTGACTAATGATGGGATGCCTGTTGATCCAGAGATCAATATTCCAATTGACACTCGGAAAGTTGAAATTAGCAACGATGGTACAGTTTCTGTGTTCCTCCGCGATGAAACTCAACCAGAAGCCATCGGTAGTCTTCAACTTGCTCGTTTCCAGAATCCAGCTGGTTTGACACCGATTGGCAAGAACCTGTATGTCTCCACACCAGCCTCTGGTAACGCTGTTTTGGACAGCCCAGCCGCAAACGGCATGGGCGGCCTTAATCAGGGTTTTCTGGAAGGCTCCAACGTATCGTTGGTGGAAGAGATGGTTAATATGATCACTGCCCAGCGAGCCTATGAAGTCAATTCCAAGGCAATCCAGTCTTCCGATGAGATGCTGAAGACAGCAAATGGCCTGATTCGTTGAGCATTCGGTAACCTAATGAAATACCTGTGGCTGCTGGTTTGTCTGCTAATCGGATCTGTGCTGCCACTCAGCGCCGTTGAGGCACTGAGTGAAGAAGACTTTGACAAGATTCAGGTCTTCCTTGCAGAGACAGCCGCAGTGTCTGATGTAGAATATACTCTTGGTGAAATTGCGAAGCTACAAGGTAATGACCCAAGCTTTGTTGATCGCATTGCTGGCCTAAAGGTGGGCCGATCTCCACTGCCTGGCAGAAATCTGACAATCACTCGCTCTCTACTGCTCTCCCGCCTACGCTTCCACAAGGTAGACACAAACAAGTTGGTTTTCCCTAACAATGAGACGGTCAGAGTCTACCGAGCTGCGCTCAAGGTGCCTGGAAAAGATATTGAAGAAGCAGTACTGGCCTTCATCAGCAAAAACCATCCAGATGAGGACGTTCAGCCAAAACTGTTGGCTCAGGTCAGTGATGTGTTCCTGCCCCGTGGAGAATTGAGCTACGACATCAGTGAAATCGGAATTTATAAGAAGGAAGGGGGTTATCGGAATTACCAGGTCAACTTTCGAATTGATGAAGAGCCAGCTCGCAAGGTAACCGTTCGGGCGTACCTGAAGGTCTACAAGGAGATTTTTGTCGCCAAGGATACCATCCAGCGGGACAAAATCATTGAAGAGGCGGATCTTGTGCGAGTGCGCCGTAACGTTGATCGGACAACAGCTGATTACGTCACCGAACCCCAGGATCTGGTAGGTAAAATCGCAACCCGAACAATCAATCCGAAGGAAGTGATCCAGGAGAGGACTGTTACCACTCCACCACTGGTCAACAATGGAGATCGCCTGACTATCCTTTATGAAACTCCTCTACTCCGCCTGACTGCTCCTGGCATCTCAATGTCCAAGGGGCGTATGGGTGAAAAAATTCCGGTTCGTAACGCAGATAGCAAATTGGTAGTTTATGCAACTGTGCAGGACGAGAACACGGTTCAGGTGCAATGATGATAAACAAGAACAAAGTGGTTAGGAATCTGATTTTGTGGGGACTGTTGATAGTCATTGCTGGCTGTTCAGCTTTGGCGCCGCCGCCGCCGCCACAACCGATCAGAAAACAGCTGGTAGATAATCCGGCACGTCGCCAGCGCCAGCCTGCGCTCAATACGAGCCGCAACGCCCTTGAAGGATCCCTTTGGCGCAGTGAGGCTTCCTTCGGTAATCTCTTCCGTGATCACCGCGCTCGCTATCGGGGTGATCTACTCACCATCCAGGAAGTAGACTTGATCAGCAATGTTCCTCCACCCAAAGAGGGAGGAGGAGATGGTGGGCAGGCAGCAGCTGCGCCACAGAATGAGGTTCAAGCAGCGAGTCTGGCTCTGGAAGCGCTGACTCTGCGGAATGCGATTGAAGAAGAGCAGAATGAGATTCTACGGGGATTGAACACGATCAGCGCTCGAGTTGTTCGCGTTTATCCGGATGGAAACATGCTCATCTCTGGACAGAAAGTAGACTACCGACAGCGAAATCAGGTGCGCTATGTGACCACTTTGCAGGGAGTGCTACGTCCCGCAGATGTGAGCGGAGAAAACCTTGTTTCAGCGACAAAACTAGTAAATCCTGAAATCAAAGTTAGAAGACAGCAATCCAGTGGTCTGGTCCGCGAGAGACTAGAGCAATTGGCACCGTTGATTGGAAACGATGCTGCTGGACTAGCAGGTCGTTTGAGCGATCTTGGCGACTAAGCCAAACTTTTCAAAAAAGCCTGGGCCTTCGTATGAATCGCTCAGGCCTTACCTTCCCCTCATTCCTCCATCACGAACTCGAATCCGAGTACTGAGACTACCAACAGCAAGACATCGAAACCCAGCAGTAGATTCCACCAGGCATTGACTTGTTCAGGGCGTGTATCGAAGAACAGGTAGGCTGTCAGATTCACTAGACTAAGCAGTCCGGGCACCATCAATGGGAACAGCAGAATTGGCAGCAGCACCTCACGTCCTTTGAGTGATGCTGTCATGGCTGTCAGTAGGGTTCCAAGTGCACTGAAGCCAACTGTGCCAGCCAACAGAATTCCAGGCATACTAGGCCAATGTTGAACCCTCAGGGGGAAGAAAAGAAAGCATAGCGCCAGAAAGAGTAACTGGGCAACCAGCAGAAAGCAGACATTGGCGAGAAACTTACCAAAGAAGAGGACGGTACGGTCCAGCGGCGCCAACAACAATCCACTAATGCAACCATGCTCAGAATCCTGCTGGTAAGATTTGTTCAGGCTGAGGACGCCCGTCAGCATGAAGACCACCCAGATGATCCCAGGCAGAGCCAAGCGAAAGGTTCGTTGATCATCTCCCATCGCAAATTGGAAGATTAGCAGCGTCAGGGTTGAGAAGAGCAGCATGGAGAGAAAGTTCTCCTTACGGCGCAAATCAATCAGCAGGTCTTTCCAGAGCAGGATCAGGATCTGACGAAGGAAACTGGGCATCAAAGAGGGGTCCACTCAAGTTGAGACATGAGTCCCAACATGAGTGGAGGGACTGGAAGAATCAAGTCGGCTCAGGCAGCGCTTTCCTTGCTACCCGATCCGGAAGAAGAGGAAGAAGAACTGGAGTCTTTGGATTTGCTGGACTCCACAGGTTTGCTCTCTTTTGAGCTTGATTCTGTGCTGCTCTCACTTTTTTTGGATTCAGTTCCACTTTCGGTCTTTTTCGTTTCATCCCCACTCTCACTTTTTTTGGATTCAGTTCCACTTTCGTTGTTCTTGGAATCTTTGTTACCTTCGTCGGAACTATCTGGTTTAGAATTCCCATAACCATCCTTGTACCAGCCACCCCCCTTCAAATGAAATGCGCTCTTGGAGACCTTGCGCTGCACAGACGATTCTTCTTGACAGGATGGGCACTGTTCCAGTGGCGCATCGCTGAAACGTTGCATTTCTTCAAATTCATGCCCGCAACTCTTGCACACGTATTCGTAAATTGGCATCTTGCTTTTGTTTCCAATGTATTGAAGGAAATATCGCGACTTCAAAAGTGGACATTCTTTCGTGCGATAAAAATATATTTGTTAGCAAGCTATCTAAGCTGGCACTCGTTGTCAATGCCAGAAAATACCTAGGATTTCATCTGAATTGATTGGAAGCATAGGAGTTCTTTGAACCAGGAATGACTTCGAACGAAAGTAACTTTCAGAGCCAGTATTCGGAACAAGTCTAAGGAATCGAACTACCACTGGTATGCCAACAATTTCTGAAGCCTGTAAGAAAATTAGGGTTTGACAATATAATGAATTGTGTCGGACTCTCCTGTCCTTTTACAACTTTCTGTCGCCCGCCTTTGGCGAAGAGGGTCAAGATTTTTCCAACTTTTTCGGGAGGACTCATGAAGACGAACCTGCGTCTCCTCTGTGGTGTGCTGCTCACTGCCTTTACTCTCAGCGGCTGTGCTGAGCAAATTCTGGATTCTGCTAGCAACGAGCCAGCTCCATCAGTGACGAGTGGAGAGGAAAGCGCTGCAAATACGATTGCCAAGTTCAGTACCTCAGAAGGTTTGGCTCCTCAACCCAGTGATGTAGTTCTTGCTAATGTCAATGCTGCGCTTCCTGCAGAAAGTCAGTTACAGGGTGTTAGTCGCTTGATGCCAGTCCGCATCCCTTTCAGCGCTCCGTTAGCCAGTCTGTATGACGAAGATGGTAACTGGAACGTTCTGGCAGGATCAAACTTGGCTCAAAACTTATTGATTCTCAATCTGACAGATTCAAACGCAGCACCTATACTTCCTATGCCAACAGGAGGAGGTGGAAATTTCAAAGTTGTCTATCAGGATGCCAATCATGAATTAGTTTTAGTTCCTGAAGCAGATACTTTTCAGGCAGGAACAATGTATGCGGTTGCCGTGAAAACTAGTTTGGGTGATGCTAAGGGTAAGAATATTTCACCAGATGCCCTGACAAACATTCTTACCAATCCAAGTCCTATTGTAGTAGATGGAAAGATTGTAAATACCCTTTTTGATGATTTAGATACAGCCAATGGATTGGAAGGACTTCGAACAAGTTATGCTCCACTAGTTGGGACACTTCAGGCATTGGGCCAGATTGAGACACATAATGATTTGGCTCAGTTATTCACATTTACTACAGAGCCAGAAGATCCTGTTGTAGCCGCAGGTACAGCGTCATTACTCAGTGCTGTGCAAGCAAATCTTACAAATACATTATCAGCAAGCTTAGATAATGTGAGTTGGGCAACAAGCTACCCAAGTGATGCAACACTAGGAGATCTACCTGTTGATTTAAAATCAGCTGTGTGGGCTAGTCTAGCTAGTCTTGAGACCAGTCCTTTGAAAGATGATGTTTCTGTCGCCAATATCCCAACTAATAGTGTCAGTGCACTTTATAAGGGTTATTTCAGTTGCCAGAATTTTTTGGCTCAGACAGCAAACGGATGGGAATTAGATCTGTTGGGCCGCGCTGCACAACCCGGTATAGATTGTCCAAACAGCAACCCAGTTCTCAATGGTAAAGTTGGTTTCTGGCTAGCCATGCCTGATACTGTTGAAGGAGTTGTGATCTTCATGCACGGAATTACAGATGTGAAAGAAGATATGTTTGCAGTGATGAATACATTGACTAGCAAGAGCTTGGCAGTTGTTGTAATGGATCTTTGGGGTCATGGTGAGAGAGCTTACGAAGATGTGAATGGCAATGGAAATTTAGCAGATGATTCTGGTGCAGCCTTTATGCGTCCTGATAATCCTGCACTCACTGTTGGCTACTTTCTCCAGACACAGTTTGATTTATTTCGTTTAAGAACGTTGCTTGAAGCCAATCCAAAAATTGTAGGAGCCATTGGTAACACACCTACTGTGACACCAATATACTATTTTGGGTGGAGTGGGGCAGGTGTGATTGGGAGTAACTTGATAGGCAACGAGTTTCCAGCAGAGCGTTTTGTACTTAACAATCCAGGTGGAGACTTAGTAGATATTGTAATTAATGGTAGTTTTGGCACAAGTATACGCACAGCTGTTGCTGCAGGCTCTGGTATTGATACAAGTACTCGAGATGGACAGGAGACACTGAACTCTACTATGTTAGGCGTCGAATTAGCTGCTGCTCATGCGGTATTCAAAGGTGGTATTGATCCTCTTTCTAGTGCCTCTTCCTCAAACTCAGCTAAACTACTACTGCAGCAAATTACTGGAGATTTGACTGTTCCGAATTCAAATACAGACCTACTCTCTTTAGCAAAAGGATTAACCACTTATAATGATGGTAATATTGCTTCAGATAATGTAACTCGGAGTCGATGGATTTTTGATCCAGCCAGTTATGAACCCTTAGAAGGCAGTACAGATTTAGCTGTACATAGATTCCTTGTTGATTGGAAAACAGAAGCAACTTTGAGAGGACAACAACAAGCAGCCTGTTTCTTGGCAACTGGGAAAGTCTTGGATCCATCAAAAGAAATCAACATCACAACCTGTACTAACGTCAACTAAGGAGAATCATCATGAAAGCGCTACGTCACTTTCTCGCAGCCCTCTCCTTTGTGGTGTTGGGCGGTACTGTTCAAGCAGCTGGTTTCAATACGCCCCAGTCTGGAGCCTCCTACACTGCCCAAGGACAGGGGGGAATTACCTTCTTTGACAACGCTGGTCTGGTTGTTCAAAATCCATCAGCGATGGTCAAGCTAGAGACAGGTATTCATGTATACGGTGGTTTTGCTCGCTACGAAACCAAATACAATTACAAAGACCTTAATGGAGGGAGCAGTGCAGATTCTCAGACTGATCCATCAGTAGCTCCACACATCTATGCGGTCTACAACAATGGAGATATGGCAGTAGGAACAGGTGCGAATCTGCCCTTCAATTCAAGTGTTGAGTGGCCTAGAGATTGGGCTGGGCGAGATGTGTTGACCCGGATCAAATTGGCAACACTAAACCAACCGGTTGTGGTAGCTGGGCGTTTCGGAGATTTCTCAGTTGGAGGGGGTCTTAATTTCTATGCAGCCCATATCGAGTTGGAACAGGAGGTGGTTTACAGTGGTAATGACAGCTTCTCCGTAACTCTTGGGGGTAAGGGAACTGCTAATGGTTATAACGCATCGATTCTCTACGACGCAGGAACAATAGCGGCAGCAGCGAATTATACCTCTCGCTTCACAGTCAGTGGAGAGGGAGATGCTCAATTTGATACCAGTAAGGCTCCTCCAGTTTTTACAAACCTCTTTCCAGATGGTGGAATCTCTGTCGACATCAAGTACCCTGATCTACTAGAAATGGCTATTTCTTTGAAGTCCTTTTCTTCAGGAGATGGCTACATTCCAGGTGCTTATGCAATTGAAGCCGGACTGTTGCGCAGTGGCTGGTCTGCCTACGATGAGGTCTTAATCCGATACGACAAAGGGTTGCCAGGTGATGGGACAACAGTGATCAAGCAGAACTGGGAAGACGTAATTGACTATAAGATTGGTGGTTTCTACACGTTCACTGACTATTTGAAGGTTCGAGGAGGCTATTACAAAACAGCTAGTCCGATTCCAGAGTCTACACTAGGACCAATCACTCCAGATGGGGCTGGAAGAAATAGTTTTTTTGTAGGTGCTGGCTATAAGCGTCGAGCTTTCTTAATGGACTTGGCCTACCTGGTGAGTGACTTTCTGCCCAGTGAGACAAGTACTAATCCAGATTTAACTGGAGAGTACAAAGGCAAAGCCAATGTAATGCAGTTGAGCGCTGGCTATTCCTTCTAAGCGACCAAGGGCAGAATAAGCTCTGCAGAACCAGCAAATGCTAAGGGCTGTCGGAAAAACACCGATTGCCCGAGAGCGTTTGCATTTTTTCATTCTTCTTACTGATGACCCTTACCGTTCCCATCCAACAAATTCCTTTCACGATTCTTGACTCTCGACAATAACGGCAACAACTGCTTTCTTTTCTTAAAGAAAATGCAGATTTATACCGAAAAACGACTGCATTGTAGTGCAGACTCTCCCAGAATCCTATAACCATCTCACTGAAAAAAAGAGATTCGAAATACAGTCATGGCACAACTTAAACTTTCTGCAGAGCAACTGGTCAAAATTTACAGAGGTCGGCAGGCCGTCAAAGGAGTCTCGCTGGAAGTCGAGCAGGGTAGTATTGTGGGCCTGCTGGGGCCTAATGGCGCAGGCAAGACAACCACTTTCTACATGATCGCTGGAGTAGTCCGTCCGGATCGGGGTGTGATTTATCTGGATGAGGCCGAAATCACGCACTACCCCATGCACAAGCGCGCACGTTGTGGGATCGGCTATCTGTCGCAGGAGCGTTCGATCTTTCGCAAGCTGACCGTTGAGGACAATCTGATGGCGATTCTTGAACTGTTACCGATCAGCACGACTGAACGAAAAGAGCGCCTGGAGATACTGTTGGAAGAGTTGGGGATTGCGCATGTTCGACATCTCAAGGGCTACGCGCTCTCTGGAGGAGAGAGTCGTCGCACCGAGATTGCTCGGGCGCTGGTGCTAGAGCCTTCAATCATTCTGCTGGATGAGCCCTTCGCAGGTGTTGACCCGATTGCTGTCGCAGATATCCAGGAGACAGTCCGGCAGCTCGCACGACGCAACATTGGGGTGTTGATCACGGATCACAACGTCCGAGAGACTTTTAGCATCATTGATCGGGGCTACATCATGAACGAGGGTACTCTCTTAGTCAGCGGAACACCGGAGGAATTGTCGAAGGATGAGCAAGCAAGGAAGGTTTATCTGGGTGAGTCTTTCACTTTCTGAGAGCGAATTGAGCAAAATTCATACTTTACTCTAGCAATTTAAATGCCAATCAATTAGGGTATTATTCACTTTTGGAAAAGACTCGCCAAGACCAACCGGATTGTTGGTAACATCCCCTCAATTTCCCAGCCGAGACGTCCTTATGGCCATGCATATGAAGCTGCAAATGAAGATGACGCAGCAGCTCATCATGACCCCGCAGCTCCAGCAAGCAATCAAGCTATTGCAGTTGTCACGCGCCGAACTGGAAGAACTGATTGAACAGTCGCTCGTTGAAAACCCTGTGTTGGAAGAGTCGATGGACATCGACACTTATCCCAGCGAGGAACAGCGCGACATGACGACAGAACAGACCGAAGTGCCCGTCAGCGAAGAGACCTACGAAACAGCTCGAGAAGAAGATAAAGAGGAAACGAATGCCCAGGAAGAGGTGGACTGGCAGCAGTATGTAGAGCAGGTCGATCAGTATGGTCAGTACCAGGACCGGCGAATCCGTAGCGGTGGCGACGATGATGAGCTGCCTTCCTTGGAAGCCACGTTGGCCCAGGACGAATCGCTGCAGGACCATCTGTTGTGGCAAGTCGGTCTGTTGCGCATGAGTAAGTTGGAGGTTGAAGTTGCTCACTACTTGGCTGGTAACATTGCCGACAATGGCTACTTGGTCACGAGTATCCGGGAAATTTTGGAAGGCAATCCAGAATTGCAGGATCGAATTTTGGAAGTGCTGGACAGTGATGAAATCACAGTCGAGCGTGAGATGGATGATTATTGGATGGACCTGCGTTATCAGCAGGAAAAAGCAGCGATGGGTGACGGTAAACGAAAGTCTCGCCGAGGAAAGAACCTACCTCCTCCACCGATTTTTGAGGAAGAAGAGTTGGAGGAAGATCTGGAAAGCAAGGTACGGGTTTTACCCAGAGCCGCAGCTTTCGTGGAAGAGGTGCTTTTCCAGATTCAGACTTTTGATCCCAACGGAGTAGGAGCTCGCAGTTTGCAGGAATGTCTACTGATCCAGCTGCGCTTGTTGGGTCGGAGTGATGAACTGTGCTATCGAATCGTTGAGCAGGACATGGAGCTACTGGAATGCAAGGATCTGAAAAAGATTGCACGTCGTCAGAAACAGGACCTAGAGCGAGTGTTAGAGGCCTACCGTGAAATCATGGCACTTGAACCCAAGCCCGGACGCTCTTTCACCCCTCCCCCTTCCCACCACTACATCATCCCCGATGTCTTCATTTACCAAGTTAACAACGAATACAAGGTAGCTCTCAACGCTCATGGTATGCCACGGTTGCGAATCAGCAACTACTACCGGGAGCTTGTAGACAACATGGAGGAAGACGGCAACTTGACGAAGGAGTATATCCAAGAGAAAATCAAAGCGGGCCAGTGGTTGATGAAGAGCATTGAGCAGCGGCAGAAGACAATCTACAAGGTGACCAAGAGTATTCTGCGCTTCCAGCGAAGTTTCTTCGAAAAAGGTATCCACTACCTCAAACCTCTGGTACTCAAGGATGTAGCAGAAGACATTGATGTGCACGAGTCAACAGTTAGTCGTATCACGACCAACAAGTACGTGCATACGCCACAGGGTATCTTTGAACTGAAATATTTTTTCACCAGCGGTATTGATCAGGAGCAGGGCGAAGCCGTCTCTTCCAAGCGGATCAAAGACATGATCCAGCAGATGGTTCAGAACGAAGACGTGCGTTCCCCCTATACAGACCTGCAGATTGCAGATATTCTGCAGAAACGCAGTTCCATCAAGGTTGCACGCCGTACGGTTGCCAAGTATCGGGAGGCACTCAACATCCTGCCTTCTAATAAACGCAAACAATTGTTCTGAGAAAGTAGTTATGGGTATTTTCAATCGTTTCGTCAACGTCCTACGCGCGAACACTAACGCTGCGCTGGACAAGGCTGAAGATCCGGAGTTGATGCTGACGCAGATGATCAGCGACCTGGAAACCCAAAAGAGAGAGGCCAAGCAGCGAATGACTGAAGCGCTGGCCCTTCAAAAACGCTTTGAGCGTCAAACTGAGCAGGAAGAAGCAGAGGCACAGAAGTGGGAAGATAAGGCGGTACTGGCCGTACAGAAGGGCAAAGATGATTTGGCGAAAGATGCTCTGATGCGCAAGAAAGACCATGCTCGTCGTTCCGCAGAGTTTCAGCAGCAGCTTGCTTCACATGCTCGCAATTCGGATTTACTCCGAGATGGCTACCAGCAGCTGGAAGACAAGATCGAAGAGATCAAACGTAAGAAGAGCCTGCTCGTTGCCAAGCAGAAGCAAGCAGAAGCTCAGGAGCAGATCTATCAAACCATTGAGGGTCTTGGAGATAACGTCGGTGCAATGGAGGCAATTGACCGAGCAGAAGAAAAGATTGAGCAGATGTCAGCGCGGGCGGAGGCGTATCAGGAGTTGAGCCTGGAAGATGGTCGCGAAAGCCTGGACAAAAAATTCAAGGAACTGGAGCACGAATCTCCAGATATGGATGATGAGCTCATGGCCCTTAAGCAACGAGCCCTACCGGATGCTCAGAAAAAACTTCCTGAGTCCACAACTGCTCCAGAGACCCCAGCTGAAGAGGAAGACAAACCGACTATTCCTCCGGTCAGCAACATCGGCATGTTTGGTAAAATGAAGTAACTTTTTTCGAGTCGACGTTCAGTCCCTACGCCGTGGTGGCTGACGTCAACGCCGGCCTTCCTCTCGTCGAGTCACTGCGGATTTCCGCCCTAACGGCACGCCCAGCGTAACTTCCTGATTCATCAACAGTGGTCTTAAGATTGGAACCGAACTCAGGGGTACTTCTTGATCGCACCGTGTTAGGCACGCAACGATCCGCTCTCGGGTTGATTCATCCAGAAACAAGCTACGTAACTGTACCCACTCCGTACTCTCCCAATCCAGCTCTTGGGAAGGAGCTTCTTCTTTGCGCATAAGGATAATCCCGATCTGAAGAATATTCATCCATGAAGCATGTTAGGTTGTTCAATTCAGTTATGATAAAAGCGTTGACGCACTGAAGGGAGACACACCCGGCTTGTCAGCACTGCTACTACAACAACAAAAAATTGTTATGTTTAGGGCGATTTGCTGACCCATTGAAGTTGCATCTGCAATTGTTGGACTGTTTGCCCTTTCAACTCATTGGAACGTTGCAGATTGAGTTCAACCATGTCGACAAAGGGGAGTTTTTCAAATTGCTGTGAAATGCTAGCAATGTGAATTGGGTCCATCAGTAACAGGATCAAGTTGTCGTCAGTGGGGGGGGGTAAGTTGTATCTGCTCCAGCCAGGATTCTCTCAAGGCAGTTGAGATAGCATCCTGGTAATCAACGCTCATATGAGAACGAGCTGCGATTTCAGCTTCCTAGGCTTTACTAGCTTGCTCGAGTTGTGGATCAACTGGGGGCTTCTCCTTGCAGTGTTGTTCCGGGTTGGCTTCCAGCTGTCTCAGCTCCTGTCGCAGTTGATCTCATCGTGATTCCCAGTGATGAATTGTTAAAGCCCTGCCCGCAATACCGAGCAGCACGAACAAGACGGCTACCCAATGAATGACGGGTTTGGATGAAGTTCGAGAATGATACCACTGAAAATTCTTCTCTGTATGTGGTGCTTGTAGAATTTATTGAAGCAGGAAACGGTTCGTTTCTCTGTTGTCATCGACCAAACGTTGCTCCTACCAGAAAACCTGGTCAAGCAGATCTTCCCACCAGAGTTCCTCGGTTTGATGTTCCCACCGGAGTAGCGACCAAAGTTGTCGCAGGCTTCCACTGTTCCAACGAAGGACTGTAGTCTGTTCCAAGCCTTTGAGAAGTTAGTCTCCTTCGATGGGTAGGATCTGGAACTATGGTTGTAGTGCCAGTAAGGCCTGTAGCGGGTGTGGTCATCCTTGTAAGATTAAGCTCTGTAACTCACAAGCCTGTGGACTGAGTTGGGCTAGGAGCGTTTTGGGAGAGAACCTTTCAGGTGTTGCCAACCGACAGGTTATCGTGGCCCAGGTGGTTCAGGCAGTTGAAGATCCTGACGCAGGTAGAAGGGCTATTCTTCTGTAAGGACATGCAGCGTTTCTACTGCTTCCAGCGAAATCCAGTGGAGTTCCAGTAGTAGTCGACAGCGCTTGTACCGCTGGCCTTTGAGCGTTTCAACAACTATTTTAGGCTGGATGGGTTCAGTCTGTTGGTGCCAGTGGAGGATTTGATTTACTTGGATCAGGCAGCAGGAGTGTTTCCCCAGCCAGATGTGTAAGGTGTGGCAGTCCTGCTAGTGGTTAGAATGCCATGCGGGGAAACGTATCTTACCCGGGTGCTCGACCATAGATCTGTGTCCACTGGTGGAGGGACATTAGATCCAGTGATTCCAGTGATTCCCAGCGGCAGCGCCACTGCCAGTTTCCTTCTGTAGTACCTGGAATGTTGAAACGGCAGCTTGCGTCCAAGTTGAGCCAATCCTGCAATGGAGCGATTGCCCAGACTGCTGAAGAAGACCAGACTAGTCTTATCATGGCAAGACTGACAGTGGCTTCATCCACGGGTTGCTGAAGGTAATCTTGGACCTGTAGCTGTTGAGCAGCGCTCAATTCCTGCCACCATCCACGAGTGGTGTTGTTGTCGTGAGTGCCCGTATAGGCGACTGCTCGAGGACTGTAGCTGTGGGGTAGGAAGGGATGCTGGGGATCGTTATAGAAGGCAAATTGTAGCACCTTCATCCCTGGAAAGCCACAGTCACGTCTCAAGGCATGCACCTCTGGGGTAATGAGACCCAAATCCTCTGCTACAATCGGTAACTCGCCCAGCTCAGTTTTCAGCGATTTGAATAACTCCAAACCTGGACCAGCTTCCCATTCGCCGACAACAGCCGTGGGTTCATTAGCAGGAATGGACCAGAAAGACTCAAATCCTCTGAAGTGATCAATCCGGACCCATTGTACCCAGCGCAGTAGTGCAGAGAGTCTTTGTTTCCAGAAGGAATAGTCTTCTGCTACAAGAGCTTGCCAATCATAGAGAGGATTGCCCCAACGTTGGCCCGTCTCACTGAAATAGTCAGGAGGTACACCAGCTACATGAGAAGGTTGTCCGTTCTCCTCTAGTTGAAACCAGTGCCGATGAGCCCAGACATCAGCGCTGTCGTAGGCGACAAAAATCGGGATATCTCCAAAGAACTCGACCTTCCGCTGAGTGGCATAATCTCGTAGACGCCTCCACTGGTGGTCAAAGATGAATTGTTGCCATTGTACTTCGGTGATTGTGGCTGCGTGCTCAGTTCGAAACTGAGTCAGTGCTTGGGGTTCTCTTTGTGTGAAGTGAGCGGGCCATTGATCCCAGGATGTACCTCCACAATGTTCCTTGATTGCCATGAAGAGTGCGAAATCATCCAGCCAATTGACTTCCTGCAAACAGTACTCTGCAAAGGCGTTTTGATCTTCTTCAGAAGCTTGAAGCTGAAAGTTTTGGAAGGTTTGACGCAGTTGGGACTGTTTCCATGAAGCAACTTGGGAAAAGTCAACTTGATCAATGGAGAAATCTGGCAGGAATTCTGGAGCCTCCCAATAGCCCTCTTCCTGTAGCAACTCCAGGCTGATCAGCAGTTGATTGCCGGCAAATGCAGAGGGAGACTGGTAGGGAGAGCAGCCAAAGGAGGTAGGTCCAAGTGGCAGAACCTGCCAGAGTGTTAGTTTAGTCGCTTCAAGCAGATCAACAAATCGATAAGCCATGGGACCCAGATCTCCGATTCCATGTGGACCGGGGAGGGCAGTTGGGTGGAGTAGAATCCCACCCCGCCGCTGTGTAAAAGCATCAGTCATTGTTATGCAAGAAAACTAGGTTGCGAATATCTGGAGCGATGATTGGTTCTTCAACCTCGAGACTGTTAGTGTCCATCATCCGTATGATGCGATCAGCCAGGTCTTTCGGGCAGCCAGCGTGTCGCACCCGGATCAAAATGATTGAAGGTACAGAATTGTCGAAGCTGAGGTAATAGAAGCTGTTATACTCTTTATCCTGAACCATACGTCGTAAACGACCACTCTCATTCTTATCAAAACCGCTGAAGCAGTCCATCACAAAGCTAAAGTCTTCATTAATTTTCTGGTAGACAAACTCTTCCTGCTGCATGACATCCTTGGCAGTGAGATGACAAAATTCCTCCCCAGAAATTCACTAATTATCTTTGAAAAAGGGAGGAACTTCCGGAGATTTAGAGTTCGGAGAGCATGGAGGATCTGTTTGGATAGCAGCTATGAGTGGTCAAAATGAAGATCAACCGATTTATGAAAAAACTGCTTGGATCCAGTCAGGTGCGTTGGGTTGGGATAATTCTCCTTGTGAAATTAAAATGAGGCAAGTTAGGAAGGGGTATAATTTTTCACTATGCAGTTGCGAAATCTAGAAGAGCGCAAGCCACAGTACGACGAAGAGTTCCAAGATTTGTTCTAAAGCTCCTAGGCAATCGCCAGTGTAGCCTCCAAGTCGCTTGTTGAGATAGTGGCGCATCAACAGCACGATCACAAAGCCTCCGACCAGCAAACCCAGTAAGAAAATTCCTTCGACCAGAAAGGCTGCCAATATTACAGAGGCTAATCCCGCAATCAGTAATCGCCATGAAGAATGGGGCTCAGCCAGTAGCCGCATCTTGCTGTGTTCGTCACGCTGTACGTAGCTGCTGAGGTTCTGCAGCAGCACGGCCCCAAAGCGTGGATAGCTGTGCATCAGCACCAGAGATAGGGGAATCTGACTTGGTTCCAGCAACAAAAGTGCGTTGCCCTTCAGAAGAAAACTGGTGATCAGACCGAGTACGCCGAAGGTCCCCAGATACGAATCTTTCATGATTCGCAGTACTTGATCTGTAGTCCAGCCCCCTCCCATCCCATCACAGAAATCGGCGAAGCCATCCTCGTGAAAAGCCCCAGTGATCCAGATACCAAGAGCCAAGGTGGTCCAGATGGCCAAGCTAGTGCCCCACAAGCTCTGCAAACCAAGAAAGGCTAGTGCACAGACGCCACCGATCAGCCAGCCCACCCAGGGCAGATAACTGGAGGCCCTTTGCATCTGAATAGTGGAATAGGCAACGTGAGGGGTTGGTAGGCGAGTAAAGGACTTGACAGAGAGCCAGAACGCCTGCCATTCGCGATCTAGCAAGTCAGGGATATTTAGGGACATGCCTGACTGATTCCGGCAGATTCGAAGGAAGCCATTTCATTGAGGAAGCGCACTGCAGACTCCAACAAGGGTAACGCAAGGGCCGCACCGGAACCTTCTCCGAGGGCTAGGTTCAAATCCAGTAGAGGGGTCGCGCCGATGGCATCCAGCAAATGGCGATGGCCCGGTTCTCGTGAACAATGGGCAAAAATACAGTAGTCAACCAAGTGTGGATAGCTCAGCAGTGCCGGCAAAAGGGCGGCTGAGACAATAAATCCATCCACCAATATAGTGACCTGCAATTCTGCTGCCTGCAACGCAGCCCCACAGAGCATCGCCAACTCGAAGCCCCCAAAAGTAGCGAGAGCCTCCCAGGGATTCTGAACATCCTGATGTAACTCAAGGCCTTGCTGCAGTAGACGTTGCTTGCGAGCCAAACCGGATTCATCCAAGCCCGTACCTTGCCCAAGGCAATCTTTCAAGGGTACATTGAGCAAGCAGCTAGTCAGCAGACTGGCGGAAGATGTGTTGCCAATCCCCATTTCCCCGAGACCAATCAGATTTCCTCCCTGTGCATGATAATCCCGAATCAACTGAGCGCCTACCGAGATTGCTTGAGTACATTGTTTGGGCGTCATGGCTGCTTCTGTAAAGAGATTACGCGTACCTTGAGCAATTTTTGCTGAGATGAGGTTTGAATCGGAGGGTAACTCCCCACAAACTCCAGCATCAATGATTTTCCAGTCCCAGCCGTTTTGTCGACAAAACACGTTGACTGCAGCTCCTCCACTGAGGAAATTTAGGACCATCTGGCGGGTGACTTCCTGGGGATAGGCGCTGACTCCACTTTGGGCAATTCCATGATCTGCAGCGAAGAGGAACAGGGTAGGATTTTTGATTTGAGGGGTCAGAGTATGCTGAATTTGACCAAGCTGTAGCGCCAAGATCTCCAATTGCCCCAAGGCTCTGAGTGGCTTGGTCTTTTGGTCAATTTTTAGTTGAAGAACTTCCTGCCGCTCTGTTGAACGAGGTAAAATCTGAAAGGCTGAGCTGAGTGCGTGGAGATTTTTGGGAATTTCAGGCAAAGCGTGGGGACCGTTTTTGGAGGAAAGCAGACAGTCCTTCTTGGCCATCAAAATGTTTGACAGTGCGAACCAGACCCTGACGTTCGTGTTCTAGTTGGGTCTTGATCTGAGTGTTCCAGGATTCGTTGGGCAGTTGTTTGACGGTTGTGAAGGCGTGATTGGAGCGTTCAGCTAAACGACTTGCCCAACTCGGGGTTTCTGCTACGAGTTTTTCCGGAGGCCCAACTCGGTTGACTAGTTCCCAGTTCAGGGCTTGTTTTTCCGATATCCATACATTTAATGCCACAATCTCCAAGGCACGTTCAAGCCCAACTAAACGTTGAAGAAAACAAGTTCCTCCGACATCCAAACAGAGTCTATGACTAGTGAGAGCTTGTTTTAGACGTGCTGTCTTGGTCATCGTTCGGAAGTCACAGTTCAGGGCAAGAGAGAAACCACCTCCAGTTGCAGTTCCATTGATGATTGCTAGGATAAGCTCAAGGAAGCGTTGAATTTCAGCGATGCAGAGGTGAACACGAGCGGTCAACTCATGGAAAGCCGTAATGGGGTCCTGTAGATGTGAACTAGACCACTTCAGATCCCTCCCCGGTGATGGCCAGCACCTTGATGGATTCGTTGTCGGAGTTGAAACAGGCACTCCAATAACTCGCCGACCATCTCTTGTTTGAAGGCGTTATAGGCCTCAGGTCGTTGGAGACAGAGCCAAGCCAGAGAATCCTGATTTTTCAGACGTACCGGGCTCATCGTCAATTCAGATTGAGATGCTTCAGGGGCACACTCTGAATTTTAAGCCCATCATAGTTACTGTCATCGCTGGAAGAATTTGAGAATTCGAGGGAGTAATCTTGGTCATTTGCTGTGGAACCATCAGCGAGTCCAACTAATTTGACGGTCTGGGGTTGAAACCAGTTGCTGGTAGTGAAGGTTAGGAAGCTACCTTGCGTGATCACAGCCTTAGTTGTATCTGTCGAAGAGGCACTTATGATCACATCAGCTTTGGGCTTACTTTTAAGTTGAATGGTAACTTGTGCATCCCCACCAGCTTCGTCAGTTTGTTCATCTAATACGTACACTATGAATCCAGCTTCCGTTGAGTCTAGACTAATGAAGCGAACTATTCGTTCCTGATTTCTATAATTGGGATCTACACCGATCTTCACTTCAAATTGTTGATTGCCATCAATCTGATAGTCGTCAATTCCAGAGACTCTGACGGTCCGAGGTTCTGTCCAGTTTGTGTCATCAAAAACAAGTGTTGAAGGGGAGACACGGCCTTCCGATGGATTGCTAACATCTAAGGGTAGTATGACTAAGTTACTCGGTTGGCTTCTCAAAGCTACTTTAAAGCTATTGGTTGTTCCTGCTTCGTTAACATATTCATTGTCGGGCATCTCAATCAGAACGTCATGAACCTCGTCATCTTGATGATATATAGGAATAGATGGGATAGAAACATTCGAGTAAACAGGATCACTTGTTGTTAAAGAGCTTGCTAAGCTACCAGATGAGGAGGCTTTTGATTGATTAGTAACAGTAATCTCTTGAAATTCACTCCAGTTATTTGAATTGAAGGACAGAGATCCTTGAGAGACAAGACTAAATGAGACACTGCCAACTGGCTCGGAAAGTAATCTTACCCCAAGTTTGGTATTGGGCTGGGAAGTAGAAGTGGCGAGTAAGTTTTCATCAGACATGCCAAAATTTAATTCAATCCCAGCTTTGTCATCATCTTCGTTTTCAAGGCATACAGATACGCTTTTTCCAAGGTAATCAGGAATATTGGTGCTCAATACAGAGATTTGAATTTTAAATCGTTGGTTTCTGTCATCAATCCAGTCTTGGTTGCCTAGTATATTGATATCTTGGTATGTAGTAGCATTAGATTCATTGAAAATAATATCTTGAAAGTTAATAGCACGATTACTTCCATTGATCAGATAGCCCTCACTTTCATCCTCAGAAAATACCCTCACTTTGACAGTGCCCTCGATTGGTTGTGATAGTGCAATCTTAATTGTAGCCACAGGTGAATCAGTTTCTCTCAGAATACTTACTGGTAGTGGTGGAATGTTGAAATCGGATGTGTCTCCAGATATTTCTCCAGCTGTGCTACAGCTATTTGGAGTGGTTACAGTGTTGTTGAATTCATAGAAATTAGAAGATAATGGATTAGGACGGTAGTTGTCATCCAAGTTAACAAGGTGGATATCTTGTGGGAGTAGATCGTTATAGTTGGGATCAGCACTGGAAACATCGTAGAATTGAATTCGATAGGCTTGGTTTTCATTCAAATTGTCGTCTAATCCAATGACTTTTATCTCTTCACCTAAGCTCCAGTTGGTAGAGTCCAGAGTAATTCCAGTTCGATTTGGATTACCAACTCCAGGTCTGTCAGACCTCAATTTAAGATATACCGGAGCAGTAGGTTCATTCCTTAGCTTTAAGCGAAAGGCGTAGACACCTCCGTCATCGCTGGTAAAACGTTCGGCTGCCTCTTTGAAGTAAACGAATTCGTAGCCCGCAGCTGCACTGCTATTGTCACTTCTCAAATTTATGGAAGTAGTAGCAGTGGTATTGAATCCTCCTCCTGTAGCCTCAAAGGTTATTTCTGCATTTAGGTCGACTCCCGACTTAAGATAGACAAACTGTTGCTGGTTCCAATTGCTATTATTGAAGGAAATCGACGAAGTCTCAAAAACATCTTTGATGATTTGCGAAGTATTACTTGCTAATCGTACATTTACTGTTGAGCTTGGTTTGGCACGTAATTGAACAGGGAGTACATATTTTTCTTGGCTAGTCATGTACTGGACAGAACCTAACTGAATACCTGCGTAGTCATTGTCTGTGTTGGTTAGAGAGAAGTTACTATCTTTTTGGTTGTAGTTTGAGTCATCACTAGATGAATCGATAGTTAGAGATATTTGCTTGGATCCATCAATCTCTGAATCATCCTCACCTTTGATACATAAAAGTTGGGACTGGTTCCAGTTGATTTGATCGAAAGATAAAGGTCCTTTTTGACAAGTTCCAATTATCTGATTATAGTTTTTGCAGTTTGTTCTATCGTTCACAAAGCTTGCTTCATTAGGGTTAGTAGTGATATTGGACGTAATCGTTACTTGATTGGTTGGTTTTGTGTTTAAACGTATAGCTAAGTAATCACAATTTCCTGATTCAGAGAGTCCAAGATTCCCCAGTTGCATTGTGAAATCTGGGCTATTAATATCTTGGTTTGTAAGTGTAAGCTTCTCTTTCAAAAGCTCGTTAGAGTTGATACTTTCGTAAATTGGATCACCACTAAAAGTATATGTAAGATTATAATCCTGTACACCATCGGCTGCACTATCTGGTTGTCCAGTAACTTCTATAATTTGATTTGTATTCCAGCTGTCTCTACTGAAAGTTAAAATACCTTGATTTGAAGTTGTTATTTTGCCCTCACTTATATCACTACTAACAAATTTGACTGTTACACTTTCATCAGGCCTCATTTTTAGTCTAATTCCGAGTGTGACTTTATTTCCAGATTCACTGGTATTCATCGAATTAGGAGAATCAATAAAGATCCCAGGGACATCATTGTCTTCACGGTTGACAGTGACCGACCAGGATTTGCCGTTGAACGGATATTGGCCTGCTGATTTGATATTAAAATTGAATTCAGTGTTTAAACTGTAATCAATATCTTCTTGTTTAGCTGTGACGATAAAACTTTGTGAAATCTTCCAGTTTTCAGGTGTGAAAGTAAGTACTCTACTTGGCGGTGATATACTTAATAGAGCATCTGCTATTTCTGGTGTACCAGAGGTAAAATTAATTGAAACTTCTACATTTGATGATGGTCTACTGGTCAATTGAATAGGAAAAGTAGCTTTTTTAAATCCAGGTTCATTGGGATTTAATTCAGTTACAGTTCCAGTTGTTGTAAACGAAGCAATTCCATTAGAAGGAGTATTATCGAAATTGCGGAAAACCTGATCAATGTCATTAATAAGATTTGTTGGTCCACCAGTAGGATCTGTCAGGTTGATATCTGGGTTACTGTAAACTGGATCATCAGATAGAACTTCTAGACTCACAAAAACATTTTGAGGACCGTCAATAATCTCATCATATTGTCCCTGAATTTTTAGTATTTGTGGAACATCCCAATTAATATCTGTGAAGATCAATTCTGCACTAGATTGAAATTGGTTATTAACAACAAACTGAGCTTCGGACGGATCACTTGACGTAGCGATAATAGCAACATTTTCTTTGGGAGGATTGTCCAGCTTAACTGTGATATTTGCGGATTTTCCATTTTCATCAAGATCTGTGTCTGAAATAGTCACATTTAGGCTTCCTTTCCCATATTCTGAATCAGGAGTGGTGCCCTGTGTACTCTCGGGAGCACAAGCGCCCAAATGCAGCAGTAGTGGAATGCAAATTAACAAAGCGAGGAAGTGCTTTCGCAGTTTCAACATGAGATCAGTCATTGAGAAAAATTGTTGCTCGACTCAGGTCAGCGAGTGAACTGGTTGGTAGTAGAAGTCACGTGGTATGGTATCCGCAAGCTTGTCTGAATTTGCATGACCCCATGCAAAAAGCGAGACAAACCTTTACGCCAAGCCTAATGCCCCAACTCCCATGATTTACTACCACTCTCAAACTCCAGGCGACCTGGAAGCAACTCTAGCCCATGCAGCATCATTGACCTGTGGTAAACTGCTGTTGATGCGCCATTCCGTGCGGCCACCTTTTCCTCCAGGAGTTTTTCATTTTCAGGTGGATCTGACCACTGAGGGTGTTCGACTGGCGGAGGTACTGGGGACACGATTGGGAACGCAATTAATTTCGCTTGATTCCAGCACGTCCAGTCGTTGTCTGCAGACGGCAGAAGCGATCGGTCGTGGTTCTGGTCAAATGGTACCAGTTCATGCTAATCCAAAACTGGGGGACAAAGGGGTTTTTGTTCAAGATTCAGATCGCAATCATCAGTATATGGTAGAGCAGGGCCCACTGGGATTAGTCAATGCGGGCTTACGCGGGGCCAGTGATTGTGGACTGAACCCAGTACGAGCTGCAACGCAGGAACTTTTACAGGATCTCTGGAAGGAAGGCCTACCGGAGGGCACCTTTCGTCTGGCTGTAACACATGACACGATGTTATCACTAATCTTGGGAGCGCTGAGTAGTCGTCAAGCATTGGATGAGGAAGATTGGCCGAAAATGCTGGAAGGTGTGCTGCTATGGGTAGAAGAAGACCGATTGTGTTGGTGCTGGCGCGGAAAGCTGTGCAGCCAGCCATGCGAAGACTGGTTGGGTTAAGTTACGACTGGCAACCCAAAGACTTGTAGTGTAATTGTCGCCAGCTTTGGTCAGTAGGTCGATAACGTTGAATCTTGCGATTCCCCTTCTGATCACATTCTGTGAGGTAGATAAATTCTTGCAAAGCTGCAGCCCTTACAACGCGATAGTCCTCCCCGGTTGCACGTTCTGTTTCGATTCGCCAGGACTTAGTTTGTGGGTCAAATCTCTCCATACGGACCAAACCGACTTTGGAGTACAAGCGGAAGGACTGCTCCTGAACAGTCACACTCAGTTCGCAATTTGCTTGTTCCCATTCACATTGAGGGGATGAAGTTTGGCGTTCACGGGCGTTGGCTAAGGAAAAACTCTCTTCTTGGACGGGGAGAGGAGCGCAGGCGAAACATCCACTTCCTAGTATCCCCAGCGTGATGTATTTTAATTTCTTCATAAAACTCCGAAAAATCTTGCAAACAAAGCTTGATTTGGGTTCTCTGTTGATCTTGCCTAATGGGCCTCTAGCTCAATCGGTTAGAGCAGCCGACTCATAATCGGTTGGTTCCCGGTTCAAGTCCGGGGAGGCCCACTCTCACGACACTTCCCTACCTGAAACATCTGCTGTGGAGCAACCTGTCAGATGTTGATACTTGTCAACTGGAAAACTATCTCTATCAAAATTTTTATCGCACCTCAATAAAGGGTTTAAGAAACCTTTGCAGTACAAAAAGGAGGGGCAAGGAAGCTTAGTTGGTGATGGCGTCCAGCGGTACGCTGCTGAGGAAAGGTTTGAGGACATCTTCGTTAAAGGTCACCCCAATTCCGATGAAGTAGTCACGAAAGGACTCTTCTTCACTTATGAAGTCATCTGCCCCTGCAGTGACAAAGAGATTTGAATGGAAGCGCCAACTGGCTCCTGCCTTGAGATGTGTGCCAAATTCACCTCCAATATCCCATACGTCCAGATAGGTACGGTACTGTTCATCACGGCCAAAGAGTTGTTCTACTCCCAGTCCAAAACTGTTCTCAAAGAGGCCAATTTTGAAGAGAGTGTCGTAGAAGCGTTGCACCACTTGAGCAGAGAATTGTAAACTTTGTTCTACTTCCAGTCGCTCTTCCTCAATGTAGGTAATTTGGCCATTCTCTTCACGTGTAATGTAATCCTTGGTACGGGTTCTGATTCCGCGTGGATTATCGACCAACTCCAAGCGATAGAAACGATCCTTGAGCGGTTGCAACTGGACGCTCAGGTAGCCCTTTGAAGAACTTTCTGGACCATAGGCGGCCTGATTGGAACCATACAATTCAGCTCGGACGCCAATATCGAGCTTGAGGCGGTTGACATCCCCGAGCAATCCGTTGATGCTGCCGATAGCTTCGTTCAACTCATCGACGGTTTGCTCATCGTTGACTAGCTTGCCGATGGTGCCCTCTCCTCTTTCGATCTTGCCGCTGATCGACTCGACGTTATCCATCGTACGATCCAGCTTGGCCAGGGATCGGTCTAGATTATCGACACTACTCCTGAGAGAGCTACGGTTTTCTTCAAGAATTCCTCGGAGATTACCTGTGATTTCGGGCCCATCCTTAGCGAGGGATTCAGTAAAATTGTTGAGATTGTCTACCACCTGGCGCAGACCAGATCGGTTCTCGGTAGTGATGGTCTCGAGTTGTGAAGAGAACTGCTTCAGATTAGCCAGGATGATCTTCACCTCTCCCTTGTTTTCGCCAGAGATTTCCGCAAGATCACTGCTGAAGGTTTCGATCTGACGCATGATGGATTCAATTCGCTCGTTGACAGTTCCAGTCAGTTCCTCAGTATTCTGAGTAAGCCCTTCAATATTATCAAGAATCCTCGTCAGTCTTTGTTCACCTTGAACTCCACCGAGTGAACGATCCAGCGCACCTGTCACACTTTTCACATCACGCAGGATGGAACCGAGGCTATCGATCATGCTGTCAATATCACTTCCTGGAATTACCAGTTCGATCTCGTCCCCATCCTGCATGGTCCCGCTCATCGAGTTACCTTGCAGAACTTCGACAAACTTGTCTCCAAGGATGCCAACAGACTTGATCGTCGCAGCGCTATCACGGTAAATCGGGTATTTGGCGTAAAGTTTGAGGATAACCCGCGCTTCGGAGCCTTCGAGTTCAATCGCATCCACGGTCCCAACCTTAATCCCCGCAACGCGTACCGCAGAGCCGGTTTGTAAGCCTCCAGAGTTGCGAAAGAGCGCACCAATGCGGTAGGTTGCATCCAACTCAGGATTCCAGCCAGTGACAATAATCGAAGCTGTGACGATTAGGCCAGCTGCCAGTAGGATCAGCCCACCAACTTTGAACTCAGCACGCATCATTCAGTGGCAGGTAGGAGAGATAAAAGATGGGATCAGGCGGTGCCGGAATGTAGCCGATGTCCGGAACCTTCATCCGAGCGATGGCAACGATGGTGTGCATGAACTCCGTTAGGACTGGGGCGCGGATCGCCTGTTGAAGACAGATTATTTAACCACCTCATGCAACATGAATTCCGATTTGCGTTTGTTCGATCAGCTTTTTGAAGAAGGTGAAGACTGACCGTTTTACCTAGCCCGCCATTGCCGAGCATGCAGGAACTACGAGGTCTATATTTGTTGACCGAGCAAATTTCTCTCCATTACTGCAGTAACCAACTGGAGAGGGAACTGATTCAACTAGGTGTTTTTGACGAGGGGGAAGTCAAACGACTGACGGATGGTTTGCAGGTATTCCTAGATATGGTGAGGAGCAACTCGCTGCAACCGATCCACCTATGTACTTCGGAGATGCTAGAACTCTGGTGGCAGTCGCTTCCTGAGGCGTTTGTGTGGGATCAATTAAAGCTAATGTGCAGTCGGGGCCTTGATGTCGCATAGCTAAGGGAATCCTAGCAAGTTTGGTGGCGCTTTCAGCAATGCAAACAGACTGTGCTAGAACACCCAAGGCAGTGGGTGAGCTTATGCCAGCAAAGAACTTAGCAACGTGGTTACTAATTCACAGAGGTTGAAGAGTAGTTCACACAGTTGGCTGGAACGCATTTATGTTGAGAAGGCTCTTGCCAAACAAGTCCCAACTGCGCGACATGTCGAATTCAAGTACACTGCTGATAAGCTCAAGAGGAAAACTCTCCAAGCGATGTAGAATTAGCCTGAAAGGTCCAGAATTTCTAATGAGTATTCACTTAACAATTGATAGAGATCTTACTTCCAACATTGAATCTAACTGAAAAGTCATGACAGATGAAGGCAGGAAGTCTTTTACACAGAGTATAGGGCTTCTCTGTTCAGCAGTGGCAACAACAAAGTGAGAAAGCTTTTCAAGAAACCCAGTCATTACTGGAACTGTGGCGATGTCACGGCGAGGAACGTCTGCAACCAGGAGAGGCTTTTCACAATAGTGGGAATCTGTTTCGTCACTTTCATCATCGATTGAGGCTGCTTAAGCGAGAGATCTTTCTAGTCGTGTTATTAGATAACATGCCTCACTACTTGTGCGAACAATTGATCACATTAGGCCTTCTCAATCGGAGTTTGGTTCATCCAAGAGAAGTATTTGCACAAGCTGTTGAACAACGAGCGGCTGCGCTAGTTTATTTGCACAACCTCCCTTTCGGAGATCTAGAACCATCGTCAGAAGACTACAAGGTTAAACAGAGACTCAAAGAGCCCGGTCAAGTACTCGGTATTCCGCTGCTAGATCACTTAGTAATGTGTTAGGAGCGTTATGTGAGCTTTGCAGACGAGGGTTTGCTTTGGGGATTTACAACATCTAAGAAATTGGAAATCATCAGCTATTTTTGATAACAGCACATGAATTATTCACCGCTACTCTCGATCATCATCCCCACCTACAAAGAAGCTGGCAACATCAAGAACCTAATTGAGGAAATACTAAAGTTCTGTGAACAGGATTCTTTAGAAATTTTGGTGGTTGATGACAATAGCCAGGATGGGATTGATGAGCAAATCCGAATACTTTATGACCGAGGCATCAATGTCACGTTGCTTCAGCGCCTGGAGAATCGGGGCTTGGCGACAGCCGTCAAGTTCGGTATGGACCGGGCAAACGGAAAGTACCTACTCTGCATGGATGCGGACCTTTCTCATTCACCTGCGGTTATTCCCAAAATGATAGGCGTTTTGGAAGAACAGCGAGATGTAGAAGTGGTTGTGGGGAGTCGCTATGTTGACAAAGGGGGTTTTAGTGGGCAGTGGAATCAATATCGCCAATGGAACAGCAGAATTTCAACGATGCTGGCGAACTTAGTCATTTACGATCTGGGAGTCCAGGATCCCATGTCCGGATATTTCTGCATTCGTCAGGAGGTCTACCGGCGGGCTGCCTACATCAAACCAATTGGCTACAAGATCCTGCTGGAATTGCTGGTAAAATGTGCTTGCTCACGAGTTTCTGAAGTACCGATTACGTTCCGGGAACGCGCAAAAGGTGAGTCGAAGTTGAACCTGCGCGAGCAGATGAACTATCTGAATCATCTCAGCAGATTGATTGATTTCAGTCATCCTCAGTGGAGCGCAGCACTCAAGTATTTGATTGTAAACGTATTGGGAATCAGTCTAATGCTGTTGATGTGGCTGAGTTTACCCAACTCACAAGGTATCATCCTACCAGTTGCTCTCAGTTACCTCGGAATCATCGCAACCAATATCTTCTTTTTTGGGAGATATGTTCATTACAACGCTGATCAGATAGAAGTTGGCTTCCCTTGGATCAGTTTTTCGTTAATCACAGTGGGAGAGTACATCTTTGTCTTAGGCTTTGCCTTCTTTGTCCTAAATTCAGTAAACTTGACTGGTTTAATTGGACTTGGAGCATTGGGAGCATTATTCCGGTTCATGCTGAGGAAGCTCGTTGGGCACGATAGTCGAGGACCAGAAATCGTTAACAACTATCTAAATTCATTCAATTATTCTTCTGATGAAGTGAGTTGCTTGGGGTGTGGTAATAAACATTTTTCGTACCCTTATATTAAGAAGTTCAGATGGTTGCTCCAGTGTAAGTCATGTAGTTTTATGTTTGTTCATCCGCAGCCTACAAAAGAGGAGCTAGATGAGATTTATTCAGAAAACTATTTTGATGAATGGGGAAGTAAAGAAGCAGAGAATGCATTACGTAAAATTAAAATGAAAACTTATGAGAAACAGCTTCTCGAAATTGGAAAAATTCAAGAATTTCACACGATCTTAGATATTGGTTGTGGTCTTGGATATAGTTTGGATACGGCAGTCGAGCAAGGTTATGAAATTACAGGCGTTGAGTTTAATGAAGTAGTTGTAAATGAAATCCGGCAAAGACATGAAAAAATATGTACAGATTTGGATGAGATATTAGCAAAGAATCAAAAATATGATGTAATTACATTAATGGAAGTTTTAGAACATTTGCCAGACCTACCAAAATTATTTACACAGTTGCATCAGTTGATGAGCGAAAATTCACTAGTGATGTTAACAACAATTGATGCTGATTCTAGCCGAGCTAAGTTCTTGGGAGATGGATGGTATCATATCCACCATGATCATCTATGGTATTTTACACCAAGAATTTGTACTGAGTTGTTTGAAAGAAACGGATTTCAGGTTGTTTGTATAAAGCCGGCAGATAAATTCTTTACAATCCGATATATTGCAGGAATTATTAGCGAAAAAACAAAAAATAGACTTATTAAATTTATTTTCGTTATAGCACTAAAAATTATTCCAAGAACATTGTTAGATCTTAGTTTGCCACCACAAAAGGAAGGACTATTTTTGATCGCCAAAAAAATTAATAAAAACTATAGTAATAATTATTTAAGAATGATCTTATGAAAGTTGCTAATTGCGTTCGAAAATCAGTGCAAATTTGAAGTCAAATCTTTTTTTCCAAAAAATATTACTCTCTATTTTTTTAATGCAATCTAATAGTTTATCCTGATCTCTAAATGATTTATTATAAGTAATAATGATTTTTGATTCTATTTTAGTTTTACATTTATAATCATCTGAAAATATTTCTATATTTCCTCTCTCAACTAAAGGTGAGATATTTGAACTAATAGAAATTTCCCCCCCCGAATTTTCTTTTAAAAAAGAGATAACTTCACCAGTCGCTATTCGGTCTTTTTCACTTGGGAAATATTGTACTATCATCTGGCCTAATGATACCGGCATGTTGAACAAAATGCAAACAACTGGAACACTTATCAAAATTCGATTTTTTTCTAAAATCAAAATTATTTTTTCTTTATATTTTTGCAAATTTTCGAATGTAGCCAATGTAGCTAGTGGAATTAACATGTCTCCATAGTGGAAATTTCCAGAATACATTTCGGGCTTTCCAATTAGATTTATACCTAAAGCTGGCATTGTTAATAAGAACCATCTCCAATTTAATAAGGGCAGAAAAAGAAATGGTAGATAGACTAGTATCGAAAAAATTAATTTGTTAGATAATCCTTGGAATAGAATTATATTAGAGGCTGTAATCTGATTGTTTTCAAGATAGTAAGGAACAATCAAAAATCTAGCTATAGGCATATAAATTAAACTTACAGAAAATAAAATTACACCATGAAGTCTTGAATCTTTGGATGTTATCATCAACAGACCAAAGCCCATTGCAATGACGCCAGCATTCTCTTTTAGGGTCATCGCGATAAGTGAGATAATAGTAACGGAGATAAATTTTTTTTCATGGTAAAAGATGTATGCTGCTGCAATGAAGAAAGGTGATAAATTTGTTAGGTGAAATTCCCATCTTAAAACAGAAATATAGTGAGGATGTAAACAAATCATAATAATTGATCCAAAGAAGAAAATATCTTTGTCAATTATCCTTTTTTGGTAAATTATAATGAAAAAAGAAAAGACTGCTAAAAACTTTAATAAAATTAACCAGTACGAACTAATTAATAAAGAATACAAAGGATAGAATATAATTATAAAGAGAGGCTCAAAATGGATTCCAAATCCATGAATTTGATTCATGTCATCAAAATAAGAACCATTAGTTACTAAATTTATTATCATGTTATGATAAATTCCCAGATCTAGATGATGAAATGAGAATGAAAAATATCGAGATGTGAGACTCAGAAATAAAATCCCCAACGAAAGCCAGATAAGATACACAAATTTATTTATTCTTAAATTTCTCGATTTTTTATTAGTTAAATATAGGACTAAATAAATTCCTAATGGTAGTAAGAAAAGATCTGATCCATTTGGGCGAAGAATAAAAGTTAAGATTGAGAGAAAAAGAAATATGTCTGCTTGTTGGTGAAGGGCATTGACTAGTTTTCCCATTTTCAAATTCTGTTTGAATGATAGCAGCATTAAGACTTCTCTCATTTGCACCTTCCTGCCAATTGTGGCAATGTAGCTTCGTTTGACTAATAGTTGGTCAATCTAAATCAAGTTCTTTGGGGTGCAGCCACCCCGATCTTTCAGGAGGCTTTATGAATTGGAAACACTTAGCACTGGCGGGTGCTTTGGTCGCAAGTTGGGTTCTTCCAACACAAGCTCAGCAGCGCTTCGTTTCAATTGGAACCGGCGGTGTGACTGGTGTCTACTACCCCACTGGCGGTGCGATCTGCCGCTTGGTGAATAAGGATCGCAAAAAGCACGGTATCCGTTGTTCTGCTGAATCCACAGGTGGCTCGGTGTACAACATTAATACCGTTCGTGAAGGCGAACTTGAATTCGGGGTGGCACAGTCAGACTGGCAGTACCATGCTTATAACGGTACAAGTAAATTTGCTGACCAAGGCAAATTCAGTGATTTGCGTGCAGTCTTCTCAGTTCACCCGGAGCCGTTCACGTTACTCTCTCGTGGCGATAAGCCCATCCGCCGTTTTGAAGACCTCAAAGGATACAAGGTCAATGTCGGTAATCCTGGTTCTGGTCAACGTGCGACGATGGAAGTCGTCATGGAATCCTTTGGAATGAAGATGAGTGATTTTTCCTTGGCAGCTGAACTCAAGGGCTCTGAAATGGCCCAGGCGCTTTGTGATGGAAAAATTGACGCAATGATCTACACCGTTGGCCATCCAGCCGCTGCTATCACCGAAGCTGTGACCACTTGTGACGTAGATCTGGTGGATGTCAAGGGTACCCCGATCGATAAACTAGTGCGTGAAAATAGCTTCTATCGAGTGGCTTCTATCCCAGGTGGCATGTATGCTGGGAATGATCAGGAGACAACAACTTTTGGTGTTGGCGCAACCGTGATCACCTCAGCAAAAGTCCCGGATGATGTTGTCTACATCGTGGTCAAGGCGGTCTTTGACAACTTTGCGGATTTCAAAAAGTTGCATCCTGCTTTTGCAAATTTGAAAGAAGACCAAATGATTAGCGATGGTCTTTCTGCTCCACTACATCCCGGAGCAGTTCGCTATTACAAAGAGCGTGGCTGGATGTAAGTTGACAGGCAGTGACTTCAGTGACTGCCTTGATGCCTCTCGAGTTGCATGTCTCCTTCTCTTCCTACCTCAGATCAACCGATCGGTGACGCGCGGGTACGTATTCTCTCTGGAACCTCTGCCCGTGCTGTTTTTCTTTTCTGCGTACTTTGGTCCCTTTTTCAAGTTTATGTCGCCAGCACCATTCCCTTCTGGCTCTCCAGCCTGACTGGAATCAGCCTTGTTTTTAATAACCAGGAAGTGCGCCAATTGCATCTTGCGTTCGGCCTCGTGCTCGCGATGCTGCTCTACCCTCTTGGAAAAAATAGCACTCAGCATATCCCTTGGTATGACATCCTGCTAGCGTTGCTAGGAGCCAGCTGTTGCCTTTACCTGTTCGTATTCAAAAACAGCATTGCAGATCGTGCGGGACTTCCGACCACTTCTGATCTGATCATTTCTATGATTGGTCTTTGCTGTCTTGGATTGGCAGTCTACCGTGCTCTTGGGTTGCCACTACTCGTTGTGGCCGGAGTGTTTCTGTCCTACGTCTTCTTTGGTGACAAGTCGTTCATTCCAGAAGTGATTCAGTGGAAAGGAGCCTCGTTGAACAAGGCACTTTGGCATTTCTGGATGCAGACGGAAGGTGTGTTTGGGGTTGCACTGGGGGTCTCCTCCTCGATGATCTTCCTCTTCGTCCTCTTCGGTGCCTTGCTTGAACGGGCCGGCGCCGGACAGTACTTCATCCAGCTCGCATTTGCCCTACTCGGACACTTCCGTGGAGGTCCAGCGAAGGCAGCGGTGGTGGCCTCAGGTCTTTCAGGACTTTATTCTGGATCCTCGATTGCTAACGTGGTGACTACCGGCACCTTCACGATTCCGTTGATGAAAAAAACGGGATTCACTCCTGAGAAGGCTGGAGCTGTGGAAGTCGCTTCTTCGACAAATGGTCAACTTACCCCTCCAGTGATGGGCGCGGCGGCTTTCCTGATTGCTGAATTCACTGGAACTCCATATCTCTCGCTGATTCGCTATGCTTTTTTACCAGCGTTGGTCTCCTACATCGCCCTGCTTTACATTGTTCATTTGGAAGCTCTGAAGCTTGGGCTAGAAGGGCGCCCGCGCCCTCCCGCTCAAACGACACTACTGCAGCGAGTAGCTGGAGTGTTGGCAGGTTTTGTTGGAATGGGACTGCTAAGCATATTGGTCTACTTTGGTTTCGGTTGGCTCAAGAATGCTTTGCCCGAGCTAACACTTGGTGCAGCGGCCTTGTTGGTTGCTGGATTCTATCTATTTCTAGTTCGATTAGCTTCGAAGCTGCCAGATTTGGATCAATCTGGAGAAGTGATTGATTTGGAGAAGCTTCCGCCGGCAGGAACGATTGCCCTTACGGGTTTGCACTACCTGCTGCCGATTGTGGTGTTACTCTGGTGCGTGTTGATCGAACGGCTCTCGCCGGCCTTGTCTGCCTTTTGGGCAACGATTGTGATGGCGACCGTGTTGATCACCCAACATCCGCTCAAGGCCTGGTTGCGTGGAGAACGCCAATGGAGTGAACGATTCCAACAGGGTATGCAGGATCTTTGGCGGGGGCTAGCCAATGGTGCGGAGAACATGATCGGTATTGGCGTGGCGACTGGAGTTGCTGGTGTAATCATCGGTACTGTTTCGCTGACTGGAGCCCACCAGGTGATCGGCGAATTCGTCGAAATGCTCTCCAGTGGTAGCTTGATCCTGATGCTTCTGCTTGTCGCTGTGATGAGCCTGTTGCTGGGAATGGGCTTGCCCACAACGGCTAACTACATTGTAGTCTCCTCTTTGATGGCTCCAGTAATTGTTTCCCTAGGCTCTCAGAATGGGCTGATCGTACCACTGGTTGCGGTACACCTGTTTGTCTTCTACTTCGGAATCCTGGCAGATGACACTCCACCGGTCGGACTGGCCGCTTTTGCAGCAGCTGCGATCAGTCAAGGAGATCCAATCAAAACCGGTATCCAAGGATTTACATACGATATCCGAACAGCGCTGCTGCCCTTCCTTTTCCTGTTTAACACGGAGCTGTTGCTGATTGACGTCAGTTGGTTCAAAGGAGTTTGCGTATTTCTGGTGGCTGCTTCGGCAATGATGCTTTTTGCTGCCGCAACCCAGGGCTACTGGCTGGTACGCTGTCGCTGGTGGGAGACGGTTATTCTGTTGCTGGTCGCTTTCACACTGTTCCGTCCGGGCTACTGGCTGGATCAATGGCAGGAACCCTGGCAACGCTATGCTGGATCTGCCCTGATGGAGCAACTTAAACAAACGGGACGTGACCTGACCGTGCGGCTGGATGTTGAGGGACCTGATTTTGATCGTCCAGAAGAACTGACTAGCCTGACGATCCTGTTGGAACTGAAAGCAGCTCAGTCTCTGCAGCAGGCACTGGATGAGAATGGGATTCTAATCCAGGTAGATGCTGAGAATGTTACTCTTGAAGAACCTATGCCTGGTTCCAACTACTTCCAGCCTTTCCAGCGTTTCGACTTCTACATGGATGATCCCGTACGCTTGATTGCGGTGCTTGAGCCACAAACCAATCGTCCTGCCAAGGAGTGGTTCTATCTACCGGCATTGGCTTTGCTGGCCTTGGTTTGGTTTGCTCAACGTCGTCGCTCCTATCTTGCTCCAGCCCAAGAATGATCATGTCGATTTCTCATGTCTTCCCTCGTCGTTCTGACTCTCAGTTGCCCACTGCTGTTGCTGGAGAAGGCTGTTGGCTGACGGATGCCAATGGCAAGCACTACTTGGACGCTTCCGGAGGAGCTGCAGTATCCTGCCTCGGTCATTCGGCCAAACCGGTGTTGGATGCCATCTGTCAACAATTGCAGCAACTGGCCTATGCTCACACCAGCTTCTTCACCACGGAGCCTGCAGAGCAGCTGGCTGATTTGTTGGTCCGACATGCTCCTGGCAACCTAGATCGTGTCTATTTCGTCAGTGGTGGTTCAGAAGCGATGGAGGCCTCCCTTAAGCTGTGTCGTCAGTACTTTCTGGAAATCAATCAGCCGCAGCGGAGTCATGTTATCGCCCGACGTCAGAGCTACCATGGCAACACACTGGGGGCTCTCAGTGCAGGAGGCAATCAGCGGCGACGACAGCCCTTCGAACCACTGCTCACCAGTAGCGTTTCGCACATTTCACCCTGCTATCATTACCGTGGTGCCGAACTCGATGAGTCTCCGGAAGAGTATGGACTGCGAGTAGCGGATGAACTGGAAACCGAGATTCTGAGGGTTGGGCCGGAACGAGTCGCAGCCTTTCTCGCAGAACCAGTGGTGGGAGCTACGCTGGGGGCCGTACCACCGGTTCGGGGCTACTTTCAACGAATCCGGGAGATATGCGATCAATACGGGGTACTGCTAGTGCTGGATGAAGTGATGTGTGGGATGGGGCGTACTGGCTCCCTCTTCGCCTGTGAGCAGGAAGGGCTTGCACCAGATGTCGTGTGCATCGCCAAGGGTCTTGGAGCTGGACTGCAACCGATTGGAGCGATGCTATGCACGGACACGATCTATCAGGCGATTGCTCAGGGGAGTGGTTTTTTTCAGCATGGACACACCTATCAGGGGCACCCGACAGCCTGTGCTGCTGGATTCGCTGTTCTCCAAGAACTGCTTTCACAGAATCTCCCTGCACAAGTGAAAGAAAAAGGTGAACGCCTGCACCAAGACCTGCGACATCATTTTGCTGATCATCCGTACGTAGGGGATGTACGTGGTCGAGGTCTCTTCCTTGGGATCGAGTTAGTGCGGAACAAAGAAACGAAAGAGCCACTCCATACCACTTTCAACCTTCCAGAGCAGATTCGCCAAACCGCGATGCAGCAAGGACTGCTCTGCTATCCAATGGGTGGCACAATTGATGGTCGAAGAGGAAATCACATTCTGCTGGCTCCCCCTTTTACAATAAGTGACGTGGAGTTGGACCAGGTTGTGGACAGGCTCTCTTCCACTCTGAGTGCCATCCTCCCTGTGCTCAATAAAGCTGCATGACGTACCTGATGGTGGCTCCAAATGGTGCTCGTAAGACCCAGACCGATCATCCTTTCTTGCCAGTCACCTCTCCTGAATTGGTACAAACCGCCCTGGCTTGCTGGCAAGCAGGAGCGCAGGGTCTGCATGCTCACATCCGCAACGCAGATCAATCGCATCTATTGGATGCTGGACGCTACCGAGAACTCCTTGCCTTATTAAAGGAAATAGTCCCAGCGCTGGAAATTCAGGTGACCACTGAAGCTGCCGGAATCTATCAGGCCGCTGAACAACGCCAACTGGTGTTGGATTTGCGTCCGGATTGGATCTCATTGTCAGTTCGGGAAATGGCACGGGAGCCAGACCTAACAGTTGTGCAGGATTTCTATGCTGAGTTGTCTCAAAGCCAAATTTGCATCCAGCACATCCTCTATGACGTGGATGATCTGCGACGGTTTTTTGGCTGGATTGCTCAGGGTGTGGTGCCCCGTCCAGCATCTCTTTCGATCCTTTGGGTCCTTGGCCGCTATTCTACCAATGGAAACAGTGATTCTGCCGAGATGAATCAGGTTGCTACCGCCCTGCAGGCGCTGGGAACTGATATTCCAGAACAGGTGATGGTCTGTACATTTGGTATTGGACAGATCCCCTGCCTGGTCGAAGCCGCAAAGTGTGGTTGGGACTGTCGGGTGGGTTTTGAGAATGGCTGGTGGAAGCAGGACGGTTCAATCGCCAAGGATAATGCGGATCTGCTACGGGACTTGTGTGATCAGCTAGGTTTATGAGAAATGATTGTTTGAACAGTAAGAGGAAAGCGCACTCTGGCTAATTTGCCGATCATATCAGCGATTCAACATTCAACAATAGTAGCAACAGATGGATCTTGTATTAAAGGGCAAGAAAGCGTTAGTGACTGGTGGAACTAAGGGGATCGGGCGAGTGATCGTAGAAGTTTTTGTGGAGAATGCACACATGTGGCCTTCTGCGCGCGCAATGCCGCTGAAGTGCAGTAGGCTTAGACAACCTTAGCTGCAAAGGCTCGACTGTGCTTGGAATGGCTTTCTATATGGGGAACAAGGAAGCACTGGAGTAATGGGTGTATGACTCCGCCAAGGATCTGAGTGGTTTGGATATCGTCGTCTGTGAAGATAGCGCATTGGCAAATCCAATTAGTCAAGAGAATTGGCAGACCTCCTTCAACATTGACTTGATGCATACGGTCAGGGCTTTTACCACTGCAATTCCCTATTTTGAGCAGAGTGACTCGGCTTCAATCGTCCACATCTCAAGTATCTCTGGATGAGAGGCTGACTTCGCCGATGGACCGTGCAGAACTGCCAAGTCTATGATCACCGACTACATGGCCCACCTCTCTTTTCCACAAGCGGCCAAGATCATTCGCGCCAACACGGTCTCTCCGGGCAACACCTACTTCCCCAGTGGGGTCTTGGAAAATATTGAGCAGGGCAAACCAGATCGGCCCAAACTGGCGATGGATCTCAATCCAATCGGACGCATGGCATTGTCGAAGAACAGGCCTTTCCCGTACTGATGCTTGCCAGTCCATTGGGTTCCCGCATCTCTGGAACCAACCTTGTTGCCGATGGTGCCCTGATCGGGTTTTAGTTACTGAGAACCTTCCATGTGCCTGGAGGAACTTCCAGGCAGGCTTCGATGGCGACGGTAGCAATTACGGAGACGGTGTCGTGCACCTCGTCAACCACATTCATTCCTCCCTTGGTCACTTCGACCGATACATTTCCCCGTGGCAATTCACTGGCAACGATACCTTGATCGACTTTTTCGGGTTCCTGAACCCCAACGGTGACGTTCACCTGCATCTTCTCATGCGAGATGTCGAGGGAGCGGAACAGGATCAGCGAACTGTGGTGAATTGCATCCTGGACGGCCCGACAGGCAGCCTTGGTATAGTTTCCACCGTAGAGATCATTGCCGGTACCAATTTCAAGAATAAGACGTTGCATCAGCAATCTCCAGGTTCAATGTCGAGGTAAACAACCACAGCGACATTGGCGACTGTGGTTGTGCCCAGTCCGTTCGGCTGGGGAATATCGAGTCCACCGTGGACCACGCTCACCGAACTCTTGCCATGGGGAATTAGTTTTTGAACCCGTGCTATGTCAACCTGATCGGGTTGTTGTACAGCGATTTCTAGTTCGACAATCATGTCTGCAGGAGATGCACCGAAAGTTAAGGGGAGGTTGAGCGAGTTGCGGTAGAGAGCATCCTGGACGGCCCGACAGGCAGCCTTGGTGTAGTTCTGGCTGACTAGGGATACTCCCATGCCCAACTCCATCACCATTCTGGTTTTTGCCATGAATCTTTAGGGGTATTGGGTTGTGATCAGTAGCTGGCTTCCAGCTTTGGAAGCAGCAACGACAAGTTTTTCTCCGAAAGACAACACTGGATTGAAACTGGAAAATAGAGATCATCGGGGGATTGACTACAAAAGTAAAATTGATAGAACTTCTATTGTCTATCTCTACTCCACGCATCAGGAAGAACGATAATGGCCTCATTAGAATCACAGCGGCATCTCTTCGACATTCCTCCAGAGATTGCCTACTTCAATTGCGCTTACAATGCACCCTTATTGGTCGAGGCGGGCGAGGTGATGGTGGAAGGAGCCTTGTCAAAGTGCCGACCCTGGCAGCGTAAGCCCAAGGATTTTTTTGATGATGCTGAGCAATTCAGGAAGCTTGCTGCGAGAGCACTGGGTGGCAATTCAGAGTGTTTTGCAGTGATCCCCTCTGCCAGTTATGGTACATCGATGGTAGCCCGAATTTTTGAAGATAAGCTGGGCAGAGGTGATGAGATCATTGTGCTAGAGAAGGCCTTCCCCTCGGAATATTTGCCCTGGCAGCGTCTCAGCCAAGTAACCGGTGCCAAACTGGTGGTTGTAGAAATTCCTTCTGATTTTAACTGGACTCAGGCGGTGTTGGATCGGATTACCCCGCAAACAAAGCTGGTTGCGATTCCCAACTGCCATTGGACCAATGGTGCTATCCTGGATCTGCTGATAATCAGTGAGGTTACTCACTCTGTAGGAGCTTGTCTGAGTCTAGAGCTAACACAGTCACTAGGAGCCTTGCCCCTCGATATGGACCGAGTGCGTCCAGATTTTGTGATCGCAGCTGGCTACAAGTGGCTGCTCTTTCCGTATGGACTCAGCCTTTTCTATGTCAATCCAAGTTGGCATGGGGAACGCCCGTTGGAAGAGACGTGGCTCAGTCGGGAGGGAGCTAAAGTTTTTGAGACACCCTTGGACTATGCTGCGAATTATCAATCTGGGGCTCGGCGTTTCGAAATGGGTCAGAAGAGTATTCCCTCGTTGCTGCCAGGAGGATTGGTCGCGCTGCAACAACTTGGAGATTGGAGTGTGATAAATATTGCAGACACTCTGGAAGAGATTAATGATGAGATTGCACAAGTGCTGGAGGAGGTAGGCTGGACTCCAGTTCCAAAGCAATACCGTAGTCCTCATCTGTTAGGAGCATCTTCAGAGAGAAGAGTATCCAAAGACTTTGTGGAGAAATTGGCTGCCCAAAATGTCTTTGTCAGTTATCGAGGGGGTTCGTTAAGAATTACGCCCCATCTTCATATCAATGGGCAGGATTTGGAGCAATTGTTTAAGGTATTGAATAATGCAGAGTAACTGGTTTTGTAATTGTTTCTGTGGTCTTTTTTTGATGGCAGCAATTTACGGGTTTCATTGACCGACATTGACACTGCTGCCAATAATTTTGCGGATACTAGTTTCTGTACCTGGCAATCGAATCCCACTATCTGCGAATTCTGAAAAAAAATCAGAGTCCTTCAAAAAAACTGATTGACCGAGCCCCGCCACATCCTGCCACAAATTTTGGGGGATTCAAGCGCTATTAGGTATTCATATTTTTCGGTTTAGAGAAGTAGACTCAATGCTTCTAACTCGCCACGAACACCACTCCATTTCCCATCTTCACAAATTCTTCCCTCTGGCCATGCCAACAGATTTTAAAACCAGTTCTGAAATTTTTTTGTAAACCAAATTGCTGTCAGCTGCACTAAATAGTCATCTGCAATCATCACTTCCTGCAATAAGCACTTGAGTTGAGGGGTATGGAACAACCTCCACAAACTGACGAGGAGTTAGTCCGTGCCTTTCAGCGGGGTGACCGACAGGTCTTTGGTCAATTGATCGAGCGTCATCAGGATCGGTTATACAGATTGGCCTTGGCCTGGTTGGGGAACAGTGACTTTGCAGAAGATGCAGTTCAAGAGGCGTTTCTACGTGAATTTAACAGCTTGCCTCGCTTTCGTTTTGGAGCTGCGCCGTTCTCCTGGCTTTACCGAACACTTCGTAACATCTGTTGTGAAATAAATCGTCGACAGTCAAAACTCAAAGCTTTTGAGAATGCCGAGTTGGCTGTTTGGAAAGATCGAACGGGTCACCTTGCAACTGGAGAGCAAAGCCTAGAGCGAATTCGAGCACTGATTGTACAGCTACCGACACGCCAACAGGAAGTGGTGTTGCTGCGTCTCTTTGAGGAATGTTCGGAAGAAGAGACAGCCAATGCAATGGGTTGCCGTCGAGGAACAGTCAAGGCTCTGTTGTACAAGGCAAGGCAGCAACTACAACTGGGAATTCAAGAGGAGAGAGTCTCGTGAGTGAAGCGGATTGGGAAAAACTCAAAGATGATTATCAAAGCCTGAAAGCTCCAGAGCAGTTACAACCGCGCATTCTGCTCGCTATGGAGCCTCAACGCTCTGGGTTTACTCCTGTCCGAGTCTGGCAAATTGCGGCACTCTTAGTCCTAGGAGTTGCTGGTGTATGGGGAACTCTGCAATTCCAGCCACTGGAATCTCAGCAAATGACCAAGTTGAGTGCTCATGTAGTTGTTTCTACTGGTGTGACTCTACCCAAACATCCCCTAGAATCTACAGTCTAGCTTGGGATGTCCAAGCCTGCTTTGAGGTCGTTAGCGATAATCAGACCCCGTCTGTCATCGATGAGCCTTCGGCCATCTTCACGATTTTTACTAGGATCCAGGCCAAGGAAAGGCCGTTGATTTAATCAACCAATCATTCTGAGAGAATTGTAATGAAACATAAATTTTTGTTGCCTTTGGCACTGATGTTCCTGTTGCTTCCGGTCACTATCCAGGCCAAGGAAGACGATTTTGAAGAAGAAGTAGCTTTCCTGGAGATCATTCAGGGGTACTACAACCTCATTGAATCAACGCACAACCTGCACTCTAATCCGGAGAGTGCGATGATTCTATATCTCTTCACTATTCAGGAAATTTACAAGGAGCGAGGAGAAGCGCAGCGAGCTATTGCGTTTCTGGAAGAGACCTTGAAGCGTACAGGTAATCCTACGATTCGGAGCGTGATTTACAGTATGCTGGCAGAGTTGAACGAGGAAACAGGTGACCCCCAGAAATGCCTTGAACTCTTACAAACTGGTTTGGATGAAGCACTTTCACGCCTTCAGTAGGCATGTATTTTTGAATCGGTGCAGAGAAACTGAAAAAGGAAAGCAGCTTTTGGCTCTCCCTCGGATCTTCGCAGACAACTTGTAGGTACTCGTGATAAACTAAGTTTTATTAGTTTAAAATCCTAAATTTTGGCTCTTTATTGGAGAATCAGGATGTACCTTAAACACCTGACCTGGCGCGAGACTGAACAATACCTGCAGCAAAAACAAATCATCATCATGCCGATTGGTTCGCACGAGCAGCATGGTCCTAATGGCATGATCGGCACCGACATCATCTGTCCGGTAAGGGTTGCTGAAGACCTCTCTCAGAAGACTGGAATACTGATTGGCCCCTCAATCGAAGTCGGTATGGCTCAGCATCATCTAGGCTTTGCTGGCTCCATCACTGTACGCCCTACTACGCTGATTTCGATCATTGAAGATTATGTGAAAAGTCTGGCAAAACACGGCTTCACACACTTCTTATTTTTAAATGGACACGGTGGCAACATCGCCACCGTCAAGGCTGCCTTCGCAGAAATTCATGCAGAAGCTAGCCTCGGACGAGCCCCCGTTCAACAACTGGAGTTGGAACTGGTGCTTCACAACTGGTACCAGGGACGACGAGTGACTGAGATGAGCAATCGCTATTTCCCTGGGATCGAGGGTAGTCACGCAACGCCTTCAGAAATTTCGCTGACCTTCCATGCCTATCCTGAACACACCAAGCCAGCGGTGCCAATGGAACCCCGGGTGGCCCGTGGAGGCTCCTTCGGTAGCGCAGTAGACTATCGACGCAAGTTCCCAGATGGCAGAATTGGCTCCGATCCCTCTGGAGCGACCGCGAAGATTGGTGCTGAACTGTGTGAGGCCGCAGTCACTGATGCGATGGATGCGATGCGTTATCAGGGATTCCTCTAAGCTTTTTGCTGAGATGTCGATGCCTGAACCATAGAACCTAGTTCAGCTGAAGGTGCGAGTCTCTTCGGTCGCTTTGACTATGATTTCCAGATCACCCCTGAGGATGCACCAATCGTGGTCCTGACCTCACCCAATGTTTATGAAAAGACTCACCTGCTGCACATGATTGAAACCTCAGCACGTCAGGACTATTTGGAAGAAGAGGGAGAAGCTCATGATCTGGAAGGAGTACTGTTTTGCTCGGATGCCTTGTGCAAGCTGTTTTATAAGAAATTGTTGAAGCGGATTTGTGATGAGCAGGAAGATCTGGTTGCCTGTTTAAAGCAGCAATGCGAAGCCTTGCATCAGGCAGCTTCATTCATTGTTGCCTATCGAGCTGCAGCTCAGTTCTTTTATTCCAAATCTCTTAGTAGTTACTGGGATTGAGATGCCTTGCAGACTGGTGCGGCTAAATTTTTGGACCTGGCTAGCCTGTAAATTCAATAAGACAAGCTACAGGACACGGTTGCTGCGAGTGCTCTTAACAAAACTGATCATAACTGGATGGTCAACCTGGCTCAGCAATTGTTTGCAGAGTACTGTTAGGGCTGGAGCCCCTGTCAGGTTCGTGATCTCAGCATGCTCTTGGCCGTGCAGCTGAACTTACTTGGAGGAGAAAACCTACAAAAAGTTGATGTTGAATCTTTGCTCTGTGCAAACTTCGAAACAGCGATGGTGCAACAAACCCAGTTTAGCCAATGCTTCATGGAACCGGAAAAGAAATTGCAAAAGGTGCTGTTGTAGTGACGTTTTGGTTGTTTGAAATAAAATTGGGTTGATTTCGCTACGAAGTATTAGTGGCTAATTCTTAGCTGATCCCAAAATAGACAACCTGTTTTTCATCTGCTAACCTAGGCACCACACTTTTAATATGCATTGCTTCAGGAGATAACAGCACAATGTCCGGAGTTAATCCCTATATCCAGCAACCCGATTTTGTCCTGCCGCAGAAGCCCTACAAGGTCACTTTCTTACCAGCCGATGTAGCGGTCGAGGTGCAGCCAGAGCTGCTGCCTCATTCTCAGGATGGGCTCCCCGGTTCTCTTCTAGCCAGTGCCTTGGAAGCCGGTCTCGACATTGATCACTCCTGTGGAGGGGTCTGTGCCTGTTCGACCTGTCACATCTGGGTGCGTTCTGGAATGGAAAGCTGCAATGAAGCTACCGAGGATGAGGAAGATATGCTGGACATGGCCCCTGGACTACAGCAGAACTCTCGACTGGCCTGTCAGTGTGTGCCGGATGGGACGAGTGATATGGTCGTGGAAATTCCGGATTGGAACCGTAACCTGGTGAGTGAAGATCACTGAAAGGACGATATGATTGCGCTGACTGAAAATGCGGCAAAGGAGATACGCAAGATTATGCAGGAGCAGCAGTTGGAAGAAAATGTTTTCATCCGAGTGGGGGTCAAGGGTGGTGGTTGCTCTGGATTCACCTACACCTTTGATTTTGATGCTCGCAAGACTCGCTTTGACCTGGATTTTGAATCACAAGGGATGCAAATCATTGTGGATAAGAAGAGTTACCTCTACATCAAGGACACGGAAATTGATTGGAGCTACAGCTTGATGGATCGCGGATTGCGCTTCAAAAACCCTTCTGCAAAGTCTTCCTGTGGCTGCAAAACTTCCTTCCAGTTTGAAGCACCTGTTCAGGAAAACGTCTTTCAACCCACTTGGTAAAAACGATGAGCACCGAACTTTGTGAAAAAATCAAACAAGCTGTCCAGAAAGCCCTTCCAGACGCTGATGTGGCAGTTACTGGCGGTGGTGGTCACTTCTCTCTGGAAGTCATTTCTTCGGCCTTTGAGGGCAAGGGCCTACTAGCTAAGCAACGGCTGGTCTATGGTGCTTTGACTGACTTAATGGCTGGAGAACGTGCACCAGTTCATGCCATCGATTCATTGAAGACTCTCGTGCCGGAATGAGATTCAGCTTTACCTGGCTGGAACTCCTCCTGGTGACTTCGGTCGCTGCCATCTTTCTGGCACCTGCCCAGAGATTGCTGCTGCACTCCTCCCCTCTACTCATCAATCAAGAGACCACTTCCACCAATCAACGCCAACTGGATTGCTTGCTATTGATGCTCAAGACTGAGTTAATCCAGACTAGATATTCGCCGGGAGATGATGCTGAACCAATACCAATACAGGTCTCTTCGGATGAAGTAGTCCTACTGGCAGATCTCAACCGTGATGGAGACCTGAATGATACCTGAGAGCGCATCTCCTCCCTTTTTCGTGCCGCCAACAAGAAACTCCAAAGTCACTCTGGAAGTGGGTGGTGTCAAACCCTGGTTGAAAAGGTGAGGGCAGCCTCTTTTGCCCTTGGTCTCAGTCGTGCTTCTGATGTCACCGCCTCAGCACCGCGTTGTAGTAGGCATTCGCTTGGATCTGGATGCAGAAGATCTCTCCTACACCCTCGGTCTGATTTTTCACTGAGTAAGTTATGTCCACACTGCGTCTGCAACTCCATTATCCAGACATGCCAGTTCCTCAGCGGGCTCATCCCAAGGATGTGGGGCTTGATCTAACAGCAATGGCGCTAGAGCCTCACAATGAGAGACTTTTTTTCATAGATACGGGTATCTCGGTCGAACCTCCGGAAGGATACTATGTGGAGGTGGTTGCTCGTTCCAGTTTGTCAAAGACGGATTTCATCCTGGCCAATTCAGTTGGCATCATCGATCCAGATTACCGAGGTCGAATTCGGCTAGCACTAAGATATTTGGGAGAAGGATCTGGGGCAGACGCCGCAGCGGGGCTGATTGGGCGTCGAGTGGCTCAGCTGATCCTACGGTGTCGAGAGGAAGCAAATGTGGCAGTTGTCAGCAAGTTGGGAGAAACCGGCCGAGGTGCAGGAGGCTTCGGTAGCAGTGGAAGCTGAAGCTGCGCCCGCAAAACGATGTGGCGGTTCTAAAGACCTTGAAGGTACTGGCTCAGTTGCAAAATTTGTTGATCTTACAGGAGTTCCCGATACCATTTTGAGAAAAGTCTGCCCAAACCGTGACGAGCTTGGATTCATTGCAAGAATATATTATCAGAATCACTTCGGCTAATTTAGAAAGCCGATCCCCTAGAGCAGTCAGCTCATTGGCCAGCATAACACTTTTGCCAATTTGCTTTCACATTGGGTGAAGAAGAAAAAGGCGGACCTGCTCCCTGGCCAATACTGCCAGCCTCCTCCTTGTTTGACCTGAGTTTCATGAAAGACCGAGAAGAAAGTGCCTTGGTTCAGGCAAAAAAAGAACTACAGCAATTTTGGCGAGACACTGGTGTAATTTGGGATGAGCGCTTGCTGAAGGCGTTCCACCAGCTGTCTCGAGAAGAGTTTGTGAGCCCAATTCACCGGGAAAATGCCTACATGGACTATCCGCTACCGATTGGCTCTAACCAGACCATCTCTCAACCCACTACTGTGATGACGATGCTTCGCTTGCTGGAGTTGGCTCCTCAACACCGAGTGCTCGAAGTCGGTGCTGGTAGCGGTTACAACGCTGCCCTGCTTGGTCTGCTTGCCAAGCAGGTGGTCTCACTGGAATGCCGAAGGGAGTTGGTTGAAATGGCTTCTCAGAATATACGTCGAGTGGGCATTCAAAATGTGGAAATCCGTTACAGTGATGGGAAGATTGGCGTTCCAGAGTTGGCACCATTTGAGCGAATCATTGTCACCGCGGCGGCAGCTCACTTTCCCAACGATCTCTGGGAGCAATTGGCTGAAGGAGGTATTCTCGTGGCTCCGGTAGGAGATCCCTATTCCTGCGTAATGACTAGAGCGGAGAAGAGTGATGGGAAACGATACGTCACCCGCCACGGTTCCTACGCCTTTGTGCCTTTGGTGTAAGAGAGATGATTTATGGCTTTTTGGGAAATTT